>Ga0209058_1003715_pt1 | contig 12306 bp, 5 predicted proteins | sample GraSoiAngelo_147_FD_185904 | JGI IMG/M metagenome (GOLD analysis project Ga0209058, IMG submission 185904) | Grasslands soil microbial communities from the Angelo Coastal Reserve, California, USA - 14_1009_05_40cm (SPAdes) (version 2) | ecosystem: Environmental > Terrestrial > Soil > Grasslands ... | reverse complement strand
TAATGATTTCTTCCGTGAACTTCACGAAGATCGGGTCTTCGCGAAAGATTGCGTATTTGTCCATCGACTCAAAATCGATGGCGATAAAGAATGGCCAGGGCGACTCCGGATCAATCCGTTTCCCGCATTTGATACTGAGGACTTCCTGAATTTTCAAAAGCTGCATTCGTGCGTTCATCATCATCGCTTCCACACGGGCGGGCGTGACCTCGGGCTTCAGTTTGTAGAGAACGACATGATGAACCATGAGGGTAAAGCTAATAGGCGTTTCCGATGCAGCGCGCAAGTCTGAATCCATGGCCGATCCCGAATGACCACGGATCGCGCAAATTGCATTATCAAAGACCGACCGTGACGGCCGTCGCAAACTTCCACATGCGTTCACGGAGCGCAGCGCAATCGACGCGCAACCGAGCACAGGATAGGAAGCAGGCCGCCATATTCATCGGAGAAGCGATAGCTGTCGCTACGGGCGGATTGACAATGTTCGGATCGCTCCCTATCGATTTGTCCGTATATGTTTTAATTAACATTATTATGCGCGCTGTACATGAAAACAGCTGGCACTGCAGACTGTGCGGCCAACCTCTTACAACAGAATCTCCTGGGCATCTGGAGAGTGAGGTCGTGCTTTCGGTTTTGGTGCCCGTACACAATGAGAGCGACCAGATAGCTCAGAACCTGTCATTGATACACGCGGAAGTATCGAAGACAGGATTACCGACGGAGATTATCGTCATTGATGACGGCTCGACAGATAACACATGGCAAATCCTAGGAACGATCGTTCAGCAGATGCCAGGGTTAAAGGCTCTTCAGTTTAGTCGCAATTTTGGAAAGGAAGCAGCAATTTGCGCCGGATTGGCCTATTCACGCGGGCAAGCATGTATCGTAATAGACTCCGATCTGCAGCACCCTCCGGAGCTAATTCCAGAAATGGTGCGAGTTTGGAGAGATGAGCATTGGGACATCGTGGAAGGCATAAAGAGGACGCGAGGGACGGAGCCGCTGATCAATCGAATTGGAGCGCGCTTCTTTTATCGCACGCTAAGCCGCCTTTCGGGGTATGATCTGTATGGATCCTCGGACTTCAAACTTCTGGATCGCAAGGTAATTGATGCGTGGCTGGACATGCGTGAGCGCAATACTTTTTTCCGAGGCATGATTACGTGGCTGGGTTACCGTCGAAAGCAGATAAGCTTTTCGGTTGCAAGGCGGCGACTGACGCAGTCACGCTGGTCGTTTTTTGGTCTGTTTCGTTTAGCTGTCGTTGCCATTACAGCTTTTTCTTCGCTGCCGCTGCAAGCAGTCACTCTCCTCGGAGGCCTGTTCCTTTTCTGTGCGATGCTATTCTCAGGTTACGCGCTGGTTTTGTATTTCACTGGCCTAGCGCTCCCTGGCTTTACAACGGTCATTATACTCGAGTTGGTGATAGGCGGCGTCTTAATGATTAGCCTGGGCATCATCGGAACGTATATCGCTCAGATCTACCAAGAGGTTAAATATCGTCCGCGCTACGTCGTCGCAGAGACTCTCACGAGTCACAGAGACGACAACCTTTCGCGTGCTCCGGAGAATACTCAGACAGAGACGACTCCCACGTTGGCCAGTAAATCGTTAACTTGAGGGCCGCTCGGCGAACGTTCGTAACGCTTAGCTGAGTGGAGATGGAGCGCTCAAACGAAGATCAGCTGGAACGGCGAGAACGCGACGCGATCCAGATTAGCGGAGACTATCAGGCCCGGGCTCTGAAGTCCGACCGTGCAGCGCAACGCTTCTGGCACGAAGCAAAGTTCAGATTGCTAGAGAGGATCGCACTCCCAGGCAAACAGGAACGTGTCCTTGATGCCGGATGCGGGTCGGGAACGATTAGTCATTTTTTATCTCGCCATGCCGGCGAAGTGATAGGCATAGATAGCAATCCATCAGCGATAAACTTCGCAAGAACCAGCTATAACGCTCCGAACCTTCAGTTTCGGCTGGGTCAATTCGAAGACCTCATAGACGATAAACCATTCGACAGAATCTACTGTATCGAAGTCATCGAACATCTTTATCAGCGTCAGGTGGCTGAGATTCTCTCACTGTTCTACAAATTGGCGAAGCCAGGCGGTCAGCTTTTTCTTACTACACCGAACTATCAAAGTGCGTGGCCTCTTATCGAGTGGCTTTTGGACAGATTCGATTTGGTGGCGAAGCTGGATGAGGCACAGCATGTAACGCATTTCACTAAACGAAGATTATCCGCGATGTGCCAGCGCGCCCGGTGGAAGGTGCGTCAGATCGGAGCCTTCAATGGACTCGCGCCATTCCTCGCTCCGATTTCGTACCGCCTCGCGCTCGGATTGGAAGAAGTCGAGTTTCTCGCTAATCGGCTGCTTCCGCAAAATCTCTTGTTTTGTTTGTGTACGAGAGAAGTTTGACCTCCTTCCCCTTGCCGCAGGGCTAAGGACGTTCTAGGTCCCGACGAGCTTTGGAAGGTGCGAGCACGCAAAAAGTAAATTGGGGACGTTTAGCGAAACGATGTTTGTGGTTTGTCTGCTACTTCGCCCTGTAAAGCAGATACAGGCCGCTTTTCTTGATCACCTCGCAGTTTTGGCAGTCTGAGTTTGAGCTGAGGACAATCCCGCCTGGTGGAGGTTTCGCCCCATCGGGAAGACAAACAAACTCGGATAAAGGCCTGTGTTCCACTGTGGCGTACCAATACGCATCCATGTAAGCGGGCCCCCACATGCCGTTCTCCAGATAGACTGGCCGTTGTGGCTGTGCCAGTGCTGCGTCATAGAGTGGCTTATATGGAACGTCGAAGGCATACTCGCGCTTTGGTCCTTCCCGGCGGAAGGTAACTTGGAAATCAATCGCTTGTACAACGGTCGCTGCCAGCAAGATTCCAAGAATGCCGAGCCGGACCGGGCGCCACAGGCCGTGGCTGACAACTGCGGCACGAACTCGTTCGCCACCGTGCGCTTCCTTGCTTGTGCCGCACGCACTCTGCTTTGGTTCATCGGGAGCAAGCAGCCATTCCAGCGCCGGGATCGTAAGCAGCAGCAGGAAGACGGCGTAGCCCATCAGCCGCAGCTGGTGAAAGGACCAGTCCGTGATAGCACCCGGCATAATGGAAGCCGCTAGTCCATAGAGCACAAATTGCCACCAAGGATCGCGCCAGCGGCGGGCAATGATCAGTAGCAGACCAGCCATCGCCAGAATGAAGGTCGCAAAAAGTATTGCTCCGCCGGAGCCTTGGACATGATGATGCTCATGAGGATCTCCCATCAGAAGCAAAGGGGTCAAACTCTGATCTTGCAAGTAGCACCTCGCAAACTCAGCAAACTCAGATGCGATGTCCTTCCAAGGTGCGTCAGGCCTGATGTACGAAACGTCCCAGAGCCGCTTTGTTAGCACGCCAGAATGTGCCCGATTGAATAGGATGAGTGGTACTAACGTGACACCGTATGCTAGCCACGTCTTGATTACTCCAAGGAAACGGTGCTTTGTAGTCGCAAAGAAGAGTAATCCTAACGCATACAATGATGCCAGGACGCGTCCACCGAAATAACCATACGTCAATACCGCGAGACTGCCGGCGACCATCGCGATATCGTGCCAGCGCCACGTTTCCTTGGCTTGGATTCGGTAGGCGGCAAGCAGGAACACGACTACTGGGAAAGCAGAAAAATGGGCGTCCCATACCAAGCGGCCGACCTCAAAAAACCACGGAGTCAAGAGCGCGGTTGCGGCAACGATAATTCCGATCCTTAGCTGGCCAGAAATGCGCTTTGCCAACACGCCAAGCAGCAAACAAGCCGCAAACATCCAGAAAGCGGCGAACATCCGCGCCGCCAAAATGCTCGGGGGAAGGAATCGGAAGACGATTGCCATCAAATAGATCGTGAGGGGGTTAATATAATAATTTGATTTTTTCACTGCATACTCTTGGAAGAGGATAGGAAACCGCGGGCCAGCTTCGCCAGCCCCAGTTCGGGAGACGAGATAAGCGTTGTACGCGGTTGCTGACTCGTCGAGATAGAAACCTGGTGGATTCTGTGAAATGCCCCAGGTGTAGAGGCTGAAAAGGAGGACGACAGCAGCGATGCACAGCAAAATTCGAAGGCTCTTTTGAGCCACTGTCGGAGCACTTCGTCTCAAAAGCATATTGTCCATCGAAGTCGAGCGTCTAGCACTTCGCGCAACATTCTCGCGAGCGAGAACGCGGTTACCTGTTCTGTAAATCGATCACAGATACTCGCGCAGAACTGCTGTTCAGGACAAGAAGTTTGTCTTTTGCCAGCGCGAGCGCCGATGGGCCGTTTAGTTTGTCTGGCGGCATCGGTGTTAAGGTCCCGGTCCTGTTCCCCTGAAGATCAAAAACAAGAATGGCGTTCATATGCGCGCTCGACGCGTACAGACGGCCTCTCTGTGAATCGATGGCTAGGTCTTCGAAGCCATATGGCTGTCCCCATTCGGGCACTAACCATTTGGCCAGAAACTTGCCATCCGAGTCAAATACTTGTATCCGTCTGTTAATCGGATCGGCGACGTAGATCTTGTTGCTACTAGGATCAACAGCTACTGAAGTATGATCCCTGAACTGGCCGTCGCCATGTCCGGCGCTGCCCCAAGTCGTAAGCACCCGACCATCTGGGCTGAACTTGACGATTCGAGTGAGACCCTGATCTACCACATATAACGAGTCATCAGGGCCGATGGCGATCCTTCGCGGTCCATAGAATCCAGGCGCCCACTCGGCAATGAATGTCCCGTTGGGAGCTAATTTTTGCACACGGTGATTGTGGGCGACTTCTGCCACGTAAATATTGCCAGCCCGGTCTACCGCGATCCCGTTCGGCTCTCCCAATTGTCCGTGGCCGCTGCCTTTCGTGCCGATGCTGGCGATAAAAATCCCGCTTGGTGAAAACTTCTCGATTCGGCCGTTGCCGGTATCAGCTACGAAGATATTTCCGGCATTGTCGATCGCAATCCCTCGTGGGCTGTCAAACTGCCCTCTTCCAGTTCCATGGCCGCCTTCAAAAGCTGTGCCGGGGGGCTTTGACAAATCCTCATGTGCGAGAACCGCGGCAGGCGAGGACTCTGGAAGTTTGTAGATCACTGAAGTGCGATAGGCGAGTCCTTTCACCAATGGCTCTCTCTCATAGTTTACTTCGATGCGGGGGCTATTGTAAATCGGCAAGAGATCGATGACTCCTCCGGCGACAATCGCAGCCGTCAACGTGATGGCGATCAGTGGGCCTAAGATGGGGATAGTCTTTAGCTTCCATAACCACCATAGGCCGTAAGCTGCAAACAAATTGGCCATGACTAACCAGATATTGACAAACTTATGGCTCGCTGACGTTTCGGTGCCGAACTGCATGCAAAACATAAGCACGAACAAACTGCACACAGCGATGAAGAACCGCCGCTGAAACCACGAGACCAGAAGAAGCGCAAGGATTATCACAGGCCACTTCAAACCAAATGTGAAGAGGATGTAATGTGTGACTCTACTGATCGTAGTGTTATCGACAATGTATCCCCAGTGAAATAATGAATATTGCCGAGGTGCGATCTCGCCCGGCCGCAGGCAAAGTAGCTGAGGTAGGGCAACAGTCGCAGCTGTAAGCCCGATTTGTACCATCTGCCAGCGGCAGGGGAATAGAACAAAGAGGAAAGACAGCACCGCTGCGGCGGCGATAAATACACGAGCATCCCAGAGTAGTAGCGCACCCAATAGAAGGCCTGAGAAAATAAAGCTGGGGACAGGCATCAGTGCAGCCCTGGCACTCGTGACGAGTGTTCTTTGGCGATACTGATCAACCAGGAAGATTAACACAAGCAGGAATATCCCGATCGCAAAAGGCAGGTGCCGCTGATTGACGAATAGGTGCGGCGTGGCGCGCACTGCCTCCTGAAAGGCCGACTGAGACTTAAGAAATTGGATAAACGTAGGGGAGCCAGGGAAAAAGAAAAGCGCCGCCCCCAGACGTCCTACAACACGAGAATTGAAGAGCAGCTCGCCCAATGCCATGACCAGCGCGATCATACTTATAAGACCCAGCACGCTCAGTACATCGACGCTCCAAGCCAGGTTGAGCCCAAGGAGCTCCAGATTGCCGGCCTGAAAATAGAATAAGAAGTCATAGCGACTGGGCTGGCCAGCGTAATGTGGGTACCCGGTCGCGAAGTTATGACCGAGGGCGAAACTTTGAGCAATGGCCAATTGTGGAGCGAAATCGCTGGCCTCCATCCCGGAGAGGCGTATCCGGCCCTGCTTGTTGACATAGAGCGTTCCCATCAGCAGAACGCACACCGCAGCAAACAGTGCTCCCAGCGTGATCCAGTCCCACCTTGACGATCCCGGCGCACGCGGTGCAACCATGTCCATTTTTGGAGCTTTTCTGGACAGCCAAAAGATCACGCCAGGCGCAGCTATGAAAAACAGGAGGTCTGCCCACAGCAAAGGTTCAGCCGTATGGGCAAAACCCAGCCCAGCTAGATACGTGAACCATGTGCTGAGCAAGATGCCCACCAGTATGGCTGCTGCCCAACGGTGAGGAATAGATATAAACCGGTAGAAGCGCCGGCACAGAAAATCACCGCCACAAATAGCTAATCCGAGATAAATCAGAGCTAACATACTCCAACCTTGGCCGCCTTAACTGCTAGCGCCGGCCCAAATCACCATGGCAATAAATGGCAACCCGAGGAACAGAACCCTCATTCTAGGAAGGCAGGATTTTCTCTGAGCGAAGTCAACAAGCCTGCGTCTGTCTGCGGAATCATAATCGTTATCCGATGCCACAACTTGCCATTTGACTATAGATCGATCTCACTTACGCGATTTCCCGCCATGTTTAGCACGTAGAGCTTCCGGTTTGCCAAAGCCAGGGCGGATGGCCCGTCGAGTTTATCAGGTGGCTTTGGCGTTAGGCTGCCAATTCTGGTTCCATTCAAGTCAAAAATGAGAACTGCCTGCATGTTGGCGCTCGATGCGTATAATCGACGATTTTTCGAATCGACGGCCATGTCTTCGAAGCCAGCTGGGGCTCCCCACTCAGGGATTACCCATTCAGTTAGAAAGTTGCCATTTGAATCAAATACCTGTATCCGTCTGTTACGCGGATCGGCGACATAGACTTTATTGCTCGCGGGATCGACCGCGACAGAAGTAGGGTCGTCAAACTGTCCGTCGCCATTGCCTTTGCTGCCCCAAACCGCCACAACCTGCCCATCAGGGCTAAACTTAACGATTCGCGCATGGCCCTGATCGACGACGTAAATTGAGTCATCCGGGCCAATAGCGATCCGGCGTGGTCCGTAAAGTCCAGGCTGCGGGCCTTTCCACTCGTCCAAGAATGTCCCGGCGGGAGCTAATTTTTGCACACGGTGCTTTGAAGCATCTGCCACGTAAATATTGCCAGCGCGGTCGATGGCGATCCCGTTCGGTCCGCCTAACTGGCCGTAGCCAGTGCCTTTGGCTCCTAGACTTGTGATAAAGACGCCACGCGGCGAGAATTTTTCGATGCGCCCGTTATTCGTATCCGCGACCAGAATATTTCCGCTGCCATCAACAGCAATTCCCGTCGGCGAATCAAATTCCCCCTTTTCGGTTCCCTTGCCGCCTTCGAACATGGTAGTCGCACTTTCAGGCAAGGAGCTGAACTGGGGAGGCGGCGCCCCGGGCGTAGCAGGCAACGCCCTCACGCGGTTCTGGAACTGACGAATGTTTTTGTTACCGATATTTAAGACGTAAAACGTCCTTAGTCTTCCGCCAAAGGAAAACGAAATGGTGTCCTCCGTTCCGAGATCGCGGAGCGATTGGAACATTCTGATGATTCTTTCCGTCTTTGGATCTCTTTCCCAGATCAGCTTCAGATCTTTGTTGCCCGGAACATAACTGAGAATGGCTTTTTTATTAGCGTTCCATACATCCTGCTCGGTCATGACATAGACAAAGGGCAAGCCCGCGCAAAAAGAGAGGATTTTGGCGTCATCGTAATCATGCAAGAATAGATGAATGATTGAATAAGCATCATTCTGGCAGATGAATGTGTCGTAAGTGGGATCCGGGATCCCTTTAATGCGGTTGAACTCGTCGCGTTCAAGACGAGGAGGACCCGGGTGTTCCTCGCCGGCTACAACGTGTCTTAGGAAGCGTGAAACAGCGACCTGATGTTGCGCATAGTAGTGGATCGCAAACGGGCTCTTCGTCTTGCTATAGATATATCGAACTGACGGGACCAATCCGTCCAGGAGGATTAACCCTGCCAGCACCCCGAGAACAACTTGCACGCCTGGCCATGGCCGAAGCTTCAACAGCCCAGCAAGCGTGAAGCTCATCAGGATGATCCAGAATGGGATTGCAAGTAACAGCCGCTGCTCAACGGCAGGTCCCCCCGAAATAAATACTCCTACCACTGGAAGCGTTGCTAGCAGCACGACCTCAAAATGCTTCTGCCAAAGCGCTAGCACAAAGCCGGGCAGTAAAAGCCAGTAGTACGGCAACGGAATAGGCAAAAAATCCGGAAACAAAAGCCGAGGCCAAAAATGGGCAGCAAAAAAACAGTTCCAGAGCCCAGTCACATAATATCGCACATCGTGAGGTGCCGGGGTTCCCCGCAATGCGTGCCAGAAATCGCGAATGTACGTGCCTTCATAATACGTATAGTCGCCATGCCTGAAGATGATGTAACAGAGGATTGGCATGGCAGCGGCTAGAAAGCCATACACGACTATTGCAAGCGACGTCCATGTCACGCTTCGTTTTAAGCTCCTCCAATAAAACACAGCGTACAGCGGCGCCGCAATCACAAGCGCCAGCAGATATTGCTTGCCGGGTATGGAGCTGGCTAAACAAAGCCCTGCCGCGATCCCGCCCAGCGAAAGGTAAACACGAGAAGTGGTTCTAAACCCCAAGTGCAAAAAATACAGAGAGGCCACGGCTAAGGCCACCGTGATCGGGTAACGGTATCCAACGAAAGTGTAAATGAATGCAAACGGAAGAAAATTGAAGATCAGAGCCGTGACTGAGGTGACAATGTAAGACCCAAAGAACAGGTCAACTAGCAAGAGCGTGAACACAAAGGCCGTCAGCCAAATAACAAAGAGCGCTGCTTCATACGACAGGATATTAAAGCCGAACAGCTTGAGAAATCCCCACACATAGTAATGAAACAGGGTCTCCCGCGAAATAATGCCATGAAACCAGGCCGCCTGATATGGATGACCGATAACGTGACTTTTTAGATACCCGAGGTCATTGCCGGACTCGTCAAAAAGTGCGTCTCCGTTCCAAGGCGCCGTGCGGAAATTCCAGAGGTGCGAAACTACAAAGAACAGGATCCAGAAAAGAAAAAACGCTGTTTTCGGCTTTATTAGGGACTTGAAACCGGTCGTCAGGCCATGGGGGTCTGGCAGGAAGGCGCAAAGCAAAAAGAACATGCTAAGCAGCCATCCGATCGGCTGCCACGGGTCTCCCCAAGCCAATTTCCGGTAGTGCGCCGCGGCAGCCCAGGCGCAAATTGCCGTGGCAATGAATGACAAGCCGAGGAAGAGAATCCTCGACATAAGAGGTCGGGATTGTCTCCGAGATAAGTCCACAAGCCTAAGTATCTGTCCTGGAGAACGAAATGACCAGAAGCCAGCTCATAGTGTCATTCTGAGCGAAGCGAAGAATCTCGAATCAAACTTGGACCGATCCACCAACAGAAATAGACAGAGATGTTTCGCTTCGCTCAACATGACAGCGCCATTTATGAGATGAGTTGAAAATAATGAAGCGTCCTGCGATGCGGCGGGGCTAGAGATCGATCGCGCTTACACTATTCCCATGCATGTTCAGGACGTAGAGCTTGCGGTTTGCTAAAGCCAGGGCTGATGGCCCTTCGAGGCGATCAGGGGCCTTCGGCGTCAAACTGCCAAGCCTGGCTCCATTCAAATCGAAAATGAGCACCACGTTCAGGTTGGCGCTCGATGCGTACAATCGGCCTGCTTTCGAATCTATAGCCAAATCTTCGAAGCCAGCTGGCCGGCCCCATTCGGGGATTACCCATTTAGTTAGAAATTTCCCATTTGGATCAAAAACCTGGATGCGACTGTTACGTGGATCTGCGACATAGACTTTGTTGCTGGTGGAATCAACGGCGACAGAAGTAGGGTCATTGAATTGTCCATCGCCAGAGCCTTTGCTGCCCCAACTCGAGAGCACGTGTCCATCCGGGCTGAACTTAACGATTCGCGTCCGGCCTTGATCGACGACATAGACAGAGTCATCCGGACCAATAGCGATACGGCGCGGTCCGTAAAATCCGGCGTCCGGCCCTTTCCACTCGGCGATGAATGTCCCGTCTGGGGCTAGTTTTTGCACACGGTGATTGGAGGCGACTTCTGCTACGTAAATATTGCCACTCCGGTCAATGGCGATTCCGTTCGGTTCTCCTAGTTGTCCGTAGCCGTTTCCTTTACTGCCTATAGTGCTGACAAAGGTGCCGTTCGGGGAGAATTTCTCGATGCGCCCGTTACCGGTGTCGGCGACCAGTATGTTTCCGCTGGCATCAACGGCAATTCCAGTCGGCGAATCAAGTTCTCCCTTTCCGGCTCCCCTTCCGCCTTCAAGGACGTTGGTCACACCTTCAGGCAGTGAGCTGAGCTTCGGGGGCGCTGTATCCGGCACCTTGTAAATTACAAGCCCATTGTATCTGCTGTCCTCAAACACCTTCGGAAAATAACTGGCATAAAGTTCTTGGTTTGGACGCTTGATGAACTGACCCTGCCGAACCGCATTGTCGTAGGCCACGTAGCTGATGCCATTCTCTTTCAAAAGATGGAACACTTTCCACGGGTCCTTGCTCTCGAACAGCTCTGTGTAAAGCCTGTCACGCTTAGTCGCGTCGTAACCAGCACCCCAGGAATAGTAAGGCCAGCCATACAAGACGCGGCGTCCCGCCATCAGAATAGGATGATTAACGAAGCGATCTGTCAGAAAGATATCGCGCGGCTTCGTGTTTTTCTTGAGCCAATCAATCAAGGGATCGTTCCGATACTGTACTTCACTCCAGCCAGTGTTGTGCATCGGAAAGAAATCAATGACGCCGCCTGAAATGATCAGAAGGAAAAGAACCAAGGCAACAAATTTCCCGGGCAGCGTAGTTCCGCCGAGCGAGAGACGCCATAAGCGCCAAAGCGCAAAGGCGATGAACAGGTTGGCAATGATTACCCAAAGGTGCAAAAATTTTTGATTAGCAAGAGTTTCGATGGTGAACTGGAAGCAGAACGCGAGCGCAATCAGGCTTGAAACTGCTAAAAATAGCCGCCTTTGCAGGCTGGTCGCAAAAACAAGGGCCAGCGCGATTAACAACCACTTGAAACCGAAGGTAAAGCCAAGATACTTGGCAACGTTTGTGGCCGTGGGATGATCTATAGTATAGCCCCAGTGAATGAGCCGCGGCATGACCGCTCTGCCCTTGCCTGTGCTCAGGTAAAGCATTTGTGGCAGCGCAATGACACCCGCAGTGATGGCGAGTGCCAACATTTGCATCCGCAGCGGAAATAAGATGAACAGCACTCCTAGAATCGCGGCAGCCGCGATGAATACAGCGCTGTTCCACATCGGTAGCAGACCAAGTAGGACCCCTGAAAAGACGAAGCCAGGCAAGGTAGCGCGGAAAGTCTCCGACGCTGAAACAGCTGGCTGCTTTACTTCGATTGCTACTGAACCAGAAAGCATCTCAGCTGCTGCCTCTGGACGTTGTTCTGGCTGAGTGGCGTCGTTGGACGCTATATCTGATGCTGTTTCGGGCACCGCGTGCGGCTCCGAGGTTACGAGATTAAGAGAAGTGGGTGCTTTGGTTCGCTTTGCCCGTAGCATCCGATAGTGGATGACCAGAAAAACAAGGACGAGTAGCAGTATCCCAATGGCGCTGGCGAAATGCCGCTGATTGAGATAAGTCACCTGAGACCAGGTACCCCAGAGTTCCCCGCGATAGGGAAAGATAGTCGGGAGATACTCGCGCTGATGCAAAATGGCTTGAAGCGCGGCGCGGACTGACCCTTGCTTCTGAAGAAACGGAATATAAGACAGTGAGCCGAAAAAGAAGAAGAGAAGAGAGCCCAGGCGACCGACCGCGCGCGAATCGAACAACACCTGGCCAAGCACCATCACAAGGACGAGCATCGCCACGAGCGTGGTTATGCTGAGCAGATTGAGGCTCCACGCCGGATCGAGCCCGAGGACTTCAAGATTTCCCGCCTGAAAATAGAACAGGAAATGGTAGCGGATCCGGTCACCTGAGAAGTGTGGATACTCCGTGG
>Ga0209058_1003712_pt1 | contig 12312 bp, 12 predicted proteins | sample GraSoiAngelo_147_FD_185904 | JGI IMG/M metagenome (GOLD analysis project Ga0209058, IMG submission 185904) | Grasslands soil microbial communities from the Angelo Coastal Reserve, California, USA - 14_1009_05_40cm (SPAdes) (version 2) | ecosystem: Environmental > Terrestrial > Soil > Grasslands ... | reverse complement strand
GGCGTTCGCCCTGCGTGGTCTCGTCGAACGGCGCTGGCGTCTGCTCATGGCGGCCGCCCTCGCCGCGGTCGCCATGACGGTCGCTCCGATGATCTTCGTCCCCGCGTGGCCTCTCGAATGGTGGGTCGAGGTGAGCGCCCGCCGCATGCAGGTCGTCTCGCTTCTGCCAACGGCATGGGGCTTCGCTGGCGACGTCCTGGCCAACGCATCAATCGGCGCGGTGCTGATCGCGGCGGTCCTCGCCGCCACCTGGATCCTGCTGCGCGGCCGCCGTGTCGACGACGTCGGTCTCCTGGCGCTCACCCTGCCGCTCTCGCTCTTTGCGACGACGTACGCGTGGACGTATGACCATCTGGTCTTGTTCGTCTCCTACGCGTTCGTGCTCTCGCGCGCCAGCTCGACCGCCGGTGTTCGCCTACCCCTGGTGCTGGGAACCGTCGCCCTTGCCGGTCCGGTCCCCTGGGTGCTGTACGCGATCGCCCTCACACGACTCAACGAATCGTTGTCAGCCTGGATCGCCGCTGCGACGGCCCTGCTCGTCGTCTTCGCGCTGCGTGCGGGCGCGCCGTCGATGACGTCGAGGTCATCGGTCTAGGCGGCGCGCTCTCCGCGCGTGCGCAGCGCCGGAGGACGGACCGGCCCGCGCCTCCGGAAGTTGGTGTACGCGTAGCGGTCGCAGGCGATCTCCGCGGCAGCGCCCCAGCCGTGCGTGAGGTAGAGCCACCAGTGGCAAAACTCGTGGAGATAGAGGAAGCGGATGACGTCGCGACGCGTGCGGAAGAGCACGCGCGGCGAGCCCCAGGAACCGAGGTCGACCTCCTCCCGGAACGGTCGGAAGGGCTCGGGGACCTGAAGGACGATCTCCGGGTGGTCCCAGTAGGTGAATGCCTGCAGGTGCGGCCCGGTGCGGTACCGCATGGGCTTCACCGTGACCGTGTAGCCGGTCGCCGTCGGCAGGCCGCGAAGGGTCTCGCGCACCTTGAGCGGAGGGTGAGTGGGCAGGGTGGACCGCACCGCCATGGGACCGAGGGGCCGACCAGACGCTCGTAAGTTCTTCACTTATCAACTGTACGGACCGGCCCTGCGCTACCGAGCCTGGGCGCAGAGATGGCCAAAAATCGAGCGTTTCGCTACGATGCGGCGAGCGTCGTTCGAGCGGGAACGAGTAGGTCGCGCGGACCGGGAAGCGAACCGGAGACGGTGAGAACCGGGACGGCGAGCGCGAGGTGAATGGCTCCCGCGAGACGCCGCGGCGAAAGGAAACGATTAGCCGCGGCCGGCGGCCCGCCGTTATCAACGGGCGCTCCCTGACTGGGGGAGGCAGAGGTCGTCGCAGCGATGCGGCGGCACGATCGGGTGGCACCACGAGCCCTCGTCCCGAGATCGGGCGAGGGCTATTTGTTTCCGCCGGAGGCAGGGGCAGCGCCCCTGTCAACGACCGAAGGGAGCGCAACGTGGCGATCACCGCAGAGGCGACCATCGAGCTCGTACCCGTCATGCGCGAGCGTCTCGCGGACCTCGAGACGCCGGTGTCCGCGTTCGCGAAGCTGCGTCCCCTCGGCGGCGCCTTCCTCCTCGAGTCGGCGGAAGGCGGCGAACGCATGGGTCGCTTCTCGTTCATCGGTCTCGCGCCGCGCGAAGTCGTCCATTTCGCCGACGGCGAGGATCCAGTCGTGATGCTGCGCTCGACGCTCTCGCGCTACCGTCGCCTTCCGCGTCCGGGCCTACCGCGATTCAGCGGTGGCGCCGTCGGATTTGTCAGCTACGAAGCCGCGCGACGCTTCGAGCGGCTTCCCCTCGCGGCGAATGATCCATACGCGCCGTGGGGAATGCCCGAGGCTACGTTCGCGATCTATGACACCGTCGTGGCGTTCGATCACCTGCGCCACACGCTGACCGTGCTCGCACACGACGACGCGTCGGCTCCCGGCGGCGCGGAGCGGACCATCGCACGCATCTTCGCCGCGCTCGACGCGCCACTACCGCCCTTCGCTCGCCAGAACGCGGACCGCGTCGAGATCCGCGCGAACGGGACGCCCGAGGATTACATGCGGCGCGTCGAAAAGGCGCGCGAGCTCATCGCGGAGGGCGACTGCATCCAGATCGTGCTCGCGCAGCGCTTCGACGTAAGACCCGCACCAGACCCGCTCGCGCTGTACCGCGCGTTACGTCATGTGAACCCGTCGCCATACATGTTCCTGCTGGAGACGACGGCGGCCACGCTCGTCGGGGCGTCGCCCGAGCCGTTCGTGCGCGTCGAGCGGGGGAAGGTCGTCATGCATCCGATCGCGGGCACGCGGCCGCGCGGCAAGGACGAAGAGGAGGACGCGGCGAACGAAGCGGAGCTTCGGGCGTCCGAGAAGGAACGCGCGGAGCACGTCATGCTCGTCGACCTCGCGCGCAACGACATCGGCCGCGTGTCGCGCTCCGGCACCGTGAAGGTGAAGGAACTCATGCGTGTTGACCGGTTCTCGCACGTCATGCACCTCACGTCGGTCGTGGAGGGAGAGCTCAAGCCGGAGCTCGATGCGCTCGATGCGTTCCGTGCGTGTTTTCCGGCGGGCACGGTCTCCGGTGCGCCGAAGATCCGCGCCATGGAGCGCATTGCGGAGCTCGAGCCCGATCAGCGTGGGCCGTACGCCGGAGCCGTTGGGTATCTCGGTTTCGATGGCGCACTCGACACCTGCATCACCATCCGCACGGCGACGATCGCGCACGGCGTGTGCCGCATCGAGGCCGGCGCCGGGATCGTCGCCGACTCCGACCCGGCGGCTGAAGAGGCCGAGACGCGCGCCAAGGCACGGGCGCTGCTGCGCGCGATCGAGCTCGCCGGCGGAGAGCTGTCGCCATGACGTCGGTCCTGCTCGTCGACAACTACGACAGCTTCACGTTCAACCTCGCGCAGGCGCTCGGCGCCCTGGGCGCGAGCGTCGAAGTCGTGCGTGCCGACGACGCGCGCCTCACCGCAGCGCTTGATGCGCGACCGGACCGCCTCGTGATCTCGCCCGGCCCGGGGCGTCCCGAGGCCGCCGGGCGCTCGCCGCAGCTGGTGCGCGAGGCACCCGAGCGCGGGATCCCGACGCTCGGCGTGTGTCTTGGACTGCAGTGCGCGGCGATCGCGTTCGGCGCCCGGGTAGTGCGCGCGCCCGAGGCACGTCACGGCAAGACCTCGTTCGTGCGTCACGACGGCAAGGGCATCTTCGCGGGTGTTCCAGACCCGACGGAGGCGACCCGCTACCACTCGCTGATGGTCGACGAGGCCACGCTCCCGGCCGACCTTGCCGTCACGGCGCGCAGCGACGACGGCGTCGTCATGGCGCTCCGACATGCACGACTTCCGCTCGAAGCGGTGCAGTTCCACCCAGAATCCGTCCTCACGAGGGACGGGATGCGCATGTTGGAGAATTTCCTTGGACGCGCGTGAGGCGCTCGGGATCATCGCGTCCGGCAAGACGCTGTCTCGCGCGGAGGCCGAAGCAGCGATGGGCTCCGTCATGGCCGGTGAGGCGACTGCCGCGCAGCTCGGTGCGCTTCTCGCGGCGCTGCACGTCCGCGGCGAGACGGCCGACGAGATCGCGGGGTTCGCGAGCGCGATGCGCGCGAATGCCCTGCGTGTCGTCGTTGACGACGGCGCGATCGATGTCGTCGGTACCGGAGGCGATCGCTCGAACAGCATCAACATCTCGACCATCAGCGCGCTTGTCGTCGCGGGCGCGGGCGGTCACGTCGCGAAGCACGGCAACCGCGCGGCGTCGAGCCAGTGCGGCAGCGCCGACGTGCTCGAGGCGCTCGGAGTGAGGATCGATCTCGGACCCGACGGTGTCGCGCAGTGCGTCCGCGAGGTCGGCGTGGGCTTCATGTTCGCACCGCGCTTCCACCCTGCGATGCGGCACGCCGGGCCGGTGCGCCGCGAGATCGGCATCCGTACCGTCTTCAACGTCCTCGGTCCCCTGGCGAATCCAGCCGGTGTGCGGCGCTATCTGCTGGGAGTGCCGAGCGTTGCGCTCGGTGCGACCATCGCGGCAGCGCTCGTTGAGCTTGGCGCGGAGCGGGCGTTGGTCGTCCACGGCACCGATGGACTGGACGAGATCAGCCCATCCGCCGACACGCGGACCTGGGAGGTCTCGAGCGGTTCCGTGCGCGAGGGTCACCTCGCGCCGGAGGACCTGGGACTCCGTCGCGCAGAGCGGATCGAGATCACCGGCGGCGATCCCGCGACGAACGCGACCGCAGCACGCTCGGTGCTGGACGGTACCCACGGAGGCGCACGGACCGCGGTCCTGATGAACGCCGCCGCGGCCCTGTGGGTCGCCGGTCTGGCGGGAAGTGTCAAGGAGGGCGTCGCGATCGTCACACGCGCGATCGACGGGGGAGCGGCGCGCGATGCGCTCGCTCGGTTCGCTGCGACGAGCCAGCGGATCGGCGCCGCGGAGGGCGCGAGGGCATGACCGATTTCCTCGAACAGGTCATCGCCGAGCGCCGCGCTGACGCCGCGCGGGCCGAGCGTGCCACGCCAGATGTCGACCTCGCGCGGGACGCGAGGGACAACGTATGGACGAAGGCGACGAAGGAAGGCAGGTCGGGCGAGCTGCTGCGGTCGTGGCACGCGGGCCTGGCACCGATGGTTCCGATCCGTCACGGCGACGCCTTCACCTCGGTGCTGCGGCAGCGTCGCGCCGATGGCCACATCGCGGTCATCGCAGAGGTGAAGCGCCTGTCGCCAGCGCTTGGTGTGATCGCCGCAAACATCGATCCGGCCGCGCAGGCGCGAACCTACGCGGCTGCTGGGGCAAGCGCGATCTCGGTGCTGACCGAACCGCGTCACTGGGGCGGATCGATGGCCGACCTTGCCGCGGTCCGCGACGCGCTCCCCGCGATGGCGATCCTGTGCAAGGACGTGATCGTCCACAAGCGGCAGATCGTCGAGGCCCGCGCTGCGGGCGCGGACGCGGTGTTGCTCATCGCCGAAGCGCTCTCAGACGAGGAGCTGCGAACGCTGATCGCGCACGCGCACACGCTGAACATGGGCGTGCTGCTGGAGGCACATGAGCCGATCGCGTTCGGGCGCGCTGCCGCGCTGCGCACGGGCGTCATCGGCGTCAACGCGCGGAACCTGCGACGACCGTCCGAGATCGACATTGGGCGTGCGCGCCAGCTGCACGGTTTCGCGGAGCCGTGGCAGATCCTCGTCGCCGAGTCCGGCATCGCCACGGTCGACGAGGCGCGGCTCCTGCCTGCACGGGTCGATGCCGTGCTGATCGGTACCGCTCTCATGCGGGCTGATGATCCGAAGCCGCTGATCGCCGCGATCGCGGCGATCCGGAGGAGCCCGGCGCCGCGGCCGGTCGGATCGGCGGCGCCCCGGTGAGCGCTCCGGGTCGCTATGGCCAGTTCGGCGGTCAGTTCCTGCCTGAAACGTTGATGCCGGCCGTCGCGGAGCTCGAGGCTGCCTTCGAAGCGGCGCGCGCTGATGAGGCCTTCCAACAGGAGCTCGACCGCCTCCTGCATGAGTGGGTCGGGCGTCCGACGCCGCTCACCGACTCGTCGCGACTCGCGAGGCTCGTGGGCCTTCGGCGAGTGATGCTCAAACGAGAGGACCTGACGCACACCGGTGCGCACAAGATCAACAGCGCGATCGGGCAGGCGCTGCTGGCGCGGCGGATGGGGAAGCAGCGCATCGTCGCCGAGACCGGCGCCGGCCAGCACGGGGTCGCGAGCGCTGCCGCGTGCGCGCTGCTGGGTCTCGAATGCGTCGTGTACATGGGGACCGAGGACATGCGCCGGCAGGAACCGAACGTCTTTCGCATGCGTCTCCTCGGCGCGGAGGTGCGCGCCGTCGAAGCGGGCAGTCGCACGCTCAAGGATGCCGTGAACGAGGCGATCCGCGACTGGGTGACCAACGTCCGCACGACGTATTACCTGCTCGGCTCCGCGATCGGACCGCATCCCTACCCGGCGATGGTGCGCGAGTTCCAGTCGATCATCGGACGCGAGTCGCGCGCGCAGTGGCTCGAGCGCGTGGGAACACTCCCGAGCGTCGTCGTCGCCTGCGTCGGCGGCGGGTCGAATGCGATCGGCATGTTCAGCGCGTTCCTCGAGGACCCAGGGGTGCGGCTGCGTGGCGTGGAGGCGGGCGGGCTCGGCGTCGAGAGCGGCAAGCACGCGGCGTCCATCGTCGGCGGCCGCATCGGCGTGCTCCACGGCACGCGCAGCTACGTGCTGCAGGACGAGCACGGCCAGATCCGCGAGACGCACTCGGTGTCCGCCGGCCTCGACTATCCAGGCGTCGGGCCCGAGCATGCGTTCCTGCACGAGACCGGTCGCGTCGAGTACGTGTCGCGCACCGATGCGGAGGCGCTCGAAGCGTTCGGCGTCCTGTCGCGGACCGAGGGCATCATCCCCGCGCTCGAGCCGGCGCATGCGATCGCCGACCTCGCGCACATCCGTCTGCGGTATGGCGCGGACACCGACGTGCTCGTCTGCCTCTCCGGTCGCGGTGACAAGGATCTCGAAACCGTGATGCGCGCCCGGGAGGCGATGTGAGCGTCGCGGTGAGCGGGGCACTCCGCCTCGAGCGCGCGTTCGCACGCGCGCGCACGGAGCGGCGCCTCGCCGTCGCGGTGTACCTCACGGTCGGCTATCCCGATCGCGCGTCGACCGGCTCGCTGCTTCGCGCTGCGCTCGACGGTGGCGCGGACGTGCTCGAGCTCGGCGTGCCGTTCAGCGATCCGCTCGCCGACGGCACCACGGTCCAGCGCGCCAGCGAAGCAGCACTGCGGAACGGCGTGACGCTGGCCGACTGTCTTTCCGAAGCCGCGGCCGTCGTGCGCGATCGCGACGCGCCGGTGCTCTTCATGGGCTACACCAATCCGTTCATGCGGTACGGCTTCGAGCGATTCGCCACCGACGGCGCGCACGCGGGTACGGCCGGCGTGATCGTTCCCGACATGCCGGCGGAGGAGAGCAGCGAGCTTGAGTCCGCGCTGGGGCCAGCGGGTCTCCTGCGTATCGACCTCTACGCGCCGACGACGCCGGACGAGCGCCTGGCGAAGTTGCTGCCGAACGCCCACGGCTTCGTGTACTGCGTGTCGCTCACCGGTGTGACCGGCGCGCGCCGCGCGCTCGCGTCCGACGTGGCCGAGTTCGTCGGGCGCGTCCGCCGCCACACCGCCCTCCCGATCGTCGTCGGCTTCGGCATCAGCTCACCCGAGCACGTGGCCGCGCTCCGTGGCACCGCGGACGGCGTCGCCGTCGGCAGCGCGGCGATCGATGTCGTGACGAGCGCGCGGCCCGAGCGGCGCGCGGCCGAGCTGCGCGAGTTCGTCGCCTCACTCGCCGTGGCGGGACGACCCTGATGGCGGTGCGCGGCGTGCGCGGCGCGACGACCGTCCGCGCGAACGACGCGAAGGCGATCTTCGAGGCGACGGCGGAGCTGCTGCGCATCCTCACCGAGCTCAACGGTCTGCGACCGGACGACATCGGCTACGTGTGGTTCACGGTGACGTCCGATCTCGATGCGGCCTTTCCCGCGGATGCCGCCCGCGCGGGACTCGGCTGGACGGACGTGCCGCTCATCTGCGGCCGCGAGATCCCCGTACCCGGTTCGCTCGGCATGTGCGTGCGCGTGCTCATCGCGTGGAACACGCCGAAGTCGCAGAAGGAGATCCGGCACGCGTTCCTCCGCGGCGCGAAGGCGCTGCGACCGGCGTGGGCGGTCGAGCTTCCGAACGACGGCCGCAAGGGCGAGCGCTGATGCTCGTCGTCATGAAGCGCGGCGCGTCACAGCGCGAGATCGACGCGGTCGTCGCGCGGATCGAGGAGTTCGGCATCACGCCGATCCCGCTGCCCGGCGCCGAGCGCATGGCGATCGGGACGTTCGGGTCGACGTCACGAGCCGCGGCCGAGGCGGTGGAGTCGCTGCCGGGCGTCGCGGAGGTCGTTCCGGTCAGCCGGCCGTTCAAGCTCGCCTCGCGGGAGGTGATCCCGGAAGACACGGTCGTGCGCATCGGGCCGGTGCCCGTCGGCGCGGGCGCGCCGCTCGCGATCATGGCCGGCCCGTGCTCGGTCGAGTCGCGCGAGCAGACCCTCGCGACGGCGCGGGCAGTGCGCGCGGCCGGCGCGACGATCCTGCGCGGCGGCGCGTTCAAGCCGCGCTCTTCCCCGTACAACTTCCGCGGTCTCGGCGCGGCGGGGCTCGACATCCTCGAGGAAGCGCGTGCGGAGACCGGACTCGCGGTCGTGACCGAGGTGCTCACTCCGGGGGACGTCGACGCGGTGGCACGCGTCGCCGACTGCCTGCAGATCGGCGCGCGCAACATGCAGAACTTCTCGCTGCTCGACGCGGTCGGCGATCAGCCAAAGCCGGTGCTGCTGAAACGCGGCATGTCCGCGACGGTCGAGGAATTCCTCCTCTCAGCGGAGTACGTGCTCGCGCGCGGCAACCGTAACGTGATCCTCTGCGAGCGCGGGATCCGCACGTTCGAGAAGTACACCCGCAACACCTTCGATGTGAACGCGATCCCGCTCCTCAAACGCCTGACGCACCTCCCCGTCGTCGGCGACCCGTCGCACGGCACGGGGAAGTGGTACCTCGTCGCGCCCGTGGCGCTCGCTGCGGTCGCCGCCGGCGCCGATGGCCTGATCATCGAAGTGCACCCGAGCCCCGACCACGCGCTGTCCGACGGCTTCCAATCGCTGACCTTCGAGAACTTCGCCGGGCTCGTGGGCCGCGCGAGCGCGGTGGCGCGCGCGGTCGGGCGCGCTGTCCCCGACGCGGCGCCGGCTTGAAGGTCTCTATCGCGGGCCTCGGTCTCATCGGTGGCTCGCTGGCGCTCGCGCTGAAGACGCGCCACCGCGTGAGCGGCTTCGACATCGATGCGAGCACGCGCGAGGCGGCGCTCGCTGCCGGGGTCGACATCGTCGGAGCCCTGGAGGCGCTCCTGCCGGCCGACGCCGTGATCGTCGCGACGCCGATGGCGGCGATCGTGCCGACGCTCGCGTCGCTCGCGCAGCGCTCCGGCGCCGCCGTCCTGCTCGATGTCGCGTCGGTGCGCGCGCCGGTGGAGGCCTTCGCCAAGTCGGCGCCGAACGGCTGCCGGATCGTCGGTCTCCATCCCATGGCGGGTCGCAGCGGCAGCGGATTCGCGGCGGCGTCCGCGAAGATGCTCGAGCTGCGCCCGTTCCTCGTGGTGCCGACGGTGCGCTCCGACACCGCCTCGATGGCGCTGGCCGGCGCGCTCGCGCGCGACGCCGGCGGCGAGGTCACGGTGTGCTCGGCGGCACAACACGACCGCATCGTCGCGGTCCTCTCGGCGCTTCCACTGGCGTTCGCGTCTGCGTTGGCCCTCGCTGGCGCCGAGACGGTCGACGGCAACCTCGCTGCTCTCAGCGGTCCCGGCTTCGGCGACAGCACGCGGCTCGCCCTGACCTCACCGGATCTTGGGAGCGCGATGCTGCTCGCCAACGCGCGGAACGTACGCGGCGCGCTCGAGCGGGCTCGCATGATCCTCGACGAGGTCGACCGCGCGATCGCGGCCGGAGATTTCGCGGCGCTTAGTGCGATCCTCGAACGTGCCGCGCAGGCGCGGCGTCGCCTGAGCTAGCGGGAGAGCTGCTTCAGCATCTCGTAGAAGTCGGGAAAGGTCTTCGCCACCGCGGACCAGCCCTTGATCGCGACACCCGGGATGCCGAGGCCGAGCACCGAGAAGGCCATCGCGATCCGATGATCGCCCGCCGCGTCGACGACCCCGTCGTGCAGCGGCCTGGGCTCGATGCGGATCGCGTCGCGGTATGCCTGCGCCCATCCGCCGAGCGCGGTGATGCCCGCCGCGACCGCCGCGACGCGGTCGCTCTCTTGCGCGCGCGTGTGCGCGATGCCGGTGAGCTCGGTCGGCGTGTCCGCTTGCGTTGCGATCACCGCGAGGGTGGGGAAGGTGTCGGAGCAGTCCATCACGTTCGCGACGATCCCATGTAGCGCTCCCTCGCGCCGCACCGTGACGCTGTCGCCGTGGCGCGCGACGCTGCAGCCCATGTCCTCGATGAGCTCGAAGAAGCGGGCATCGCCCTGACCGCCGGGCTCGACGCGAGCCCGCGCGTTCGTGATCGTGACCCAACCGCCGAGGATCGCGGCCGCCGCCGCGGGATACGTCGCCGCGGTGACGTCGCCGGGGATCTCGAGCGAGCGGCCCTTCAGCTTCTGCGGACCGATCACGACTTCGCGGCCCGAAGGACGCTCCACGCGGACGCCGCGCGACTGCAGCGCCGCCACGGTGAGATCCACGAACGGCGCCGATACGAGCGGACCCGCGATGCGCAGATGAAGTCCGTCGCGCATACGCGCCGCGACGAGCAGGAGCGCCGACGCGAACTGACTCGACTCGTGCCCGGGCACATCGACCTCGCCGCCGACGAGCGGACCGCGGACCGTGAGCGGCAGCGCTTCAGCATCGACGATCGCGCCGAGCTTCCGCAGCGCCGTGACGAGCGTCGCCATCGGGCGCGAGCGCATACGCGGCGCTCCATCGATGTGGACCTCGCGGGCTCCCAGGGCGGCGACGGCTGTGCCGAATCGCGCGACGGTGCCCGCCTCCTGTGCGTCGACGATCGCGTCCTTCGCCGGTTGCGCATCGCCGGCGCCGGCGACGGCGATCGTCGCACCGTCCCAGCGGACGACGTAACCCATGTCCGCGAGGGCCGTCGCCATCGCGCGCACGTCGGCTCCGGGATCGAGCGGGCCGAGCTCGAGGCGCGAGCGTCCGTGCGCGATCGCCGAGAGGACAAGCTCGCGGTTCGCGATGCTCTTCGACGCGGGCACGCGGACGCGTTTGTCGACGAGGGTATGGCGTACTGGAGCGATCGGGTGGATGTCCTGCACGGGGTGCGAGGATTATGTGCGCAAGCGTGTACACCCCGGCGGAGCGTCTCGGTCAAGCGGTCGTCGTGATGGTCGCTCTGGTCTTCGCCATCACGGTCGGCGGTTTCATCCTGCGCGGCGGTCCGGGAGACAGCCTCCTCGGCCCGTCTCCGACGCCGGCCGCGTCGCCGACGACCAAGCCGCCCGACGTGAAATTCACGCAGGACACCTGCTGCACGCAGACGGCGCGGTCGATGCGCGCGACCTGGGAGTCGAGCGAGAAGGTCGTGAAGGCGGCGTTCCAGCTCTCGCCCGATCCCGGGTTCCCATGCGCGACCTCGCTCGATCCCTCCGGCGCCAAAGGCGTGCTGAGCTGCCAGGGGCTGCTCCGCGGCGCGACCGATTACACCGCGACGCTGTCGCTCACCGTCGGCCGCGACACCTTCCGCTACGACCAGAAGTTCAAAACGATGGGCGACCGCCTCACCGATGTGAAATGGTTCACGGAGTTCGAGAATCCCACCGGCGATCCGCTCGCATGCGCGGCGGCGAGCATCCGCATCGTTCAGAATTACACCGCGAAACAGGATCCGCTGACCGCGGAGCAGATCCTCACGACCGGCAAGCCGTACAACAAGAGCCGCGATCCCGGCCTCGATCCCGTTGCGATCGCGACGATGCAAAAGCGGCTCGATCCGAACAGCAACTACCACTACTACCGCTTCGGCACGCGCGAGGAAGCGACGAAGTCCGCGGTCTACTGGCTGGTGCGCAGCGGCAAGCCCGTGCACGTCATCTCGCTCGCGGGACAGCACGACCCGCTGCTCGTCGGATTCACCGGCGCGTTCGGCACGTTCTACGACGACCAGGCCAACAAGATCGACCAGGTGATCGTGGAAGATCCGCAGCGCGGAGACATGCGCCCGGAGACCGCGAACCGCCGCCCGGACAAGTACCGCACACCCGGCTTCCAGACCGGCCAGCCGATCGGTCTCGACGAGTGGTATGGCGACGAGTGGTGGCTGCGATTCGTTTATGCGGGTGTGGTCTCCGGCGTCAACATCGACCGCAACGACGGCGCGTATCCCACACCGCATTGGGGCGGTCAGTTCGTGCTCCTCGTCGACGACGCCGATTCCGAGTGGCCCTCCGACCGCGAGGGTCGCGCGAAGTGGCACTAGCTCGCTCCTGCTGAGCCCGCGCGTCTCGGCCCGTCCTCTTCGACGGCGGGACCGGTCGGAACCTATCCTGTCTCTCCGTGGCGACGACTCGCACACATCCATCTCTTCTCGCCGGTGACCTCAGCTCGATCCAGTCGGAGATCGAGAAACGGCACGACGAGAGCATCCAGCGGCTCCAGCACTGGGTGAGGAACCCGTCCATCGCCGCGGAGGACCGCGGGATGGACGAGGGCTGCGACCTGATGATGCGTATGGCCCGCGAGGCGGGATTCCAAACGG
>Ga0209058_1003702_pt1 | contig 12330 bp, 10 predicted proteins | sample GraSoiAngelo_147_FD_185904 | JGI IMG/M metagenome (GOLD analysis project Ga0209058, IMG submission 185904) | Grasslands soil microbial communities from the Angelo Coastal Reserve, California, USA - 14_1009_05_40cm (SPAdes) (version 2) | ecosystem: Environmental > Terrestrial > Soil > Grasslands ... | reverse complement strand
GCCGGCACCCCCAATCGTCTCGAATACGACCAGGGCTTCTTCGTGAAGCTCGGCGACGGAGCCGCCGATGTGAAGCCGATCGCCGGTCTGTACAAGAGCCAGGTCTACGCGCTGGCTCGCCATCTTGGTGTCAACGAGGAGATCCTCCGGCGCGAGCCGACGACGGACACCTTCAGCCTCGCGCAGTCGCAGGAGGACTTCTACTACTCGCTGGACTACTCGCGGCTGGATCTGGTGCTCTGGGCGAAGAACCACGGTGTCGCGCACGATGTCATCGCGGCCTACCTGGGGATGACGGCCGAGCAGGTCGACCGGATCTGCGACGACATCGACCAGAAGCGGCGAGCCACGACGTACCTGCACGCCCCGCCGGTGCTGCTCGAGCCCATCGCCGAGCTCGCCCGACAGGCACCGGACTAGCGACTAGCGCGGCTGCAGCGCGACCCCACCCGATCGGTAATAGGCGCCCACCGCAAGCCGCAGGTTGCCGCCGTCGTCGTCGGCGAACGTCGCGATCTCGGTGTTGCAGCGGTCGCATCCGAACGCGCTGACCGCCGGCGGGTTGGTGACGCCGTCGTGCCGCGCGTCCAGGTACCACGTCGCATCGTCGACCCCGGGGCCGAACAGGACGGCCGCGACGCCGGATGCGGCGAGCAGGTCGGCGTGCGCGAGGAAGTATTCGGCGCGGTTGTCCTGGAAATGTCCGGGAGAGTTATCCATCGAGCGGAAGCGCTGGTTGCCCACCGGCACCTGCCACACGACGATCGGACGCTCGAGCGACGACGAGAGCGTGCGCACGAAGACGAGCCAGCGCGCGAAGTTCGGAAGAGTCTGATCCGTGGCGTCCCACCACGACCGTCCCGCGACCTTCCCGGCCGCGAGCGCGGCATCGCGGTCGATCACGTCGTGGAAGACCAGGTCCCAGCGACGATCGGTCCGCTCGAGGCTCCTCAGGAAATGCGCGGTGTCCCGCGCGATTCGAGCCGCGTCGACAGCCGTCGTGCTGACGACGGGATCGGGCCCGGCGCCCCACGCCGAGGCGTGGACCGCGAGCAGCACGTGCGGCGCGTACTTATCGCGTAGACCGAGGAGCGCCTGAGCGAAGCCGGCGGCGTTGTCGGGCTCGCCCGACACGTCCGGGTCACCCGACGAGCGCACGCTCACGGGGACCGCGCTCGCCTCGGGACGCGCCTGCTCGATATACCCCCAGAGATCCGGCTCGACGTGGACCACGGCCATGCCGACATCGGCAAGCGATCGCATGAGAAGCCGGAAATCGCGGTAGTAGTCGCGCATCGTCGCGCGGTCGGCGAGGTTCGAGTACGCGCGCTCCCGCTCGGTGGTCCCGATCTTCGGTCGCGATTGCTGGAGCTGGTAGTAGCTGAAGATGGGAACGTAGCCCGCCGCGTTCGTGCGCCGGGCGTAGTCCGTCGCATAGAAGCCGGGCTCGCTCGTCCAGGTCGCCCAGCCTTCGCCGGTGTTGACGCCGCCCGATAGATAGGTGTAGCGCGCCGCCCAGGGCACGCCGCTCTCGACCATCCAATTCAGATCCGTCGGGTCATTCCGCAGACCGAACGCGAGTCGCTCGCCGAATACCGCGGTCGAGGCCGCGTCCGGCCCGGCGCCGGACCGCGGGGCGCCCTGCGCCCCGAACGGCTCGCACGCGAGGGCGACCGCCGCGATCACGACGAGGACGGCCAGCGCGCGTGCCGGGACGTGCGGCATCATCGCGTGGCCTCCGACGGGGCTCGCGCGACGGCGGGCTCGTAGCTGACGATGGTCGCGCTGTACCCGCCAAGCGCGAGGGTCACGCTCGTGCCCGCGCCCACCTTCCTCGTGACCGGTCCCGAGTCGAGCGGCGTGCCCGCGTCGAGACTGCGCACCGACAGCTCGCCCGCCGACGTGACTCCCGCGAGCTGCAGCTCGATCGTGAGGCCCTGTCCGGCTCCGCCGACATCACTCGCGCTCGCGACGATGCGATTGACGATCAGCACGTTGATCGCGCCGCCGGCGAGCCGCACCGCGAGCGTGTCGATGCCACGCCGATCGGTCCCCGACGCGACGATCGTCGCACCGACGGGGAACGCGCGCGCGAGCTCGCGGTTCGTCCAGTACGGCAGCAACCGCGTGCCGGTCGTCGGGTCGACCGCGGAGAACTGGTCGCCGCCGGGATGGACGAACGAGTAGTCGAAGATCGCGTCCACACCCATCGCGGAGAGGCGCGCGAAGGCGCTCGCGCGCCACGCCGCGCCGAGCGGTCCCCAGTTGCGCGCCTTCGCGTCGATGCCGTACGAGGCGAGAGCATTGGCCTCGGTCACCCAGGTCGGCCGGCCGGGTGCCGAGGTCTGGATGCGTGTCAGCATCTTGGTGAGGCTCGGGATGCCGTCGGCGAGGCAGCCGCTGCCGCTCGCATACCCATCGAAGAGGCACCGGTCGAGGTCTCGCTCGTCATGCGATCCGTAGCCGTGAAGCGTCGCGATGTCGGGCTTGGGATCACCCGACCGCATCAGAAGATCGAGGTACGCGTACGCGTTGCCCTCGACGCCGCGCGCCGTGGTCGGACCCGCGAGCTTGATCGTCGGATCGACGGCCCGCATCCGCGGCGCGAGCGCGTTCCACACGGCGACGTACGTTGCGGGACTCAGCGACGGAAGGCCCGGCCCTTTGCCGGTCGGCCCGACGCAGGCGAGCGTCCAGAGGTCCGGCTCGTTCCAGATCTCCCAGGTGTCGACACGGTGCGCGGTCCCCGCGGGGTTGGTGATGACGCGACCGTCTTCGGCGATGAAGCTCCCGCGGTTGTAGTAGCTGACGAGGCGCGCAGCGTACTCACCGAACGGGGCGAACGTCGCGTCGACGGGCTGCGCCGTCGCGCAGTTCCACATCCAGTCGGGCATGTAGCCGATGTTCAGGACCGGTCGCGCCCCCGCGGCGAACGTGGCCGTCACGAGCTCGTCGATCGTGCGAAAGTCCCACGCGCCCTTGGTCCAGCCCGCCGGCAGGGTCGGCGGATGATCGGGCAGATATGCGCCATCCGTCCCCAGCATGAGACGGATCTTCGGCGCCGCGTAGTCCGCGAGAAGCGCCGGCCCGCCGGGAACGCGGTCGAGGACGCCGGGATAGATGATCTGGGTGTTCAGCTCCGTCGCGGCACGCCCGGTCGAGCGCAGCGCGTCGACCGTGACGACCGCGGCCGATCCCGGGCCTGGTGGTGTTGACGCGCAGCCCGTTAACGCGAGAACGATCACGAGGACACCGGTGCAGGTGGCCAGCGGCGAACGTCGCCAAGACCGCGCGGGCATCGCCCGTGTTCCGAGGGCGAGCGCGGCTCAGCCGGCTCGGAGGGAGATTGGCCCGAGCGATCCCCGGCTCGCCAGTTCCTTGTTCCGGGCGGTCGCCCCCGCCTGATCCGCCGACATCTGGAAGCGATATCCCACGCCGGGCACGCCGATGATGGCCGCACCCGGATGCTCGGTCACGTGCACTTTGGTCCGAAGGTGGCTGATGTGCGTGCGTAGCGCGCTCGGATCTCCGCCCTCGTAGCCCCAGACGTAGGCGAAGAGGCGGCTGCTGGTCACGACGCGGTCCAGGTGCATCGCGAGCAAATGGAAGATGCGGAACTCGATCGGCGTGAGGCGCACGTAGCTGCCGCCCCAGGTGATCTCGCGGACCTCCGGGTCGATGTGAAGATCGCCGATATCGAGCGTTGGCTGTGATTGCTCCAGCGGCTCGATGCCGGTGCGGCGGAGGATCGCGCGGATGCGCATCGCGAGCTGTTTCGAGGCAAAGGGCTTGGAGACGAAGTCATCCGCTCCGATGGCGAAGGCGCGGATGATGCTCTGCTCATCCTGGATACCGGACAGCACCAGGATCGGCGTCGAGTCCTTCTCGCGGATCCGCTGCAGCACGTCGAAGCCGTCATGACGCGGAAGTCCGAGATCGAGCACGATGAGGTCGGGCCGGTCCACCTTCCAACGATGAAGCGCCTGCGCGCCGTCGCAGGCCTCGATCACGGCGAAGCGTTCGCGGCGCAGCGAGTACGCGGTCACGTCGCGAAGGTCGGCATCATCCTCGACGAGCAGGATCTTCATGCGCGGACGCCGTCGGCTTCTCGTGACGGGATGCAGAACCACACGCGCGTCTCGCCGCGCGCGCAGCTTACCCCGACCGATCCGCCGTGCTGGTCGATGACATCGCGCACCACGCTGAGACCGAGCCCGAGGCCATCGACCTGCGACTGCCGTGCGCCGCTCGTACGGTAGAACGCGCGGAAGATCGCGTGACGCTCGCCACGCGGGATCCCGGGACCGTGGTCGTGCACGGAGACGATCGTCGCGGAGTTGCGCCGGCGCACACGCACGCGAAGGCGATCGCCACGTGGGCCGTACTTGGACGCGTTGTCCAGCAGATTGAGGAGCACACGCGCGAGCCCGCCGTAGTCGCCGAGCACGCCTGTGGTGCGCCCGGTGACCCGGACTTCGATCGTCTGGCCGTTCGCGGTCAGGACCGGCTCGATGAGATCCGCGACGTCCCTGGCCAGCTCGCCGAGATCGACGGTCGTCATCGGGAGCGCGGCGGAGAGACCGCGATCGACCGACGACGCGAGTACCTCGCCCATGAGGACGACGTTCCGACGCACGATGTTGAACAGTCGCTGCGCTCCGTCGCCATCGTTGGTGAGATTAAGAAGCGCGTCGACGCCCTGCGTCACGGCGGCGAGTGGGGTGCGGATGTCGTGCGCGGCCTTGCGCACGGCGGCCGCGTAGTCCGGGACCACCGTCGGCCTCCCCTCGGCACGAGCCGAGGGAAGAGCTTCCAGAGCGCTAAGTGCGCACATTGTTTGCCCCCCACCCCACCATCGCTCGCTACCCCACCACCGCCGCGCTGTGATCAATCAGTACGTTCGAGGTTTACGTTCGTGCCATTCTGCGCACGTATACAGGTCGCTATCAATACTCCAAATCGATTAATCGCAACGTTCTCCGCAGTCCACCGGTTGTGTTTCGTACACGACTGTTCACCGACGGCCCACCGAAAGTTCGCTCCACGTGATCATGTGTCACGCCGCTAAACGCTGCGCGCCAGCGACGCAGTCTTTGACGGTACGCGCGACGAGCTCGACGTCGGCGTCGCTGAGCTCCGGGTACATCGGTAGCGAGAGGACCTCGTCGGCAAGACGCTCCGTCATCGGGAGATCGCCGCGCCGGTAGCCGAGGAATTCGCAGGCCTCTTGGAGATGGACCGGAACCGGGTAATGCACGCCGGTCCCGATGTTCCGCTCGGCGAGCGCCTGACGTAGCGCGTCGCGGCGACCGTCGGGCACGCGCACGACGTAGCAATGGAAAACGTGTCGGCCCTCGGTAGGAATGTTCGGAGTGATGACAGCGGTATCAGCCAGCAGCTCGTTGTACCGCGCCGCGATCGCAGCGCGTCGCGCGTTCCACGCCGGCAGTCGCCGGAGCTTCACCCGAAGGATGGCCGCCTGGAGCTCGTCAAGACGAGCGTTGTACCCGACGACCGGGTGGTAGTAGCGGACGCTCTGACCGTGTTCGCGGAGCGAACGGAGCTCCTTCGCGAGCTCATCGTCGTTGGTCACGATGCTTCCGGCCTCGCCGTACGCGCCCAGATTCTTGCTGCAATAGAAGGAGAACGCCGACGCGCGTCCAGCGCTGCCGGCCATGCCACCGGTGTCGAGGCGGCTGCCGTGGGCCTGGCACGCGTCTTCGATGATCTGAAGCCCGTGCTCTTTCGCCAGCGCGAGGAGCGGCTTCATATCTACTGTCCGTCCGTAAAGGTGGACGGGCATGATCGCCTTCGTTCGAGGCGTGATCGCGCGCGCCACCGCGTCGGGATCCATGTTGAAGGTGCGCTCGTCAACGTCCACCAGGACGGGCCGGGCACCGGAATAGAGGATCGCCTCGACCGTGGCGAAGAAGGTGTGCGAGACGGTGATGACCTCGTCCCCGGCCGAGATCCCAAGGGCGCGGATCACCAGCTGCAGCGCGTCGGTCCCGCTGCCGACGCCGATCGCGTGTTTTGCGCCGCAGAACGCCGCGAACTCCTCGTCGAAGGCGCGGACATTCGGCCCGATCGTCAGCTGCATGCCCTCGAGCACTTCGTCGATCGCACCACGGACTTCGTCGCGGATCGAGGCGTACTGGGCTTTCAGATCGACGAGCGGCACCGAGCGGCTCGATGAGACGACATTTGACACGGCATCCCTCCCCACACAGCGAGCATGGGGCGCGGCCGTTGAGAACGTATTAAGTAAGGGCGGCCAATCGACGATCGCCGCCGCGTCGATCCGGACTCGTTCTGCGATCGCTTTCCATGAATTGGAAAAGTCGGAGCCTTCGCTCGCCGTCGCGGCGATCCGAGAGGCGCCGTTCGGTGGGGAGGTTGGCCGCCCCGAGCGCCGACGCGACGCGAGGGAGGTCTTCGACAAGGTCCGGCCGGATCTCGCAGTACCAACCCACCGGTTTGGAGTGCGCGACGCGCACCTCGGCGCCCTCGAAGCGATACCGCCTCGCGATCACGACGGCACGCGAGAGCTCGCGGAACCCGATCGCGTGCAGGATCCGTTCGATCGGGCCCGCGGCGTAGACGTGAGCGACGGACGTGCCGCCGTCAGAGTCGGCGACGCGGAGCTCTCCGAACTCTTGACCCACGCTGAAACGCAGGGTGACGCGTGGCGCGAGCTGTCCCGCGCTGGCGTGGTCAAGCTCGAAGGCAAGCTCGGTCTGCCCTTCGGCCGAGAGCAGCTCGGCAGTCGCGTCGAGCAGCGCCAGCATCGCGGATGCGCGCGCCTCGCCCAGCTGGTATCGGGCGCGATCCATCGTGGCTAAGCCGGCGGGCATCGCGCTGGTCTGCCCGCGGCGGTCCGGGAGCCCGACTTCAGATCCCTATAGCCACGGCGAGTCCGCGCCGTAGAGCGATTGCCCGTCGTCGTCTGCTTCGCGCGGCGTTGCCGACCTTTCTCGCGCGCTCTGGAGGTGCGACAACGTGACGATCCGTCGCAGAGCCGACCACCCGCGTGTGAGCGGCGTCACGGGGTTTTCGGCCCGTTGGACGGTCGCGATGGGCGCTCGCATGCGGAATCCACGCAACATCCGGCGATCATCAGACGCGGCCGTTGAGAATCGCTTGAGGAGACCGAGATCATCGCCGAGACGGCAGACGGTGCCCTCACTCCTTTAATAGGAGCGCTGGCGAAGCCCCGCCGGGATGACGCACGCGGGAGGGTAGGCTGCTGGCGTGAACCTCCTGGATGTCGCCTTTCCGCACCGCGCCAAGCGGAGCTTCGGCGCGGCGTCGTTCGCGCTGATCTTTCTGATCCTGCTCGGCGAGATCGAGGCCCTGGTGTTCGTGGCGCTCGCGGTGGTCGCGCATCGCCTCGACCTGTTCGTGGACCTGCAGCCGATCATCCTTCCGGGCGCCTGCCTGGTGGCGCTTTCGGCGGCGGGCGTTTTCTGGTGGCGCGCTCGTCAATGGACCAAGCAGCGCATCGAGATGCTCAATCTGTGGGCACAGGGCGGCACCGCGTATGGCGAGCGTCTCGCGAAGTCTCGACAACAGCAGCGCTAGCGTCGGGGCGCGCTCGCGTCGCGCGCCCGACGATCGCGTCCCGGTACACTCCGTCGCACGTGAGCCGCGTGGGGGAGCGCTTCACCAGGGAAGGCCTCACGTTCGACGACGTCCTCCTCATCCCGGCCCGCAGCGACGTCCTCCCCAGTCAGGTCTCCACGAGGGCGCAGCTCACCAAGGACATCACGCTCGAGATCCCGCTCCTCTCCGCCGCGATGGACACCGTCACCGAGTCGCGCATGGCGATCGCCCTCGGGCGGCTCGGGGGGCTCGGCGTGATCCACCGGAATCTCACGATCGCCGAGCAGGTGCGCGAGGTGAAGCTCGCGAAGGACGCGGGAGTGCTGGTCGCGGCCGCGGTCGGCGTGTCGGGCGACGCCGACGAACGGACCGCGGCGCTCGTCGCGGCGGGCGTCGACGTGATCGTCGTCGACGTCGCGCATGGCCACTCGGCCGGTGTCATCCGCATGGTCGAGAAGGTGAAGGCACGGCATCGCGTGCAGGTGATCGCCGGTAACGTCGTCACCGCGGAAGGCACCGAGGAGCTCATTGCCGCGGGCGCTGACAGCGTCAAGGTCGGGGTGGGGCCGGGCGCGATCTGCACGACCCGCGTCGTCGCGGGCGCGGGCATGCCCCAGATCACCGCGATCTTCGATTGCGCCGAGGTCGCCGACCGGCACGGCATCCCGGTCATCGGCGACGGCGGAATCCAACAGTCCGGTGACATCGCGAAGGCGATCGGCGCCGGCGCGTCCACCGTGATGCTCGGCGGGCTGCTCGCTGGGGTCGACGAGTCGCCGGGCAGCGTGACCGAGACGCCGGAGGGGCCGTTCAAGTCGTATCGAGGCATGGGCTCGATGGGCGCGATGCAGGCGCGCGCGGGGCAGAAGACCGGCGCGTCGCGCGACCGGTACGGGCAACAGGACATCGGGGAGTTCTCGAAGCTCGTTCCGGAGGGCGTCGAAGCGCACGTGAAGGCTCTGGGTCCGCTCGAGCCGTTCCTCCATCAGCTCGTCGGCGGCCTGCGCGCCGGAATGAAGTACGTCGGCGCCGCGACGATCGAGGATCTCCGCACGAAGTCGACGTTCGTCCGCATCTCGGGTGCCGGGCTGCGCGAGTCGCATCCCCACGACGTCCGGATCACGACCGAACCGCCCAACTATCGAATCAAGGCGTGACGATCCCGGCTTTCGCGGTGGAGCGCGATCTCGCGAAGCGCGCCCTCGATACAGCGCGAACGCGCGGCGCGACGTACGCGGACGTCCGCTTCGTGCGCCGCGATGAGGAGAACGCTCTCGTGAAGAACGGGCGTCTCGACGCCGTCGACCGCAGCGACTCGTTCGGCTTCGGCGTGCGCGCGATGGCGGACGGCGCGTGGGGCTTCGCCGCGTCGCAGATCGTTGCCGCGCAGGAAGCCGACCGCGTCGGGGCGCTCGCCGTGGAGATCGCGAAGGCGTCGGCGCTCACCAAGAAGCGGGACGCGACGCTCGCGCCGGTCGACGCGGTGCGCGCGACGTACGAAACGCCGCTGGAGGTCGACCCGTTCACGCTGTCGTTCGACGACCGCCTCAAGCTCCTCATGAACGCCGAGGCGCGGATGCGCGAGCGGAAGGGCCTGCGCACCACGCGCGCGGCGTACGCCGTCTGGCGAGAGGACAAGCTGTTCGTGTCGAGCGAGGGCGCGGACATCGCGCAGCGCCTGACCGAGGTCGGTGGCGGCATCGCGGCCGAGGCGGTGGGGAACGGCGAGCTGCAGATCCGCACCTATCCCGACGGGCTGCGGTACCAGAACGCCGGCGGATGGGAGATCCTCACGCGCTGGGATCTCATCGGGAACGCCGAGCGCGTCGCCGATGAAGCGGTCGCGCTCTTGTCCGCGAAGCCCTGCCCGCAGGACACGATCACCAGCGTCATCCTCAGCGGCAATCAGCTCTCGCTGCAGTGCCACGAGAGCTGCGGCCATCCCATCGAGCTCGACCGCGCGCTGGGGAGCGAGGCGGCCTTCGCGGGCACGTCATTCCTCACACCAGACAAGCTGGGAACGTTCCGCTATGGAAGCTCGCAGGTGAACATCCGGATCGACGCGACGTCCGAGGGCGGCCTCGGCACGTTCGGCTTCGACGACGAGGGCGTACCGGCGAGCGAGGGCTGGGCGGTCAAGGAGGGGATCTTCGTCGGCTACCTCATGAGCCGAGAGACCGCCGCCGCGCTCGGCACCCGTTCGAACGGGACGATGCGTGCGGACGGCTGGGCGCGCGTGCCGATCATCCGCATGACCAACGTGTCGGTGATGCCGGGGGACGCGGGCACGCTCGACGACCTCATCGCCGATACCGACGACGGGATCCTCATGGACACGAACCGCTCGTGGTCGATCGACGACAAGCGCTTCAACTTCCAGTTCGGCACCGAGGTCGGTTGGGAGATCAAGAACGGCAAGCGGCGCGATATGGTCCGCAATCCCACCTACACCGGGCTCACGCCGGAGTTCTGGGGCAGCTGCGACGCGATCTGCTCCGAGAGCGAGTGGGTGATGTGGGGCACGCCGAACTGCGGCAAGGGCCAGCCGGGGCAGGGCGCGCATACCGGCCACGGCGCGGCGCCCGCGCGCTTCCGCGACGTGCGAGTCGGGGTGATCAAATGAGTGGAGTTCTCTTTGGCGACCGCGAGCTGCACGCCATCGCGGAGCGCGCGCTACGCGCCGCGGCGGGGGATCAGGCGGAGGCGCTGATCATCGGAAAGACGGGCTCCCTCACGCGCTTCGCGAACTCCGCGATCCACCAGAACGTGACGAGCCGCGAGGCCGAGCTGCGCGTACGCGTCGTGGTCGGAACGAGGCGCGCCACCGCGACGACGAACCGGCTCGATGATGACGGCCTCCGCCGCGCGGCCGAGCTCGCGTCGGATCTCGCGCGCCGTGCCCCGGAGGATCCGACGTATCCCGGACTGCCGGCGCCGCGGCCGATCCCGTCGGCGCCGTCGGCGTACGTCGAGAAGACAGCGGAGGCGACGCCGCTCGACCGCGCGCGTGCCGCGAAGACGCTCTGCGATAAGGCGAGCGCCGTGAAGCTGATCGCGGCCGGGTTCGTCGCGACGAACGTTCAGGAGATCGCGGTCGCGAGCACGCTCGGGACCTGGGCCTACGCGCCGCAGACGTACGCCGAGGCGCAGATCGCCGCGATCGGCGACGACGGCTCGGCCTTCGCGCAGCGCGTCTCGACCGACGTGACGAGTCTCGATGTCGAAGGCGCCGCGGCGGAGGCGGTGGGCAAGGCGGCTATCGCGCAACATCCGCGGGATCTCGCACCGGACACGTATGAGGTCGTGCTCACGCCCTATGCGGTACGGGACATGGTCGGCTTCCTTGGCATGCAGCTGAGCGGACTCGCGGTCGAAGAAGGCCGCTCGTTCGTCGGCGGCAAGATCGGCCAGAAGGTCACCGGCCCGATCACGCTCGTCGAGGACCCCTACGACTCGCGGTCGATCCCGCGCGCGTTCGACTTCGAAGGACAGCCGAGCGAACGACTGACGCTCATCGAGGACGGCGTCGCGCGCGCGGTCGTATACGACTCGGTGACGGCGCACCGGAACAACGCGGTCAACACCGGGCATGCCCAGCCATTCGTCGGCCTGCCCGCGCCGATGCACGTACGCCTCGAGGCGGGCGACAAGACGCGCGAACAGCTCGTCGCCGCCGTGAAAAAGGGCGTCCTCGTGACGCGCTTCCACTACACGCGCTGGGTGCATCAGCTGCGAACGATCGTGACCGGCATGACGCGCGACGGCACGTTCGCGATCCTCGACGGCGAGATCGCGCATCCGGTGAAGAACTTCCGCTTCACGCAGTCGTATCACGAGGCGCTCGGTGAAGTTCGCGGGATCAGCAAGGATCTGTCGCTGCTGGTGACCGGCGAGCAATTCGGTCTGATGACATCGTGCCAGCGCGTGCCCGCGTTGCATCTGGGTGCGTTCACGTTCACGGGGGCGACGCGCTACTGAGCGATGTCGCGCTGCGCGCCAAACGCGACGTCACGAACACATACTGAACACGCCTCCCGCCGTTTCACCACACGGATAGCGGGTCGCGCATCGTGCGCGCGGCAATCCGTCCCAGTACGAATGGGCCACGCTGTATCAGCACCGCACTTTGGGCGCTCCCGTTGGTGGCTGTAACACCGGTGCCGGTTGCGCCGGTTTGGGAGGCCCGATGCCGAGTGCAGGTAGCGCATTCCGTCGGGGTGGGAGCGGGGCTGGTCAGGCAGAAGCGATCATCGCGCCCGTCCGTCGACGGTGGCGTAAGGTCGAGGCCTTCGCGGTCACGACCGCGACGATCATCTGCGCACTCGCGATCGGATTCACTGTCGTCACGCTTTATCAGCTAGGTGACGAGTCGCAATCCACCGCGGACGCGAGGCAACCCGCGAACGCGGTCCTCACCCCAACCTCGGGATCGGTGGGGACATCCGTGTTGGTGCGGGGAACGAACTTCCCGCGCTACGCGTCGATCGTCTTCAGCTGGGACGGCGCGACAACGGGCATGCCGACGGCCCAAACGAATCGTCGCGGCGCGTTCAGCGCCACGGTCGTCGTGCCCTCGAGCGCGACCGTCGGCCAACACCTCTTGACCGTGGCTCAAGCGGGGACGTCCGCGACGGCGGCGACGACGGTCAGTGTCAGCGCCGCATTCGCCGTCACGTCAGCGATTGTCGTGCCGACGCCGACTCCGATACCGCCGACGACACCGAGCTT
>Ga0209058_1003699_pt1 | contig 12336 bp, 14 predicted proteins | sample GraSoiAngelo_147_FD_185904 | JGI IMG/M metagenome (GOLD analysis project Ga0209058, IMG submission 185904) | Grasslands soil microbial communities from the Angelo Coastal Reserve, California, USA - 14_1009_05_40cm (SPAdes) (version 2) | ecosystem: Environmental > Terrestrial > Soil > Grasslands ... | reverse complement strand
GCAGGAGCGCCAGGTGTCGATCGGCGGGCAGACGCATCCGCTGTCCGAGCTCTTCACGGTGCTCGCGACACAGAATCCGATCGAGCACGAGGGCACGTACCGCCTGCCCGAAGCGCAAGTCGACCGTTTCATGATGAAGGTCGTCATCGGCTACCCGTCGCCCGACGAGGAGCGGGTGATCATGGATCGGAACACGATCGAGGAGCCCGCGATCCCGCGAAAGCTCGCCACCCCCGCGGCCATCTTCGATGCTCGCGCGGCCGTCCGCCAGGTGCACATGGACGACGCGATCAAGGACTACGTGGTCCGTGTGGTCTTCGCGACCCGCGATCCGCAGGGGCCGAAGCTCGCCGATCTGAAGCCGCTCATCGCGTACGGTGTCTCGCCGCGGGCGACGATCTACATCTCGCTCGCAGCGCGCGCGCACGCGTTCCTCGACGGTCGCGACTACGTTCTGCCTGATGACATCAAGGCGGTCGCCCTCGATGTCATGCGTCACCGGCTCATCGTCACCTACGAGGCTGAGGCGGAGGAGATCACACCCGAGATCGTCATCGGTCGCGTCCTCGACAACGTAGCCGTTCCGTAGTGACCGCCGTGCTTCATACGGCGCCGCGGCAAGGGCACGTCCCACCGGAGGTCCTCCGCGTGGTCAAGCAGATCGAGATCAAGGCGCGGATCCTCGCGGACGAGGCGCTCATCGGGACGTACCGAAGCGTGTTTCGTGGATCGGGCCTCGACTTCGAAGAGGTCCGCGAGTACGAGCCTGGTGACGATATCCGCACCATCGACTGGAACGTGACCGCCCGCATGAACATCCCGTACATCAAGAAATACCGCGAGGAGCGCGAGCTCAACATCTATCTCGCGGTCGACGTCTCCTCGAGCGCGTGGTTCGGCACCGGCAGCCTCTCCAAACGCGAGCTCGCCGCGGACGTCGCCGCGCTGCTTGCCGTGACCGCGCTCCACAACAACGACCGCGTGGGCCTGGTCCTGTTCGCGGACGGGGTCCGCGAGTTCATCCCGCCGCAGCAAGGTCGTCATCATCTGCTGCACGTCATACGTCAGCTTCTGTTCGCCGAGCCGCGCCGCTCGCCGACGGAGATCGCGAGCGTCGCGGACTACCTCGCAAACGTGACGAAGAAGCGCAACGTGGTCTTCGTCGTGTCCGACTTTCTTGATGTCGACTTCGAGGCGCCGCTTCGCGCGCTCGCCCACAAGCACGACCTCATCGCGCTCATCCTGAACGACCCGCGCGAGGTCGAGGTCCCGTCGGTCGGCCTCGTCGCCCTCGAGGACGCGGAGAGCGGCCGCGTCGGCTATCTCGACACGTCCGATCCGGCGGTGCGGGAACGGTTCGGGCGGTCGGCGCGCGAGCGCCGGGCGCAGCGGCTACGGGCCTTCAGCCGTATGGGCGTCGACCGCGTGGAGCTCTCGACGGACCGGCCCTACGTGCCGGCGCTGCTCGCGCTGTTCAATGCCCGCTCGAGACGCAGCTGATGCGCGTTCTGGCACTCGTGTGTCTCTTCCTGGTCCTGCTGGGATCGGTGGCGGCGGCCGACGGGCCGGTGAGCGTCGCCGCCTCCGTCGACCGGCGTGGCATCACCATCGGCGACCCGATCGGGCTCGTGCTCGTCATCGAGACCGACCCCGGTTATCACATCACCGATAGCGGTGTCGGCCGGATCATGGACGAGTTCGAGGTGCTCGAGGCGATCCCGCCCCAGGTCACGCGGATCGCGAACGGCCGGACGCGTTACACCTTCCGGTACCGGATCACCGCGTTTCGCGTCGGCGATCTCGTCTTCCCTCCGATCAGCGTCGCGTACCAATCACCGGCAGGGGTTCCTGGAGTCGCCCCGACGACCGAGATCCCGATCGTCATCACGAGCGTCATCCAGCCCGGTGAAATCACGGACGACATCAAGCCGGCCAAGCCGCAGCTCCGGCTGCCCAACGCGGCGCCCCAGATCCCGCAGGTCGCGATCCAGGTAGCGCTCGCTCTGGTGGTGCTGGTGATGCTTGCGTTCCTCATCCGCCAGACACGACGCTCCGCCGGTCGCCGGCCGAAGGACACCGAGATGGACGAAGTCCTGCTCACGCCTGCGCAGCGCGCCCTCGCTGAGCTGAACCGCGTCGCGTCTCTCGGCCTTCCTGAGAAAGGGCGCTACGCCGAGCACTACGCGCTCCTCTCGAAGACGCTCCGGGCGTACGTCCGCGACCGCTTCGGGCTCTCGGCGGGGGAGCGCACCCCACGAGAGCTGCGCGAGGACATGCTCCGTGCCGGGATCGATCGAACCGAGACCGCGACGATCTACGAGATCCTGCGCGAAGGCGAGACTGCCCGCTTCCACCGGGCCGTCTCCTATCCCGCGCGGGCGCAGCACGCGGTCCGATCGGCACTGGACGCCATGCGCCGGGCGGCGGTCGCCGAGCAGTACGAGCTCATGAAGGGCCAGCCGTCGTGATCGACATCACCTCAGTCCGCTTCGAGGACCCCTGGCTTCTCGCGCTGCTCCTCGTCGTAGCCGGGGGCCTCGCGGTGAATCTGCTGCGAGCGCGGCGCCCCGGGACCGGCCTGCTCTTTCCGTCGATCGGTCTCGTCCCCGCGGGCCGGCCCGGCTGGCGCGTGCGGTGGCGCTGGCTGCTCACGGCCCTTCGCGTTGCGGCCCTCGTCGCATTCGTCGTCGCCCTCGCCCGGCCGCAGATCGTGCGCGCGTCGGTCGAGTCCGTAGCGGAAGGGATCGACATCGTCCTGGTGCTCGACACATCCGGGTCGATGTCCGAAAGGGGATTCGGCGGGTCGGCGAAGATCGACGCCGTCAAGCGCGTCGTCAACGACTTCCTCGGCGGCCTTCGGAATGACCGCGTGGGGATCGTCGTCTTCAGCGGCGAGGCGATTGTCCTCGGCCCGCCGACGCTCGACTACGCCGCTTCGCAGAAGCTCGTCGATCCGATCGAGACCGGCACGCTTACCGGTGGGACGGCCATCGGCACCGGTCTCGCCACCGGCATCAACGTGGTCCGAGACTCAGACGCGAAGTCGAAGGTGGTCATCCTCCTGACCGACGGAGAGAACAACGGCGGAGACATCACGCCACTCGACGCGGCGAACATGGCGAAGCTGCTCGACGTCCGCGTCTACACGATCGGCGCGATCACCCTCACCGCGACCGCCGACAAGGACGTCAGCTCCGGCACCGTCGACGAGCAGCTCATGCGCAAGATCGCCGAGGACACCGGAGGCCACTACTACAGCGTCTCCGATGAGAACTCGCTCGCCGAGGTCTACCGCGAGATCGAGTCGCTGGAAAAGTCCCACGTCGGCACGCGCGACTTCATCGACTACCAGGAGGCGCAGCTCGCCTTCCTGGCCCTTGGTATCGCGCTCCTGTTCGCCGAGCTCGCGCTGGGCGCGACGGTATTCAAGAGGACCCCGTGAAGATCGCGCTCGCGCACCCGGAGCTCGCGCCACTGTTGATCGCGGCGGTCCTCATCGTCGCGCTGTGCGCGGTCGCGCTCGTCCGGCGGCGCCGCGCGCTCGCCGCGTTCGCCGGCCCGGGCGCGCGGCTTGCGTCGGCGAGCCCTGCGCGACAGGTCGCGAAAGTGATCCTCGTTGGAGGCGCCTGCCTTCTCGTCGTGGTCGCGCTCGTCGGGCCGCAGATCGGCGAGGTCCCGCGCCGGGCGGCAACGTCGACCCTCGATACGATCATCGCGCTCGATGTCTCGCAGAGCATGGCGGTGCGCGACGCGGACACCGATCGGCTCCACGCCGCCCAGCGTGCGATCGAGCTCCTCGGCCAGCAGCTGAGTGGCGGTCGGGTGGGCCTCACGCTCTTCGCTGGGTCGAGCATCCTCCGCTACCCGCTCACCGCGTCGACGAAACTGATGGGCCCGGCTCTCGATACCTCCGGCCACGGCTTCCACACCCAGCCCGGGTCATCACTCCGTGCAGCGCTGCAGGGTGCGGCTGCGCAGTTCCCCACAACGGACGCCGAGAAGCTCCGTACGAAGGCGATCGTGGTGGTCTCCGACGGAGAGGATCCCGCACCCGATCTGCCGCCCCTGGATTCCTACCTCGCGAGTGGGATCCACGTGTTCACGTTGGGCATCGGCACGATCGAGGGCGGGCCTGTCCCGGTCTACGACACCAAGGGCCAGCTCGTGCAGATGCTCGTCGACGCGAACGGCACGCAGGTTATCAGCCATCTCGACGAAGCTCGTCTCGTCAATCTCGCCTCCGCGGCCGGCGGGAGCTACGTTCGCTACGACAGCGAGGCGGCGGCGAAGAGCCTCAGCGACGCGCTGCGCGCGATCGACACGACCGTCACGACGACCGACGGTGGAGTCAGCCCGGACGACCGCTACCAGTTCGTCCTGGGCATCGCCTTCGTCCTGCTCGTCGCCGAATGGCTCATCAGCGAACGCCGTCCCATGCCACGGCCGCGCGTCCCACGCGGAGGTCCCGCGCCGCGTCGCCGCGTCATCGGGGCGACCACGGCCCTGCTCCTGCTCGTGGGGGCGTGCGGGCCACAGGATCCGATCGCGGACCAGCTGGATACGGCGAACCAAGTCTTCGCGCACGATCCCGCCGGCGCCGTCGCCCGGTACCGCGACCTTCAGGCGAAGCGTCCGACCGCGCCTGAGATCTCGATCGATCTCGGCAACGCCCTCGCCGCACTCGGGGAGCATGACCGGGCGCTCGTCGAGTACGGCCGCGGCATTGACACGGCGAAGGGGACCACCCGCGCGATCGCGTTCTACGACCGCGCGACCTCGCTCTTCCGGCTCGGCCGCATCCTCGACGCGCGGGCGGCCTATGTCGAGGCCTTGCGCAACGACCCGAACGACCGCGATGCGAAGTTCAATATCGAGATCATCGACCGCATCCTCGGCCAGATCCCGTCGCAAAAAAATCCCACGAGCTCGCCCGTGGCCTCGACCGAGCCGCCGGGGCAGCAGCAGCCGGGCGGGTCGCCCCAGGCGACGGCGCCCGCCGCTGGATCGGGCAAGCCCACCGGAACCCCGGTGCCGGACGTCACCGGGTCGACCGGAGCGACCCAGCCCGAATCGGTCCAGAGCGCCCTCACCAACTTCCGCAAGGACCTGACCCTGGAGGACGCGCTCCGGCTTTTGGATGCCCTCCGTGGCGAGCAGCGGGGCTTGCCTGCGATCCTCGAAGGCACGGGTGTGCGTCGGGGCGGTAACGTGGATGTGCCGTATTGACGTAGAAGCGCTTGCTGGCTTGGGTCCTGCTGTTGGGGGGGCACGGCCGGGTGGCCGTGGGGGGAACGATGCGAATCGATCTGAACGCGAAGGTTAGGACGACGGACGGGCACGAGGCGGGGAAGATTCATCGCGTGCTCGTCGATCCTGAGACAGAGCGCATCACTGGTTTCGTGGTCAGCACCCGGCGGTTACTTGGTCGCGACGTGATCGTCGGCGAGGACATGTTCGCGGGCGTCTCGCCCGACGGCGAAACGATCACGCTGAATCTTACGAAGAAGGAGCTCGATACCCAGCCGAGCTTCGAGGAGGACGATTTCGTCACTCCACCTGCCGGTTGGTCCGGACCGAACCTCGGCTACGCGATCCCGCCCGACACCTTCCTCTGGCCCGCCGATTCCGCGCTCGCCGACACCGGCGAGCGGTCGCGGCCGTCGATCAAGAAAGGCGACGCGGTGAAGGATCGCGACGGGGACTTCGTCGGTGCGATCGAGGACATCCGCTTCGACGAGAAGACCGGCGACGTGGTGAGCGTGACCGTCCGAGCCGGTGCCGGACTGGAGCGCCTCTTCGGTGGAGGGAAGCTCGCCGAGATCTCGCGGGAGGACATCCTGCGGATTGCTGAAGACGAGGTGCGCCTCGGGATCGACCGCGAGGAGATCAACGCGAGGGAGCACGAGACCGGCACGCGCTAGCGCGATCCGTAGCAGGCCTGCGCGACGAACGGTGCCGCCAAAAGCAGAGCCGAGATCAGCACGACGATGGTGACCATCCGCAGGATCGGATTGTCTACGCGCTCGTCCGTCGCCGGTTCGTGGAGTATTTCGCGCGACTGCGCCTCTTCGTGCTCGGGGACGTAGACAAGCCAGCGTCCGGCGCTCGCCGTGCCTCCCGCGGCGAGTATCCCCGACGCCGGGTCGGGCGCGATCCGGGGGTGCAGGTGTTCGGCTCGCAAGGCTGCCGCCGCGACCTCCGCGTCCATGCGATTTGGCGCGAAGTGCACCACCACTTCGCTCACGAGCCGGTGACTGCCGTGAATGCGACGCGGATCGCGGCGAGCATGACGACGACGGAAAGGATCGCAAGCAGCGCGCGCGGCTGCGTGCGCACGCTCACCGCGGCGCCGATCGGCGATGCCACGAGCGCGGAGACGAACACGACCGCCGCGAGAGGCAGATCGATCTGTGCGGTGGCGGCTTTACCGATGAGCGCGGCAAGCGCCGCGAAGAGCCCGATGCCGAGCGACGTTCCGATCGCGATCCGCGCTGGCACGCGCAGGACGTAGACGAGCGCGGCGATGATGAAGGCGATGCCGCCGATCCCCACGATGCCTCCAAGGAAACCGAGCACGAGCGCGATGGGGATCGCGACCCGCGGGTCGGCGCGGATGTCCTCCGCGCCCTCGTCGCGCGGCGTGACCGGAAGCAGCAGCATGATCCCGCCGGTGAACGCCAGGATCGCGAACACGAGCAGGATGACGTTGTCGGCCACGTCGCGCGAGATGAACGCGCCTACGAGCGATGCGACCGCGCTCGGTGGCCCCATGAGCCAGACCAGGCGCGGCGACACGTTGCCGTAGGCGCGATGGCGAAGCGCGCCCAGCACGCTTCCCGATATCGCTTGCACGATCGTTAGCCCCGTCACGATCTTCACGGGGATCGCCGCGCCACCGACGACCGGAGGGAGATACAAAAGCAGCGGCGTCAGAACGAGGCCGCCGCCGATCCCAAGAAGCCCCGAAAGGAACGACGCCACCAGTCCTGCGATCGCGGTGATGACCTCGTCGGGCATCCGCACCTATATATAAGGGACTGATGCGCTTGGCGTTCGCCGGCACGCTCTACGTGATGAGCGGAGGACCCGCGCCCGGCGTGAGCCAGACGCCGGTGTGCGAAGCGCTGGACGTTCGCTAGCATCGCGTGATCTCGTCGCAGGGGAGGCGCGCCATGAGGACTCGTTTGTTCGCGCTAGCCGCCGCTACCTCGGTGCTGCTGGCGGCGTGCGGCGGCGGCACTCCAGGTGCGCAGCCATCGGCGTCGACGGGGCCGAAGGCGGACATCAAGGTTGGCCTCGCCATCTCGCTCACCGGCGCCGCAAACATCTACGGACCGGCGCAGCAGAACGGCGCGAAGCTCGCGATGGAGCAGATCAACACAGCCGGCGGGATCGATGGCGCGAAGATCGCGCTCGTCGTCGAGGACGACGCGTCGGCCCGTGACCAGGGCATCACCGTCTTTCGCAAGCTCATCAACGAGGACAAGGTCGCGGCGATCCTCGGGCCGACGCTCTCGGGCGTCGCGGCGGGCGCGCATCCGGTCGCGCAGCAGGCCGGTCTTCCGGTGATCGCGATCTCGAACACCGGCGTTGGGATCGTCGGCAAGTGCGACTACGGCGCGTGCGACTGGATCTTCCGCGCGTCGCTCGGTGAGGAGACGGCTCTGCCGGCCGCGCTCAAGGCGGCGAAGGACAAGCTCAATCTCAAGAAGGTCGTGCTCATGTTCGAGAGCGACCAGAAGTTCGCGGCGGACGGCGCGGACATCTTCAAGAAGGCGGCGGCCGACAACGGCATCACGATCGCGCGGACCATCCCGTACAAGACCGCCGATGTCGACTTCTCGGCCTTCGTCACCCAGGCGAAGGGCGAGAGCCCCGACGCGATCCTCGCATCCGGGCTCGCCGGCACCGCTTCGAAGGTGCTCATCGAGGTGGGCAAGCAGTTCCCCCAGGGTCTGCGCGTCGTCGGATCGAACGGCTTCAACTCGCCGGCGGTCATCACGGCGGCCGGTGCCGCCGCACCGAACATGATCGTCGGTACCGCCTGGAACAAAGCGTCGACCGACAAGACCAACACCGACTTCGTGAAAGCGTTCAAGGACAAGTACGGCACCGACCCGGACCAGTTCGCCACGCAGGCGTACACGGCAATGATCGTTTTGGCGGACGCGATGAAGCGCTCGGGAAACGCCACCGACAAGGCCTCGCTCAAGAAGGCCCTCGAAGCGACCAAGGACCTCGCGACGCCGCTCGGAGCGTTCAGCTTCACGCCGGAGCACGACGTCAAGCAGCCGGTCTTCGTGATGACCGTGAAGGACGGTCAGTTCGTCCCGTTCAACTAACCTGACTCGCCGTGGCGGAGCAGCTCTATAACGCGATCTTCGTCGGCAGCATCTACGCGCTGTTCGCCGTCGGGTTCGCGCTCGTCTTCTCGGTCCTCGACATCCTGAACCTCGCGCACCCGGTCGTCTTCATGCTTGGCGCGTTCGTCGCGCTCTTCTGCATGTCGACGTTCGGTCTCCCGGCGGCCCTCGCGGCCGTCGCCGCGTTCCTTGTGACCGGCCTCTTCGGGATCTTCCTCGATCGCCTGGCGTTCGCTCCGCTGCGCCGGCGCGGCGCGCCGCCGCTCTCGGCGATGATCTCGAGTCTCGGGTTCGCGATCGTCGTGATCAGGCTCATGGAGCTGCGGTACGGGCCCGACCTTACAAGCTATCCGGCCGGCAGCCTGCCGCAGACGGTGGTGCAGATCGGCGACGCGCGCGTGGACGGTCTGCGCTTGCTCATCATCGGGCTCGCGATCCTGCTGATGGCCGCGCTCACATACGTCGTCCGCGCGACGCAGCTCGGACGCGACATCCGCGCGCTCGCCGAGAACCCGCGCGCGGCGCGCCTCCTGGGCGTGGACGTCGACCGCGCTATCGCCGCGACCTTCTTCATCTCGTCGGGGCTCGGCGGCGTCGCGGGCGCGCTCCTTGGCTTCGCGTACAACGCGATCTATCCCCAGATGGGCACGCCGTACGAGCTGAAGGCGTTCACGGTGATGGTCGTCGGCGGGATGGGAAGCCTTCCCGGGGCGGTGCTCGGCGCCTACATCCTCGGTATCGGCGAGATCGCGGCGCTCGTGTTCCTCCCGGCCGAGCTCGCGGAGCTGCGGGACGCATTCGCGTTCGGTCTCCTTTTTCTCGTGCTGGTGATCCGGCCGCGCGGTCTTCTCGGCCACCGCGCGGTTGAGCGCGCGTAGTGGACGCGCTCGGCGAATTCGTCCGCGTCTACCAGACGACGATCGGGGTCATCGGCATCAACGCGCTGCTCGCGCTGTCGGTCTGGATCACGCTCTACGCCGGGCAGCTCACGCTCGGCAACGCCGCGTTCATGGCCATCGGCGCCTACGGCGCTGCGCTCCTCGGCATGCGCCTCGGCGTCCCGTTCCCTCTCGGCCTGGTGCTCGGTGCGGGACTCTCCGCCACGCTCGCGCTGCCCCTCGGCCTCGCGGTCTTCCGCCTCCGCGGCGTCTACCTCGCGATCGCCACGATCGGGTTCGGCGAGGTCGTCCGCGTCCTTCTGCTCACGCTGCCGTTCACCGGCAAAGCGCTCGGCCTGAACGGGATCCCGCCTCTTACCGAGCTCTGGCACATCTACCTCTCGCTCGTCGTCGTGGCCTACGTGCTCTGGCGGGTGCAGGGTTCGACCGTCGGGCGAGCCTGGGCCGCGATCCGCGAGGATGAGATCGCGGCGGCAAGCCAGGGGATCGCGATCCGCCGGTACAAGCTTGCCGCGTTCGTCGCGGGCGCGGCACTCGCGGCGTGGGCCGGTGGCCTCTCCGCGCATCTCAACTTTTCCATCGAGCCCGGCGACTTCGGCTTCACGCGCGCCGTTCAGATCCTCGTCTACGCAGTGGTCGGCGGCACGCCCAGCGTCGCGGGGCCGATCCTCGGTGCGACGCTCCTCACCGCGCTCCCCGAGATCCTGCGACCGCTCCGGGAGTACCGCGACATCTTCGCCGGACTGATCTTGATGGGAGTGATCATCTATCTGCCGCGCGGCCTCGTGACACTTGCCGAGCTTCGCAAGACCCGCCGCCTGCAGGAGATCGGAGCGGCGGATGTTGCTTGAGTGCGACGGCATCTCGAAGCGGTTCGGCGGCGTGCACGCCGTCGCGGAGGTCGACCTCGCTGTCGCTCCCGGTCAAGTGTTCGGACTCATCGGTCCGAACGGCGCCGGCAAGACCACACTCGTGAATCTCATCAGCGGCCATCTTCGTATCGACGCCGGCGCGATCCGGTTCGCCGGCGCCGACGTCACGCGCCTCGCGCCACACGCGCTCACGGCAAGAGGTATCGCGCGGACGTTTCAGGGCGTCCGTCTCTTCAAAGGCCTCACCGTTTTGGAGAACGTGCTCGTCGGGCGGCATGCTCGCATGCGGTCGGACGTCCTCCGGCGCCTCTGGCCTCGCGGCGCGCCCGACCGCCGGGACCGGGAAAGCGCGGGCCTCCTTCTCGAGCGGCTCGGGCTGAAGCGACCGCAGGCCCTCGCGGGCGAGCTGGCCTACGGCGATCAGCGCCGGCTGGAGATCGCGCGAGCGCTCGCGTCCGAGCCGCGGCTGCTCATTCTCGACGAACCCGCCGCCGGGATGAACCCGGCGGAATCCGCGCGACTCCGCGAGCTCATGCGAGCGCTCGTCGCGGAAGGACTCACGATCGTGCTCATCGAACACGACGTGCGCCTGGTGATGGGCACGTGTGAGCGCGTCGCGGTGCTCAATTTCGGCCGGAAGATCGCGGAGGGCACGCCTGTCGAAATACAGGCGAGCCCGATCGTGCGCGAGGCATACCTCGGGAGCGAGGACGCCGCGTGAGTCCGCCTCTTCTCGAGGTCGAAGACCTTCGCGTCCGTTACGGTGCGGTCGAGGCGGTACACGGCGTCTCGTTCACGGCGAATGGAGGCGAGGTAACTGCGCTCATCGGAGCGAACGGGGCGGGAAAGTCGAGCACCCTCGCCGCGATCAGCGGTCTCGTACCGACTCAGGGCCGGATCCGCTTCGACGGCCGCGACGTCGCGGGCGCGCCGCCGCACCTGATCGTGCGTGCCGGTGTCGTCCAGGTGCCCGAGGGACGGGAGATCCTCGCTCGGATGACGGTCGAGGAGAACTTGCTCATGGGACTTCGTCGGCGTGACCGGGCGGAGCTCTCATCGGCCTACGAACGCTTCCCGATCTTGCGCGAGCGTCGCGCCTTGCTCGCAGGAACGCTTTCGGGCGGCGAGCAGCAGATGCTCGCGATCGCGCGGGCGCTTCTCGCGCGTCCGCGCCTGCTTCTGCTCGACGAGCCATCGCTCGGACTCGCGCCGCTTGTCGTGAAGCGCGTCTTCGAGAGCCTCGCCGATTTGAAGGCACAGGGCGTCACGATGCTGCTCGTCGAGCAGAACGCATTGCGAGCGCTACGCCTCGCCGACCGCGCGTTCGTGATGGAACTGGGTCGAATCGCGATGCGGGGGACGGGACCGGAGCTGCTGGGAGACGAGGGTGTCGCACGTACATATCTGGGCGGCTGACGCTCGATCAGACTCCGACCCGACCCCGTGGTCGCGAGATGAGTCTGATGGGGTCAGCGAGGACCGTTGTGACCGACGCCGAAGCGCCCTGGACTGCGAATGTAGGTCAGGGCTCGGGGGTAGAAACGCCGAGAGCCTGACACTTCTCAGTCGCTCGGCCCCCTTTCGCGGCATGAACAAGAGCCGCACCAAGCGAGCCGATGACGACGCGAAATCCACGTAACACGCACAACGTGGATAACTGTCGTGCCCCGTTTACGCCTTGCTGCGAACGCGCGCATCAACCTCGTCGCGCACCTCGGCGTAAGTCCTCGGCTCGGTCTCACGCCACTCGTGCGCACCGGGCTCGCCAGCAGGGCAGTAGGCCCATTTCCCCTCAACAAAAGTGAGGCTGTTCGGTGCCCACGGCGCTGCTGAATTGAACAATGCGAGCTGCTGGTGTCCCTGCGCCACGCAAATCCGATGTACTAGTCGATCCATTCCGCCCTCACGCAGCCCGATTGGCCGCTTCCCCAAACGAATAGAACGTCATTTCCCAGCGTCACGGCAAGGGGTATTACGAACGCGTCGACCCCGGGTCGCGCGGCCTGGCGAGAGGATCCGGATCATCCGGACAAGGGCCTCGTGATCGATGCCACCAGACCATCGTCAGTGCTGAATTGACTAAGCGGCCGAAGCGACCTCTTCGCGCACCACGGGTGCGACGCGCTCGGCGATCAAATCGATCGCGCTCATCAGGTTCGGATGAGACAAAGAGGAGGCGTTCATCATGAAGGTGATCCGTGA
>Ga0209058_1003698_pt1 | contig 12337 bp, 11 predicted proteins | sample GraSoiAngelo_147_FD_185904 | JGI IMG/M metagenome (GOLD analysis project Ga0209058, IMG submission 185904) | Grasslands soil microbial communities from the Angelo Coastal Reserve, California, USA - 14_1009_05_40cm (SPAdes) (version 2) | ecosystem: Environmental > Terrestrial > Soil > Grasslands ... | reverse complement strand
CCTTCAACGCATCCATGATCTTTATGATCGTGCCGAAAGAAGCTTTCCTGTCCGCTTGCAGCGCGAGCGTTGATTTGCGCGCTTCGGGCAAATCGCGCACCGCGCCCTCCAGTTCGTCCACGCTTATCGCTCGTCCGTCCAGTTTGATCTCATCGTTTTGATCGATGCTCACGATCACGTGCTCGAGTTCCGCCGGCAGCTTTTTTGCCGTTTTGGATTCCGGCAAGTTAATCTGGACCTCTGGCTGGTCCTTCTTAAACGTCGTCGAAACGACAAAAAAGATCAGCAGGATGATAAGAATATCGACGAGCGAGACGATAATAATGAGAGGCGCCCGCCGTTTTCGTACTGCGAAGTTCATGGACTGAAATCCGCCGCGCGCTTCACCTCGCCGGCGCCGCCGCTTTTGCGGGCGGGAATTCGCGCGAAGAGCGGCCGTAATAGCATTTGTTGATTAGCTCCACGACCAGCGTTTCCATCTCCACCGACATCACTTCTACTTTTCTAGAAAAATAGGTGAACCCGATCAGTGTCGGCACGGCGATCGAAAGCCCGAACACGGTTGCATTCAATGCTTCGGCGATGCCGAGCGCGATCTGGCGCGTGTCCGATGCGCCTGAACTCAGTCCCAGGTGAGAAAAGACGTGGACCAATCCCGAAACCGCGCCGATCAAACCGAGCAACGGCGCAATCCCTACAATGACTTCGAGAACGATGAGACCTCTTTCCAGGCGCACCATCTCGTGACGCGCGCGCGTTTGGACGCATTCCACGTTTTCCGAGCGCGGTCCGCGCAAATGTTGCAGCGCGACCCGAGTGATCCGCGCAAGTGACGAATTATCGTGATGCACCAGGCGCGAGAGCCGCTCAGGGCTTTCGCCCGGTGCCAGACGTTCTATCTCCTCTTCGATTGCTGGCGGCATGACCTTTTTCTGTCGCAAGGCCAGGCCACGCAAAATCATTGTCGTCACGGACACAATCGAGCAGGCCAGCAGCGGCCACATGAAAAGGCCGCCCCTCGCGAAAAATCCGAGCACGATATTCACGATTCCCGGCGTTTCGGCAATGATCCAGGCGGCGATCATCCGTTTGGAAAAATAATGAAACCGAGGCCGTCAATTTCAAGGCCTTCTGGGGGCAAAGTGTTCGCGACATCCTCCGGGATGGGAGGAAGGTGCGCTTCGAGCACCGATTGCACGCAAACATTCGCGAACGCCTCGTTCGAACTGTTCTCAGTAATTTTGAGATCCTTCACTCGTCCACTTCGATCAACATTAAATCGAAGCCGCAGCGTCCCGATGGTAATTAAATCACGCTTCTGATCTACGTACGCATACCAGCGCGACCCAATTGAATCTGCGACGATCTTTTGATAGCGACCGAGCGGCGTGCCCAAAGCGTTCACGGCGGAAATCCCGCGATTTGTGATGTTTCCGGCGATTTGAGTTCGCTCCTTTAAGCGGCGATACGCGGATTGCGCTTGCGATGGTTCAGCCGATCGTTGGGTTTCTGAAGCCGGTTTTTGAGTCAACAAGGCGAACTGCTCTGCAGCGGTCATCGGCACCGGTTGGGCCGCAGGCATTTGTTTCTGTTGCGAGGCGGCGGCCGATTGCTGCGGTTGCGCACCTTTTGTTTCCAGCGAATACGGATTTGTCTCAAAATCCATAAACGGCCGATCTTTCCCCGTCTGCGACGGCAATGGCAACTCCCCAGCGGCAGCCAGCTCGCTTGCTCCAATTGAATTGGCGTTTGACTCGAATGTTTTGTCCTTCGGCTCGGGTGCTTTCTTCGATTCGTCCGTTTCTATGAAAGCGGAATTCTTCGGCACCAGTGACGCTGGTGACAGATCCATCAACGTGAGCTCAGCCGGCTTTTCCTCAAACGGAACAGTTGGCGAGAAAACGCCGCCGAAGGCAGCAAGCAAAAACGCTACCGCCAGGTGAATGGCAATCGCCGCAAGCAGCGCCCACAAAACAGTTCGCGCATCGTATTCGTGGTCCCGAAAGCTTTCGGGATTGCCCGGCTGGGCGAGCATGATGTCAGCCGTTGTCATGAGAGCAGTCTCTTAGTCGTAAGAAAGATTCGGGCTCAGCGCTTTTCAGCTTAAGGCTGCAACATTATCCCAGCCCTGCCCCACTGACAACTTGCGTCGAGGTAGGGCATGCCTCTGGCTTGCTCATTCATATTTGGGCTTTTCTTCGTCGCGCATCCTTCTGCTTGTCATTCCGAGCGGAGCGAAGCGTAGTCGAGGAATCTCTCGATACTCCTGATTTCCGCATCGTCACGCGCGCGTGATGAAACAAGTACTGCTGCGCATAACCGGCGTGTTCGCCGAAATAGGTTTCGCAGAATTCACGGAGCTGCCGCGCCGTCATTTTCTTTCGACGCGCAAAATAATGCTGTCTCAAAACCCGCTCGATCCAGACGTCGATTGGGAATGCGCGGAGCCGGTCGTAGGCAAAGAGCATCACGCAATTTGCGATCTTGGCTCCCACGCCGGGCAATGCGCATAAGTGTTCTCGAAGCTCGGCATCGGGAAGCGCCGACCATGCTTCCAGATTACATTGGCCGGAGCTGACCACCTGCGCAGTGGCGCGCAGGTTTCTGGCGCGATAACCGAGCGCGCATTCGCGTAATTGCTTCTCGGAAGCTCGCGCGATCTGCTGTGCCGAAGGAAACGTGTGCAGCACGCACCCACCGATTTCTCGTTGATCGCCGAAGCGGTTCCGGAGCGCTGCTGAAATTTGGCGAATATGGGCCACCTGTTTCATCGAGGAACAGATGAACGTGGCCAGACATTCCCATTTCGGCTGCCGGATGATCCGCAACCCGCGACAAAAATCGCGCGCAGCTGTCATGATGGGATCGGCCGGGAACGAGGCGCAGATTTGTGCCAGCGGATGATCGAGCGCGAAATAATTCGAAACCAGTTGAGGTAAACTTGACGGCTTAAAGCCGTCGAGTTCCTCCCCGGTGCCGCGTGCGTTCAAAACTTGTCCACGCTGCTCGACGTACAGCGGATTGTTTCCGATCGCGCCTATGAAGCCGTTGCCGGCCTTTTGCCAGTGAAACACCTGACCGGAATTTAGCGTCATCGCGAGATCGAAGTCTGGTGCTGAAATCTCGATCATTTTCACTTGCCACAGATTAACACGGATGAAACACGGATGACGAATGAGCCGAAGGAAATCTTTATCTGTGTAAATCTGTGTTCATCTGTGGCTAACTATGCGCCGACATGGACGGACGGCTTGTTATCGATAGCGCAGTTCTCCTTCTCTATTTTGTGCTCATCATTTCCATCGGCCTTTACATGGGCCGAAAGGAAGAAAACCTCGCGGATTTCGCGCTCGGCCGACGCCAGATTGCTTGGTGGGCGATCCTTGCATCACTTATCGCCGCGGAAACAAGTGCCGGCACATTTTTCGGCACGCCCGGTGAGGGCTTCACCTTTCGCAATTACACATATCTCCAACTTGCTCTGGGCACCATCCTGGCGCGCATCCTGGTCAGTTACATTTTCATCAAGCCTTATTATGACTACAAAGTCTATTCGATTTACGAATATCTAACCGTGCGCTTCGGCGTGGGCTCGAAAAATGCCGCATCAGCCGTTTTCCTTTTCACCCGCGTGCTCGCGTCTGGCGCGCGACTGTACGTGGCAGCGATCGCGCTCGCGCTCGGCTACGAAATGGTGCGAGGCATGCGGCCAAATCAAACTGAAACACTTTTTATCTACATCGGAGCAATCGTCGCGATTGTTCTTTTGACAGCGATCTACACAACGCTGGGTGGAATCAAAGCCGTCATTTGGACAGACGTCATCCAGGCTTCCCTTATGATCGGCAGCGCGCTGATCGCACTAGGTCTGCTGTATTTTTCCATCCCAGGGGGCTGGCACGAGATCGTGCAACGCCACGGTGGGTTTCATGTCTCGGATTTCATCACGACGGGACTGAGCCCGGCCAAGACCGGATGGGACAAGATCAAAGGAATGTTCGCGATCGAGTACACGATTTTTGCGGGCCTGATCGGATCGACGTTCATGACTATGTCCACTCATGGAACGGATCAGGACATGGTCCAACGAATGTTAACGGCGCCTGACGTTCGGCGCAGCCGCCGCTCGGTCATCATGTCGGGTCTCGCCGACATTCCCATCGCGTTCACGTTTTTGAGTATCGGTGTGTTGCTTTGGGTGTTTTACCAGACACATCACGACCCGAATTTGCCGAAAACCCCAAACGAAATTTTTTGTCATTACATTCTTTACGAGATGCCGGTCGGCATCCGCGGGCTATTGCTCGCCGGAATTTTTGCCACCGCGATGGGATCGCTCAGCACCGCGTTGAACGCGCTCGCGACCAGTTTCACTCGAGACTGGTACGAGGCTTATATCAATCGAACGTCGACACCGGAACAGAGCTTGAGCGCCGTGCGCTGGGCGACCGTTGCGTTTTCGGTCCTGATGATCGTTGTCGCATCGATCACGGCCTATTTGGTTATCGTTTATCCGAATGTGCGGATCATCCCGATCGTGCTGGGAATTTACGGTTACACCTACGGATCGGTGCTCGGAATTTTTCTCGCCGGCATGCTCACCAAATCGCGCGGCAATGATCGGGGCAACGTTCTCGCGATGATCATCGGCTTCATTGTCGTGGCAATTCTCAGCGGGTTGCCGAACAACCTTGCCGCGCTGTTTGGAACGACGGCCTACAAACAACCACAGTGGCTTCCCGTCATGGAATTTCCCTGGTGGATCTGCTTCGGTACCATCGTCACCTTTTCGGTGGCGGTTCTGTTCAGGACTGGCCGCGAGCATGTTGGGGCAGATGAGCGGTTGCCATTAAGTCTAGGATGAAATTGCCTGCCGACACAGTCATAGCGAGAAGAAAGCTGGATGAATATCTTCTGCGGCACCGAGACGAAGACGACAAGTCGGGTTTTCTTTCGTTAGCGGGATATGCGCTCGAAAATGCCGATCAACTCATGAACGACCTTCGCACGCAGCTTCTGCCGCTCGACGCTGAATTCTTCGACCAAACCGAGTATGGCACTAAGTATCAAATACGCGGGACACTTGCCGGTCCGAACAGACGCGTTTTGCGCGTCCTCTCCATTTGGATGAAAGAAGACGCGACAGGTGTGACAAAGTTTGTTACGTTGTTCGCAGACAAGCTATGAAATATGACCTGTATTCGCGAGTCGCGCTGGCCGAAGATCTGCCGGAGCATCGCTTATGTCGCGGTGACGTGGCTACAGTCGTTGAACACCATCCGGGGCGTCCAGGTCAAGAACCCGGCTACAGCCTCGAACTCTTCAATGCCGTGGGGGAAACGGTTGACGTTGTAACTGTGCGCGAATCGCAAGTCGCGCCGCTAACCGCCAATGAATTGCTGACCGTGCGTCCACTCGCGACAACAGCTGGTTGACCGGGCGCGGGTCACTAATTACTTAACGGCAGTTTTTTTTACGCAAATCTCAACTACCGAAACCCTATGCCACACATCGTGACCGACAAATGTAACGGATGCAAGTTCACCGACTGCGTAGAAGTCTGCCCAGTGGCGTGCTTCTACGAAATGGACAACCAGGTGGTCATTCACCCGGAAGACTGCATCGATTGCATGGCATGCGTAGAGGTATGCCCCGTGCACGCGATCTATGCCGAGGCCGACCTCCCTCCGGAATTCACGAAAGACATCGAGTTCAACGCGACTCAGGCCCATCAGATAAAGGACTCGGGCGCGGAGGCGATTACCGTGAAAAAGGATGCTCTGCCCGGCGCGCTGGATCGGAAAAAGGCCCTGGGTTATTGAGACACTGGCAGCCTCAGGCTACGATTTTTTGTCTTTCGCCAGTTTGAGCGACAAGTCGCGAAGTTGTCGCGGATCGACTTCCGCGGGCGAGTTGCTCATCAGGTCCATGCCGCGATTATTTTTCGGGAAAGCCATCACTTCGCGGATCGATCCCTCGCCGCAAACGAGCATGACGAGCCGATCGAGACCGAGGGCGATGCCGCCGTGCGGCGGAGCGCCCAACCGAAAGGCGCGCAGCAAATGTCCGAACATCGACTGTTGATCTTCCGGGCCGATGCCGAGCGTCTCGAACATTTTCTCCTGCAATTCCGGCTCGTGAATTCGAATGCTGCCGCCGCCGATCTCGACGCCGTTCAGAACGACATCGTAGGCCTCGGCGCGAACATCCGGGAATTTCTTTGCTTCAAACAGCGGCATGTCTTCCGTTTTCGGTCGCGTGAAGGGATGATGCATGGCGTTCCATTTATTTTCCTCGGGGCTCCATTGGAAGAGCGGAAAGTCTGTGACCCAAAAAAAATCCCAGATTTCAGACTTTGATATTAGCTTCTGAATCTCCCCGATGCGCAGGCGCAGGCGGCCAAGAACTTCACAGGCGATTTCCCATTTGTCGGCTCCGAAGAAGACGCAGTCGCCTTCCTCGATTTTTAATTTCGATTGGAGCGCCGTCTTTTCGGCATCAGAGAAAAATTTCACGATGGGCGATTTCCATTCGCCATTCTCGATCTTGATAAACGCGAGTCCCTTCGCACCGTGCAACTTTGCAATTTCCGTCAGTTCATCGGCTTGTCCGATCGTGATTCCGGCAAAACCTTTCGCGTTAATCGCTTTCACCACGCCGCCTGCATCGAGCGCGCTTCGGAAAACTTTGAAGCTGCTTTCTCGAAAAATTTCTCCAAGATCGACAAGCTCGATTCCAAACCGGCGATCCGGTTTATCGCTGCCGAAGCGATTGACGGCGTCGCGATAAGTCAGCCGGTCGAAGGGCGTTTTGATGTCGATGTTAAGCGCGGCTTTGAAAATCGCCGCCAGCATTCCTTCGGTAACCGCGAAAATGTCGTCCGGCGTGACGAACGACGCTTCGATGTCGATTTGTGTGAACTCGGGTTGCCGGTCAGCGCGCAAATCTTCGTCGCGGAAACATTTCGCGATCTGAAAATATTTCTCCACGCCCGCGACCATGAGCAGTTGCTTGTATTGCTGGGGCGCCTGCGGCAGCGCATAAAACTTTCCCTGCATAATTCGGCTAGGAACTAGGAAATCGCGCGCGCCTTCCGGCGTGCTCTTGGAAAGACTGGGCGTTTCGACTTCGACAAAGCCCTGGCTGTCGAGGTAATCGCGCGTCGCCTTCGCCGCGCGGTGGCGCACCCGTAAATTACGCGCGAGACGCGGCCGCCGCAGATCGAAATACCGGTGCGTCATTCGCAAATCTTCATTCTGCGGCTCGGCATCGATCGGGAACGGCAATGTGTCGGCGCGATTGAGAATGCGCAGCTTGCTGGGAATGAGTTCGACGTCGCCAGTCGCAAGGTTTGGATTTTCCGTTCCCGGCACACGCGCGGCGACTCGGCCCGATACTTGGATCACGTCCTCACTGCGCAGAGTATGCGCTTCCCGGGCGAGTTCGGCGTTTTCCTCTGGACGAAAAACAACCTGAGTCAGCCCTTCGCGATCGCGCAGATCAATGAAGATCACCCCGCCATGATCGCGCGTGACATTTACCCAGCCGGCAAGCGTGACCTGCCCACCGATGTCGCTTTTACGAAGTGAATTGCAGTCGTGTGTGCGAAACATGATCAGGCAGAACTGCCGACGTTGAAGAATTTTGCGACGCTGTCCAGCAACGCACCATGGTCAATGAGCGACTCTTCCCGCGTGGGGAGATTCTTCACTTTCACCTGTGGCCACTCGTCGCCGTAAAGGAGCGCAAGAGCCGCGCCTGCCTCTTCGGCGGCCTGAAATTGGCGGGCGACCTTGGTTGGCGTCATTGGGTAATCGACGCGGTAGCCGCGATCGCGCAGTTGCTGGATTTGTGCGAGCGCATCGGCGCGGCGTTCTTCCTTCGCGATCACGACGTAGATGTCGATCTTTCTGTCGCTCGCGACTGCCTTCTGCATCGCTTCACGGGCGCGCGGAATTTCGTTGATTAATTCGCTGAGCACGACATCGCCCATGGCAAAACCGAGCGCAGGCAGCGAGACCGCGCCATCGCTAAGTTGCGCGATTAGGTTATCGTAGCGACCTCCACCTGCGATAGCGCGAAATTTCCCTGCGCGGTCGAACAGCTCAAACACAATGCCCGTGTAGTAAGCCAAGCCGCGCACGATTCCGACATCGATCTGGACAAAATCGGCAAGCCCGCGAGCGCGCAGGCCCCCGATCAGTCGATCGAGTTTTTCGCTCTTCCCGCCGCTGTGCAAAGTCGCAAAGACAGGTTCCGCGAGCTTGCCGAGCTTCTCGGCCGTTTTGTCGCGCGGTTCGCGTCCTGACCTATCAATGATCTGAAGCAGTTCGTCCCAGCGCTCTGCCGGCACATTTCTTTCGCGCAGAAAACCTGTCCAAAATTCGCGGTCGCTGATTCGGACGACGAAATCTTTCTCGGTCAATCCGAACGTACGCAAGACGTCGATGCAGAGCGCGACCAGTTCGATATCGGCGGCGAGATCATTTTCACCGATGATGTCGCAATTGAGCTGAAAATGTTCGCGCAGCCGCCCGCGCTGTTGTTTTTCGTAGCGGAAAAATTGGCCGATGGAGAACCATTTGAGCGGTTTCTTGAATTCACGCTCATGCGCCGCGATCACACGCGCGAGCGTGGGCGTAAGCTCGGGGCGCAGCGCGACTTCGCGGTCACCTTTGTCGGTAAAGTTGAAGAGTTGATCGACAATTTCTGCACCACTCTTTTTTTTATAAAGATCGGTTAGCTCCAGAGGAGGGCCTTCCCATTCGACAAAGCCATACCGCAGCGCGACCTCGCGCCAGCGGGCGAATATGTAATTACGCCTGGCGCACTCCTCGGGGAGGAAATCGCGGAAACCGGGAAGCGGTTGCATAAGCGTCATTTAAAGTCATCGCATAGATGTCATTTTGAGCGAAGCGAAGAATCTCAGATCATCTTTGGCTGCTCCGCCACAGTAATAATCAGAGATGTTGCGCTTCGCTCAACATGACAGGCGACCATTTGAGCAATTGACGAGACGAGTCGTGGCGGCCCACAAGACAGTGAACTACGCATCGGGAGACGACCACGCGAGACGGAATTTACGATACCAGGGCGTAGCTCAAGAAACTCCGGCCTTAAGGGGCCGGAGCCATATACGATGGAGAACATCCATTCAATCAAAGCAGAGGGACAAATATGAAACAAACGAGATTAACGAAAATATTGGCAACAGGCGTGCTTTGCGCGGTAGCGGTGAGTATGGCGCTGGCACAGACTACAACGACGACAACTACGACAGATCCTGTGACCGGTACGACCACAACGCAGCAGGCAACGACCAGCGCGGCGGGCACGATCGTGACCTACACGCCCGACTCGGACTATCTCATGTTCCGAACGGCACCGGACGCGGCCCCAGTGCGGTATTACTATACCAAGGACACGGCGATCCTCGATCCGGAAGGCCACGTTGTCACCTGGTCGGCCGTTCGCCCAGACGTGCCAGCCACCGTGTATTACACGACTATGGGCGACAGAGTAGTGGTGCGTAAAATCGTGCTCGCACAGCCTGCCACGATTTACAAGCACGAGGAAACGACTACCACGACGACGAAGCCGTAATTCTTCCCGTTAAAATTAAAAGCGCCCGCGAGAAATTTTGCGGGCGCTTTTTTTACTGTGCGATTTCATAAGTCCTGTAGCCACCGGCCTGTGGCCGGTTCATCTCGAGTGCTTTTCTCGTGATTGACACGGCGCACAGCGCCCGTGGCGACAGCGGCACGCGCTACTCTAGCCGAAGCGGCCAGTTTCACCTTGCCGGCTTCTCGCGTAAATTCGCAGCCGGATGGCTGCATCGAAAAGGGAGAAGCCGGATTTGCAAAAGAAAGTGCACGAAGTGCCGCACAAGCCTGGTGTGTACCTGATGCGGGACCGGTTTAATCGCGTGATATACGTGGGTAAAGCGCGGGACCTGCGCAAACGGGTGAGTTCGTATTTCCTACCGTCAAAACTGGCGCAGGCCGACCTTAAAACGCGCGCCATGCTGGATGCGACGTGGGATTTTGAAACGCACACTGTTCGCAGCGAAGCAGAATCAGTTTTGCTCGAGGGCAAATTGATCAAGGAATATCGGCCACGCTACAATGTTTCCTTTCGGGACGACAAGCGCTTCCTCGTGGTCAGAGTTGATCTTTCAGAAGAATGGCCGCGTTTTCGCCTGGCCCGATTCAAAAAGGACGACGGCAGCCGCTACTTCGGTCCGTACGCGCATGCCGGAGCGCTGCGGCAGACATTAAATTTTATGCGCAAAAAATTCGGGGTGCTCACCTTTGGCCGGGGCGCGCCGACGGAGCGGGAACTGAAGTCCTCGACCTATCAGGTGCCGGTGCGTTTGAGCGAGATCAGCACGGAGCAATACCGCGAGCGCGTCGCGCAGGCCTGCGAGTTCCTTGAAGGCAAATCACGCGAGATGATCGCGGCCCTCGAGGAACAAATGCACAAGACTGCCGAGAAAATGGATTTCGAAAAAGCGGCGGAATTGCGGGACATGATCAAGGATTTACGTGACACCACGAAGCCGACACGGCGGTTTACGCGTGGCAGTTTGCCGAGCACAATCGACCCCATCGGAGACGTGCGTGAATTGGCGGACGCGCTGCGTTTGCCGCACCTGCCGCGCGTAATGGAATGTTTCGATATCTCGAACATTTCGGCGACGCACGTGGTTGCCTCGATGGTTTGTTTCCGTGATGGCATACCGGACAAGGACAATTACCGTCGCTATCGCGTGCGCACAGTTGAAGGACAGGACGATTTTGCGAGTATGGCGGAGGTGGTCCGACGGCGCTATTCGCGGATTCTTCTCGAAGCGCGAGAGACAACCTCCGACACAGCGGAATTTTCGCAGGAGGAAACAGTCGAGGCCCTGCAAAGGCTGGATAAGCAAACGCTCAACGCCCAACGCCCAACGTCCAACGCCCAATTGGAAGAGCGGAAATTTCCTGCGCCTGTCAGATTGCCCGACCTCATCGTTGTGGATGGCGGAAAAGGTCAGCTCTCGGCCGCGTGTCGTGAATTGCAGCGATTAGGCTTGCACGAGCTTTCCATCATCGGCCTGGCGAAGGAACGCGAGGAGATTTACCGGCCGGGCCGTTCATTGCCATTGCGACTACGAGTGGACTCGCCTGCGTTGCGATTGCTTCAGCGCATTCGGGATGAGGCCCATCGGTTCGCCAACGCGTATCACCAGCTACTCATGAAAAAACGCGTCGAAGAAAGCATTCTCGATGACTGCCCTGGTGTAAGCCAGAACCGGAAAAATTTGTTGCTGAGGCGGTTTGGCTCAGTAAGTCGCCTTCGGAAGGCAGGCGTTGAGGAGATTGCCGCCACGGAAGGGATTGGCCGAAAGCTGGCCGAGGAGGTGTACCGATTCCTGCAAAGCCATTGATTTATCCGCAGATGTCGCAGATTAACGCAGATTAAAGCTGAAATGAAGTCTGCCCGAATGTGTGGAAATCTGCGCTGCAACGGACGCGAAGCGACGGCCAGGCTTTCAAATCTGTGGATCGCCTTGTGCCTCTTAGCCCTGGCTGAGGCAACGCAAGCACAGACGCTGGGGCCCGCTCCGGCAGTGAGTCCAAGTGCTTCGCCGGAAGAAGAGACGATCGTCCCCACTTTCGAGACGCAAAAACTTGCGCGCACTTACATTCTCGATGTTCCGGCGCCGCGCGGGCAGATCACAGACCGCAATGGCGCGCCGCTGGCGCAAAACCGGCTTACTTACAATCTGGTCATCAATTTTCCAACGCCGCTGGATTTTTCGGATGCGCAGGCGCTCAGCTACACAAGAGAAAAGATAGATGAGGTAGCGAAATCAATTGGACGCAGATTCCGGATTTCCGATGAGACGATCCTGCGTCACTACCGCAACCGGGGAATCATGCCGTTCGAGATCGCACAGAATCTTAGCCCGCAGGAATACGAAAACATCAAAGACGCGCTGCCGGCCGGCATGATGGTGCGGCCCATTTATGTGCGGGTTTACCCGAACGGGAAAATTGCCGGTCAAATCGTTGGCTACACGGGAAAGACCGGGCGAAATCCCGACGGCGTCGTTGACAACCACGAAACGCTGTGGCCGGAAACCGAGGGACGCGAGGGTCTGGAGCAAACGTTCAACGAGATGCTCACAGGCAAGCACGGCGAATACAAACTCACTTTCGACAAGGACGGCCGGAAGACGTCCGAGAAACTAATCACACCGCCTGAGCCCGGGTACAACGTTGTCACCACTCTTGATTTGCACCTTCAAGACCTGACGGAAAAAGCGCTCGCAGCAAAAGCGAAGCGCGGCGCG
>Ga0209058_1003693_pt1 | contig 12342 bp, 17 predicted proteins | sample GraSoiAngelo_147_FD_185904 | JGI IMG/M metagenome (GOLD analysis project Ga0209058, IMG submission 185904) | Grasslands soil microbial communities from the Angelo Coastal Reserve, California, USA - 14_1009_05_40cm (SPAdes) (version 2) | ecosystem: Environmental > Terrestrial > Soil > Grasslands ... | reverse complement strand
ATAAGCGTGGACGAACTGGAGGGCGCGGTGCGCGATTTGCCCGAAGCGCGCAAATCAACGCTCGCGCTGCAAGCGGACAGGAAAGCTTCTTTCGGCACGATCATAAAGATCATGGATGCGTTGAAGGTAGGGGGCGTGAGAAATTTGCCGGCCTTTACCCGAGAAGAAAAATGATCCTGCCAATCTTGCAGTACGGCGACCCAATCCTGCGGGCAAAGGGCAAACGGATCGAGCAAATCGACGATCGCATTCGGGAGCTCGCAGTGAACATGATCGAGACGATGCACGCAGCCCATGGCGTCGGCCTAGCAGCGCAGCAAATCGGTGAAGCGTTGCAGCTCACTGTTCTCGACATTTCGCCAATCGAAGACCGGCCAAGCACGCTAAAGCTGGACGGCAAAGATGCCGATCCAAAGACCGCGATGCCGCTGGTGTTGATTAATCCAGAGGTCGAGTTGCACGGCGAAACCGAACTCGGAGTAGAAGGTTGCTTAAGTTTTCCCGAAATTACCGGGGACATCGAACGGGCGACGTCGGTGATCGTACGCGCGCAGACTTTGGAAGGCGGCACAATCCAAGTCGAAGCCGGCGGATTTCTTGCGCGCGCGATTCAGCACGAGCACGACCATCTTAACGGAATTTTGTTTATCGATCGGATGAATTCCGCGGCAAAGGCTGCATTGTCGAGTCATCTGAGACGGATGCAAAAAGAAGCCCGGCGCGGCAGGCGGATTCGTCCCCAAGAAGAACGACCGCTCGTTAGCGAGACGACGCTGTAGCAGGTTCTGGGAGCACAGAGAGATGCGCTACCTCGGCGATTTCGAAAGACTGCCTATGTTCCAGCCAGAAATCCCGTCAACGGACTTGTCGCCGATGCCGCGTTTAATTTTTCGGCTAAGCCAATCTCGCGCGCTTCGCGTCCTGCTTCGATGGCTTTCTTGAATGCTTTTGCCATGCGAACGGGATCGGACGCGATGGCGATCGCCGTGTTCACCAGGACAGCGTCGGCACCCATTTCCATCGCTTCGGCTGCGTGACTGGGCGCGCCCAGCCCAGCATCGACCACGACGGGCACTGTGGCTTGTTCGATGATGATCTCGATTTGCGGACGCGCCTCGATCCCGCGATTGCTGCCGATCGGCGAACCGAGCGGCATCACCGTCGCCGTCCCGACGTCCTGCAACCGTTTCGCCAAAACCGGATCAGCATTGATGTAGGGCAGCACCGTGAACCCTTCCTTCACCAGAATTTCCGCAGCCGCCAATGTCTCAACCGGATCTGGCAACAGGTAACGAGGGTCTGGATGAATTTCCAGCTTGATCCATTTCGGCAAGCCTGCGCTTGCAGCCAGCCGCGCGAGCCGCACAGCTTCCTCTGCGTTCCGCGCGCCGCTGGTGTTCGGCAAGAGAAGAAAACGCTTCGGATCGACAAAATCGAGAATGTTCGCAAACGGATCGTGTTTGCCGGAAATATCGGCGCGCCGCAGTGCCACAGTCACGAGCTCGGTCCCGCTGGCAATGAGCGCATCCCGCATCAACTCGTTCGACGCGAATTTCCCTGTGCCAACGATGAGGCGCGAAGTGAATTCGCGATCGGCGATCTTCAGTTTCGAGGGCTTGTCCGCCATTGGCAAAAGGATAAACGAATTCGTCCAAACGCGCGAGTTTCTCCTTGTACGAAATAACTAATCACGCCACATTCCCGACGATGGCTCAGTTTGATCTCCGCCAAGAAGATTGCGTCGAAGGAATGTCACAGTTGGCAGATGAAAGTGTCGATCTTGTCGTGACGTCTCCGCCTTACAATCTCGGGATCGGTTATGGTAAATACTCCGACCGGCAGGATCGACAATCGTATTTGCGATGGTGCCGCAAATGGGCTGCGCAGGTTCGAAGAATTCTGACATTGAACGGCTCATTTTTTCTCAACATCGGCGCTGCGCCATCGAACCCAATGTTGCCGCATGAAATTGCAATAGGGCTGACGTCCACCTCAGGCGGATTCGTTTTGCAGAACGCGATCCACTGGATCAAATCGGTCACTATCGAGGATCGAGAAGGAGAGATGCGTTCGTACGGTCATTTCAAACCGGTCAGCTCGAAAAGATTTTTAAACGATTGCTACGAATATATTTTTCATTTCACGAAGTCGGGTCGCGTCGAAATTGATCGGCTGGCCCTCGGCGTTCCGTATCAAGACAAAACCAACATCGCGCGCTGGTCGCACACGCGCGGAAGCGATCTTCGCTGTCGCGGCAATACTTGGTTTATCCCGTATGAAACAATTCAGAGCCGAGCAAAGGAGCGACCGCACCCGGCAACGTTTCCCGTGCAATTAGCTGAATGGTGCATCAAGCTGCACGGCGTTTCGCGCATCGGGACAATGCTTGATCCGTTTCTCGGCATCGGAAATTCCGCCGTCGCGGCGCAACGTTGCGGCGTGAAGAAATTTATCGGGTTCGAAATCGACGAGACCTATCTCGCGGAAGCAAAGCGGCGGCTTGGAATAGCACGCTCACAATAGTTGATCATCTTCTTTCGTGGTGTTCGCCGACTGCTGAAATTTCTCGAGCGATTTCACCAAATTTCCCGGAAGCGGGCGCACACGATCAAAAATGCGCGCTGCCAGCGGCGGCGCTGTTGCGTACCCGCCGGCAAACATTTCCAATTTTGAATCGAGATTGTCGATGTAATGCAACGTCATCGCTTCTGGCGTCTTCGGCTCAACAGGTGAACCCAGTTCTTTCTGGCCATGGTGGGCACCAATCAAATGCAGTAAATGCAGGCGCACATCTTCCGATGATGGGGAATACCCTTTCCATACCTCTGTGTTTTCGGCGCTGAGTTTTCGCCAGAGCGAATTGACGACTTCGAGTCCGATAGAAATGTGGCCGACCAGTTCGCCGAGTTCATCGTAATCCATAACAAAGCCGGTCTCGGAGAATTGGTTTTCCCAAAGTTTGCCGGAGTCGTGAAAGAGAATTCCAGCGATCAACAGATCAAGATTCAGTTGCGGATAAAGCGGCGCGACCTCCTTCGCCACCCGCATCATTTGCGCCGTGTGTTCAACCAACCCGCCGCGACGCGAGTGATGATATTTGCGCGCCGCTGCGGCACGGCGAAAACGATCGCCCCATTCTTTTACGAATGCTTCGCATAACCCGCGCAGGCGAGGATCGGTAATGGTGCGGATGGTTTTCTCAATGAGCTCCCAGTCCGCGTTCTGTTTCGCGCGCAAATCTGCAGGGCCTAGCAATAATTCATTCTTCTCCTGGTCGGTGAGCGGGCGCACTGTCCACTTGTCTGCCTCGAGCCCATATTGCGGGTGCACCCGAAACTCGCCAGCGAGTTCGATAAAGCTTTCCGGCGTTAGACCACTGCACGTTTTATAGGCAGGATGATCGCTCCAGACCCGCAGTTTCATCTGATCGCACGGATCTGCCAGAACGAGTTCGCAGTACGGTTTCCCGGAAGCGGCTACAAGGGCAATCGATTATGCCGACGATTCGCCGTTACGCCACATGTACGCTCCATTTGTGCGAATGTTTCTGAAGCATCTGGAATGCAGCGCGTGCGGCCGTTGTCACGAGTGGTCGCGCTTGCAGAATCTCTGCGTCTCCTGCCAGAAACCGCTTCTTGCGATTGTTGATCTCGCCGCGGCGAGTCGAACGCTGACGCGCGAAACGCTGGCCACGCGCGAGAAATCGTTGTGGCGTTATCGCGAAGTGTTGCCGTTGCCCGGCGAACGTGAGCCGGTTTCGTTAGGCGAAGGCGGAACACCGCTGTTGCGCGCATCCGGCAGCTGCCGGACTGGCGACATCGATCTCTGGATCAAGGAGGAGTCGCTGAACCCAACGCAAAGTTTCAAGGCGCGGGGAATGACTGTGGCCGTTTCGATGGCAAAATATCTTGGCGCTGAGAAACTGGCGGTTCCCAGCGCAGGAAACGCCGGCGGCGCACTCGCCGCCTACGCGGCTCGGGCGGGTCTCGAAGCGCACGTCTTCATGCCGCGCGACACGCCGCGCGCGAACATCATCGAGTGCCGCGAACTGGCCGCTCATGTCACGCTGATCAACGGATTGATCACTGATTGCGCCGCTGAAATCGCGCGCCGGAAAGAAAAGGAAGGCTGGTTCGACATGTCCACGCTCAAGGAACCGTATCGCGTGGAAGGGAAAAAGACGCTCGGTTACGAATTAGCCGAGCAGTGCAAGTGGCAGTTGCCCGATGTAATTTTATATCCGACCGGCGGCGGCACCGGGCTCATTGGAATGTGGAAAGCGTTCGATGAAATGGAGGCCCTCGGTTGGATCGGAAAAAAGCGGCCACGCATGTTTGCGGTGCAAGCCACCGGCTGCGCGCCGATCGTCCGCGCGTTCGAAGCCGGAGAAAAAACCGCCACAGAATTTCCGGACACGCACACGATTGCCGCTGGTCTGCGCGTTCCAAAAGCGATCGGCGATTTCCTTATTCTAAACATTCTTCGTCAGTCCAAGGGGGGCGCGGTCCCTATCGATGATGAAGAAATGATCCGCATCGCGCGCGACGTGGGATCGAAGGAAGGTCTCTTCGTCTCTCCAGAAGGAGCAGCCTGTTTCGCTGCTATCAAGTCGCTTCACCGTGCCGGGAAAGTTGGTTCCGGCGAGCAAGTAGTCATTTTTAATACCGGCTCGGGACTTAAATATCTCGAATGCTACAATGGCTAAACGAGTCGATCACGGGACGATTCCAACGATCTTAAGGCCAACGTTTATGTCGATCACACTGCCTGAAATCATTCAAGAGTATGTTGATGCCAGCAATCGGCACGACGCGAAAGCAATTCTTGCCTGCTTTTTAAATGACGCTGTTGTGCATGACGAAGGAAAAGAATTTCGAGGCGTAGAGATGATCGAAGATTGGATCCTGAAAACGATCGAGAAATACAAATTCCACTTCAAACCGCTCAGCATCAGAACGGACGAACCGGAAGCCGTTGTCACAGTGGAAGTGTCCGGAAGTTTTCCAGGAAGCCCTGTTACGCCCGATTATCACTTCACGATTGCGAGCGATAAAATTTCATCTCTCACAATCAACTAATGTGGAATCGTTACGCGTTGCCGCGAGCATGCTCTTGATTCGGCCGGAGATTTTGCGAGAAGCAATTTTATTTCGAGCGATGGTGCTAATGCAGTTGAAATGATTAGAGGAAGCGAAGTCCGGAAGGCGGATTTTCCGATCGAACCGTTTCTGATCGATCGCTGGTCGCCCCGCGCGATGTCGGGTGAAGAAATTTCGGAAGAGGAGCTGATGCGACTGTTCGAGGCAGCGCGTTGGGCGCCGTCATCATTTAACGCCCAGCAGTGGCGCGCGCTCTACGCGCGGCGCGGCACGGAACATTGGCAGACGTTTTTCGATCTGCTCGTCGACGCCAACAAAGCGTGGGCGAAAAACGCGGCCGTTCTGGTCGTATTCATTTCGCGAAAGTTCTTCGATTACAACGACGAACCGTCGATCACTCATTCGTATGATGCTGGTGCAGCGTGGGAGAATTTTGCACTGCAAGGCTTCCATCAGGGGCTGGTGGTGCATGGGATGGAAGGATTCGATTACGAGCGCGCGCGCAAAGAGCTTCAAATTCCCGATGAGTTTCAAGTCGAAGCGATGGCCGCAGTCGGCAGACCCGGACCGAAAGAAGTACTTCCTGAAAAATTGCAGGCACGCGAAAGCCCGAATGATCGGCGCAAGCTTTCCGAAAGCGTTTTCGAAGGACCGTTCAAATCTCAATAGCAATTCAGCTGAACCAGCAACGATTTGAGCGCAGCATTCGGGGGAGCGACACACAGCACCACCGTTCCGCGCAGGATTTCCACGGCGTAGCCGCCTACGCAGGTGTCGAGGAACGCCCGGCCAGCGTCGGTCAACCGAAGTGACTTGGCCGTGCGTTCGAGTAAGGAAAATCCAATTTCGTCTTCGAGATCGCGGATTTGCCGGCTGAGCGCGCCTGCGAGACATGCAGCTTCAGCGCCGAGCGCGAGACGTTTTCCATCTCGGCCACGGCAACGAAGTAGCGCAGATGCCTCAGTTCCACGGCTGGTTCTAGTATGCCGCGTCGGCATATCGAGACAAGAAACATCGTCTTTCCCAAACGCCAGGTGCGAGACGGATCGTGTCAGCATGAAAACATTAACTCACGGAGGACAAAATCTATGAGCAGAACAATTGAAGCAATCATGCGACATATGGCGGCGCCGTCGAGTCGGCTGACAGATCAAAGCAACAGAGTCGAGAAGCTGGAAAAGGAAATCACGGTAAAAAAGCGGCATTACATCTGGTCGGAATCCAGGTTTGTGCGCACCATGCTTCCGTTTCATTCCAATATCCGAGTCGGCTACAATGGAACGGAAGTCGACGGCAAAAGCGTACTGGACCTGATGACGCTGGCCCCACCGGAAGGGACAAAGGTGTGGATTCGTATCGAAGGACCCGATGCGGCAGCGGCAATGCACGCTGTCGATCAATTCACACAACCGCGCTCTGACGAAGATTGATGAACCGCTGCGAGATTATCGCGATGCTACTTTTTCGGAAAGACTCCGATTGACGCGGCGGCTTCCTTTGCGCATTGCCAGAACTTCTCGGTGGCGGGACTAAGTCGACCTTTTCGCGCGGCGATGCCGAAGGAGATTGGTTTTGGCTCGGGAGTGAGTCGCACTAGCTTCACCCGATTGCCGAAAGTGTAACCAAACGCTTCCAGTGCAACGGCCACACCGGTGCCCGCTTCGACGGCAGAAACAACGCTGGTCATGCCATCGTGTTCCTCTATCACTTGCGGCTTATTTTTTACCGAAGCAAAGAGCGTGGCAAGATAGCCGTGATAATCGGGATAATCCTCTCGCGTAAGTCCTACAAACGATTGCTGCGCCGCATCAGCCAGCGAGACGGAACGCCGTTGGGCAAATGGATGGTTCAGCGGGACCGCCAGCCGGATATGCTCTCGCAACAATTCTTCAAACCGAAAATCGCCAAATGGGCCGCGCTTTAGCGCACGGGCGACTAACGCCACCTTTAGTCGCCCATCACGCAGGCCAACGGCGATTTGCTCGTTACTCCAATCGTGGAGCCTCACATGAACGTCAGGCATTGCTTGTTGGAACGCGCGCAAAACTACCGGCAGAATTTGTGCGCCAGGCAGTGGCGAATAGCCAACGTGCAATTCCGTTTCGCCTGTCTGCGCAAAAGCGCGCACATTTTTCACGGCTTCGTCTGTTCGCTCGAGCACCGCGCGCGCTTCTCTTAGGAAAACACGGCCGGCGTCGGTCAGACTAACCGCTTTGCCGGTGCGTTCGAATAGCTGCACACCGAGCTCGTCTTCCAAGTCGCGGATTTGCCGGCTCACGGCCGGTTGCGAAACGTGAAGTTTCTGGGTAGCCGCGCGCAGAACGTTCTCAGCTTCTGCCACAGCGACGAAGTAACGAAGGTGCCGTAGTTCCACTGTCACTCCAACTATGCCCCGCCGGCATATCGAGACAAGAAACATCGTCTTTCACAAAGTCGACATCCCGAACGGATCGTTGTGCATGATGAAAACGGAAATTTCAACCAATGGCGAGGCACCGATCGAGGCAAGAGAACATCGCCGCGCCACGATAACTCAAGATCACAAGCGGACTGGTTCCGCGCACCTTGACGAGCCAGGTAATCGCTCAGGCGAAGAGAAGAAGCGCTCACTCTTTCGGCGACCCGGAGTGATTGTCGCTGCAGCGGCGCTCGCAATCGCGGGAATCGGTTATGGCGGCATTGTCATGTTTCATTCATTCACTCACGAAACGACCGACGATGCGTTCGTCGATGTGCACACAGTTTCTGTGGCGCCAAAAGTTGCCGGCCATGTGGCAGTGGTGCGTGTGGACGACAATCAATTGGTCAAAAAAGGCGATGTTCTGGTCGAGATCGATCCGCGCGATTTTCAAGTCGCATTGGCGCAGGCCAAAGCGAACCTGGCAAGAGACAAGGCCACGCAAATACAAGCAGAACTAAATGAAAAGCGCGCCCTGGATCTGTTTAACCGGAAGGTCATCAGCACGCAGGAGCGAGATACCAACGTTGCAACTGCAGAGTCGAGCAGAGCAAGCGTCCAAGCAGATGAAGCAGCTGTCGAGCAGGCTGAACTCAACCTGGGCCACAGTAAAATTAAAGCGCCGATAGATGGCTATGTGACAAAGGAGGCAGTTGCGACCGGCGATTATCTGCAAGTGGGACAGGCGCTCATGTCGCTGGTGCCGCCACGAATTTGGGTAATTGCCAATTTCAAAGAGACGCAACTTCGCAACATGCAACCGGGACAACCCTTAGACATCTCCGTGGATGCTTACCCGAGTCTCAAATTGCGCGGCCACGTCGACAGTATCCAGGCAGGTAGCGGAGCAGCGTTCACTTTGTTGCCGCCGGAAAACGCGACGGGCAATTATGTGAAAGTAGTCCAACGCGTGCCGGTGAAGATCGTGCTCGATGATCAACAGAACCTGCAACGTGTGCTGGGTCCGGGCATGTCGGTGGTTCCAACCGTTTACGTAGGCGGCGAGGTCGGTGCGGCGTGGAAAGTCGCTATTGGAGCGATCATTCTCGCAGCCGGCGTAATCTTGGGCGCGGCGCTGTGGATCGGCCGGGTTCAAAAAGGGCAAGCATGAGTGCCGATACTGCAGCGTCGCAGCCTAACGAGTGGAAGCCGCGCTTCAATCCGTGGTTGATCGCGATTTCGATCATGCTCGCCACGATCATCGAGGTGCTCGACACGTCGGTAGCGAACGTTTCGCTTCCCTACATTGCTGGAAATCTTTCTGCGTCAACCGACGAAGCGACCTGGGTTTTGACCAGCTATCTGCTTTCGAACGCCATCGTTCTTCCGGCGACCAACTGGTTAGGTCAGGTTTTCGGCCGTAAGCGATTTCTCATTGGCTGCATTACTTTGTTTACGATCGCGTCTGCCTTGTGCGGTATTGCCGGAAGTCTTGGCTTCTTGATCATGGCGCGCGTGATCCAGGGCGCGGCCGGCGGCGCATTGATGCCAATCTCGCAAGCAGTCCTGATGGAGAGTTTTCCGCCGGCGAAACGCGGGGTGGCCATGGCCGTTTTCACCATGGGCATTGTGGTCGCGCCAATTCTGGGGCCGATAATTGGGCATTGTGGTCGCGCCAATTCTGGGGCCGATAATTGGTGGTTGGCTAACCTACAATTACTCCTGGCGCTGGGCCTTCTATATTAATTTGCCGGTCGGTATTCTCGCCACGGTGCTGTGTCGCGCATTTCTAGAGGATCCGCCGTATTTGAAACGTTCTTCCGCCGCAGACATCGATTACATCGGCTTCGGACTGCTCGCCATTTGGCTCGCGAGCCTGCAAATCATGCTCGATAAAGGTCAGGAGCTCGATTGGTTCGGTTCGAAGATGATTGTGTGGTGCGCGGTCATCGCCGCCGCCGGCTTCATTGCGTTTCTCGTGCGCGAATTGGTCACGGCGCATCCGATTGTCGATCTTCGCATTCTCAAGAACCGAAATTTCGCTATCGGAAATGTCCTGATGTTGCTGATTGGCGCGCTTCTTTACGCAACAATCGCGATTCTGCCGCTGTTCATGCAGAACTTATTGCACTACACCGCGCTTGCTGCTGGTATGGCTATGACCCCATTCGGGATCGGCGCATTCACCGCAACAATTATCGTTGGCCGGATCTCCGGCCACATTAGCAACCGCGTTCTAATCATCATTAGTTGCTTGCTGTTTGGGTATTCGTCCTTCGCACTTGGTAACATTAATCTTCAGGTAGCGCCGGCTAATCTATTTTGGCCAATCATTATCAGCGGTGTAGGCGCATCGTCCATGTATGTGCCCGTGGCCACATCGGCCATGGGAACGCTCAGCCAGGAACAGATGGGCAACGCGGCCGGCATTTTTAATCTCATGCGCAATATCGGTGGCAGCGTTGGCATCGCGGCGATCACGACGCTAATTACGCGTCACGCGCAAACGAGCCAGGCCACTCTGGTCTGGCATATGTCGAAGTTTAATTCCAACTTCCAACAACAACTCGTGCACCTCCAGACTGCGCTCGCGAGCAACACCGGCAATTGGGCAGCGACGAAGAAATCGCTGGCAGTTCTCTACGGCATCCTCCAACAACAAAGTTCGCTCCTGAGCTACGTCTACGGTTTTCGTGTCTGCGTGCTGGTCTGCCTGGTTTGTGCGGCGCTCGCTTTTCTGTTCAAGAAAGTCGGCAAACCAACCAGCGCCATCGCGGCCCACTGATAAGCATAGCTTCGGTCTCGAACCGCTGTTTTCGAGAAAGCTGAAATTCGACGAGGCTTGGTACCACCACGCGGCGCGGGACCATGCCTGCAAGTTATAACGAGGCAAGGAACATAGTCTTTCTCATCGGGCGCTGCGGATCCGATGGTTCCTCAGACAAAAGAAAGGAACCTATGAGCAGAACAATTGAAGCAATCATGGCGCATATGGCGCCACCGGCAAAGCGGTTAACTGCGTCGGCGAACAGCCCCAGGTTTGCTGCGCAGTGGCAGACCGGGCTTGAGACAATGTCCGGTTATGCGCAGCGCAAACTGCGTCTATCCTCCGTGCCTTCGCCGCTTGAATGCGAAGCAGCCAACATGAGTAAGGAGCAAAATTATGAACATAACATTCGAACCTAATGGGCCTAACGATCAATCACGGATTCTGATTGTCGATAACAGCAGCCAGTTCACGCGCAGCGCGCGTCGGCTTCTCGAACAAACCGGGAATTACGTCGCGTGCGCGGTGAACGATCCACGCCGAGCATTGGAAACGGCGCGTAGCTTCAAGCCCGACCTCGTACTTGTCGATCTTATCATGCCGCAGGCGGACGGCTCTGAAGTCGCTGCGCAGCTCGAAGCCGACTGGGCCCTGCACAGCGTGCCGATCGTTTTCGTGACGACGCTGATTACGCCGGAAGAAGCGCGCTATGGTCGGCGCATCGACGGCCATCGCATTGTTGCAAAGCCGGTGCGTAGCCCCGATCTGCTCAGGATTGTCGAGGAGAACCTGCCTTGCTGTGCCGAGACCTAACGAGCGTCGATTCGGGCGGGGTAATGGCGATCACTCACAGCACCACCGTTCCGCGAAGTATTTCCACGGCATAGCCGCCTACGCAGACGTTGGTAACGCGCTCACCTTCGCGGGTTGCTCGCACATACATCTCGCTTGGCCGACGGCACTCGATGCCCTGGCGAATGAGCACCTGCTCATCGCTCTTTGCGACTTCGTGTTGAACCATCCAACTGGCAGCGCAGCCCGCCGCCGACCCTGTGGCAGGATCTTCACCACCGTAAAAAAACATCCGAGCTCGAGCTTCAAGGCGGCCTTCGCGCCGTTCGGGACACAGAAAGTAAAAAAAGTTGGCACCGGAGCTCTTCAGAAATTCGGATGCCTGCGCGTACGTGAACTTCACACCGGACAGTGTCTGTTGATTGCAGAATGGCACAATCGTAAAGGTCAATCCTGTTGAGACGGCCTGTATGGGCCATTCCGAAGAAATCTCGTCAACGGCGATTCCAATGACGCGAGCGACCTCTTCTCGCGAAAGTGTAGTTCCGAACTCGGGATCGCGCTGCCGCATTTCGCCGAAGACCTGCCCGTCCACTCGATCACGGCCCGCTTTTCTCCGAATCGGCGGCGAAGCGCACGGGAATTCTCCCGGCCTTCAAGTCGAGGACGATTTCATCAGTTGTCTTTAGACCTCGATCGGACCGCAAGTTGTAAAGATACAACGCCGTACCGAGTGTCGGATGTCCAGCGAAGGGCAATTCTTCCGCAACCGTAAATATGCGAACCTGTTTGCCCGCTCGAGCTTCGGTCGCGCGTTCACGCGGCAGAATGAAAGTCGTTTCCGAAAGATTCATCTCCCTCGCCAGCGCTTGCATTTCGCCGTCGCTCAGCCCGCGCGCGTCGGTAAAGACCGCGAGCGGATTACCTGTCAGCGGCGTTCGCGTGAAGACATCGAGTTGAACAAATTCATATGTTCGCTTCCCCATTCATCAACTTTGTGCCTGAGAACCCGGCAAGACGAACATTAACTTCGCAATGACCAACTTGTCTGCATTAGACCATTCCGTCTCGATTATTGTTCCTACTTTGAACGAAGAGGAAAATATCGCGCCGCTGGTTGCGCAAATCACTGCGTGCGCGGTCCCGTTTCGGGAAATCTTGTTTGTTGATGATTATTCGACCGACGCCACTCGAGAGGAGATCCGCGCTCTTGAGGGAAGTTTGCCAATCCGCTTGATCGAGCAAAACGGAGCAGAGTTCGGATTAGCGAGCGCAATTATGTCGGG
>Ga0209058_1003689_pt1 | contig 12345 bp, 11 predicted proteins | sample GraSoiAngelo_147_FD_185904 | JGI IMG/M metagenome (GOLD analysis project Ga0209058, IMG submission 185904) | Grasslands soil microbial communities from the Angelo Coastal Reserve, California, USA - 14_1009_05_40cm (SPAdes) (version 2) | ecosystem: Environmental > Terrestrial > Soil > Grasslands ... | reverse complement strand
AACATTTTCAGGAGGACTCCGAAACGGAACCCAATTATCCCCTGGGCAAGCTGACAAGCGACTTGGTAGGCATACTCGCCACGGCAGCTCGAGAAACACGCCTCGTTTTGGCTATTGAGAATATCGAAGAAGCGAATCCGGTAACACTTCGGTTTCTCGAACAGCTTTCATTTCGGGCTGTGGAAGTGCCATTGCGTCTTGTGCTGACGTGCCGGGGTGGAAGATCGGATCTGAAGCTTAGGACCGTTCTGAATGAGTGCGTTGGTGAGGAATTCCACCGGATTCGTCTGCAGGCGCTCACGGCGCTTGAATCTCAAGAATTAGGACAATATCTCGACGTCTCTTCTGCTGTGCATACGGATTTACCTCAAATCTCAGGCGGTAATCCACTCTTTATTGAAGCCTGGGGTAAATGTAACCCTGAAGCAGCCAAAAATCCTCGCGCCGAAGCGGCATTGCATTGGATGGTTTCGCAAATCACAAAACAAACACGAGAACTCGCAGAGACCTTGTCTTTGGTCAGGAAACCAATGGAACTGGAAGTGATCGCTAGGATCGTCGGACGGAACGTGACGGATGTTCAGCAGGAGGTTAGCGTAATTGAAGACATCGGGTTAATAGAACGACGTGGGAGCTTAATTAGAATTGCGTATCCCGGCCTTGCAGCAGAGATCTATCGAAACACTTCTCGTCGCAGGAAATTAGATCTTGCCAAACGGATCTTCGAAACCCTCCGCGAAACCGAGGCGGATCCCGAAGATTTGGCCTCCTATTCATTTGAAGCGGAAGTGTTCAAGCTTGCGGCTGATTTCTTTCGACAGCTGGCAAAAGCCGCATTCGAGCAAAAGAACTATAAAGGCGCTGTATCGCACTACGAAAAACTAAAGCAATGTGAGCGGCGCGGCGGTGCGACTTTTGCCCCGGCTGAGAAACTAAACCTGGCGCTCTCATACCAGTCAGTGGGGGCACAAATGCTTGCCCGTTCCCTGTACGAAAACCTCCTCTCCATGGATGAGGTTCATCGTGACCCTGAATTGCTATCAGATGTGTACTGTGGGTTAGCTGGCGTGCTGGCCAGAAGCCCAGCCGAGGAGCGGCTCCGATTACGACAGTTAGCAATCGAATGTTTACCACGCGATTCTTCAAAGTTGTCATTTCGCTATCTCGAACTCTGTGAAACGCTGTTAAGAAATGGTGACCTTTCTGCCGCGCGCTACGCACTAGATGAAGCAGAAAATTACGTTGCATCTGAGATTGACAGAGACCAAGTCGGAGCAGTTCAAGCCTCACTCTTGATCAATGTGGGGGACTACAGAGGAGCAGCCAAGTGTATTTTGAACGGTGAAGATGCCACGGCTGTCCGTTCGAATAACCTGGCGCTTTGTTTTGAAAACTTAGGCGATCTGAGCAAGGCTATCGAATTCCAGTCGCGGGCGCAGAAGATCGCCACGACCAGAGGCCTTGTCACCGTCCAAATTTTGTCATTAAGCAACATCGGTTCACTCAAAGCGAAATTTGGTGAGATGCAGACCGCGGAACAGTTCTTTAACGATGCCCTAGCTTGGATCGAGCGGTTGGAAAAACACGCAACAGCATTCGATACGGGTAGATTCGTAACCGTGTTCTGTGATGCAGCTCTGCATAATTTGCACGTCGCGAAGTATCGCCCGGCGGCCGAATGCCTCAAGAGAATGCGCCCCTCCGTTGGAACGGTATTTGAGCAGGACCGAAGTTACTGCGGTATTGTGCTGTGTCTTTTTTATCGTGAGGTGGGTTTCACCAAAAAAGTTCGGCTATTGTTAAGCGAGCTTTTGGACTCCCCGACCTTTAAAACCCCATACTTTTCCGTGGAGCACACATTACTCGAGGCGAGGATGCCGGACGTCTCAGATCAGGAAAAGCTGCGACGGCTCGAAGAAGCTCTGGAAACGACGGAGCGACTTGGAACGCTCTATCAACGATGCCAGGTGTTAAACGAGCTTGCAGCGATTCACATTTCGATGGATGAGAAGCCGAATGCGCAGGAGTACTCGAAAAGGGCGCTGCAGTTAGCGCGAAAGCAGGGTTACAAACTCCTGGCGGCGCGGGGACTGCTCCTGGCTGGAGTCGCTTCGGACAAGCAGAAGGCCAAAGAACACGAACTTCTGGCCGCATTTCAAAGCGCAGCCGAGATGGGATTACCGGAGCTTGTGGCGGAAAGTGCATTTCATATTGGCATGCTGCATCAGGAGGCGGGGAATTTGGTAATGGCCCGCGAATATTTGACTCGAAGCGTTTCGACGACAGCGCAGCTTGCGGAGGAAATCCCGCTGCGGTGCCGCCCGAATTATTTAGGCGTGCCGTGGCGGCGGAATGCCCGCCAGGGACTCGAACAATGCAGCCGCAACATGCAACAGCGATCGACGTCTGCGATTTCGGATGCTCATGACGATCTCGGTGAAGACCGGTATTTCAAAGCGACCTACCGGCTCGCGCTTTCGGCCGCCGCGATCAAATCGGCAGAGGCTCTGCTCACTTCCATTGAAGAAACCGTGCGGACGTCCTTGGCGCATGGAGCGCTGATACTTCTGAAGGGTCCTGCGGGCGTCATCACCAGAGCCATCAGAATCAAACCGACCGATCAGGTCATCCGCGAAGCGCGTAACGTTGCCACAATGGCGAAGAACCGCATCTATTTCGGGTCTGCAGAAATGGATCGCCAAAAAGAAATCGTGGCGTGGGTACCGCTGCAGTCTGAAACGTGGGAGGGCGGAATTTATGTGGTATGCCGGCAGAACGAGGCGCCGCTTACGGAAAAAGAGATGGAATTGCTCGCCATTATCGGCACCACGGGCAATGGCGCGTTGCGAGGGCTTGAGAGCCATCAGGCCAGCGAAAGCGCAAATGTCGTTTTGGACGAATTCTACGGAATGGTCGGCGCCTCGAAGGCTATTCGCGAGGTTTATTCCCAAGTTCAGATCGCAGCCCGGAATACGGCGACCGTCTTGATCGAGGGCGAAAGCGGAACAGGTAAAGAGTTGGTCGCCAAAGCGATCCATGCTGCAGGGACTAGAGCGAACGAGCCATTCGTTGCTGTCGACTGCGGGGCCATTCCCGAAAGCTTGATCGAAGCAGAATTGTTCGGCGCGAAGAAGGGATCATACACAGGAGCCGTTGCAGACCGCCAGGGCTTGTTCGAGGCGGCGCATCGCGGTACTCTCTTCCTCGACGAGATTTCCAACACTACGCCCGCCCTACAAGCAAAGCTGTTGAGAGTGATTCAGGAACGCGAGATCCGGAGAATCGGCGACACGAAAGACAGGCCGATCGATGTCCGCTTGATCGTCGCCAGCAATACCAACCTGGAAGCGCTTGCAGGCGAAGGCCGGTTTCGTAAAGATCTCCTTTACAGGCTCAAGGTCTTCGACATCAAAGTCCCTCCCTTGCGTGCTCGCCGCGATGACATTCCCATGATTGCGCATGCGTTCCTGCATAAGCTGAACACCGCAAATAAGCTGAAGAAATATTTCGCCGCCGGGGTGCTCGATCACCTGGCCGCCCATAGTTTCCCCGGCAACGTGCGGGAGCTGCAAAATGCGATCGAGCGCGCGTTCTTCTCGGTAAAAGGCAGCTTGATTTCCGAAGTTATACTAGAGACCCAGACCGGGGTCTCCGCCGGTCACGACGAAGTACAATCCTGGTTCGCTGACTTGTTGGAGGGCCGAAAAGATTTTTGGTCTGCCGTACGCAATAGATATAAACGTCGCGACATTTCCCGCGAAAAGGTCTTAGCTCTGGTCGACCTCGGTTTGCGCTCGACACGCGGATCGTACAAAACGCTGGCGGCAAAATTCCATGTAAAGGAGCATGAATATCACCGGTTTATGGACTTCTTGCGTCGAAACGAGTGTCTGCTGGACTTCCGTCCCTATCGTAAAGCTTCCGCGGGCGCTTCTTGACACAGGGTCTGGTGTGCGTATTCCAGGCCATTCCAGACAGTAATTCCGACCGAAAGTAATATTTGTAAAGGTCCCGCCTGTCCGCTGTAACTGCAGGTTCCGCGGTTTCTTAAACTTTTTTTTCTAAAATTTTGCTGAAGTATGTATTTTTCGCGGGTCTTCGTCTGTCTTATGTTTGAGGGGGATCAAAAAAAGCGAAGTCGTACCGGACAGCCGTTCGCGTTCGGTTAGAAGATGAGCCCGCAAGACGGGCAGATCTTTGAGAGGGACTTGGAGAAACCATCGGAAATCCATGTTTAAACTGTTCAAAAAAACGGATGCACTTGGCCAGTTCGAGCAGCTTTGCCTCACGGCGGTGGTGCTGCTGCGGGACAACGCCTACGGCATCCCCATTCACGAGAAGGTCGAGGAATTGGGGGAGCGCCGTGTATTGCTCCCGGCGGTCTATGTGACGCTGGAAAGGTTGGAAGAAAAGGGGTATCTCACCTCGTCGTTCACCGATCCTACCCCGGAGCGAGGTGGAAGAAGCAAGCGGATGTTCCAGCTTACTTCTGCCGGCGAACGCGCGTTGAAGGAATCAGCGGCAACCGCGCAAAGGATTTACGAGTCCTTGAGGGCCGCAAAATGGAAACGTGTGTAAAGACCAATCCTGCCGCGGTCGCGATCGTCAAATGGATCACCCCGGAACGCGAGCGCGACGCCGTCATCAAGCTTCTTGACGAAAAACAGCTGTCCGCCTTTCCCTACCTCGGCATGGGGTTTCTCTGGCTGGGTTTTATCCTGGCCTCACAGCTCCGGCCTGCCTTCAGACTCCCGTTGTTTGTTCTGGAAGCCGCAGCACTGACAGCGGCTTTTTCGGCCGTGCCGCCGGGCCAACCCAAATGGATTGCGGTGACGGCGAGCCTGGCCGGACTCGCGTTGTGTGACGCCTATGTCTATAAAAACCACGGCACACCCCCTCATGAGGGCGCCTACACCATGGCGGCCTTGACCTTCATGATTCTGGTTGAAATGTGTGAGGCCGTATTCTCGCCGGCCATGGCCGTTCCGGGCCTGGTGCTGGCGCGGGCGGTCCCGCTGGCGGTGCTGATGGTATCGGCGGTCCGCGTTCTGTTTCATCATCCGCCGCACCTGGCGCCGCTCGGCTCGATATCGATCCGGATGCTGCAGTTCATTACCGCCCTCTGGCTGGCGGCAGCGGTGGGCGTTGTGCTGACGAGCGAGCCATTCACGCCGCAACTCGTCCCGCATCAGGAATTTCTCTTCGGCTACCTTCCCATCATCAGTTTCGGCCTGGCGTTCAAGATCCAGAAGAATTCGCTGGAGAGAACCTACGGCAAGGACGCAGACCGCATCATCTTTCGAGATGCGGAGGAAACCGAGATCCACCGGCAGTGGTATTGGTTGTGGGGCGCTACGGATGCGAATCCCAGGGATGTTTCCTCTCAAGCGGGCATCGAAGCCCTGGCCCTCAGCTCTTTCGCTTTGCCTTTAGCGATTACGCTCCTGAGCTGGTTGACCGGCCACACGCCGGCGTCGGAAATGGATTGGCTGGGCGCCGGAACGAACACTCTCGCTTTTATATCGCTGTGCTTGCTGTGGCTCAGTATCCGTAAAGCCCACCACGAAGTGGCGCGCCGGCTCGAAGAAAAGAAGAAGGCGAGGAAGGCTGCCGTATGAGTCCCGCCGCGCAATCTCTGCTGGGCATCAGCGAAGCGATCGAGGAGCTGCGCAAAACGATCAATCTGGTTGCGCCGGCGGACTTGAGCGTCCTGATTCAGGGCGAAACCGGAACGGGAAAGGAACTCGTGGCCCGCGCCATTCATGACTCGAGCAGGCGCGCCCGAGGCCCCCTCGTCGATGTGAACTGCGCGAGCCTGCCGGAAAGCCTCGCCGAAGCTGAACTGTTCGGCCATGAAAAAGGCGCCTTTACGGGAGCCGACCGGCCCAGAAAAGGTCATTTCGAGCAGGCTCACGGCGGAACCTTGTTCCTGGATGAGGTCGGAGAACTCAGCCTTCAGCTGCAGCCCAAGCTGCTTCGCGTGCTGGAACTCCGCGAAGTCCGCCGGATCGGCGGTGCGTATTCCGTGGCCGTCGACTTCCGCCTGATTATGGCCACCCATCGGAATCTCGAAGACATGATTCGGGCGGGCAACTTTCGTGAGGATTTGTATCACCGGATGAACGTTTGCTCGATTCGAACGCCCGCATTGCGCGAGCGAACCGACGACATTCTCGTCTTAGCTCATCACTTCGCCGGGCAGTATGCGCGTGAGATGAACCGGGCCGTCCGATGTTTTTCCGGGGACGTCCTGAATCTCTTTCTCGGCTACCCGTGGCCGGGAAATGTCCGCGAGTTGCAGAATGTCCTCCGCCAAACGGTGCTTACTTGCAAGAAGAACACCGTTGATGTTGCCGATTTACCCTTCGAGTTTTTACGGAAAACCGTGGCGGCCCATGTGAAGTTGGGAATCTATCATCAGACCATGAAGGATGTTTCCCGCCGCCTTTGTGCATATGCCATTACGGCCGCGCAAGGAAGCTGGCGCCAGGCAGCGCGTCTGCTGGGGATTCCCCGCAGCACATTTCACCGGATCGCGAAATCCGCAGGATTAAAGGACCCGCACGACAGCCCGCAAGAATCATTGCATGCCCACTGGGACAAATTCAAAGGGGGAGCAGCTGAATGAACTCTACTATGGAAATCAGCGAAATACTGGACCGCGGACAAGGTCCGATTTATGGGATTGCCTCGCCGGCCTTGCATTGGAACTGGAGGCCCCCGAGCTCCTGCCCGAAATCCGGCGGGCATACGAAGACGGCCTTCTCTCACCTGAGATGAACATCGAGGAGATTGAAGAGTATCTATACGAAGCCGACTGGGAAGGTTTTGGAAGCCTGATATCCCATGCGTTTTCAGGTGCGCACAGTCCTGCGCTGGATCTCATGACCGGCAAAGGATGGTGGACACGTTCGGATCGCGAACCTCGGCGGTCATAGACCGCCTTTACAGCTCGGGATTCCCGCAAGTCAACATTGTTAGACAAATTTGTCTCATAAATGGGACGTTTCCCGGAAATGGGACACTCTTCAGACAACGCTTCCGCCTCAACTCATTGACAAATCGCCGAATCCTATCCCGTTAGAATGGCCCGCGCCGTGCCCTATACAGGAGCATGAGACGGAAGGCAAAACTCCAAACGAACGCGATCAACTCGGCCTCATTGACGATTATTTCCGTGTCATCAACGGCCATCGATGAATCCCAAACGGTCATCATCGTGGCGCCGACGGTTAGTTCCGTCAAGGAAACGATCGTCTCCGCCAGGGAGATCATCATCGGTGAGAGGGCGATAATCATTTCCGGACCGGATACACTCATCTTCATCCCGGAGACGATTATCGGCGGAATGCCGGCGATCGTCTCCGGTTCGGAGATAAGTATCTCCGTCACGCTGATACTTATCTCCGTGCCACAGATAGTTATCTCCGGCCGGACTCTGGACTCCAGGAATCAACCAGTTGCGGACTTGCCTCGCGAGATAAGTATCTCCGTGACGGAGATACTTATCTCCGCCGCGGAGATGATTATCAACAAGCCGGCAACGATCATTTCCAAACGCGAGACGGTTATCTCCGTTCCGGACGCGGTCATCTCCGGCCCGCACATCATTATTTATAGACACGACGCAATGATCTCCACCCTGGAAACGGTTATTGGTGCGGCGGAGACATCTATTTCCCGGGCGGAGATAGCTATTTCCGCCTTCGGCACGAGTTTCTCAGCGGCAGGAATAAGTATCTCTGCCGCCGTGAAAACCACCGGCGCGGTGCCGGCGGGTTTTTTCCCAATAGCCAGTCAACCGTCAACTAATCGCCTGGCTTTCGTTCTGATGGCGGAGGTCAGGCCAGGAGGCCAATCATGAGTCCACGAGTCCGAGCTGTAATCGGGTTCAAACGCTTCAACGATCCACAACTCGTCACAACGGGCCGCGGCGTTGTTAAGGAGATGAAGGACAACCCGAATTTCCCGAATCCGCCCGAGGAATTGAAAGCGCTGGAAAGTGCCGTCGAAGAACTGAGCGCGGCCTTGGCGGCCCAGGTTCAAGGCGGGACAGCCGCAACGGCGCACAAGAAGAATAAGCGTGACGCCGTCATCGATCTGCTGGTCAAGCTGGCGCATTACGTCCAGGACAACTGTGGTCAAAATCCCGCGGCTCTCTTGTCCAGCGGTTTCCAACTCGCAACCAACAACCGTGCCAAGTCGCCTGTGGGAAAGGCGGCAATCCTGAGCATCGATCCCGGCAAGAGCACCGAGCTGGTGATGAAGCTGAACCCCATCGACAATGCGCGAATATTCAAAGTGGAGTTCGCAGCGGTGGGTCCGAACAACACTCCGGGCGATTGGAAGGATGCCGGCCTGTTCACCAATTCACGCTCGATCACCGTCGGCAACCTGGTTCCCGGAACAACTTACGTGTTCCGCGCACAGGCTGTCGGCACCACCGGCTCCGGCGACTGGAGCGATCCGGTCGCGCGTATGGCCACGTAGGAGCCTATCCCTCTGGGAGAGGGTATCGGTGCTTGTAACCTTTGCCCGGTCCTCTCCTAGAGGGGTGACGCTGATTCCAGAAGAGGCTTCATATATCGCTTCCAGCCGGCGGATAAGCGTATCCAGGCTGATCGTGGTCGCCGTTTTCCATGCTGGCGCCGGCAGCTGTGCAACAGGGACAGCTTTAGTAATGTATCTGCCAGACCTATGGACACGCTCCGCTCTCGCGGCCGATATCCTGTCTCCCGCCTTCGGCCCGCCCCTCCAGGCTGGCGCGCCATCGCAAGGTCCGGCATCCTGATCGATCAAGTCAATGAGTTCGGCCGGTGGTGCCACGGTGGGTTCGCCCCCGAAGGGCACTCCGCCCGGAACGAACTACTCACTCGCCAATGCCGCCATGGGCTATGAGCTGGGGTCGCGCAATCCGTGAGATCACTGAACGCCACTGGGGACGCGCTCCAGCAATTTCCGTTTCAAACTTCTCAGTTCGAGACTCCAGAGGAATTGAACACCGATGATAGGTAAACGCTACGGCGTTTTTGAGGAACAATCCTTCGAGAGCGGCCAACATTTGTCCCCTGTAAGGACATTTCTGAGGTTATAGAGAAACTGGCGAACATTACCTGTCATACGGAAAAAGATTACGGGAAGCCTCGTTTTCATGCGATGCCGCCGCAAACCTGATCGTTCGCGAGCTATTCTAAGAATAGAGGCCGAGGCAGAAACCAAAGAAATCGGAGCTGAGATCAATGAAGCGGTGGCTCGAATCCTTTATTTTGGCCACACTCCTTGCGGCGCATGCTTTCGCGGCCGGATCGGAACCTCGGGTAGTTTACTTTCAGCAGAAAGTCTCCGTCGACGCGAAGAGCGCACCGTTAAGCCGCTTGTTGCGGCTTTGGGACGAAGCTACGGGAATGCGTTCGAGCGTTCCGACGGAGCTCGCGAGTCAGACCGTGACCGTCAAGTTCTCGGAACTTCCTTTGGACGAGGCGGTCCGCCGGATCTTCGAAAAACTACGGCTTGATTACGTCTTCATCGAAGCGCGAGGAATCATCGTCACCGGTGCGCGAGTACCGGCTGGCCGTGCAGCGGCTGGAGCCCGACCCCCTAATGAGGGTGCGCCGGAAGCGGCCAATCCATCGCCTCAGAAGAAACCTAACGCACCGGCCCTGAAGCCGCCGCCTCCTCGAACTCCGACACCGTTTGGCCCGATACCGAACACAGGAGAAAACCCAGTCCTTGAACTTCCACCAGTGTACGGAGCGCCTGCGACGCCACGCTTCTTCGCTCCGACAGGACCGTTTGCCCCTTTACCAGACAGCGGAGAAAACCCGGTCCTTGAACTTCCACCAGTGTACGGAACTCCACCGCCGCAGTTCTTCGCTCCGGCACCGCCCCCACCGCCAGTTCCTCCCGTCAACACTCAGGACGACCTGTTTCGGCCGCTTCCGATTTATCGAGCCCCAAACGCACCGCCTCTCAGTTCGCCAGGTCCGCCACCTAAATAGCCGTTCCTTTCTCCGCTGACCAGGAAAATTTTGCGACAAAGCCGGGATAGAGCCGGCCGCTGGAATGGGCGGCATCCCGGGCCGCTCCGGCTTGAGACTCAACATTATTTGTGTGTCGATAAACGAGTAGTTCCTTGCCAGTGGCGCAGGGCTTACGAATCCTGCGGCAACAGATGGCTCTACCCTACGGCGTTTTCGGCGAGTAATCGGCGCGGACACCGCAGTCTAGCGGGAATAAGCCCAGAAGAACATCCCGGATCAACAATCCGTTAGCTTCACTGATTCAGGCGGATTTCGGTTATGGTGCTGGGATGGTCGTCGCGTTTGTCAGGATTGTGGAATCTTCCGAATCGCACCGGTCGCTTGAACCTGAACATGAAGTCATGGCTTTCGACGAGGAATACTTACGTGGACTATGGAATGAGATTTGTCGTGATTACCGAGAAAGACGAAGTTCTAAGGATCAGTCATGCCGTAATGTCTGAATTGTTCGATCGGAGGTTAGCATTGCCACAGTACGCATTGAAGCGGATCCGCTGGTGTGAAGTCGTGGTTTCCCTTAAAGAAGGCCGCGCAGTTGCCGTTCAGCGCTTCCTCGCGAGGTATATCCATTTCGATGCGCACGGTTTTCTAGATTTGGATCGTCAATTGGAAGAGGCAAGGCTTCGGATGGACGTTAGCAGTGCAGATATAACGGCGGAAGGCTTGTCGCCAGAAGAACGGCTTGCCAGGGAAGCAAAGAGGTGGCTCGACCGCCAGGTGATCGCGCAAGAATGCGAGTGGGAGCCGGACCATGACCTCCGGCTAGTCATTGAGAATGTAGCGCTGGATCCAAGGCCCCGCCTCTGGTTGAGGCCAGCGATGCGCAGAAAATAAAAACCATGAGGGGCCATACTCCGTGTTCTGTCTTCCGTGACGTCCAAGTGGACGAACAGCTGATCACTTGCGAGTAAGGATAACGGCTCGTAAAGACTGCGGCGTATTCGAGGAGCTGATCTCCGAGAAGGCGGTTTACCGGGCATTTGGTTCCGTGGAGACTTTCCAGGCAATCAGGTTGACCGGAGAAGGGGCGCCGCTGCCGCAATGTGGTGCTGAGGCCAATATTTAAAAACTTTAACGAGTTCGGCGCCCGAAGTGCTATGGCTTGAAAGGACATAGGCGCCCGGATCGCACACCACAACAAACAAGAATCTCTGTCTCGGATCTGTACGAAGCTCAAAGTTCGATTATAGTGAGCGACCCCGGCGTGCCTGTGTCGCACAGCCATTCGAAAGCAGGGAGGTTTTAGATGAACGTAGCAAGGGTTTCGCTTTTTCTGTTGATGGCGCTAGCTCTAGTTTTTGCGGCCTACGTCCCCCTAGGGGCAGTGGAGCACCCGCCGGACATCAACCCCGACAATTTCACCCCCCGACAACCAATCAACAATCCGTATTTTCCGCTTCCCGTGGGAAGGTTGTTTGTGTACGAAGGTACGAAAGAAGGGGTTCCCACCCACGACGAGATTTGCGTTACCGGGCAGACGAGAGTGATCGAGGGTGTCCAGGCCACCGTGGTCCACCACCAGTCATTTGAGGGTAACCCCAGAGTTCTTGTCGAAGACACACGAGACTTTCACGCGCAGGACATCTTCCACAATGTCTGGTATTTGGGAGAAGACACGATCGAGATCCCGAGCGGTAGCACGGAAGGGTCCTGGGAGTCCGGAGTGAACGATGCGGATGCAGGTTTCATCATGCTTGCGAATCCGCACGTAGGAGATCAGTATTATCAGGAATTTGCCCCTAAAGTTGCCGAAGACCAGGCAAAGGTCCTTAGTACAGACGAATCGCTGATCGTTCGCGGCGTTACTTACAATAACGTCATTCTGACCAAGGAGACCAGCCGACTGGACCCCGGCGTAGTGGAGTACAAGTACTTCGCACCGGGCATTGGCTTTATCCTCGGAGTGATGATCAGAGGCGGTGACGAGCGCACCGAACTGGCCGGTATCGGGACCTGTTCGGAGTAGATCAATACGGAGCCCGATCCCCAGCGGTCAGAAAAATCCTATATTCACTTTACTCGAACGAAAATAGGGTTTCCGGTAATCGAGGCTTGGTAAAAATCAAAACGCTAAAGTGCACATGCTTGTCTGCCCGGCTCAACTCAATTCTTGTCATTTTGACCCTGGTAAAGGAATCCCGATGGGATCGCGGGCCGACAGACTCGGACGGGCTAAAAATTGCCTTGAAAACCAGTGTGGGTCAGCTTCCCTGTTCCAGTTGATATCCTAGCTTGGTCAGCTGGCGAAGATGGTGACGAATCTGATCATCCCGCCGTTGATCTTCCGTCTGCCGTAGCTGTTCCT
>Ga0209058_1003683_pt1 | contig 12361 bp, 8 predicted proteins | sample GraSoiAngelo_147_FD_185904 | JGI IMG/M metagenome (GOLD analysis project Ga0209058, IMG submission 185904) | Grasslands soil microbial communities from the Angelo Coastal Reserve, California, USA - 14_1009_05_40cm (SPAdes) (version 2) | ecosystem: Environmental > Terrestrial > Soil > Grasslands ... | reverse complement strand
CGTCGCACAACCCGCCGCAGGACGGCGGCTTCAAGTACAACCCGCCGAACGGCGGACCGGCGGACACGCACGTGACGGGATGGGTGCAGGACAGGGCGAACGAGTTGCTGCGGCACGGCAACTCCGGCGTCAAGCGCGTCCCGTTCGCGGCCGCCATCAAAGCCGCGAGCACCCATCAGGAAGACTTCGTCCTGCCATACGTCCACGACTTGAGAAACGTGATCGACATGGACGCCATCCGCGACACCAGCCTTCCGCTGGCCGTCGACCCGCTCGGCGGCGCGACCCGCGACTACTGGGGGCCGATCAATTCCGTCTATCGACTCGACATCGCCATCGTGAACCCGGTGGTCGACCCGCAATTCTCCTTCATGACCGTCGACCACGACGGCCAGATCCGCATGGACCCCTCGAGCCCGTACGCCATGGCCCGGCTCGTCGGCCTCAAGGATCGGTACCGGGTCGTGTTCGCCACCGACCCCGACGCTGACCGGCACGGGATCGTCACTCCGTCGACGGGGTTGATGAACCCCAACGAGTACCTCGCCGTCGCCATCAACTATCTCCTCACGAACCGTCCCCGCTGGCCGGCGCGGGCCGCCGTCGGCAAGACGATCGTGAGCAGCAGCATGATCGACCGGGTCGTGGAAAAGTGCGGCTACCCGTTGTGCGAGGTGCCCGTGGGGTTCAAGTGGTTCGTGCCGGGCCTGTTCGATGGCTCGCTGTGCTTCGGCGGCGAGGAGAGCGCCGGGGCGAGCTTCCTGCGGCACGACGGCACCGTGTGGGCGACCGACAAGGACGGTCCGATCATGGCCCTCCTGGCGGCCGAGATCACCGCGCGGACCGGAAAGGACCCGGGCGAGCACTATCGCGCGCTGACCGCAGAGTTCGGCACGCCGTACTACACGCGCATCGACGCGCCGGCGACGCCCGAGCAGAAGGCGAGACTGGAGAAGCTCTCGCCCGAGGCCGTCGGGGAGTCGCAGCTCGCCGGCGAATCCGTCACGGCCACGCTGACCCGCGCCCCGGGCAACAATGCGCCGATCGGCGGTTTGAAGGTCATCGCTCGCGGCGGCTGGTTCGCGGCGCGGCCGTCCGGCACGGAGAACATCTACAAGATCTACGCGGAAAGCTTCAAGGACCAGGCTCACCTCGACGCCGTCGTGCGCGACGCGCAGGCGATCGTGAACCGAGCCCTCCGGAGGTGACGCGATGAACGCGACCCAACGTCTTCACGACCTGGGGCAGAGTCTCTGGCTCGACAACATCACCCGTGACCTGCTGGACAGCGGGACGCTGAAACGCTACATCGACGACCTGTCGGTGACGGGGCTCACCTCGAACCCCACGATCTTCGATCACGCCATCAAGAGCAGCGCCGCCTACGACACGGCGATCCGCAAGAAGCCCGGCGCCGGGACATCGGCCGACGCCCTCTTCTTCGAGCTGGCGCTGGAGGATCTCGGCCGGGCGGCCGACCTCTTCCGACCGATTCACGACCAGACGGACGGCGTGGACGGGTGGGTCTCGCTGGAAGTGTCGCCCCTCCTGGCCTACGACACGGCGAGCACGCTTGTCGCGGCCAAAGCGCTCTTCGCCCGGGCGAAGCGGCCTAACCTCTTGATCAAGATCCCCGGGACCAGGGAAGGCCTGCCCGCCATCGAGGAGGCGATCTTTGCCGGCGTGCCGGTCAACGTGACGCTCTTGTTCTCACGCGAGCACTACCTGGCGGCGGCCGAGGCGTTCTTGCGCGGCATCGAGCGGCGGATCGCCGTCGGCCTCAACCCCAATGTCGGCTCCGTCGCCTCGGTGTTCATCAGCCGCTGGGACGCCGCCGTCATGGACACGGCGCCGGACGCGCTGCGCGATCAGCTCGGCATTGCGATCGCAAAGCGGACCTACGCGTCGTACCGTGCGCGGCTCAGTTCGCCCCGCTGGCAGCGCGTCTACAACGCCGGCGCCCGCCCGCAACGCCTCCTCTGGGCGAGCACGGGGACCAAGGATCCCCGGGCGTCCGACGTCCTCTATATCACGGCGCTCGCCGCGCCGTTCACGGTGAACACCATGCCCGAGGGCACCCTGAACGCCCTGGCCGATCACGGCGACCTCGCCGGGACGTTGCCCGCCGACGGCGGCGACTGCGAGGACGTGCTGGCCCGCTTCGCCAGGGCCGGTATCGACATCGACGCCCTCGCGGCACGGCTCCAGGACGAAGGGGCGAGGTCGTTCGTGAAGTCGTGGAACGAGCTCATGGCGGTGATCGCCGGGAAGCGCGCCGCCCTCGCCAAGGCGAGCTGACATGCACCCGGCATGGAAGGCCCTCCGGGCCCACCACGAGAAGGTCGGCCACCTGCATCTGCGCCGGCTCTTCGCGGACGACCCCCGGCGCGGCGAGCGCCTGACGGCGGAGGCGGTGGGCGTCTACCTCGATTACTCGAAGCATCGCATCACCGACGAGACGCTGGGGCTCCTCCTCCAGCTGGCGGAGGCATCCGGCCTGCGCGCGCGGATCGACGCCATGTTCCGGGGAGAGAGGATCAACATGACGGAGGGGCGAGCGGTCTTGCACGTCGCCCTGCGCGCGCCGAGAGGGACGTCGATCGTCGTCGACGGCGAGAACGTGGTGGACCAGGTCCACGCCGTGCTCGACCAGATGACCGACTTCGCCAATCGGGTCCGGAGCGGCGCGTGGAAGGGACACACCGCCAGGCGCATGCGCAACGTCATCAACATCGGCATCGGGGGCTCCGACCTCGGCCCCGTGATGGCGTACGAGGCGCTGAAGCCCTACAGCGATCGCGCCATGACGTTCCGTTTCGTGTCCAACGTCGACGGCGCCGACTTGATCGAAGCGGTCCGTGACCTCGACCCGGCGGAGACACTCGTCATCGTCTCCTCGAAGACCTTCACGACGCTGGAGACGATGACCAACGCGCAGAGCGCGCGCGCGTGGTTACTCGATGGCTTCGGCGGAGACGTCAAGGCCGTGGCGAAGCATTTCGTCGCCGTCTCGACGAATGCGGGGGAGGTGGCCACGTTCGGCATCGATACCGCCAACATGTTCGGGTTCTGGGACTGGGTCGGCGGGCGCTACTCGATGGACTCGGCCATCGGTCTGTCGACGATGCTCGCGATCGGCCCGGACAATTTTCGGGCCATGCTGGACGGCTTCCATCAGATGGACGAGCACTTTCGCACCGCGCCGTTCGAGCGCAACCTGCCAGTGCTCATGGGCCTCCTGGGCGTGTGGTACAACGACTTCTTCGGTGCCCAGACGGTGGCGGTCCTGCCGTATGCGCAGCACTTGAAACGCTTCCCGGCCTATCTGCAGCAATTGACCATGGAGAGCAACGGCAAGCACGTCACGCTCGATGGCGACCCGGTCGTGGGCGATACCGGCCCCGTCTACTGGGGCGAGCCCGGAACCAACGGCCAGCACTCTTTTTACCAGCTGATCCATCAAGGGACCCGGCTCATTCCCTGCGACTTCATCGCGTTCGCGAAGCCGCGCAATCCCCTCGGCCGGCACCACGACATCCTGCTGGCGAACGTCGTTGCCCAGACCGAGGCCCTGGCCTTCGGCAAGACGTCCGAACAGGTGACGGCGGAGGGGACGCCCGACTGGCTCGTGCCCCACCGGGTCTTCGAGGGCAACCGTCCGTCGACCACGATCCTGGCCGAGCGGCTCAACCCGGAAACGCTGGGCAAGCTCGTCGCTCTGTACGAGCACAACGTCTTCACGCAAGGCGCCATCTGGCAGATCGACTCGTTCGATCAGTGGGGCGTCGAGCTCGGCAAGGCGCTGGCCCAGCGCATCGTTCCGGAGCTCGAGAGCAAGGCAGAGCCAACGCTCGGTCACGACAGCTCGACGAACGGCCTGATCCGTCGCGTCCGGAAGCTGAAAGTGAGCCCATGATGACCCTCGGCTTCGACCACCCCCTGTATGTGTTGCCCTTCGACCACCGCGGCTCGTTCCAGACGAGGATGTTCGGCTGGAAGGGGAGGCTGACCTCCGAGCAGACGGGAGAGATCGCTGCCGCCAAACGGGTGATCTACGATGGCTTCACGGCCGCCGTGGCGGCCGGCGTGCCCAGAGACAAGGGGGGCATCCTCGTGGACGAGCAGTTCGGGGCGTCCATCCTCCGCGATGCCGAGGCGCACGGCTATGTCACGGCGTGTCCCGCCGAGAAGAGCGGGCAGGAGGAGTTCGACTTCGAGTACGGCGAATACTTCACCGACCACATCGAAGTCGTCCGCCCGACCTTCTGCAAGGTGCTGGTGCGCTACAACCCGCAGGGCGATCCCGCCCTGAACCGGCGGCAGGCGGATCGCCTGAAGCGGCTGTCCTGGTATCTGCGCAACAAGAGTCGCAGCCGATTCATGTTCGAGCTGCTCGTGCCCGCGGAACAGGGCCAGCTCGATCGGCTCGGGGGAGACACGAAGGCCTATGACCTGGAACTCCGGCCCCGGCTGATGGTCCAGGCCATCCAGCAGCTTCAAGATGCGCAGATCGAGCCCGACATCTGGAAGGTCGAGGGGCTTGATCGGCTCGAGGACTGCGAGAGGGTCGTCGCCACCGCGCGCCGGGGCGGTCGCGACACGGTGGGCTGCATCGTCCTGGGCCGAGGCGAGGACGCCAAGAAGGTGCGCGACTGGCTGGCGGCGGCCGCCGGAGTCCCGGGATTCATCGGCTTCGCCGTGGGCCGGACGGTGTTCTGGGATCCGCTCGTTGCCTGGCGGGCGAAGAAGACGACGCGCGAGGCGGCCGTGGCGGAGGTCGCGCGGCGCTACAAGGAGTTCGTGGACCTCTTCGACACGGCCCGGGGGGTCGTGACGGGAAGGACGGAGTGACAGCCATGCAGCTGGGAATGATCGGTCTTGGCAGGATGGGCGCGAACATGACGCGCCGCTTGATGCGCGGTGGACACGAGGTCGGCGTGTACACCCCCACGGCGAAGACGCGCGACGCCTTCGCAAAGGAGACCGGCGCCGTCGCCGCCTCCTCGCTCGACGACCTGGTCACCCGCCTCAAGCCGCCGCGCACGCTCTGGCTGATGGTGCCGGCCGCGGCGGTCGACCAGACGCTGAGCGATCTCGGGCGCGCGATCCAGAAGGGCGACATCCTCATCGACGGCGGCAATTCGTACTACGTCGACGACATTCGACGGGCGAGGGCGTTGGCTCCCCGGGGGATTCACTACGTCGATTGCGGGACGAGCGGCGGCGTGTGGGGACTGGAGCGCGGGTACTGCCTGATGATCGGAGGCGAGAAGACGGTGGTCGAGCACCTCGATCCGATCTTCGCCACGCTCGCGCCGGGCCGAGACGCGGCGCCGCGGCTCCCGGGACGTGAGAAGGTCGGCGGCACGGCAGAGCACGGCTATCTGCATTGCGGGCCGCACGGCGCCGGCCACTTCGTGAAGATGGTTCACAACGGGATCGAGTACGGCATCATGGCCGCCTATGCCGAGGGGCTGAACATCCTCCATCACGCCAATGTCGGCAGATCCGAGCACGCGGTCGACGCGGAGACGACGCCGCTGCGCAATCCCGAGGAGTACCAGTACGACTTCAACATGCGGGACATCGCCGAGGTCTGGCGTCGCGGCAGCGTGATCGCCTCGTGGCTGCTCGATCTCACGGCGAGCGCGCTGCTCACGGACCCCGCCCTCTCCGCGTTCGCGGGCCGGGTGTCCGACTCGGGCGAGGGGCGATGGACGATCAAGGCCGCCATCGACGAGGCGGTGCCGGCGCCCGTGCTCACCACGGCGCTCTACGAGCGATTCAGCTCGCGCGGCGAGTCCGATTTCGCGGACAAGGTGCTCTCCGCGATGCGCTACGCGTTCGGGGGCCATCAGGAGAAAGCCGGCCGGTGACCGCGCGACATCCGGTCGTCTTCCTGGTCGACGTGGACAACACGCTCATCGACAACGATCACATCGCGGCCGATCTCAAGCGCCACCTCGAGCGCGAGGTCGGACGCGAGCGGCAGGAGCGGTACTGGGCCATCTTCGAAGAGCTGCGGGCCGAGCTGGGCTACGCGGACTACCTGGGCGCGCTGCAGCGGTATCGGGTCGAGCATCCCCGTGATCCGCACGTGCTGACCGTCTCATCGTTCATGGTGGATTACCCGTTCGCGAACCGTCTCTACCCGAACTCGCTCGACGTTCTGGAGCGGTTCCACGGCTGGGGACCGACGGTCATCCTCTCCGATGGCGACGCGGTGTTTCAACCGCGCAAGATCGAGCGCTCGGGACTTCAAGATATCGTGGACGGGAACGTCCTGATCTATATCCACAAGGAGCGCGAGCTCGACGACGTCGAGCGGCGTTATCCCGCCGACCACTACGTCCTGGTGGACGACAAGCCGCGCATCCTGACCGCCGTGAAGCGCGTCTGGGAACGCCGGGTCACCACCGTCTTCCCGCGGCAGGGCCACTACGCGCACGATCCGCAGGCGCTCGCCACCAATCCGCCGGCCGACCTGACGGTCGAGCGCATCGGCGAGCTCCTCGCGTACGACCTGCCCGCGCTCCTCGCGGCGGGGGCGCCCGCGATCCGTCGCACGACAACGAGGGCGTGATGACCTTTCAAGACCTCGACGCGAAGCACATCGGGCGGTCCGACGCCCTGGTCTTCTTCGGGGCCACGGGCGATCTCGCCTACAAGAAGATCTTCCCATCGCTCCAGGCGATGGTGAAGCGCGGGCACCTCGACGTCCCGGTCATCGGCGTGGCGAGGTCGGCGTGGACCCTCGAGCAGCTCAGGGCCCGGGCGAGGGATAGTCTAGAAACGCACGGAGGACTCGACCCGGTGGCCTTCGAGAAGCTGTGCGGCTTGCTGCGCTATGTCGATGGCGACTACGCGGACCCGGCGACGTTCCAGACCATTCGCACAGAGCTCGGCGCCGCGCAGCGGCCCGCGCATTATCTCGCCATCCCGCCCGCGCTGTTCGGGCTGGTCGTGGATCAGCTGGCCAAGGCGGGCTGTGCCCAAGGCGCCCGCGTGATCATCGAAAAACCCTTCGGGACGGACCTCGCCTCGGCGCGGGAGCTGAACCGGACGCTGCTCGGCAGCTTCGACGAGACGACGATCTTTCGCATCGACCACTACCTCGGCAAGGGGCCGGTGCACAACATGCTCTTCTTCCGCTTTGCGAACGCATTCCTGGAGCCCATCTGGAACCGCAACCATGTCGAGAGCGTGCAGATCACCATGGCGGAGAGCTTCGGCGTCCAGGGCCGGGGCGCCTTCTACGACGGGACCGGCGCCATCCGCGACGTGGTCCAGAATCATCTGTTCCAGGTCCTGACCAACCTGGCCATGGAGCCTCCCGTCGGAACCGGCGGCGAGTCCATCCGGGATGAAAAGGTCAAAGTCCTGAAGGCCGTCCCGCCGCTCAGTGCGAGGAACCTGATCCGCGGGCAGTTCCGCGGCTATCGAAAGGAGCCCGGGGTGGCGCCAGAGTCCCAGGTGGAGACGTTTGCGGCGCTGCAACTGAGCATCGATTCCTGGCGCTGGCAGGGTGTGCCCTTCTACATCCGCGCCGGGAAGTCTCTTGCGGTCACGTGCACCGAGATCGTCGTCCGGCTCCGTCAGCCTCCCACCATGTATCAAGGTTTCGACCTCAAGCCGAACTACTGCCGATTGCGCATCAGCCCGGATATCACGTTCGCCGTCGGCGCGAACGTGATCGCCGCGGGGCAGGAGACGGTCAGCGCCACCACAGAGATGCTCGGAACCCACCACCCCCGCGCCGGCGAGATGGATGCGTACGAACGGGTGCTCGGCGATGCGATGGCGGGAGACCCTACCCTGTTCGCCCGCGAGGACCACGTCGAAGAGGCGTGGCGAATCGTCGATCCCGTGCTGAAAGCGAAGACGCCCGTCTACGAATACGAGCCCGGCACCTGGGGGCCGAAGGAAGTTGACCAGAGCGTGTCGCCCTCCGGCGGCTGGCAGACGCCGGTGACGGGCTCGAACGCGCCATGAGGATGAGCACCATGCACGTTGCTGAACCGGTGACGGACACGAAGCTCGATCAACTGTGCGTCAACACCATTCGCACCCTCTCGATCGACGCGGTCCAGCAGGCCAGGTCCGGACACCCCGGCACGCCGATGGCGCTCGCGCCGCTGGTCTATACCCTCTGGAACCGCGTGATGCGCTTCGACCCCCAGGATGCGATCTGGCCCAACCGCGATCGCTTCGTTCTCTCGAATGGTCACGCCTCGATGCTGCTCTGGTCCGTGCTCCACCTCACCGGGACCCGAGCGGTGAACGCTGACTACGAGAGGCTGGGGCAGCCCGCGGTCACTCTCGGCGACATCCGACACTTCCGCCAACTCGACAGCAAGGCGCCGGGTCACCCCGAGTATCACTGGGTGTCGGGCGTCGAGACCACCAGCGGCCCGCTCGGCCAGGGCGTCGCCACCAGCGTGGGCATGGCCATCGGCCAGAAGTGGCTCGCCAGTCGATACAACCGTCCGGGCTTCGACATCTTCGACTACCACGTCTATGCCGTGTGCGGAGACGGCTGCCTGATGGAGGGCGTCGCGTCGGAAGCGGCATCACTGGCGGGCCACCTGGGCCTCGACAACCTGTGCTGGATCTACGACAACAATCACATCACGATCGAAGGCGACACGCGCCTCGCGTTCACGGAGGACGTGGCCGCGAGGTTCCTCGGGTACGGGTGGAACGTGCAGCGCGTCGGCGACGCGAACGATATGGATCGCATCGAGCACGCCCTCGAGGTCTTCCGGCAGACGAAGGGCCGCCCCACCATCATCATCCTGGACAGCCACATCGGCTACGGCTCGCCGCACAAGCACGACACGGCCGAGGCCCATGGCGAGCCGCTCGGCGAGGAGGAGGTCCGTCTCACCAAGCGCTCTTATGGATGGCCCGAGGACGCCAGGTTCCTGGTCCCCGCCGGCGTCTATGAGCACTTCACGGCCGGGATGGGCGCGCGCGGCGCGGCGGCACGCCGTCGGTGGACGGACCTGTTCGAGGCCTATCGGGCTCAGTATGGAGCACTCGCGAACGAAATCGAGCTGATGCAGCGGCGCGAGCTGCCGGCCAACTGGGACAGCAACCTTCCCGTCTTCCCGGCCGATCCGAAGGGGGTCGCCGGCCGGGACGCTTCGGGCAAGGTGCTCAACGTGCTCGCGCAGAACATCCCCTGGTTCCTCGGCGGTTCGGCGGATCTCGGACCGTCGAACAGGACCACCCTGACGTACGAGGGCGCGGGAGACTTCCAGGCCGAGAGCCCGGGCGGAAAGAACCTGCACTTCGGCATCCGCGAGCACGCGATGGCCGCGACCGTGAACGGGCTTGCGCTGTCGAAGCTCCGGGCGTTCGGCGCGACGTTCTTCATCTTCAGCGACTACGCGCGACCAGCCATCCGGCTCTCGGCCGTGATGGAGCTGCCCACGATCTTCGTCTTCACGCACGACGCCATGGGGGACGGAGAGGACGGGCCAACCCACCAGCCCGTGGAGCAGCTCGCGTCGCTGCGCGCCATTCCCGGCCTGATCACCCTGCGGCCAGGCGACGCCAACGAGGTCGTCGAAGCCTACCGCTATGTCATGCAGCGCCGCCACGAGCCCGCCGTCCTGGCGCTGTCGCGGCAGCCGCTGCCGACCCTGGATCGGAACAAATACGCCCCCGCGAGCGGCCTCGCGTGCGGCGCCTACATCCTCGGCGACGCGCCCACCGGCGAGCCCGAAGTCATCCTCATCGCCTCCGGGAGCGAGGTCAGCCTCGCCGTGGAGGCCCACGAGCAGCTGCTTGCCGACGGCATCCGCTCGCGCGTGGTCTCGCTACCGTCCTGGGACATCTTCGAGCACCAGACGCAGGAGTATCGGGACAGCGTGCTGCCGCCCAGTGTGACGGCCCGCGTCGCGGTGGAGCAGGCCTCGACGCTGGGATGGGAGCGCTACGTCGGGACCTCCGGCCGCGTCATCGGCATGCAGACGTTCGGGGCGTCCGCACCGCTCAAGGAGTTGCAGAGGAAGTTCGGATTTCAGCCGGACCGCGTGGCCGCGGCGGCCAGGGAACAGCTGGGCCGGTGATCGCAGAAGGAAGCAGTTCGCCCCTCGGAGCGACGTGTTCTCACGAAGGCGTCAACTTCAGCGTGTTCTCGAGACACGCCACCGGGGTCGAGCTCCTCCTCTTCGAGGGTGTCGATGACAGAGAACCCTCCCGCGCGATCCGCCTCGATCCCGGGGTCCACCGCACGTACTTCTACTGGCACGTGTTCGTGCCCGGCGTGCGCCCCGAGCAGCTGTACGGATATCGCGTCGAGGGACCGTTCGATCCCGAAACCGGCATGCGATTCGATCCGACCAAGGTGCTCCTCGATCCGTATGGCCGCGGCGTGGCGGTTCCGGAAGGCTACAGTCGCGACGCGGCGCAGAGAGAAGGGGACAACGCCGCGACGGCGATGAAGAGCGTGGTGGTGGATCCCGGCGCGTACGACTGGGAAGGTGACGCGCCGTTGCGACGACCCTCCGCGCAGACCATCGTGTACGAGATGCACGTGCGGGGGTTCACCCGCCATCCCAGCTCCGGGGTGCCCGAAAAGACGCGTGGCACGTTCGCCGGGCTCATCGAGAAGATCCCGTATCTTCGCGACCTCGGGATCACCGCCGTCGACCTGCTGCCGGTGTTCCAGTTCGATGCCCAGGACTGCCCGCCCGGACTCGTCAATTACTGGGGCTACTCGCCGGTCTCGTTCTTCGCCCCGCATCAGGCGTACAGCTCGCGCCTGGCTCGGCTGGGGCCCATCGACGAATTTCGCGACATGGTCAAGGCGCTGCACCGAGCGGGCATCGAGGTCATTCTCGACGTCGTCTTCAACCACACCGCCGAAGGCGGCCACGACGGGCCGACGCTGAGCTTTCGCGGCCTGGACAACGTGACGTACTACATCCTCGAGCGCGACCGGTCGCGCTACGCCAACTACACCGGCACGGGGAACACGCTCAACGCGAACCAGCCGATCGTCAGGCGGATGATCGTCGATAGCCTCCGGTACTGGGTCGAGGCGATGCACGTGGACGGGTTCCGCTTCGATCTCGCCGCGGTCCTCTCGCGCGACGCGTCGGGCCAGCCGATGCCAAATCCCCCCGTCCTCTGGGACATCGAGTCGGATCCCGTGCTCGCGGGCACGAAGCTCATCGCCGAGGCGTGGGATGCCGCCGGCCTCTACCAGGTCGGCAGCTTTGTCGGGGATAGCTGGCAAGAGTGGAACGGGCGGTTCCGCGACGACGTCCGGAGCTTCTTCCGGGGCGAGCAGGGTTCGGTGGTGCGCGTGGCCGACCGCCTGATCGGCAGCCCCGAAATCTACGGACACGAGGAGCGCGAAGCCGAGCAGAGCGTGAACTTCGTGACGTGTCACGACGGCTTCACCCTCGACGACGTCGTCTCCTACGACGGCAAGCACAACGAGGCGAACGGCGAGGACAACCGCGACGGCGCCGACGACAACCGGAGCTGGAACTGCGGCGTCGAAGGCCCGACGGATGATGCGGCCATCGAGAAGCTTCGGAACCGGCAGGTGAAGAACTTCCTGACCGTCACGCTGTTGTCGATCGGCATGCCCATGATCCTGATGGGCGACGAGGTGCGCCGCACGCAGCGCGGCAACAATAACGCCTACTGCCAGGACAACGAGACGAGCTGGTTCGACTGGACGCTGGTCGCCAAGCACGCGGACGTGCGCCGGTTCGTGACGCTGCTCAACGGACGACGACTGCTGCGGGAGGTGGAGCCCGAACGCCAGCACGTGAGCCTGGACCAGCTTCTCCGGGACGCGCATCGAGCCTGGCACGGCGTGAAACTCGACCAGCCGGACTGGGGGGATTCGTCCCACAGCCTGGCGTTCACCGCGAAGATCCGGAGCAGACAGCTGGTCGTCCACCTGATCCTGAACGCGTATTGGGAGCCGCTCGACTTCGAGCTGCCGTCGATGGGCGACGAGGCCCGAGACCCATGGCGCCGCTGGATCGACACGTCTCTCGACTCCCCCGACGACATCGGGCAGTGGCAGACAGCCCTGCCTGTTCCCGGCTATACCTATCGGGCAGAGGCGCACTCCGTGGTGGTGCTCTTCGCAAACATCGGAACGCCGTAACGCCTGACGACGGCCTCCACGGCCGCACGATGCCGTCTCACGGCGCCCGCGGCGCCGGATCGTCCCGCTTCATCACGTCTGCGGCGGACGGGAGCTGCGCCTCGAACGGGCGCGGGTCGATCTGGGCCAGCAGGTCCCCGCTGCGGACGACCTGTCCCTCCTGGAAGTGGACGCCGATCAGCTCGTCGTCCCACGCGGCTCCTCACCGTCACCGTCTTGAGC
>Ga0209058_1003682_pt1 | contig 12369 bp, 13 predicted proteins | sample GraSoiAngelo_147_FD_185904 | JGI IMG/M metagenome (GOLD analysis project Ga0209058, IMG submission 185904) | Grasslands soil microbial communities from the Angelo Coastal Reserve, California, USA - 14_1009_05_40cm (SPAdes) (version 2) | ecosystem: Environmental > Terrestrial > Soil > Grasslands ... | reverse complement strand
CTCCGTCAATCCGAAACGGGAGCACCACGATTGTCTTCTTGTCGGGCAGGTGAGTGATTCCCAGCCGTTGCTCTAATGGGCCGCGGTATATCCACGCTACCGGAGCGGCGATTAGCGAAACAATAAGGATCCATAATTACATGACCCGATCATGACCCCAGGTCCAGCGGGCCGTCAGGTCGAATTCTTTCGTGCCGCTCGGTGTGGAGTCCGGGTTGTGAAGGGTCTGTGGATTGAAGACGACGCCCAATTCACGCAGCAATTCGTCCAGAACTGAGCATCCGTAAGACAACCCGGGGAATTCGATCCCGTCGCGATTCACATCCCACACGATAGTCTTCTCGCGATTGACGACCAGCTTGCGCAGCGCGCGCAACTTGCCCACCTCGCGCCGGAAAAATTGGATGACTTCCGTGAGGTCCTCGATAGAGCCGCCGTAGACGATCATTGCGGGTCCGAGTTTACCAAAATTGTGCGACACTGTAGACGCACATGAAGCTGCGTCTCGACTACGGCACCACGGGTTTGCTTGCCGAATTTCCCGGCGATCGAACCACGGTGATCGAACCGGTTTACGTTCCGGCGGCGGTGGATCAGCACGGCACACTCGTAGCGGCTTTGCGTAAACCGTTCGCCAAACCGCCGCTGCGGGAACTTGCCCGGCCTGGGCAAAGGATTGCTATCTCGGTCTGCGACATCACACGCGCGCAACCGAGGCAGGCGATGCTGGAAGCGTTGTTTTCGGAAATGCCCGGTGTGCGGCTCGAGGACGTGACCATTCTGATTGCCACCGGAACTCACCGCCGCAATCACCCCGAAGAAATTGAACGCATGCTGGGCCGGGAGTTTGCCCGGAGCTGCCGCATCGTTTGTCATGATGCACGGGATGTGGCGTCGCTGGTTCACGCCGGTGAAACGCGGAGTGGCGTGCGCGTATTGTTGAATCGCCGATGGATGGAAAGCGATTTCAAGATCACGACAGGCTTTGTAGAGCCTCACTTTTTCGCAGGTTTTAGCGGTGGACCCAAGATGGTTGCACCGGGGCTGGCGGGACTCGACACCGTTATGGAGCTGCACAACGCCCCCCGCATCGGACATCCCAATGCGACCTGGGGAGTAACTGAAGGAAATCCTATTCACGACGATGTTCGCGAAATCGCTGGAATGACCGGTGTCGATTTCGCCCTGGATGTCACGCTGAACCGCGACCAGCAGATCACGGAAGCATTTGCCGGCGATCTACTTCAGGAACATGCCGCTGCCTGTGCCGCCGCAACACAGAATGCCATGCGTCAAGTGCCCCGGCCTTTCGACGTGGTGGTAACGACGAATTCGGGATATCCGCTCGACCAGAACCTGTATCAGGCGGTGAAAGGAATGTCTGCCGCAGCGAAGATTGTCCGACAGGGCGGAACAATCATTTGCGCCGCCGAATGCCGCGACGGAATTCCCGATCACGGCGCCTACGGGCAGATCCTGGCGTCGCGCTCCTCTCCACAAGAGCTTCTCGCGATGATCACGGCTCCCGGCTATTCGCGACCAGATCAATGGCAGGTACAGATCCAGGCTCAAATTCAGCTCAAAGCTAACGTCTTGCTGAAAACCGGCTATCTCCGAGCGGACCAGGTGCGTGCTGCGCTCTTCGAACCGATCGACGATATTTCGGCTGCGGTCGACGAAGCTCTTCACCGCGCGGGGCGCGATGCCACCTTATGCATCCTGCCGCAAGGGCCGCAGACAATCCCCTACATTCTCAACTGAAAGTGAGCCGATTTTCACGAAGCTCAAGTTATATCTACATTCTTGCGGTGATTGCCATCCTTGCGTTTACTGCTTTGGTTGAACTCCGGATGGGTCGACCGCCGTTCTGCAAGTGCGGAATTATTCGGCCGTGGTCGGGAGAGATCTGGAGCAATCAGAACTCTCAACAGCTCGCCGATCCATATACGTTCACGCATATTCTGCATGGCGTGCTGATCTATGCATTGGTATGGCTGATTGGAAGAAAAAGGCTGCCGGCGCGAGGACGCTTCGTCGCAGCAGTCGTTCTCGAGTGCGGCTGGGAACTCTTCGAGAATACGGATTTTATTATTCGGCGATACCGCGACGTGACCATCTCGCTAGATTACTTCGGCGATAGCGTGTTCAATTCTATCGGCGACGTCTGCGCAATGATGACTGGATACTTCGTGGCGTCCAAGGTGCCGGTTCGTATCACGGTCGTGGGCGGCTTGCTGCTGGATCTTTTTCTTCTGTTTTGGTTTCGAGACAGTCTGGCTATCAACATTCTGATGCTTATCTACCCTGTAGAGGGTATTAAGAATTGGCAGATGTTCAGATAGCGCAGTTTCAATATGTTTCAATATTGCTAAGGAAGAATCGACGATATAGACTGACCGGGTTATTCAAAATAATGGAGGGCCGATGAAAAACAAGGTCGCTATCCTGTTCGCAGCGATTGTTCTTTTGGCCATAGCCGTTCCGGCAATCGCGCACCATGCGTTCGCCGCGGAGTATGACGCCGATCAGCCGGTAAAGTTGAAAGGAAAAGTAACCAAATTCGAATGGACGAATCCCCACGCGCGTTTCTACATTGACGTTGTCGATGAAAAGGGCGTTGTGTCGAACTGGAATCTCGAGTTGGCCAGCCCGAACGTCTTGAGGCGGAATGGTTGGACTAGCAAAATCTTGCAGATTGGCGAGGAGATAACCGTTGAAGGATCTCGTGCGAGAGATGGCTCGAAAATGGCGAACGCTAGAGTTGTCACTCTTGCCAACGGCCAGCGCGTGTTTTCCGGATTACAAGGTGAAGACGCCCCAAATCAACCGCTTCGGCAAAATCAGTAGGAAGAGAGGAGCTGCGCCGTGGCAAAACGTTTAGTCATGTCGTCCACCCTCATGGTCGGGGTCGCGTTAATGTCGCTGTCGGCCCAAGCCCAAGGAGGGCAACAACGGGTGATTCCAGCGCCAAAGGGACCGACTCCCCATCTCTCCGACGGAAAGCCCGACCTGTCCGGAGTCTGGAGGGGCGGTGGGCCGGTACAGGATCTGGCTGTGGGCCTGGCCAAAGGGGAAACCATTCCTCTCTTGCCGGAAGCAGAAAAGCTCATGAAGTCCAGACAGTCCAAGGATGATCCGGAGGCGAATTGCCTGCCGACCGGTGTACCGCGCATAGCGCCCTATCCCTGGAGAATCCTGCAAACGCCGACCCACGTCTTCTTTCTCTTTGAGGGAAATATCCACAGCTACCGCCAAATCTTTTTGAACCAGACTAAACATCCCGAGGATCTCGATCCTACGTGGTACGGCCACTCGATCGCACACTATGAAGGCGACACCCTTGTCATCGACACCGTCGGATTCAACGACAGGTTCTGGTTCGATTTCCGGGGCCATCCCCACACGACAAAACTGCACACGATTGAACGCTGGACGCGAAAGGATCTTGGAACTCTGGTCAACGAAGTCACGATCGACGATCCGGGTGCATACACCAGACCATTCAAGCTGACCTTCACCGCCACTCTTCAACCCAGAGACGAACTCATGGAATACATCTGCCAGGAAAACAACCAGGATGTGCCGCATATTCAAGGACCTGCCCGAGCGCAATAGCTAACGGTCGTCTGAGTGAACGCCAATGATGATGAGCCGCGAACGAATACTCACGACTCACGTCGGCAGCTTGCCGCGCAATAACGAACTTTCAGACCTTCTGATCCATCGCGAGGAAGGACAGCCGGTCGACCCGGACCGTCTGCGCCAGGCCATGGACCGCGCAGTCGAGCACGTCGTGAAAAAACAAATGGCGGCAGGCATCGACATCGGAAACGATGGAGAGCAGCAGCGTATCGCTTTTTCAACGTTTATGGCGCAGCGCATGTCGGGTTTCGCCGGCGAATCCAAGCGGAGGCGGGGGAGCGACTATGAGGAGTTTCCCGAGCTCGTTGAAGTCCTCATGCAACGATTTCCCAAGCGAAGCAAGATGCAAAATGCGCCGGAGGCGCGAAGCGAGTTGCGGTATGCCGGAACGTCCGCACTTGACGAAGAAATTCGCCGCATGAAACGAGCGGTGGAAGCCGCCGGTAGGTTCAAGGATTGTTTCATGACGGCGCCTTCGCCCGGAATCGTTTCGACCACGATGCTGAACGCGTATTACGATTCTCAGGAGTCGTATTTGTCTGCGCTTGCCCGCGAGATGCGCAATGAGTACCGCGCTATTTACGAAGCAGGTCTCATCCTGCAAATCGACTCACCCGATCTTGCGATGGACCGCTCGATGTTCTATCGCAACTTAACGGACGCACAGTTCGTCCGCGCTTGCGAGATGCATGTGGCCGCAATCAACAAGGCCATCGAAGGAATTCCACGCGATCGCGTGCGCTTGCATTGCTGTTGGGGCAACTGGGACGGTCCTCATATATTCGACGTGGCGCTGGATCTGATTCTTCCCGTGTTGTACCAGGCGAATGTCGGCGCGCTCAGCATTGAGTTCGCCAATCCCCGCCATCAACACGAATATGAGGCCGTACGCCGCCACCGCCTGCCCGATCACATGATGCTGCTGCCCGGCGTCATCGAGACGACAAGCAACATTGTCGAACATCCGCAAGTGGTTGCCCGGCGTATTCAGGAGGCCGTCGCCGCTGTGGGCGATCGCGAACGTGTCATTGCCAGCACGGATTGCGGCTTCGGAACGTTCACCCGCCGGGAGTGGGTGATCGAGCCTGCCGTGTGGCTGAAACTGAAATCGCTGCGGGAGGGAGCGGACCTGGCTTCTGCGCGGCTGTGGTAGGGAAGAACGAAGAAATTTTGAAATCGGACGGAGGCTAGGTATGGTCATGCAGAACACAACATCCCGCCGGCATTTCCTGATCGATGCACTGCGCGTGACGGCAGGCGTCGCAGCCACAGGTTCTATCGCCGCAATCGCGCAAACCGACGCGGCGCGTAACGCGGCTCGAAGAGTCGACTTCCACCATCACTTTGTACCCCCACGTCATCTTGAAGCAATCCTGGCGCAGCGCGAAAGCGGGCGGACGCCGCCGTGGGGTCCCGAAATGTCGATCGAGGAGATGGACAAGAATGGGATCGCGACTGCTATTGTGTCGCTGGTTCAGCCCGGCATCTGGTTAGGCGGCATGGAAAATTCCCGCAGGCTGGCGCGCGAGTGCAACGACTACGGAGCAAAGATGGTCGCCGATCATCGAGGGCGATTCGGTCTGTTTGCCGCCATTCCGCTTCCCGATCCGCAGGGCAGTCTCCGCGAGATCGAATATGCCATGGACACACTCAAGGCCGACGGCATAGGTCTGATGACGAGCTTTGACGACAAATACCTCGGCGACAAAGCATTTGAGCCGGTATATGAGGAACTCAACCGCCGGCAGGCGATTGTTTACGTGCATCCCACGCAACCCAAATGCTGCACAGGCCTCGTCCCCGGCGTTACGGTATCCACCATTGAGTACGCCACCGATTCGACGCGCACCATCGCCAGCGTAATGTTTAGCGGCACCGCCGCTAAATTTCCGAATATTCGATGGGTCTTCTCGCACGGTGGCGGAACGGTGCCATTCCTGCTCGGCCGGTTCGAGCGCCTCGCCATCGAGAGAAAAGATCCGTATTTAAAGGACGGCGCCGCCCCGCAACTGAAAAAATTCTATTACGAGATTGCTCAGGCCAACCATCCCGGAGCTCTTGATGCGCTTATGGAGCTGATCCCGTTATCGAATGTTCTCTTCGGAACCGATTACCCACTGCGGCCGGCATCCGAAGCCGTCGAGGGCCTCACGAAATACAGCAAATTCACCGATGCGCAGCGGCGAATCATTAATCGTGAGAACGCGGAGCGTCTTGTTCCGAGATTGAAGGCCTGAGATCTGGTCTACATATTGGCGCTGATCTGCACCGGGTATCCATCCGGGTCGACCACATGGAAACCGAAGCCACCTCCTTGCTGGTCGATCGGAGTGACTTTCCTTGCCTTGAGGTCGGCAGTGACGGCTTCCTTGTTGAAGTTGTCGACTCCGATCGCAAAATGGTCCACTTTGGCTGCGGGCTTTCCTTCGCGCAGGACCAGGAAGTTTTTGCCAAACATGAGTTGGTTGTTACCCTCTCGTTTGTTTACTTTGCACTCGAACACGCGTTGATAGAAATCGGTCGATCGTTGCAAGTTGCTGACTTGCAGCGAAATGTGATTGATACTGTTACCCTGGAATCCCGCCGCCTCGGCTGCCGTGGAGCCGGCCGCCAACACGGCCAATCCTTGTATCAATGTTCGCCGTGACATTTTTCCCTTCTCATACGCTTCCAACAGTTTCGAAATCGTATCTTTCATTGAATTCTCCTTTGTTATTCCTCTCCTCGCAGAGCTCGCAGAGGAGGGGGTTCGAAAACTCACAGGCCGTGACGCGAAAACAATATGGCAGACTTCCGGGATAGAAGGCAATCGACGAATTCCTTGCCGTAGTGGCTCTCCGAGGAAGGCAAGACGCGATACACGCCGCGGGCTCACGCGTGGACGATTTTGTTCCGGATCGCGTAACGCACGAGGCCGCTCAATGAGTTGATACCCAGCTTATGCATGATGTTTGCCCGATGTGTTTCAATCGTGCGCGTACTGACATTCAAGACGGCTGCCACCTCTTTATTGCTCTTGCCTTCCGCCAGCAACTGGATAATTTCCCGCTCGCGCGGCGTCACATTCTTTCCGGGCGCAGCGTCCAGCGAAGCGGTCCGGCCGCTCAGGAACTCGGAAAGGACCACGTCGGTTACACCAGCTGTAAGGAACGGTTTGTGTTGAAGCAACGCTTCCATGGCGGCGATGAGATTCTGATCCGCGTCCGATTTGAGCACGTATCCCCGGGCTCCGGCTTTTAGGACCTCGGCTACGACTTCCTCCGACTGATGCATCGTCAGAACCAACACCTCCGTGCGCGGGCTCATTTTGAGAATCTGACGCGTTGCTTCCAGCCCGTTCAACTCCGGCATTCCGATGTCCACGATGGCAATGTCCGGTTTGAACCGTTCGCCACTCTCGACCGCCTGCCGACCGTTCGCCGCTTCGGCGCACACTTCCCAGCCCTGCTGAGATTCGACCAGCGCCCGAAGCCCCCTTCGGACAATCGCATGATCATCTGCGATCAAGATCCGGACTGTACGCATGACGGTATTTCCCGAAACGGCAAAGTTGCTTGAACGCGGGTTCCCCGAGGTCCGGACTGAATTTCCATATGTCCGCCAAGCTGCTCCACGCGCTCGCGCATTCCCGTGATCCCGACTCCAAAAAGGTCGCAGGAATCACCGGATTCATTTTCTGTTTGACTGGGCATACCGCGCCCGTGATCGCTTACGTCGACGGCCAAACTGGATCCCGTCTTGGTGACGCGGATAACCGCATCTGGACTTTCCGCGTGCCGATGAATATTGGTCAAACATTCCTGAACCAGGCGGAAAACGGCAATCTCAATATTCCGCGGGAGCCGGCCAAGCTCAGCGGGTAAATCGAGTTGGGTTTTGATCCCACTACGCTGTTCGAATCCTCCGGCGTACCACTGCAGTGCCGAGGAGAGGCCTGCTTCATCCAAAAGAGGAGGATGCAGCAGATAAGATAGTGTCCGCACTTCGCGAATGCATTCGTCCGTCAGGGCAAGCGCTTCTTGAAGGGCTTCCTGGCCTTTAAACGCGCTCCATCTGCCATGCCGATTAACGACGGCCAGATCCATTTTCAGAACAGCAAGGCTCTGTGCAACTGTTTCGTGCAACAAGCGCGCCATTCTGCGCCGCTCTTCGTCCTGGAGTCTCATCAATTGTCCCGAAAGACGCCGCAATGCGTCATTGGCGTGCTGCAGATCGGCGGTTCTTTTGGCCACCTCCGTTTGGAGTGCCTGATGACTTTCCAAAAGGCTGTTTTCGGCACGCATCCTCGCCCGGTTCAGATGACTGATGATGCCCGCTGCGAGCAGAAAGATGCTCATATGTATGAATTTGTCGCGACTGATGACGCCGACCCGTTCGGCTGACATGAAGTAACGATCCAGTGCAAGCAACGAGAACAAAATCGCGAGCAGTCCCGGCGTCAAGCCGCCGTACCAGGAAGTAAGCATCACGGCGGCCAGGAACAGCGAGTACGCAGTGGTTGCAAAGAGGCTTCGCGCCGAAAGCGTGAACATGAGCGCCGCAATAACGCTGAGGACGGCAGCCAGATAACGAAGTGAAACCGGCCGCGGTTGGGTGACCAACCAGTTGAACAAAACACCCGACATTTCCGATTCCGAAGACTTAGACGGAAAGACGCCGCGGATATTAGCAACGATCGGCGTGGTTCCTGCTTAATGTTCGCTACGTAATATCGCCCGGCCAACTCCGTACTCTATTGGAGAATCGATCGCGATACCTTCCGGGTCTATGACTCAGCAGCGAAATTCATTTAAGGAGATCCATTTATGCCTAAATCCCGAATTGCCACCGTAGCGAGTGGTTGTGCTGAAGCGACCGCCAGCGAGCCTAGGCTCGTCATTCTCGAGAAACAGCTCATGCGCACTTTTGAGTTGGCCTGGCATGTGGAGCAGGCTCGCACTCGATCCGACGGCGAATTAAGCGAAAAAGCGCGTTCGCTTTTTGCCGGTATGGCCAATGAGCTCCAGTCCTTCAGTCAAGTGATTGGGGAGCGCATTGAATCATTGAAGTCCGGCAATTCATCCAAGATGCGCGAACCTTGTATTACGAAAGCAGACGTTAACTCGCATTGGCGGCTGTTCCGCGCGGACAGCGCCGATCTCCACGAGCAGCTCGAATCGCTTCTCTGTGGTTACGCCCACTACGCAAGAGAAACATCAGCGGCAAGCGTAAGTCTTCAGCGTCTCGGCGACATCGAAAGTTCACGGATTCTCGCCGCCATAATGACCTGCATCGACCATTGCCTGTGGTTCATCGAGATATACCTGGAAGGCCTGGCCCTAAAAACCGATGGTAGACGGCTGCCGGACTGGTCCCCGGCCTGCGTAGATTTGCGTAAGTAATCCCCGGTCTTGACCAACGACAGCTTTTCCTGATGCGGGCTGTCTAAAAGATCGAATCAAAATTATTTGGAGGTAAACAATGAAGACATTCCGAATCGCGATCGCAATTATTGGTGTTGCGATGTTAATCACATTATTACCGTCAAACGCGAAGGCCGATGAATGGGACAAGAAGACAATTGTCACGTTCGACCAGCCTGTCGAAATACCCGGCATGGTATTGGCGGCCGGAACATACGTTTTCCGCCGGGCCAGCAGCATCGATTCGAACGTGGTCCAGATATCCGGCAACGATCAAAAGCATGTCTACGCCACCCTGCTGACGATTCCGGACTACAGAATGAACCCGGCCGACAAGACGGTCATAACTTTAGAAGAGCGTGCCAATGGTTCTCCCCGTGCGATCAAAAGTTGGTTCTATCCAGGCGACACGGCCGGAGAAGAATTCGTTTACACTTCTCCCGGTAAAACGATCAACGAAATTGGAGCACTCCAAACACAAATCGCTGAGCTGCGTGATGCTCAGACACGGCAGGTCGAACGTCTTGATGCGGTCAACCGGCGAGCACAGGAAGGACTTGCCGAGGCGAATCAGGCCGCCATGGCCGCTAAGGCTGCCAACCAGATGGCGACTGCTGCGGATCGAATGTCCGCCAATGCAGACCGCCGCGCTGAAGCAGCGCAGTTCAACGCTCAAGCCGCTCTGAACCGGATCGGAACAGCAGCAGAACAGATTGAAAGCCGGATCGCCAATATGGATAAGTACCGATTAGCCGATCAGGCTGCGGTTAGTTTTGCATTCAACTCGGATGCGCTCAGCGAGCAAGACATGAGCACGCTTGACGCTGTGGCGGCCTCCGTTGCCACGCCACAACGTGGATACCTCATCGAGCTTCAGGGGTTCACCGACAACATTGGAACCGAAAAATACAACCTCGAACTTAGCGACCGGCGCGTCGAGTCCGTGCTTCGGTATCTTGTAACCAAGCGCGTTCCGCTCTACCGAATCTCGCTCGTTGGCCTCGGCACGGCGGATCCGGTCTCCGACAACCAGACCGCGGCAGGCCGCGCGCAGAATCGGCGAGTCGAAATCCGAGTGCTGCGGTCGTCCGATTCGGTCTCTACTGCAGCCCGCTAGCGCGCTGAAAGGCGTCCGATCTGCACAGGCTGCAAGGCGCCTCAGCGCCATCCACTGTAGGGGCGGTCTATGACCGCCCACAATATCGAAAACGAGACAGCGCGAGCGGTCCGCGGAGCGCAAGCGCGGCAGCGCGCAGCCTCAAGGAATAGACCGCTCCTACAGTTTTGCAGGTCCATTCTAAATCCTGAAAACCTCAACAACCTATCGGCAGATCCAGTTTTCGCTGAAGCTGTTGTTTTAACCGTTACGTGGTGTAATGTGAGACCTCTATATAGGAGAACAAATGACAAATAGAAGAGATTTCTTAAAAGCTGGCGCAGGTTTTCTCTACCTTCAGGCTGCCACACCAAAGCGGCGCGAAGTGTCGATCGGAAAACGGCGGGCGAAAGTCATCGATATCCATGGACACTTTGTTGCGCCCGAGGAGTTGGATGTCGTCAAAGATACGCCGCTTGCGAGGAATGTATCTAATAACATCGGCCGCAACGGAACCGATCAACAGGGATCTTTAGTCCTGGGCCCGGAACGCTTGCGGGTTCTCGACGAGGCGGGCATTGATATCCAGGTGCTGAGTCATCAGGGCGGCTGGTGGTATGGGGCAGACCGGGATCTCGCGCGACGGATCGTTAACGTTCAAAATCAGAAGCTCGCCGGATGGTGCTCGGCACATTCCGATCGGTTTGCGGGCCTGGCATCGGTCGCTTTGCAGCATCCCGAAATGGCGGCGGAACAGTTGGAAGAAGCTGTCAAAAAGCTCGGATTGAAAGGCGTCGGTATCGCGGGTCACGCCGGAGGCGAAGTACCGTTTTCGCCGAAATACGATCCGTTCTGGGCAAAGGTGCAGGAACTGGGAGTTCTGGTCTTTGTGCATCCCGGCGGCGCCGATAACGTCCTACGCGAGGGCGCCCTTCGCGGACGAGGCGATCTGGGCAACATCATCGGAAATCCGCTGGAGACAACCGTCTTCCTGTCCCACCTGATTTTCGAAGGAACCCTCGATCGCTTTCCCGGCGTGAAGATCTGCGGAGCTCACGCCGGCGGCTATCTACCTTCTTATATCGGAAGGACCGACCTGGCATGCGACGTCCGCACTAACGCGAACTGCGCGAACAAGAAACATCCTCGCGAATACTTCAAAGATCAGATTCTGGTCGATTCGATGATTTTTCACGAAGAAGGATTACGGCATCTCGTCGCGGAATTTGGCGCGTCCCAGATCGTTTATGGCACCGACACTCCGTACAAGTGGCTTTCAACCGTTGACCTCATTCTGAAGGCGTCGTTCCTGAAGGATGCCGAAAAAGAAGCCATCCTGGGCGGCAATCTGATGAAGTTGCTCCGGATTGGGTAGTGCTCGCATTCCCCTCTGCGAGGAGGGGAATATGCTGATCGGTCAGCAGCTTCGCTATCCACCCGCAAAGAGTTAAACTATGCGCAAGGATTTGGAAGGGAGATTTCCGATGAATCATCGAATGCTGCTTTCGGTAATCGCTTTGATCGTGTTGTTGGTAGCCACCGGGGTCCCAGCCGCGGCTCAGGCCAATAAAGCCTCAGGCCCGCCCAAAGCATACAAGGCGCCACGCACGCCTGATGGCCAGCCGGACCTGCAGGGCTATTGGACAAACAACACATACATCCCGCTCGAGCGGCCCAAGGGCGTGACCAAGGAGTTCTATACGGAGCAGGAAGCCAGAGAAGTGGAAAAGCGGGCAGCGCAAACCGAAGCCGAGCAGACCACGCCCGGGACTGTCGCTGATGTGCATTACGACTTCACGCAATTTGGTCTGGATCGTGGCCAAAATACGTTCTCGCATAATCTCCGCACCTCGCTGATTTTCGATCCTCCGGATGGGAGAATCCCCGCAATGACACCCCAAGGTCAAAAGCGCGTCGCCGAAGCTGTCGAACGGCGGAAGCGCGTAGGCCGGTGGGATTCGGCGGAATCCAATGATCTAGACGATCGATGTCTCATGATGCTCGGCTCGGGCCCGCCGATGCTGAATACGGGCTACAACAACAATTACCGGATCGTACAAGGCTCGGGTTACGTGATGATTCTCGTCGAAATGATCCATGATGTGCGGATCATTCCGCTGGACGGACGTCCCCATGCATCAGCCAACATCCGCCAGTGGATGGGAGATCCGCGCGGCCACTGGGAAGGCGAGACGCTGGTGGTCGAGACAACGAATTTTAACGGTAAGA
>Ga0209058_1003676_pt1 | contig 12376 bp, 7 predicted proteins | sample GraSoiAngelo_147_FD_185904 | JGI IMG/M metagenome (GOLD analysis project Ga0209058, IMG submission 185904) | Grasslands soil microbial communities from the Angelo Coastal Reserve, California, USA - 14_1009_05_40cm (SPAdes) (version 2) | ecosystem: Environmental > Terrestrial > Soil > Grasslands ... | reverse complement strand
GCCCGCGATTGCCGTGCTTCCGACGCCCGTCCTCATCGCGGCGATGTTCGCGCTCGCCTACACCGTTCTCGTCCTCGTCGACCCGTCCCGCGTGCATCCGTCGGATCGCCTGCGACGCGTCGGCTTCGGGCTCGTCGCGATCGCGATCATGGCCGCGCTCTTCGATCGCCATCTCGCGGTCGGATCGTCGGGTCTCGCGCCGGACGATATGTTCGCGATCGTCGTCGCGTTCGCGCTGCCGCTGCTGGCATACGCGCGCTGGCGGCCGACGGTGCGCGACCTCATCGCGACGCTCGTCGTGCTGACGACCTTCGCCCTGGTGGGACTTGCGTGCATCATCGCGGTCCCGTATCACGCCGACGCGGTCGCCGCGCTCCACCGTGCGGCGGAGCTCTTCCTGAACGGCCAGGATCCGTATGCCGTCTTCGATCTACCGGAAGCGCTCGCGCGTTTTCACATGGACCCACTGCTCGCGACGCATCTCGACGACGGTAGCGTCGTCCATACCTACAACTACCCGGCGCTCTCGTTCCTCGTCGTCGCGCCTTTCGTCGCACTCGGCCTCGGCGATGTTCGTTGGGTGTTCCTCGTGGAGGTGCTCATCCTCGGGCTCGTCGCGACCTCGCGGCTTCGTCTCGCGTGGCGGCCGATGGCGCTCGCGACGATCGTCGGCAACGCGATCGTCCTGCGGCAGCAGATCCTCGCGGGGATCGACCCGACCTGGGTGCTACTCACGGTCGCGTCGTGGCTCGCGGTCCGCCGTGCGTGGCTCTCGTCGATCCTGCTCGGTCTCGCGTTCGCCGCGCGGCAGACGGCGTGGTTCGTCGCGCCGTTCTACGTCGCCGTTGTCTGGCAGCGTTGGGGTTGGCGCGAAGCGGTCCGCCGCGCCGTCATCGCCGGCGCCGTGGCGCTCGTCGTTAACCTACCGTTCCTGTTCATCGCGCCGCAGCGATTCATCGAAGGCGTGAGCGCGCCCATCCTCGGACCGCTCGAGCCGGACGGGGTCGGGCTCGTCCGATTCGGGCTTGCGGGGATCGGCCCGTTCCTCTCGCGCGGGACATACGGCGCGCTCGCGCTCGTCGTCTTCGCCGCGCTGCTCTTCGTCTTCGTTCGCTGGCGTCGTGCCGTCACGAGCGCGCCGCTGGTGTGGCCGTTCGTCCCGCTGTACTTCGCATGGCGCTCGCTCCAGAACTACTTCGTGCTCGCGACGCTGTTCGTGCTCATCGCTGACGACGAGCTCGCGCCAGAAGTACCACCACCCGTGACCTCCGCCTCCAGCTCCTCCCGTTCTGCAACGGCTGCCGACGCTCGCGCACTGACGAGCTGACGAGAGGGCCGTCACCGGACCGACACCCACCACGCTTCGTGAAACCTATCGTGGTCGCGGCATGGCCCGCTTCTTCCCACGCGATGTCCTTCTGCTCGCGCGACTGATCGCGGTCGCCGGCGCCGTCACGTGGATCGCGATCGGTGGCCAGGCGACGCTGCTCTTCGCATACGCCGCCCTGGGCTTCCTCCTGGCGACCTCGTTCCTGATCTGGCGCGATGACGTGCGCCGTGCTGGCGCCGCAGTGCCTTTGTCGGAGACGCCGCCGTTCGTCGTGGTCGGCGATCTCCTGGCGGCCGCCGCGTGGATGATCGCCAGCGCGCCGAACGAACGAAGCGTCGCGTTCGTCGTCGTGATCGCGATCGGTGCGCTCGCGATGTATCGACTCGGGCGCCACGGGGTCACCGCGACCGCGGCGGCATACGTCGTCGGTCGCGTGGGCCAGGAGACCGTGCGCGTCGGGCTCGGGACACCGACACCGGTGACGCAGGTGTTCGGCGAAGCGGTGGTCGTCATCCTGGTGCTGATCATCCTCAGCGCGACCGTCGACCACTACCGCGGCGAGCAGCGCACCGGCGCCCGCGCGCTCCGCCTCGCGCGCAGCCTGCAACGCGTCGCGACCGACATCGGACAGGAGACCGCGCCTGAAGGACTCTTCCGCTCGATCGCGCGCAACGCGCTGCTCCTCGTCGACGCGCATCACGCCACGATCAATCGCCGCCGCGGCGACGAGTTCACCATCGTCGCCGGCGCCGGCACCGGCGAGCGCGCGGTGGGCGTCCATGCCTCCGCGCGCGTCGGCATCGTCGGCGCGGTGCTGCGCTCGCGCCGCGCGGTCGCGTGGGCCGACTATGCCGCCGACACGACGGCGGTCCCAGCGATCAAGGACATTGGCGTACGGTCGATCGTCGGCGTGCCGATCGTGGTGCAAGGCGAGATCGCGGCGACCCTCACGGTCGGTCGGCTGCAGGTCCGTCCATTCGATGACAACGATGTTCGCGCGCTCGAAGGCCTCGCGGCTCACGCGGCGATCGCGCTGCGCAACGCCCGCATCATCGAACAGGCGCGGCGCGTGGAGAGCGTGTCGCGCGAGCTAGCGGCCGAGACCGGCGCTGTGTCGGACGTGATCCGCCGCATCGCTCAAGAGATGCGCGAAGCGTACGACACCGAGTTCGTGCTCGTCACGGAGCTGGAGGGCGAGACCGCGGTCGACATCGCTGGCCTGGGGCTTGCCGCGCCGTTGTCGGCGCCGCAGGTCGTGGGGCCGCTCGTGCGGCAGGTGATCCGGCGCCGCGAGGTCGTGAGCATCCGCGATTACGCGATCGAGACGCATGGCGATGCGAGTGGGAACTCCGATCTGCTGCGCGAGGCCGGCATCCACGCCGCGATGGCCGCGCCGGTGATGCTCGGTGGCGAGGTCGCCGGAAGCGTGGGCATAGCCACCACCGACCCCGATCGCACCTTTGACACGATCGACCGCCAGGGCCTCTTCGCCTTCGCGCAGCTGGCCGCGGCGGCCATGCGGTCGGCGCGCGTGCGCGCCGAGCGCGAGCAGCGCATCCGCCGCCTGTCGGCCCTCAACGTTCTGGCCTGGACGCTGGCCGGTGTTCGCGAGCCATTCGGCATCGCGAAGCTTGCGTACGAGACCGCCGGCGCCCTCGTCGCCCGCGACTCCTTCTATGTGGCGCGCTACGACGCGGACAAGAAGGAGTTCGAATTCATCTTGCAGGCCGAGGGCGCCGAGGTCTGGGTCGGCGAGCGCTACCCGCTCGGAACCGGGCCGACGAGCCAGGTGGTCCTCACCGGCGAGACCTACCTGGTGCGCGGCGCCGACGATCCGGTGCAGCGCCGGGGCATGACCTTCGGAGAAGACAAACGCCCGTCGCTCTCCGCGGTGCACGTTCCGCTGAAGAGCCGCGGGCGACTCGTGGGCGTGCTCTCGAGCCAGGCGTACCGCCCCGGCATGTTCGACGATGAGGACATCGCGGTGCTGCAGTCGCTCGCGAACCTCGTCGCCACAGCCTTCGAGAACGCGGAGCACCTTGCGCAGATGCGGGAGCTCTATCTCGCTTCGGTGAAGGCTCTCGCAGCGGCGGTCGACGCGCGTGACCCCTACACGCGCAGCCACTCGGCGCGGGTCGCCGCGCTCGCGCGGACGATCGCGGACGAGATGCGGCTCTCTGGGGACCAGCTGCGTCGCGTGCAGCTCGGCGCCCTGCTCCACGACATCGGCAAGATCGGCGTGCCCGATGCCATCCTCAACAAGCCCGGGCCGCTGAGCGCCGACGAGTGGGTGATCATGCGCACCCATCCCGCGGTCGCCGGTTCGATCCTCGCGGCGGTCGAGCCACTGCGGGATCTCGTACCGATCGTCCGCGCGCACCACGAACGCTTCGACGGCGCCGGCTATCCCGAGAAGCTCGCGGGCGACTCGGTCCCGATCGAGGCGTACGTCGTCGCGGCCGCCGATGCGTTCGAGGTCATCGTGAGCCGGCGCGCGTACAAGCAGGCGCAGAGCGTCGAGTTCGCGTGCGCCGAGCTCGTGCGGTGCCGCGGGACGCAGTTCCATCCCGACGTCGTCGACGCGTTCCTCCGCGTGATAGATCGCGACCGCCAGCACGGCGCGGCGTATCTCCGCCGCGTCGGCGCGATCGAAGAGGAGGACATGGAGAACGTCCCGGGCCCGGGTGGCGTGCTCGAGCAGTTCGCCGCGTCCGCGCACGCACATGGACGGCAGCTCGCCATCCTCCAGCGACTCGCGTCAGAGATCAGCGCGGTCCTTGACATCGACGAGCTCGCGGGCCGGCTGCTGCGGATCGTGTGCGAGGCGATGGGCTACGAGAACGGCTTCCTGCTCACCCTCGACGACAAGCGCCAATGTCTCGTCGTGCGCGCCGCGGTCGGCCCGTCGGAGCCGTACGTCGGTCAGCTGCTCACGCGCGGCGTCGGCATCAGCTGGTGGGTCATCGAGCATGGCCAGCTGCAAAACGTCACCGAGGCGCAGGCCGATCCGCGTTTCTATGGTCCCCCGAACATCCAGTCCGTCCTGTGCGTGCCGCTGCAGCTCGGCGAGGAGCGCGTCGGCGTGCTCGGTATCGAGAGCCCGCGCAGCGAGGCGTTCACCCGCGAGGACGAGGAGCTCCTCACCGCCGTGTCCCACCAGATCGCCGCCGCGCTGCGCGTCGCGCGGCTGCACCAGGCTGCGAAGACCGCGGCCGAGACCGATTCGCTCACGGGTCTGCCCAATCGGCGTACGTTCTTCTCGCGGCTCCGCGCACAGCTCGAGGGCGATGCGCTCATGCCGATCACCGTCGCCGTGCTCGACGCGAACGGCCTTAAGCAGCTCAACGACGAGTTCGGACATGGCGCCGGCGACGAGGCGCTCGTCCGCATCGGCGAGATCCTCTCGGCGGGCGTCCGCGACCGCGACACCGTCGCGCGCATCGGCGGCGACGAGTTCGCGATCCTGTTCCCCGGCGCGCCGCTGCTCGCGGCCGAGCGCGTCATGCGCCGCGTCGCGAGCAACATCGCCGAGGGCACGCTCGCCGATGGCAAGCGGCTGCCGACGATCGCCTGGGGTGTCGCGGACGCATCGGACCGCCCGATCACCGTCGACGCGCTGGTGGACGCGGCCGACCGGGCGATGTACCGACACAAGCAGCTGACGCGGGGGTCGCGCGCGCAGCTGGCCTGAGCTCGGCTACCATTTCCTCATACCGGCAGCGACCGGGAAGAAGACCGACCCACGTACCGATAGAGAAGGCGCGTCACCGGCTGGAAGCGCGCCGCGGTGAACAGGGACGGGAAGTCGCCCGCGAGTCGGATCGGAGGCACCCGTTATCGGCCGACTGAGCCGCCGAGCGCGGATCGAGCAAATCGATCACGTGGCTCGGCGGGAACTGCAGTGGTACCACGGGGCCCCGCTTCGTCCGCAGACGAGACGGGGCTTTTGATTTGAGAAGGAGGTCTGAGATGGCGATGACGAAAGAAAAACTGGATCCACCGCAGTCGGTCGTGTCGTTCAGCGAGAAGAACTACCGTCCGTCCGCCGTCGAGCAGGACCTCTACAAGTGGTGGGAAGACAACGGTTTCTTCACGCCCGACGAGCGCAACCCGAACACGCCGTTCGTGATGATGCTGCCGCTGCCGAACGTCACCGGCGACCTCCACCTCGGTCACGCGCTGGGCTTCGGCGGCTACGAGGACCTCATGGCGCGCTGGCACCGCATGCTCGGCGAGCCGACGCTCTACATGCCGGGCACCGACCACGCCGGGATCATCGCGCAGAAGGTGGTCGAGGACGAGCTCGCGAAGAACGAGATCGGACGCAACGACCTCGGCCGCGAGAAGTTCGTGGCCGAGATGTGGAAGTGGATGGACCACTACAGACCGCGCATCGAGAAGCAGCTACGGCTCCTCGGGTGCTCGCTGGACTGGTCGCGTCGCAACTTCACGATGGAGCCACCGAAGCAGCGCGCGGTGCGCACGCACTTCATCCGGCTGTTCAAGCGCGGTCACCTCTACCGCGCCGATCGGATCGTGCACTGGTGCGTGCGTTGCCAGACGACGTACTCGGACCTCGAGCTGGAGCACGTGCAGCGGACCGACCCGCTCTACTTCGTGCGGTATCCGTGGGCGGACCCGAAGCCCGGCGATCCACCGCTCGTCATCGCGACGACGCGCCCCGAGACCATCGTGGCCGACGTCGCCGTGGCGGTGCACCCGGACGACGATCGGTGGAAGCCGTTCATCGGGCGCGAGGTGCTCGTGCCGATGATCGAGCGCCGCGTGAAGGTGATCGGCGACGAAGCCGTCGACCCGAAGTTCGGCACCGGCGCGCTGAAGATCACGCCCGGCCACGACGCCACGGACTTCGAGATCGGACAGCGGCACGGCCTGCCCGTGATCACCGTCATCGACACGCGCGGCTTCATGACGCCGGCGGCGGGACCGCTGGCGGGACCCGACCGCGACACCGGCCGCCGTATGGCGGTCGAGATGCTGAAGGATCGCGGCCTGCTGGTGAAGGACGAGCCGCTCACGCATGCCGTCGGCGTGCACGACCGCTGCAAGACGATCGACGAGCCGCTCGTGATGAAGCAATGGTGGGTGAAGATGCCGCGGCTCGCGGCGCCGGCGATCGCCGCGGTGCGCGAGGGCCGCGTCACGATCCACCCGCGGTACCAGGAGAAGGTCTTCTTCAACTGGATGGAGAACATCCGCGACTGGCCGGTGTCGCGCCAGATCTGGTGGGGCCACTCCATTCCGGTCTGGTACTGCCGCGACTGCGACGAGATCGTCGTGCCCGAGGAAGACGGTCCGGACCCGACACGCTGCACGCGATGCCGGAGCGACGACATCAAACAGGACCCCGATGTGCTCGACACGTGGTTCTCGAGCGCGCTCTGGCCGTTCTCGACCCTCGGCTGGCCCGACCAGACGCCCGACCTGCGGCGCTACTACCCGGGCAGCGTCCTTGAGACGGGCTACGACATCCTGTTCTTCTGGGTGGCCCGCATGATCATGATGGGCATCGAGGAGATGGGGGACATCCCGTTCCACACCGTCTACCTCCACGGTCTCGTCCTCGTGGACGGCGAGAAGATGAGCAAGTCCACCGGCAACGTGATCAGCCCGATGGGCTTCATCGAGCAGTACGGCGCCGATGCGCTCCGCTTCGCGCTGGTGAACGGCGTCGCCGCGGGCGCGGACCAGACGCTCTCCGAGACGAAGCTGCAGAACGCGAAGGAGTTCGCGAACAAGCTCTGGAATATCGGTCGCTTCGTGCTGCACCACATCGACGAGCACGCCGAGACGCTGCGCGACTGGCGCTCCGATCGCACGCCCGCGCCCGCGGCCGGAGCGGGGTCGTCCGACCCCTCGCTCGGACATGCCGAGCGCTGGATCCTGTCGCGCACCGAGGCGACGGTCGCCGAGCTCACGCGGCTCATCGAGCACTACCTCTTCGGCGAGTACGTGTCCGCGCTGCAGCAGTTCGTGTGGGGCGAGTTCGCCGACGTCTACCTCGAGCTCGCGAAGGCGGGCCTGCGCGACGAGAAGCGAGCTCTGAGTACGGTGCGCACGCTCGCGTACGTGCTCGACCGCATCCTGCGGCTGGCGCACCCGATCGTGCCGTTCATCAGCGACACCGTCGCTCTGCAGCTCTGGCAGCGCCTTCCGAACACCGACCGTTCGCCGTCGCTGGTGATCGCGAAATGGCCGAAGCCCGGCACGCGATCGGTCGCGCTCGAGGAGCGCATGGACATCGCGCTCGAGCTCGTGCGCGCGATCCGGAACCTCCGTCAGGAGGCCGGCACGAAGCCTGGCGAGCGCGTGAAGACGACGCTCGGTGGCGACACCACCGCGATCCACGATCTCCCGGACCTGATCTCGCATCTCGCGCAGACCGAGGTCACGTTCGGCTCCGGAAGCGGGCAGGCCACCGTCGTGCGCGCGATCGATGTGCGCGTCGCGGTCGAGCGCGATCCGGCCGAACACCGCGCGCGGCTCGAGAGGGAGCTGGCCGAGGCGAAGGAGACGCTGCGCCGTTCGCGTGATCTGCTCGCGCGACCCGGCTTCGCCGAGAAGGCGCCGGCGAACGTCGTGTCGAACGAGAAGGCGAAGCTCGCCGAGCGCGAGGAGCGCGTGCGGCTGCTCGAAGAGGAGCTCCGCCGGGCCACGTGAGCAGCACCGCGTACATCTGCCTGACCTGCGGCGTGCAGCAGCCGCCCAGCGCGTCCGCGCCCGAGCGCTGTCCGATCTGCGAGGACGAGCGTCAGTACGTGCGCCAGGGCGGCCAGGCGTGGACGACGCTCGACCAGCTCGCGGCGCAGGGTCACCGCGTCGAGCTGCGCGAGCTGGAACCGGGGCTGACCGGCGTCGGAGCGCAGCCCGCGGTCGGCATCGGCCAGCGCGCGCTGCTCGTGCGTACGCCCAGCGGCAATTTCCTGTGGGATTGCTTCGGCTACATCGACACTGCGAGCGTCGAGGCGATCCGCGCAATCGGGGGCATCGCGGGCATCGCGTTCTCGCATCCACATTTCTACGGCGTGATGGTCGAGTGGAGCCGCGCGTTCGGCGGCCGCCCGATGTGGATACCTTCTGCCGATCGTGCGTGGGTCCAGCGAGACGACCCGGCGATCGTCGCGTGGTCTGGAGTCAAAGAAGTCCTGCCGGGGCTCACGCTCATCCAGACCGGTGGTCATTTCGAAGGCAGTGCGGTGCTCCATTGGGCCGCCGGCGCCGACGGGCGCGGCGCGCTCTTGGTCGGCGACACGATCACGGTCGTGCCCGACGTGCGCGCGGTGAGCTTCATGCGGTCATACCCGAATCTCATCCCGCTCCCGGCCGACGAGATCCGACGCATCGTGGCGGCGGTTCGGCCGTTCGCGTTCGATCGGATCTACGGCGGCTGGTGGGACCGCGTGACCCAGAGCGACGGCCGCGGTGCGGTCGAACGCTCGGCCCGGCGTTACCTGAAGTGGATCGGTGCGGAGGCCGACTTCACACTTTCTCCACATCCCCCAGGCACGATGCGATCGAATGCTCGTAGATGAGGAAGGAAAAAGCTGATGGTCGCGACGACAGCGGTGGCCAAGGAGACGATGAGGGCGATCGTCCAGGAGGGATACGGCTCGGCCGACGCGCTTCATCTTCGGGAGATCCCACGGCCGACTCTCGCCGAAGGACGTGTCCTGGTCCGGGTTCGCGCAGCCTCGGTAAACGCGCTCGACTGGCACAGCGTGCATGGCGGTCTGATGATCCGCGCCGTCTCGGCGTTGATGCGCCAGAAGGATGAGCCGGTCCGTGGTGTGGACGTCGCCGGAGTCGTCGAGTCCGTCGGCTCGGGCGTGACGCGCTTCGCCCCGGGCGACGAGGTCTTCGGCAACGCGCCCGCGTCATTCGCCGAGTACGCGCTGGCCCGTGAACAGGGCTTGGCACCGAAGCCGCGCAACGCGTCGTTCGAGCAGGCAGCCGCGGTTGGCGTGGCGGGACGGACCGCGCTCCAGGGTCTTCGCGATCACGCGCAGGTGAAGCCGGGACAACGGGTCCTCGTGAACGGCGCCGGCGGCGGTGTGGGGACGTTCGCGGTGCAGATCGCGAAAGCGCTCGGAGCGCACGTGACGGCGGTCACCGGCACGAGGAACCTCGAGCTGATCCGTTCGCTCGGCCCCGACGAGGTCGTCGACTACACGAAAGAGGACTTCGCGCGACGCGGTGAGCGCTACGACGCGATCTTCGACGTTGCCGGGAACCGCTCGGTCTCCGACATGCGACGCGTCCTCGTGCCGAGCGGGATCCTCCTGCTCGTGGGAGCGGACAAGCGCGGAGGAATGGCCATCTTCACCCGCATCGGTACCGCCTTCGTGCGCTCGCGGGTCCTGAAGCAGCGCATCGTGTTCTTCGTGGCGAGGACGGCTCTCGCCGACCTCCTCGTCCTCAAGGAGCTCATCGAGGAGGGCAGGGTGCGCCCGGCCATCGACCGGACCTATCCGCTCAGCGAGGGAGTGGAGGCCGTTCGCTACGTGGGCACCGGCCAGGCGCGGGCGAAGGTCGTCATCACGATGGACTAAGAGTCACTGGCCCTCGTGATCGGATGTCCTGGCGTTTCGCCGTTGGACATTCGCGGATCGTAACGCGGCACGAGATCCAACTGATGCCGCTGCTTAGCTTGGGCGACCTCACGTCTTCGGGCCTGCTCGTACGTTTTGATCTTCCGCTGGAGGGCGTTGGATCTTGTGACGCTTTTTCCGTCCGCGACGACATCGTTCGCGTAGAGCCAGAGGATGTCCGCCCTCAGAGTGGTCCAGATAATCGCTGGCGCCGCCATTCGGATGTCGTCGTCGGTCGCCCGTGTCAATCCCTTTGTGCTGCGCCGGCCCCGCGATGAGGGCGGCACAAGATTGACGCCGTGGCGGAGCATGCGTCGTCGTTCGTCCTGGTAGATCCGTACGGCGGTGGAAAGTCGAGGCGAACTTCGAAGCTGGGCAGCGGTCGCAACGACGCCTTCGACGCTGGCAAGGATCCTCAAAAGGTATGTGAGCCTGATCAGGAGAGCCGTCGAGATGTCTCGCAGCTTCCTGTCACTGAATTCGTTGAGCTGAATGTCGAAATCGCGGCGCAACGATGCTTCGAATTGTCGCGATTTGGGTGGCGTGAGAACCGCGGCTTCCGCCGTTCGGCGCGGACGAGGCGCAACTGCATCCCGACCGTTTCTGCGTCGGGGTTTGTTCAAATCTCGCGAGCAGTCTGGGCAGCGATGCGTCGCGCGATACTGACTGCCCGCGCAAATTCGTCCGGCCAAGGCGGCTCCTGAGGTAGGCGGGAGTCGGTTTCGTCTCGATAAGAGTGATTGAGTTGGTCGGGACAGCCGTATTGGCCGCGGTGCCCAAACTCCGTGCAGAAGTCGGCGATGTCACGCCAGATTTCGGCACGGACGTCGCGGTAGCGCTTTGGGATGCCTGAGTAGTACGAGACCTCGGGCGCACGGCCGTCCCGCCACTGCACGAGGTAGTCCTGGTCAAGTTGCGGATAGCGGTTCGCGTGGACGGCTTTGACGTCCGCGACGAATAGGCCGTTGACGTAGGCGTCGGTCCGGTACGCGAAACCATCCTTGTGTTCCGGGATGGTTCGTAGGTACCTGCGGACAAAGACGTAATGCGGCTGCAGCGCCTTCATGATCTTCCTCAGGTCCGGCCACTCGCCGATCAATTGGCCCAACTGTTTGGCGCCTTCGTGCCCGGGCGGAGTTGACATTCAGCGGGAAATCATGCCTGCGCACTCGATAACACGCATGCTGCGGCGGCCTCGCTAAACGTAGGCAGCGCATCCAGTGTCACGCGGTCAGGCCCGTGGCGGTGGCCCGGCCGGTGCAAGATTCGCACACCGTGACCTCTTGGCTGGCTGTCTCGTTAATGTCTCGACCGTGCGCGACGCTCGACCTGACCAGCGGAAACTGCGCCGGGTGTTCATGGGTCTTTACGTCGCTTATGCCCTCGCGTTCGCGTGGGCGGGCGCGACGAGTCGGTGGCCATTCTTCGTCGGTTCGGTCGCAGGAGTCGCGGCCGCCGTCGCCGAATGGAGAACGCACACGCCATATCCGCCTCACGGAGCAGGTGTACACGTGGTGCCGGTGAGTTGGCGGACACGACGCGTACCCGCGATCTTCGGACTGCCATCCGTGCTCGTCGCGTTCGCGGCGGACTACATCATCGCTGGTGGCCGGATCGTGGACGCCGTCGGACCTCTCGCAATAGCTGTTCTATTCGTCGCGGCCTTGGTTTGGTCGAGCCGTGATGTTGTTGACCGAGTAGAGATCGGGCCGGACAGGATGATCCTGCGCGTGCTGTTTGGTTTTCGCGCAGTCAATGTGGGGTGGCGAGACATTATCTCTGTGAGCGATCGCGAAGGCGATGGCTTCTTGCGCGTTCGCAACCGTCAAGGCAAGAGTTACCTGCTGTCGCCGGAACTGAGCGACTTTGCGGGACTGCGCGACATGCTTACCGCGGCCGTTACGTCATGAGTTTGAAGAGAGAAAGCCCCGGTCGCGCCGGTGCCTTCTCTAGATCGCGGACCTTCGCGGTAACTACTGGTTCGCCTTCAGGATGTCGTTCGCCTTCTGGCCCGCATCCTTGATCGCGGCCTCGGGTGTCGCCTTGCCGGTCGTGACTTTGGTCAGCATGTCGAAGATCACGTCGCGGATCTCCTGCTGGCCGCGCACGTTCGGCTCGGGGATCGAGCTGCCGATCACATCGAAGGCCTGTTTGCCCTGCGGGTCCTTCGAGGTCCAGTAGCTCTTGAGGGCCTCGTCGGTCGCGGCGGCCTTGCGGACCGGCATGTAGTAGGACTTGGTGCCCCAGTCCGCGGTCTGGGCCTGATCGCTGAACCACTTCACGAAGAGCCAGCTCGCGAGCTGCTTCTGCGGGGTGCTCTTGAGCACGGCGATGTTCGCGCCGTACATCACGGTACGGGGCTTCGTGGGATCGGTCTGCGGCGGGACGCCGACGTTCCAGGCCACCGGTGTCTTCATCGCACCGGCGATAAAGGGTC
>Ga0209058_1003673_pt1 | contig 12381 bp, 10 predicted proteins | sample GraSoiAngelo_147_FD_185904 | JGI IMG/M metagenome (GOLD analysis project Ga0209058, IMG submission 185904) | Grasslands soil microbial communities from the Angelo Coastal Reserve, California, USA - 14_1009_05_40cm (SPAdes) (version 2) | ecosystem: Environmental > Terrestrial > Soil > Grasslands ... | reverse complement strand
GCTGCGCACTTGCCCGGTTCGGGAGCGCAAGAAGTCCGTCTGCAAGGCGATGGTGGACCGCTGGTGCAGGGTCAGCCCGCAGCTACGCCATTCCACGGTACTTTGAGCCTCAAGCAGGTTGGAATCGCCGATCTGTCAAAATTCCTTAACTCGCCGGCGCTGGTGAACACCGATGGCACGATTTCCGGCGAGACAAAAATCGTAAACGAAGGCGGGAAGCTTACCGCAAGCGGCCAAACCAATATTCAGAATGCGAAAATTCATGGCATTGACCTCGGCTATCCGATCGCGGCGCAATACGACGTCACCGATGAGCTCCTGGCAGATCTGCTGACCATTCGCAACACGACGATCAAGCTCGGCCCGACGCCGCTGTTCATCAACGGAACTGTCAATTCGAAAGACACGCCGGCGCAGTTGAATGTGAATCTAAAGGCTAACAATGTTTCGATCGCCGAAATGGCGAAGCTCGCAGCGTCTTCTGGCATGGCTCTGACGCCCGGCACGACCGTCACTGGAAACGTGAATGCCGATATCAACGCCCGAGGTCCGGCGGATAAACCAGGCCTCAACGGCACGGTGAACGGAAGCAATATCCAGATGAGCGGCAAGGATGCGCCTCAGCCAGTGCAAATCCCGGCGATTAATTTGAATCTCACGCCGGCGCAGATTCAATCGAACAATTTCAACGTGACCTCAGGTGGGACTACCGTGAATGCGCAGTTCGCGCTTCGCGATTACCTGGCCAAGACTCCCTTGGTGGATGCCACGCTTAAAGCGCCGAACGCTGCTCTACCCGCGCTCCTGTCAATGGCGAAAGCCTATGGCGTGAAGGGAGTAGACAAGATCAACGGAGCCGGCACGCTGAATCTTGACATGCACGCAGCAGGGCCACTTCGGGCCATCAGTTCGGACGAAATCATGAAGGCGCTCAACGGCACGCTCAATCTTAACTTCAATAATGTGAAGTACAGCGGTGCGGACATTAATCACGAACTGGCATCTATTGCTGGATTTCTGAATAAATCAAACACCGCCAGTCAAGGATTCACGAATATCCTGCGCATGACCGGAAATGTGCTGGTGAAAAACGGCATTGCGCAGACCAATAATTTGCAAGCCCTGCTGGACCTTGGAAATCTTGGAGTCGCGGGGACTGCCAATCTTGTCACTCAGGAGTTGAACCTCCATGCGACCGCGGTGCTGTCGAAGGACTTCACCCAGAAAATTGGCGGTAATTCCGTCGGTGGCTTTATGCAGACCGCACTGGCCAACAATCAGGGAGAATTGGTGATCCCGGCCTTGATAACCGGCACATTCTCGAACCCGAGGTTCGCGCCCGATATGCAACAAGTCGCGCAAATGAAGCTGAAAGGCTTTGTGCCGAATTTTAACAACCCTGCAGGCGCCGTCTCAGGACTGCTGGGGAACCTGCTGGGGCAGCAAGCCCAGCAGCAACAGAATCAGCAGCAGCAAAGCTCACCGCAGCAGACGCAACAACAACAGCAGCAGCAGAATCCGGTCCAGCAGTTGATCGGAATATTTGGAAAAAAGAAACAGCAACAACAGCAGCCTCAGCCGCCGCCAAAGTGATCGCGAGCAGTGTGCGAATTTGAGGACGGCAGAAGTTTACCGTACCGCTAAACCCTTTACGTTTGTCATTCCGAACCGCTTTAGCGGTGAGGAATCTGCTTTCGCGAATTTGTTCCGCAACCAGTTAAACGTGAGCGTCCGTGTTGCGAGCTGCTTTTTTGGCTACTTGGCGGAATGAGACTCGCGTGTTGCAGGCGGAATTGATTAGCAATCACACGTGCACCATTGGTCGATAGCGTGGGATTCAGCCGCGAGGGTAAATGTATTCCCGTTGAGATTCCGCCCCGGGAATTGCCCCCTTTTCCCATCCGGGTACTCTCGATTTTCAGACTTACGAACAACTACAGTCACGATTAATGACTCCAATCCATGCGCGGACGGTTGGAATCGTGGCGAGACATTAGCGTTTGCTTCTGCCTATTGCCTGTTCTCCCGTCCCGCTTGTTTTGCGCCGACGAGTTGCTCGATTCGTGGAACTTCGCCAGCCTTAAAACCCGCTGCGCAATCCCAGCATCCCACTCGCGGAGGAAAGCCGAATGCCAAACGCAGCCCTGAGCCAAAAACTGAAGCCCTCACCAAAACTGGCAGAAATCCTCGGCAGTTCGCAGCCGCTCAGCCGCGCCGACGCGGTCAAGGAACTGTGGGACTACTTTAAAAAGCACAATCTTCAAGATCCAAAAAACAGAAGAGAGATTCGCGCCGACGCCAATCTTCGCCCGCTATTTGGAAAAGATCGAATCACCATGTTCGAAGTAGGAAGAATCGTAAACTCCAATTTGGAAGGAGGAAGCAGCTCGAAGAAACCACCAAAGAAAGCAGCCTAACGCAGCCGACGAATACACACTGTTGTGTGTACACCCCACTGGGCTTCATCGTCTTACTTCGGTAACTGGCATACCCTGCAAGCTGCTGCCATCATCCCGAAAGTTCCGCGGGAGTAACCGATGAAGCCAATCTCCGTTCTTGCAACCACTCTGGCGCTTGTCACGGCCACATGGGCGCAGCCTCAGCCGCCGCAAAATGCTCGTCAGGCATTGCTGGAAATGTTCTTCAGCAAAACCCCGGGGACATTCGAAAAACATCTTCCTGAAGCCACCCGCGCAGCACTGCGCAACGCCGATGGCCAGGGTTTGTTGCTCCTGCAACAGCTTTCTCTCATGACCAGTCAGCTCAACTCTCAGGGACAGCAACTCCAAACCTTTGAAGCCGGTCCCACGCTGCTGGCCGTCGAAGATTCCCGCACCAACAGCAAGTTCGACGTGACGGTTGAACGCGACGACCTGCGCGGCGAAGCCGACGAAATCGAACTCTCGTTTCACGCCTACAAGGACGGCCAGCCACAAGCCTCCTTTGTTAGTCCTCATCTTACTTTTCTCATGAAGCAGCAAACCGGCATTTGGAGAATGCATGAAATCACTGTGGCGATACACATGGCCTTGGACAATCCGGAATTCCTGAAAGAAATGACGAAGAATATGGCGAATCTCGGCGCCGGGAACATGTCAAATCTGGGCGCCACTCGCTCATCAGCCAATGAAGCCGCGGCTATTTCAGCCCTGCGCACTCTTGCCACCGCTGAGATCACCTACTCGGTCGCCTATCCGAACCATGGCTACACCTGCTCGCTTTGGGATCTTGACGGCTTCGGCAGCTCTGAAACCAGCGAACATCACGCCATGCTCATCGACAGCGGCCTGGCAACAGGGAAGAAGGCCGGGTATGTCTTCACTGTTTCGGGATGCACCGGATCTCCCGCATCAACTTTCAAAGTGACCGCAGTTCCTGCTGAGTCCGCTGTAGGAGCGCGCGCCTTTTGCAGCGACCAGACCGCGGTCATTCGCTACGCAGTGGATGGCAAAGCCGCAACTTGCCTCGCTTCCGGCAAGCCGCTGAACTGAAGCAACTGTACGCCTGCAATCGCCAACTCTCGAGGGGTAGAGGTAGTGGTGCAGTTCGATTGTCATCCTGAGCAAGCGTTCTTTGCGAAGTGAAGGATCTGGGCGAGCCACGCGAAGCGTCGCATTTCTTGCGACGCAATAATCGTGCGCTTGGCTCGCTTCCTTACCAAATTGCACCACTACCGGGCCGCCGAACCATGTCATAACCGGCAGACCTGGTATACAATGCTTTTCATTTTTCCGGGCGAACCGGAAAACCACTGGCCTGGGGAGGCGCCATGGCGACAGCCGTTTTAGCACGAAGCGACACCGAGAGGCTTGGAAAGGGCCGCCATTTCGATAATTTCTTTTTCTCGGGAATGGCGCTCCTGATTTTGGCCACCGTTTTTGTGGGTTTTGCACGCACTTATTTTCTCGCCGGCGTGTTCCGGGCGCCGCTTCCCAGCGTGATCATCCACATTCACGGCGCGGTGTTTGCGAGCTGGATTCTTTTGCTGATCGCGCAGATCTCGCTCGTCTCGGCAGGCCGCGTGGATATTCATCGCCGCCTGGGCCTTGTGGGTTTCGGCTTGGCGTCTCTCATGATCGTCATGGGTATCTTGGCGGCGAGCAACTCGCTCGCACGCGGATTCGCCCCGCCGGGTTCGGACCTCGATCCTAAGACGTTTTATGCCATTCCCATCGGCGACATGCTGATCTTTTCGACGCTGGTTTTCTTTGCCTTCCGCGCCCGCTTCAATCCCTCCGCACACAAACGTCTTATTCTGATTGCAACCATCGCCCTTATGGATGCACCCACTGGTCGGCCGCCCTTCGTTGTGATAACAGGCAGACCCCACCTGGACAGCATTTTCTGCTGGCTTTTCCTGCTGCTGTTGGCGGGCTATGACCTGTGGTCCACGCGCAAAGTGCATCGCGCGACTATCTGGGCCGGCGCCTTTTTGGTGATCGCGCAGCAGCTTCGCGTTCCCCTCGGCAGCACCGGTGCCTGGCACGCGCTCGCCACCTGGGTGCAAACCTTGGCCCGTTCTGCGCATTGATAATTTGTTGTGTGGGGGCGGGATTCTGTGGAGGACAGGATTGTGTGGGGACGGGGATTGTGTGGGGACTGGATTGTGTGGGGACGGGGATTGTGTGGGGACTGGATTGTGTGGGGACGGGCGTCCCGCCCGTCCAGGCCGAGCGATAGCTCGGCGCCTGGGTGTGTGGGAACGGATTCCGTGACTGGAAGGGGCCCGCAAAAGATCCTAGGATCTCGATTTCTGTTCTGTTTTCGGAACAGATTCCTCGATTTTCTTCACATTACCCCTTCTTGAGGTATCGTCACGTATGTCAACCGTGACGCAGTTTCTTTGCCACTCCAGCGGGTCGCAAATTGCCCGGTGCGTCATCCGTGGTTTTTTCGAGGGACGTGCGCGGCTTGGAACTCTACCGGAAGAGTACCCTCCCTTCCCAAAATCGGGAAAAGATGGGCCCCTGGCCCTCCGGTATATCTTCCGCCGAGAAAGGATGGGGAAGCTCGCCACTGATCGGAGGTATTCAGTATGTCTCCTAGCGAAACATCACCTACACCGTCGGCTGACAACGCGAGGATTGCCGATATGAGTGAAGGAGGGCGTTCCGGCACAGGCGGGCCCCAAGCCATGCAGGTAGTGGCAGCTCAGGAGAAAAAATCGTGGATTCACAAATGGGCAGACACGGGCAGCAAGCTATTTCAGATCGCCGCTCTAACCGTAGCAGGTGCTTGGGCATGGGTTGGGTTTAAACAAACTGTCGCGCCAGGCCTGGAAACCAAGGTGGGGGTCAGCTCCGAACTCCACTGGGTGGCCGTACCGGGTACTAAAAGGGGTACTAAAATCTGTGAGGCGAGCCTTCAGGTGAAGGTCAACAATCCGGGCAAGAGTCCGTTTGACGTCGAAAAAGCCACGGTCACGGGTTGGCTGGTACCTTTGAAGGAGAATGGGCTTTTTCCAACCGACGCATCTGATCCCAAAGCCGTTTCTCCGGGTAAGGTAAGCTTACTGAAGTATTTCTACACCGGCAATGGCGGCTCGGTCTCCCACGACGTGGCCGATCATTATACTGAAGGTGTAGAAAACACCGCATCATTTGATCTTTTCTTCAAATATAAACCCCTTACGCTGGTCGCCTTCTACGTACAAATCGAAGGTAAGCGCCCCAGCAGCTACTGGCCGTTTTTAGCGGCCCAGGTCCCACTGAAGGACAGCTACACCTACCAAGTTGATCAACTTTGCGGAGGGAACTGGGACAGTCATACACCGGAGCCCAAGCCGGCTTCACCGGCGAAGGATCTCGCACCACATTGAGGGATTCTTTCGAACGGAATGCCTCAGCGAGCGAGGACGCCGCTTTTTATCCCCGCTCGACCTGCAGAATTCATTTCCACGCCAGGTACCCGGCAGATTTCGAGGAGAGTCGATGCCTGCTATCTCTATGCACCACAATGGTGTATACTGGTGCCATGCCTGCAAGCAAACACGTCCGTCGTAGCGTGAGCCTTCCAGTTCAAGTCGCCAGGCAGGTTGATAGGCTCGCGAAGCGCCGCCGCCTGAGCGACAACCGCGTCCTCGTAGAGCTTATTGAGGAGGGCATCGAAGCCCAAAAGCAAAAAGAGAAGGCTTTCTTCGAGCTGGCCGAGCGCTTTCGCTCATCGAACGATCCCGCAGAGACCAAAGAATTGGGCAACGAGTTGGGACGATTCGTCTTCGGTGAGTAATGCCGCAGATAGAAACCTGGTCACGGCTGCCCGTTGGCATTCGTGATCACCTCATCGAACGAATGCGTGATCGCAGCATCAACCTCGAAGACCTGAACCAGCTTCGCATCTGGATCGAATCGAAGCCGAATGCGCCTGAAGGACGTTGGTATAAAGATTTCGGCTCTTTCAAACTGTGCGGCGAAGGCAAGTACCCGAAGACCTTCCTTGCCGCCGGTCAGACAGCGACCGGTCGCCAGCTCTAGCCCGCCTTCGTCCCCGGCACCCGCCACACCTCCGCAGTCAGCAGCGCCACAGCGATTCCCAGCGACACTTCCACGAACCGGTGAGAGGCGACGATCCACGGCGCACGTTCGTGCGCGATCAGCAGGACGATGCTTAGCGTGATCGCTGCGAAACGATAAGCGCTCTCCACGCGCAAGAACGAGCACACGATTCCGCAAACAAAAATGCCGGCGCCATAGACTATCCAGTTGGAGCTGAAAAACGTCGCGATCAGCGCGCCCAGCGCCGCGCCCAAAGCTGTCCCCGCAAAGCGCTGCCAGGCGAGCGTCAGCGGATTAATGGTGGAGAGCAGGATCACAATCGTCGAAATCGGCGCCCAATAAAATTCCGGCAGCTTCAGGCTGCGCGCCAAGAGCAGAGACGCAACCGTAGCAACTGCCGTCCGCGCCGAGTTGATGAGAGCCTCGCGGCTGAGTCCCAGACGCCTCGCCCAATCTGCCATAGTCCGGCAATTGTAGCGTGGCGGCGAGCACAAAGATGTAGGCGCGAGCGTCCTCGCTCGTGCATCGCCGTGGGTTGTGTGGGGATGGGTCTCCGACCCGTCCCGGCCGAGTATCGCTCGGCGGCGAAGTTATTGTTGGCCGCTTTTTCGGCACGGAATGAAGTCGTGCCTTCCCAAAGTGGTGCCCAGAAACAAAAGCCCCGCTATCACGAGCGGGGCTTCCGTAAATCTTATTGCCTTAATTACTGGGCAAGCTTGCCAAGCGATTAGTAGTGGACGCTGTCCGTCAATACAAGGATAGCGCAATGAAAAGCGAAGTCAAGAATAAATGAAGTCGTCGAGTGACGCGTGGAGGGAGAGGGACTCGAACCCTAGTGGCTGATAGGCCACTCGACTGTTTGACGGACAGCGTCCAGTACCCACTGGCAACACGCTCCAAACGCTTGCCCGTGAATGGTATTCTAGTTCGCACCATTCAGTCAGACGAAACTCAATTCGCAATCTGTGTTATTGCCTTCCCGAATTGGAACAGAGACTTTGCTAAGAGCTGCACTCCGCCAGACCGCCCTTTGACTATGCCCAGGACAGCCGAGGGCGGCCGTCCCCGCGTGGGCCATCCAGATTCAAATAAAAAAGCCCCGCCGTTTCCGGCAGGGCCTTTGCTGAAAGCTGACGGCTGATAGCTGACAGCTTCTTAGTACATGTCTCCCATGCCGCCGCCATGTCCACCCGGCATCGGAGCACCCTTCTTCTCTTCTGGGATCTCCGCTACCAGGGCTTCGGTGGTGAGCATCAGTGACGCGATCGAGCCGGCATTCTGCAGCGCCGTACGCACCACTTTAGTCGGATCGAGCACGCCCGCCTTGACCAGGTCTTCATAGTCGCCGGTCAGAGCGTTGTACCCGAAGTTGTTGTCCTTCGAGTCATTCACCTTGCCCAGCACGATTGCGCCTTCTTCGCCGGAGTTCTCGGCGATCTGACGCAACGGCTCGACCAGGGCGCGCTTCACCACGTTGATGCCGATCTGCTCATCGCCCTCGACCTTCAACTTGTCGAGCGCGCCGACGCAGCGGCTCAGCGCCACACCTCCGCCGGGGACAATGCCTTCCTCGACGGCTGCGCGGGTTGCATGCATTGCGTCCTCGACACGAGCTTTCTTTTCCTTCATCTCGGTCTCGGTCGCCGCGCCTACCTTAATTATTGCCACTCCGCCAACCAGCTTCGCCAACCGCTCTTGCAGCTTCTCGCGGTCGTAGTCACTGGTGGTCTTATCGATCTGGCTGCGAATCTCTTTCACGCGGCCTTCGATCTCGGAGTGCTTGCCCTTGCCTTCAACCAGCGTGGTGTTGTCCTTGTCGACAGTCACCTTCTTGGCCTGGCCGAGGTCCTGGATCTGCACGTTCTCCAGCTTGATGCCCAGGTCTTCAGTGATGGCCTTGCCGCCGGTCAAAATGGCGATATCCTGCAGCATAGCTTTGCGCCGGTCGCCAAAGCCCGGAGCCTTCACCGCGCACACCTGCAGCGTACCACGCAGCTTGTTGACGACGAGAGTTGCGAGCGCTTCGCCTTCAACGTCCTCAGCAACGATGAGTAGCGGCTTACCGCCCTTTGCAATCTGCTCTAGCAACGGCAGCAGGTCCTTCATCGAGCTGATTTTCTTTTCATGAATCAGGATGTAGGCGTTCTCGAGCACTGCCTCCATCCGCTCCGGATCGGTTACAAAATAAGGCGACAGATAGCCGCGGTCAAACTGCATTCCCTCGACCACGTCAAGCTGAGTTTCCAGCGTCTTCGACTCTTCCACGGTGATGACGCCATCCTTGCCAACCTTCTTCATCGCCTCGGCAATAATCCTCCCAATCGTTTCGTCATTATTTGCAGAAATGGTGCCTACTTGAGCGATCATTTCGCCGGAGACGGGCTTGGAGAATTTGTCCAGCTCGCCTTTATCGCGCTCACCTTCTTTGTTGATTTTGCCGCAGACGAGCTCGACTGCTTTTTCGATACCGCGCTTGAGCGCCATCGGATTGGCGCCGGCTGCGACGGTCTTGACGCCTTCGCGATAAATCGCCTGCGCGAGAACGGTGGCGGTGGTGGTGCCGTCGCCGGCGACGTCGGAGGTCTTGCTGGCGACTTCGCGGACCATTTGCGCGCCCATGTTCTCGAGCGAGTCTTTCAGTTCGATTTCTTTGGCTACGGTGACACCGTCTTTGGTAATCGTCGGTGAACCGAATTTCTTTTCAATAACCACATTGCGGCCTTTGGGGCCCAGCGTAACCTTCACGGCGTCTGCCAGAAGATTGACGCCGCGGAGAATCGCTTGCCGCGATTCTTCTCCGTGAACAATCTGCTTTGCCATAATTCTTTTCTCCTCGTGAAATTTGGATGTTCGCGTCGCGCTTTATTGTCCGGTTTTCGCTTCGCTCACCGGACGCGCGGTCGCTCACTCAGATCCTTCACTCACGCAAAAGCGGCGCTCGTTCAGGATGACAAGTTGTTAAATTACCTGCGAGCTCCGGCGGTTTCTTTCTTCGCTGCGCCGCTCAGGATGCCCAGAACTTCCTCTTCGCGCATGATGATGAACTCTTCACCATCCAGCTTGATTTCGGTTCCGGAATACTTGCCAAACAGGATGCGGTCGCCCTCTTTCACATCCAGGGGACGAATCTTGCCCTCTTCATTGATCTTGCCTTTGCCGACTGAAATAACCTCGCCCTCCTGCGGCTTCTCTTTGGCCGTGTCGGGCAAAATGATTCCGCCGCGGGTGGTTTCAGCTTCTTCTACACGGCGCACCAGGATGCGGTCGTGGAGTGGGGTAAACTTAGCCATCGCTAGACTCCTTTCTTGTGAAATTGCGTTTATTTTGAATTGATTACAGGGTTGCTGGCCAGCTATTAGCAATCCAAGCTGACGAGTGCTAATTGTAGAAGATGGGTGGGCGGATGTCAAGTTGGGTTGGGCTCAGCTCTCGGCGTCCGTGGTACCTTCCCTTCGGAAAATCACGAAGTGCGCGACTCCGGCGATTCGGGCGCGCGTCATTCGGACTCGGACTTCGCCTTCAAGGTAAGCATGCTGATGTCATTTAGCCAAGCGGCGATTTCTTCCTCCTCAGGCCCTTGCCAATCGTACGCGTCGTTCAGAAGCAGCATAGTTGCCCAGTCGGCCAGCTGCTCTGTTGATATCTCCCCCCGCGCATGTTTGCCCATGGCTGCCTGGATATACTTCTTCTCAACACGAACTCCCGGTTGCGCCAGCAGAAAGTAGGACGTCAGCCTGCGTTCTTCTTTCCCGAAGTTGAACGCCAGCATTTCGCCCAGACGGCGTTTCAGCTCCTCCAGTGAGATTTCCAGGCGAGCGAACTTTTCGAGCGCTTTACGCTCGTTGCGAGTAGGCGCTCGTCTGTTTGGTGTGTCGTTATCAGTTTTTGGGATCATAATGCACTAAATTTCCTGCTGCGTCATATGCCTTCTGTACCGCTGAACCAGGCATCGTGTTTCCCGCCGCGTCAACGACACTCTCGTAGGTTGCCAGGCCACCAGCCCTGCCTGCAACCTCCCTGGTTATTCTGATCGAACCATCAGCTAGCTTTTCCACCGTGTAGCTATCAGCTGCCGCTCCTCGTGCGAGAGCGCGTTTTACGGCTTGCTTTTGAACCTCCTTGACCGCTCCACTCTCCAGCGCGTCGCGGATTGCTGCTTTGCTGCCGCTGACCAGGATCTTTCCTCCGGCTGCAACGCCCGCTTCTCTACCAAACGGTCCTCCTAGTCCCTCGATGCCTGCACGAATGAAGCCTACCCCTCCTTCGATCAGTGCACCCACGCCTTTCGCGGCAAGCCCGATGTTTAGAGCCTGGAGCATGCTGTCGTCCCGTCCTCCAGGTTCGAAGAACTCGGCAGAACCGCAGATCTGGCCGCCGCATGTGATGTTGCCATTGGGCATTGCGCCCCCTGGCAAGTTGATCCCTTGCTGACCGTTCTGCTGCTTGTAGAGGTCAGCGTACTGCAGGTCGTTCAGATTGAAACAAATCTGGCCTCCGGTATAATTGTCGATGCAGATATGGACGTCGTGTCCGTCTGGATCAACATTCGAGCCCGGATTGTTAAGAGCATAGCTGTAGGGATTCAGTGTCTGCGGATTTCTGAAGTCTGCATAAGGTAGAGGCACGGGGATGGTTTCATCTGCAGCCTGATCCGGCGTGATGAAGCGGCCCATTGTTGAAGCGTAATGCCTTGCGCCGAAGTAATCCAGCGTGGATTCGACATCCCGTTCTTTGCCGGTGAACTTATAGTGGTTGGGATCGCTGCCGATGCTGGAAAATAAGCCTCCGTACGGATAATAATAATATCGTTCCTGTACATTCCCTGAGGCGTCAGTGATGACGCTAGCAGACCCGAGAAGATCTGAAAAATAATAGTGGACGGTCCCGCTTGGACGATCGACGCGTGCGATGCGCTTGCCATTGAAGTAAACGTACTCTTCGTTGATGTTGCCGCTGAGGTCCGTTTCGGTGAGCACTTCACCGCTTGGTCCCGGCCAGTTCATGGTGCCGGAAGACTTCTCCATGCGTATCTCATCGGCGTCATACGAATAGGTCACGCCCGCATCCGTTATGATTCTGTTTTCTGCGTTGTAGGTGGGCGTGTTGCCGAGACCGTCATTGATCACGTTTCCGGCAGCGTCATAGGAGATGCCGCTGAGTTGGTTCTTGACGCTCGCCGGAGCGTTCAACGGCTCCGTGCTGCAGCCTGTCATACCCGATACGCCGGCCCGGTTGGTCAGATTGCCCCACGGATCGATGGTGTAAACCTCGCCCCAGCAATTCGACCCGGTCGCGGTCAAGGTCTTACCTTGCGAAAGTCGATTGAGAGGATCGAACTGAAACGCTGCGCTATGGGTCGAGTCGATGCTGTCTAGCAGCCCGAACACATTCCCATTATCGCCGCTCGGCTGGGCTGGGTGGAAGTCGTAGCTAAGCCAGATTATCGGCACGGATGTAGTGTTGCTTTCCAGAAAGGCGCTGAGCAAGTTGGGCTGGAGGCGGGAATTATAACTGTTCTCGATTGCGACGTGGACGCTGGAGCAACAGTTGTTCTTTGCCCCTGTGAGCCCACCGAACGGGGCGTAAGTGGCCGAGGTAAAATAAATGCCGAAGCCGGAGTCCGCGACCTGGGTAACACGCCTCGCCCCGCCGAGCGTATACGTGACCACGTCACCGCTGGGATAAGTCAACGCCTTGAGCGAACCATCCTGAAAGTACGCGTAGCCGATGCTGTATGTTTTGGTCAGGGACGGACTGTGGTTCGCTCGTTTTTCGAGAAGGGTGCGGCTCATCGCATCGTAACTCCAGCTTGACGCACTGTTGCCATTGCACATGGCGGACCTGCGGCTCACGAGGTTGGTAGGAGAGGTGATTGCGGGAATTGATG
>Ga0209058_1003669_pt1 | contig 12390 bp, 9 predicted proteins | sample GraSoiAngelo_147_FD_185904 | JGI IMG/M metagenome (GOLD analysis project Ga0209058, IMG submission 185904) | Grasslands soil microbial communities from the Angelo Coastal Reserve, California, USA - 14_1009_05_40cm (SPAdes) (version 2) | ecosystem: Environmental > Terrestrial > Soil > Grasslands ... | reverse complement strand
TCAATCTTCTCCGTGCCTCTCTTCCGCCAGTCAGGAATCGCGAGTCGTCACCCATTTGCTTTTTCCCCTCGCCCGTCCAACAATGAACACTGCATCCCATCCTGCGAGGTCCCGCCATGCCTGAAGCCGTCATCGTCTCCGCTATCCGCACTCCCGTTGGCCGCGCCTACAAAGGCTCACTGCGCGCCACGCGCCCCGACGATCTTGCCGCTCTCGCCATCAAGGAAGCGCTCGCCCGCGTCCCTGGGCTCGACGCCAAGGAGATTGATGACGTGATCCTCGGTTGCGCCATGCCCGAAGGCGAACAAGGAATGAACGTCGCGCGCATCGCCGCTCTCCGTGCCGGCCTCCCCGTGGAAACCAGCGCCATGACTATCAACCGCTTTTGTTCCTCCGGCCTGCAAGCTATCGCCCTCGCTGCCGAGCGCATCCGCTCCGGATCCGCCCAGGTCATCGTCGCCGGGGGCACCGAGTCCATGTCCATGGTTCCCATGGGCGGTGGACAATTATCCCGATGCTTACATCAATATGGGCCTGGGCACGGAAAACATCGCACGCAAATTCGGCATCACCCGCGAGCAGGCCGACCAGTTCTCCGCCGATTCCCACAAAAAGGCTCTCGCCGCCATCGCCGCCGAATATTTCAAGGACGAAACCATTCCCGTCGAAGTAAAAATCACTTCCCTGCCCAATGGCAATGGCGCATCCTCCAAACCGAAGCCGGGGCCGGTGAAACCTACAACGCAAACATTTACGTTTTCCACCGACGAAATTCCCCGCGCCGATACGAATCCGGACGTTCTCGCCAAACTCAAGCCCGCGTTCCACGCCAAGGGCACCGTGACTGCCGGAAATAGTTCGCCGATGAGCGATGGCGCTGCCGCAAGCGTACTTATGAGTGACGCGCGGGCAAAATCGCTGGGTCTCAAGCCGCTCGCGCGCTTCGTCGCCTACGCTACCGCCGGTGTTCTCCCTGAGGAATTCGGCATCGGCCCGGTGCAAGCAGTTCCGAAAGCACTGAAGCTCGCGGGTCTTTCTCTAAACGACATCGCCGTGATCGAACTCAACGAAGCCTTCGCCGCGCAATCGCTTGCCGTCATTCAGCAGGCCGGCCTGGACGCTTCGCGTGTCAATCCCAACGGTGGTGCTATCGCGCTCGGCCACCCGCTTGGCTGCACCGGCGCAAAACTGACCGCCACAATTATTCGTGAATTGCAGCGCCGCAACGCGCGCTACGGCATGGTCACCATGTGTATCGGTGGCGGCATGGGCGCCGCCGGCATCTTCGAGGGTCTATGATGGAGGCTCTCCTGAATGCTCACTTTTTTGCCTTCCACAGACCGACGGTGTTGCCTTCGGGATCCTGCATCCATGCAAATGTGCCCGTGGGAATTTCCACCGGCGGGACAAGCGTTTTCCCGCCGAGCGCTTTTGCTCTTTCCAGATACGCCACGACGTCATCTACGTCGACGTAGAACATCGTGTAGTGATTTGGCTCATGCCCCAGCGCCGTTATGTGCCCGCCGATGCCGCCGGACTCCGCCGCGATCATCGCCGCCGGTCCCATCGTTTCGATCTTCCAATCGAAGAGTTTCTCGTAGAATTCCTGCGTTTTTGCGCTGTTTTGGCATCCAATTTCAAAATGCACGACGGCTCTTCCCATTTGCGGCCTCCTCGGATCGAGTGTTGAAATTTGATCGGCCGCGTAGCGGCGGAAGAACGAGTCAGGCTTCCAGTGCGGGCGTTCAGGAGTATTGGCCGTCTCGAGCAGGAGTCGCCGCGTAAACTCCTCGTAGCCCGCGGCGGCTTTGAAATCGACGGGCTGGTTCACGTCGTCGCTCGGCGCGTGGTAGCGGTTGGTGAGCCAGTCCTTGAAAATGTTCTGCTCCGGCGTGCCGAGTTCGAAACCCACATCTACTTTGACGGCGGGAACGCCTTTCTTGATGAAGCTGTACTGATCGCTGCGAATGAACGCGTTGCGTAGCGGCTCGGGATCAGGAATCGGTTTGATACCCATGGACTGCGCAATCGCGGCAGCGCGCGTGCCAAGGTCGGATTCGTCAATGCCTTCGATCTTGAGAATTTTCAGCGGAACGATGGGAAGAAACATGTCCACATTCACATCGGCGACGATGGATTTCGCCGCGACTGTAGGATGCGCGGCGAAATATTTGGAGCCGAGAAGACCTTTCTCTTCGGCCGTGACAAGAAGAAACAGAATCGAGCGTTGAATTTTCTCCGGATGCGTTTTCAGACTCGAGGCAATGTCCATCACCAGCGCGCTGCCGGAGCCATCGTCCATCGCGCCGTTGTAAATGCGGTCGCCGTTGATGGGCGCGCCGATGCCGACGTGGTCGATGTGCGCGGAGAGAACGACGAATTCATTTTTGAGAGCAGGATCGGAGCCGGGGAGCTTGGCAACAAGGTTGGCGGATTCGAGAGCTTTAGTGAGTATGACGGCGTTCGCTTTGAGCGAGGCGGCCAAAGGAAAATGTGGAAGAGGCTTGCGGTCTTTGCCCAAAGCGGCGATTTCCGCGAAAGTATGGCCCGAGCCAGCGAACAGTTTTTCCGCTGAAGCGGGGTTAAAGGTCACGGCGAGTTGCTGGCCCGGAGTTTCATTGAACTCCGCATCGGCGAGATCCATCGAAGGATGATTGCGATTGACGGAAATGCGCGACCACGGAATGTCCATGGACGCGGGATTCATAATGGTGATGGTGCCGACGACCCCCGCAGCGCGCAATGATTTCCATCGCTCCCCGGCGGTTTGATAATGCGAAGCGAGCGCGGTGGGAATATCCGAAGGAGAACCTACCAGATACACAACGATTTTCCCTTTGAGGTCCAAACCGGCAAGCTCATCGAGATTTTTTTCCGAAATTTGCAAGCCGTAGCCAACAAAAACCAAAGGCGCGGAAAGCGATACAGAGGCATGCGTAGCGCGAGTGCCGATGAAGGCGTCGTCGGCAAAGGAGAGCGCTTTCGCCTGGCCGTTGGTGACGAGCGCGAGCGAGGATTTGGTTTCGTCGACTTCATGCTGGTTGAAACGGACAGGTTGGTAGAAGCCATTCGAACCCGCGGGTTCGAGGCCAGCTTTCTGGAGCTGCTCGACAGCATAGGCTTGCGCCTTGCGAAGACCCTCGCTGCCGGTGTCGCGCCCTTCGAGAGAATCATCCGCAAGGAATTTGACGTGCGCCCACCAGGAATTGCCGTCGAAGTGTGAATCCGCGGATGTTTGCTGCGCCGCAGAAACTGCGGCGGCACAAGCGGAGAGAAGGATCACTAAACAAAGTTTGCACATGATATCCACTCCTAAGTCGAATTGAGAGGCTGTCAGGATAGCAAGGACGAAGCAAAAGAGTCACGCGCGGACGCGGTGGACGCGCTCGACTCCCGTAACGAAACCTTAAGGTGCAGTGACCAACGGCAACTCGATAAAAGTTCCCTGGCCGGGGGCGTGGTAGATGCGCTGCGTGGCTTTGCGATAGTCGCCGGGCTTGGCCCAGAAAATATTGGGAACAAAAGTTTGTGGATTGCGATCGTAGAGCGGGAACCAACTGGATTGAATTTGCACCATGATGCGATGCCCGGGCAGAAACACGTGATTCGCCGTGGGTAGCGCGAAGCGATAGAGCAGCGGTTTATCCGGCGCGATGGCCTTGGGCGTTTCAAGACTCTCGCGGTAACGCCCGCGGAAAATATCGGCAGCAACCATAAGTTGATAGCCACCCATTTCCGGTTGCGCGCCCACTTCGTCGGGATAGAGATCGATCAACTTCACGACCCAGTCGGAGTCCGTGCCGCTGGTGGAGGCGACCAGGTTGGCCATCGGCTGTCCGCTGATTTTCACCGGTGCGTTCAGGATATCGGAGACGAAGACCGCAACATCCGGGCGGCCGGACGCTTCGCGCTGATCGTCCACCAGCCACTGCGACCAGGTCATGCCGCTGGAGTAGCCAACAGCTTGAATGGGTCGCGCACGGTACGGAACGGGCTTGGCAGGGTCGGACACGTATTCATCGAACGAGGTTTCGCCCGCGGCTGGCGCCGTGAAGCTGAGCTTTGACCCCGCAGTGAGATAAAGCGGCCTAGGCTTCAGCGTACAGCCGCTGACACAGCCAGAGGGCCATGCAGGCAAACGCCGCCAGGCGTTCGTGCCAGTTTCAAATGCTGATACCGGGGCCACGTCGCTCTTCGGTGCGCCGTCTTTCAAATATTGGGCCAGGAAGGGCGCAAGAATCTCTCTGCGAAAATAAAGCCCGGTATCCATTCCGAATTTCAGCGCGCCAAGCCGACTGGCGTCATCAATCTCCTGCCCGTGATGCCAGGGGCCCATCACCAGAAATACTTTGTCGTTGCCAGCGTCCTTCGGCTTGATCGCTTTGTAGACCGCTGTCGCGCCGTAAATATCTTCCTGATCCCACAGGCTGTCGACCAGCATCGTTGGAACCTTCAGCGGCTGCGCGGCAAGAATCTTGTCCATCGCTTGCAGCTGCCAGAAGGCGTCGTAGGCCGGATGATCGAGAATCTTTCTCCAGAAGCCGACCTGCTCAAGCCCGTGTTGGCGGCCAAGTGCGCCGGCCGAGCCCGCTTGCATATACATGTCGTAATCGTCGTAGTGGCTGGTCCACCAGTGCTCGTCGTTTTTTCGTGTGGCTTCCTGTTCGTAGATGTAGGGCATGTTCTGTTGGCGGAACGCGCCGTAGTGGAACCAGTCGTCGCCCATCCAACCGTCGACCATGGGGTTCATCGGGACGGAAACTTTTAGTGCGGGATGCGGATTGACCAGTGCCATCAGCGGCAAGAATCCGTCGTAAGAAATTCCGAGGATGCCGACTTTGCCGTTGCTCTCTGGAATATTTTTCACGAGCCATTCGATGGTGTCGTACGTGTCGGTCGAGTGATCGACCGCAGTGGGATTGAGCGGACCGCGCAGAGGGCGCGTCATTACATAGTCGCCCTCGGAGCCGTACTTGCCGCGTATGTCCTGGACGACGCGGATGTAACCACCTTCGAGGATGACTTCGAGCGCGTTGTCATAGCCATGAAGGTTGCGTCCGAAATGGGAGCTGTGCGCGTGCGTGGTGAGATCGTTAGCATCGTAGGGCGTGCGCGTCAGGAGAATGGGCGCGTTCTTTGCGCCTTTAGGAACGAGAATAACGGTGTGCAACTTCACGCCGTCGCGCATGGGAATCATCACTTCACGCCGGGCGTAATCGAAGCTATCGGTGACGGGCGTGAACTGCGCTGGCGTTTCGCTGGGCAGCGTAGAAACGGGCGGAGCTTGTGCCGCAACGAGATCGGCGAGGAAGAGGGTGCCGAACATCAGTACGAGCAGAGCAAGCGTGCGTGCGCAGTAGAGCGATTTCATCCGGATCCTCAGTAATGCTTGGAATGAGCGTGGATTATACCGCGAATTCCTTAGCCTGCCAGATTCACCACCGATGGCACGTAATTATTCGCACCGCAGAACAATCAGCGGATCCACACGAGTGGCGCGGCGCAGAGGAACCAAAGTGGCCAGCAGAACTGCAACGCCTAGCACCGCCACAGAGATGGCGTAAACGTCCAAGGTGTTTGTGGTCACGCCAAACACATTGTTCATCAGCAAGCGTGCAATTACCCAGGCTCCCAGTAATCCCGCGGAAATTCCCGTCAACATCAGTTTGAAGCTACCTGTAAGCACCAGCCAAAGAATACTTCGACGCTCGGCGCCACACGCTATGCGAATACCGATTTCTCGCGCGCGGCTTTCGACCAAATATGCCATCACGCCGTAGATACCGATGGCGGCGAGGAACAACGCCAGCAGCGCAAAATAGACGGAGAACTGCGTGATGTTGCGAACCGGCGCTACCTGATTGCTGATGCGCGTCTCGAGAGTCTGCACGCCGGAGAGGGGCTGTTCCTTATCCAGGGTCCACACGGCGCTCTGCACGGCCGGGGCGAGTGCCATGGGATCCGTGGTAGTGTGCAGGACCAGATGCATCACTGGACTCGGCGCCTGCGCAAAAGCAATGTAACTTTCGTTCATGGGGTTATCGCCCGGCCAGTAGAACTTAACGTCTTTGACGATACCAACGATGGTGTACCAGGCCGCATCGTCGCGACCTAAACGAATCTTGTGACCCAGAGCTTCTTCCTGAGCAAAAAATCGCCCGGCCAGGGTTTGATTGATCACCACGGCGGGAAGCGTACTTGAACCGTCCTGCTCGGTGACAAATCGTCCGCGGAGAAGGGAAAGTCCAATTGCAGCTGAGTATCCCGGAGTGGCCGCCGTAATCAGGGTTGAGGGTACTTCCCCAGGCGCAGGCTCCGGGCGGCCCTTAATCCGGAACTCCAGCCAACTTGAACTATGGCCGAACGGAATGTGCTGGCTCGCTCCCACTGATTCCACTTGCGGGAGGCTTCGCAGGCGCTCGAGCAGTTGATTGTAGAAAGCCAGGCGCTGCGCGTTCTTTGCGTATTTGACAGCTGGCAAGCTCATTTGCGCGGTCAGCACGTGGTCCGCGCGAAAGCCGAGATCGGCCTGCAGGATGATGGAGAGGGACTTCGACGTCAAGCCCGCGGGAACCAGCACCATCGGCGCGAGGACGATCTGACAAATGACCAGAAGCTTCCGCAAACGCTGGCCCCCCGCCGCTGAAGTCGAGCTGCCCGATTCTTTGAGGGCGCCGGTCAGGTTGAGCCGATATCCCTCAAGCACCGGTGATATCGAAAAAAGCAGTACGCTCAGGACAGCGACAGCGATGGCATAGAGCACCATGGTGGTGTCCACAGTAATGCGGCCATAGTTTGGCAAGTAGCCGCGGTTCTCAAAAGGAATTGAATTCGTAGTCCATTTTCCGCCGAGATTGGCGATGACCAGGCCCAGTCCAATGGCGGCAGGCATCAACAGCGCGTTTTCTGACAAAAGCTGCCGCGCCAGGCGGCTTTTCTTCGCTCCAAGAGCCAGTCGCACGGCCATTTCCCTCCGACGGGTCCATGCGCGGGCAAGATAAATGCCCGCAAGATTGGAACAGGCGATCAGCGCGATGCAAATCCCCACGATGAATGCCGTGTAAATCGCCTGATCCCCGACGTGCTTTCCAATTTCCTTGGCAAGGCTGTTGATCAGGACTCCTGCGTTGGTGTTGGTATCCGGATGTTCCTTTTCGATGTCGCGAGCGATCGTGCTCATGGCCTGGGCGACGGTTGCTTCCGCGAATTCCGGCTTGCGCCTGCCGATGATATTGAGCCAGCCGGTGCCACGATCGGAGCGCCGTTTGTCCGTGAAGACGAGCGGGACCCAGATATTGGCACGGCCCATCAATGGGAAATGGAAGTCCTCCGGCACAACGCCGACGATCGTGTAAGTTTCGCCGTCCAACTTGATAGTTTGGTTCAATTCCGATTTGAACCGCTCACGCCACAATCCGTAACTGACGATAGCTACATGAGCCGCTCCGAGCTGGTCCTCGCCGTTGAAGAAGTCGCGGCCGGCCGCCGGTTGCACGCGGAGCATGCGGAAAAAGTCGGCCGTGACGCGAGCGCCTTCCATGCGCTCCGGGATTGTGCCGCCCGTGAGGTTGAATTCGTCCGAGATCCAAGCCGATAGATTCTCAAGAACATGATTTTGCGCGCGCCAATCGAGAAAGTCCGGCGTGGAATTGGGCCATTCCAGCCCTTCTTCGTGTCCAGTCTCCAAAGCACCTCCAAGCGTTCTGGATGGGGGAACGATACGGCCTCAATCACCCACTGCCGCAGCATACTGAACAGCCAACTGCTGGCGCCCACGCCCAGCGAGAGGGTCAGTACGGCCACGAGCATCAATCCAGGGCCTTTCCGCAGACCACGCAGGCCGTAGCGCAAATCTTGCGCGAGATCCTCAAACCAATTCACGCGGCGCGTTTCTCGGACACAGTCCTGATAAGCTTCGGTGCTGCCGAACTCAATCTGTGCGCGGCGCCGTGCTTCTTTGCGCGGAAAGCCGGAGCGAACCAGGTCTTCCATTCGCGCTTCGAGATGGAATCGCATCTCATCGTCCAAATCGCGCTCGAATCGAGAACGGTTCCAGATCGTCTGCCAAAATGAACGCAGCCTCGGAAACATGTTCAATCCTCCTGCGGTTTGGCGCTTAATGCGGCGCCGATCGCAACTGCCAAGCGGTTCCAGCTTGCTGTTTCTTCCCGAAATCTTTTTCGCCCGGCGGCGGTCAGCCGATAAAACTTGGCGCGACGATTGTTCTCGGAAGTGCCCCATTCCGATTCGAGCAGCCCCTGATGTTCGAGGCGATTGAGCGCGGGATACAACGCACCCTGCTCGGCGAGCAGAGCGCCGCGGGTGATCTGCTCGATACGCAACAACACGCCATAGCCATGCAAGGGACCGAGCGACACAGCTTTCAGGATCAGCAGGTCGAGCGTGCCTGGCAGGAGTTGGGCTTGTTCGGACACATCACTCTCCTAAGTAGATTAGGAAGGGTACCACAACTCTCCTAAGTTGTATAGGAGTGTGGTGCGCGGACGGCGGTTGGTGGACAAGCTTGCCACAATCGGCGCTTGTTAAGACCCATCGAACTTAACGGTGTTTACCGTAAATCAGGGTGCATGGGGGATGCGCTTCGTGGCCTTGCGAGGTAAAATGAATTGATTGTTTGTTGCGGCAAACGGCCGTTTCCCGGAGACCAGCGAGAGAGACGTGGCAAAGAGCCGTGATACCATTTCCGCTGGATGTCTCTTCAATTTGAATGGGATGCCGGAACAGCGAAATCAAATGAGGCAAAGCACGGCGTTTCTTTTGAAGAGGCAACTATGGTATTCGCTGACCCTCTCGCCCGAATTTTGGGGATGAATCGCATTCAGAGAGTGAGCGACGCGAGATTATAATTGGCCACTCAGGCTGGCGAAACCTTATTTTAGTGAGCTTTGTAGAACTCGGCGACGGAGTTCGGTTAATCACTGCTCGCAAAGCAACCCGTACGGAGCGCGAAGACTATGAAGAAAACGTCAGCTCGTAAGAACGGACAGACAGAGCAGAAACAGTTGGCTTCCGAATATCGGTTCGACTACAGCAAGTCGAAACCCAATAGGTTCGCTGCTGCCATGTCCGGCGGCACAATTGCCGTTGTGCTAGAGCCTGATGTCGCGGCTGTCTTCAAGTCATCAAAGACGGTGAATGCGCTGTTGCGTTCGGTGATCTCCAAACGCAAAGGATCTCGCTAACCTGGCTCAATTGCGGCAGTCGAGACCAAGACTCATCCAGCACAAACAATTGAACGGTGTTTACTGCGAATCGCTGCGGGAGTAAAATGGGGTGAATTGATTGTGTTGTGTGCCACAGACAGCCGTTCGATCAAGAACCAGTTACAAAGACTTCCCGCTAGGAGCGCCCGACATGGCCACTGCTACCCTCACCAAGCCTGCGGCAAAGGGAGGAAGCTTTCTCCTGGAAACGCCGCAGCCAAGTGATGTATTCACGCCTGCCGATCTCACCGATGATCAAAAGCTGATCGGGCAAACGGCGGAAGAATTTGTGGTGCAAGAAGTGTTGCCCGTGGTGAAGGAGCTCGAGAACAAGAAGCCCGGTCTGATGCCGGAGTTGGTGAAAAAGGGCGGCGAAGTCGGCCTGATGGGCGGAGGCGTGCCGGAAGAATTCGGCGGCGCGGGCCTGGACAAAATTTCCACTACGGTCCTTACGGAAAAGCTTTCGATCTACGGCGGATTCGCGGTGACGCACGGGGCGCACGCGGGCATCGGAACGCTGCCGATCGTTTATTTCGGGACGGAAGCGCAGAAGAAGAAATATTTGCCGAAGCTCGCCACCGGTGAGTGGATTGGGGCCTATTGCCTTTCGGAACCGCAAGCAGGTTCGGACGCGCAGAACTCTCTGACGCGCGCGGAACTCAACAACGAAGGCACGCACTATATCCTCAATGGGCAGAAAATGTGGATTACCAACGGCGGCTTCGCGGACGTTTACATCGTTTTTGCGAAAGTGGACGGCGAAAAGTTTAGCGCCTTTATCGTCGAGCGTACTTTCCCTGGCTTCAAGCCCGGCAACGAAGAGCACAAAATGGGCATCCACGGAAGCTCGACGACCCCCATTTTCCTGGAAAATTGCAAGGTGCCCAAGGAAAACCTGCTGCACGAAATCGGCCGCGGGCATATCGTGGCGTTCAACATTCTGAATGCCGGGCGATTCACGCTAGGCGCTTCGTGCGTGGGCGGCTCGAAGCACGTACTGATGACCGCTTCGAGATACGCGAAGGAGCGCAAAGCGTTCGGAAAACAGATTGGCGATTTCGGCTTGATGAAGGAAAAGCTGGCGGAGATGGCCATCCAGATTTTCGCCGTGGAATCGATGGTCTACCGTTCGGCGGGAAACATCGAGACAGCGATGACGGCAGCCTCCGGCTCCGGCGACAAAATCCAAAACACCATGAAAGTTCTCGAGGAGTACGCGATCGAGAGCTCCATCGCCAAGGTTTATGGCAGCGAAATGCTGGATTTTGTCGTGGACGAAGCCGTGCAAATCTTCGGCGGCTACGGCTTCCACGAAGAATATCCCGTGTGCCGCGCCTACCGCGATTCACGCATCAACCGCATCTTTGAAGGCACCAACGAAATTAACCGCATGCTCATCATCCAGATGCTGATGAAGCGCGCCATGGGCGGGCAACTGGCGCTCATCCCCGCCGCCATGAAGCTGGCTGATGAATTCCTCGCCGGGCCTTCCTTCGAGGAAGCGCCGGAAGGCGTGCTCGCCGCGGAATCCCGCGTGGTCGCCAACTCCAAGAAAATGTTCCTGCAGGCTGCCGGCGGCGCCGTCCAAAAATTCCGCGAAAAGCTCGCCGACGAACAGGAACTGATCGGCGCGCTCTCGAATATCGTCATGGAAATCTACGCGATGGAATCCAGCCTCTTGCGCGCACAAAAAGCCGCCGCAGCCAAGGGCGAATCCGCATCGCAGACCATGATCGATGCCGCGCGCGTTTTTATCAACGACGCCTCCGAGCGTGCCGAGCACGAAGCCAAGCGCGCCATTGCGGCTATCCACGAAGGCGACATGCTCACCACGCAGATGGCCGTGCTCAAGCGTTTCGCCAAGCGCGCGCCCGTGGACACCATCTCCTTGCGCCGCCGCGTTGCCGCCGCCGTGCAGTCGCAGGACCGCTACCCCCTCGAAGGCCGCTAGCTGACTGCGCCTTTTGGCAATGCGGTTCTGCAAACAGTCACTCTCCAATGCCGTCACAGGCTCGCTGGGGGCATTTTCCATTTTGGAACGCCTGCACGTAAGTCTTGGCTGCACTCCTTGGAGCTTGCAATACACTAATGAATAGCAGCGGTCGGTGGACCAGCGGAGGAGCCCCTAAGGATGCCTCGCAAGATCCTGGCATTGGCGTGCGTGGTCGTCGGTCTTCATATTATTGAAGCGCTGACGCTTGGCACATCCACGCTCGGGTCCTTTCTCGCAAACGGGCTGCAAATCTTCGCATGTGGTCTTGCCGTGGCCATGGCTTTTGGGGCATGCCGCCGCGGACGCGGCTTGAGCCGCCCGTTCTGGCTGATTCTCGGCGCGGGCGTCGCCCTGTGGGGCGTAGCGAACCTGGGCTGGATGTATTACGAAGTAGTGCTGCACAGTGAGCCGCCCTCAACCTCGGTAGTGCGCTTTCTATTTGGCCTGGAAAACGTGCTGCTGGCGATGGTCCTGTTCCTGGACCAGGATAAGGACTCTCCGCGGATTGACGCGGAATCCGCACTCGACTTCATCCAGATCGGAATCGTCTTTTTCTTTATTTATGTCGAGTTTTATTACCTTGCGGCTCGCCGCCTTGACCACTACTCCGCCTTTCTGCGGGAAATGCGCATTGAGAACGTGGAAGACGCGGTGCTCACCTTGCTGGCTGCATTGCAGGTGTTGCGTTCGCGGAAGCAGCATATTCGGAAACTCTATGGAGGTCTCGCTCTCTTCCTTCTGATCCTGACGGTGTGCGCGGCAGTGGCCCAGTACTTGCAAGTTGTCAAACCGGCACCGACTGGGACTCTGCGAGATATCCTTTGGACCTTGCCGTTTCTGGCTGGCGCAATGTTGGCGGCGCAGTGGCAACCGAGATCGGCCGCCGAAACTGGTTCACGAATCCGGCAAAAGACCGTCGGCGACTTAATGCTGACCAATGCCACATTTGCGCTGGCGCCGTTGATCATTCTCTGGCAAGTCGCGCAACTGGAAGCAGAGTGGCGGCTCCTTCGCTTCTCCCTTCTCGGAGTTTCGATCTTGTGTTATGCCGCGCGGCTGAGTATCAGCCAGTTTCGCGAGACAAAAAGCGCCAACGCCGTGCAGACGCACACCCTAGCCATGGATTCGGCAATCAATGGCATGGCCATCCTGGATGCGGTGGGAAAATACACG
>Ga0209058_1003668_pt1 | contig 12395 bp, 8 predicted proteins | sample GraSoiAngelo_147_FD_185904 | JGI IMG/M metagenome (GOLD analysis project Ga0209058, IMG submission 185904) | Grasslands soil microbial communities from the Angelo Coastal Reserve, California, USA - 14_1009_05_40cm (SPAdes) (version 2) | ecosystem: Environmental > Terrestrial > Soil > Grasslands ... | reverse complement strand
GGACCCACACTTCGCACATGACCGACAGCGCAGTGCTTCACGCGGAGGAGCAGGGCTCGCTCGAAGCAGTGATCAAGGGCGAAGTCTTGCGGATGTATCAGGAGGTAGCCGAACACCCGGAAGGTGAGTTCCACTTCCATCACGGGCGTCTGGCAGCCGAGCTGTTCGGCTACGAGCGCGAGTGGCTCGATCGCGCGCCGCCCGGCGCCGTGGCGTCGTTCGCCGGGGTCGGCAACCCGCACCTGCGCAGCCGGCTCCAGCCCGGCGAGACGGTTCTGGATCTCGGGAGTGGGGCGGGGCTCGACAGCATCATCGCTGCGTGGCAGGTGGGGCCGACGGGCCGGGTGATGGGCCTCGATTTGAACCCCACGATGTGTCGCAAGGCTGAAGCGCACGCCGCTGCTTCAGGCGTGCGGATGGCGTGCCACGAGGGGCGGATGGAGGACATTCCGCTGCCCGACGCGAGCGTGGACGTCGTGATCTCGAACGGCGTCATCAACCTGTCCTTTCGCAAGCGCCGCGTGATCCACGAGCTGTTCCGTGTTCTGAAGCCCGGCGGCCGGCTCTCGATCACCGACATCGTGAGCGCGAAGCAGCTGTCGCAGTCCATCGTCAACGACCCCAAGCTCTGGGCCAGCTGAATCGGCGGCGCTCTCCCGGAGGGAGAGGTGTTCGGGTTGCTCGAGGACGCGGGGTTCAAGCGGGTGCGTTCGACAGTGGTCCCCGGCTTCACGTTCCGAAAACAATCGACGCGCGACGCGGCCGAAGCCTACGGCGTGAAGGCCGTGCTGTTCACGGCGCAGAAGCCAGCGACCTAGGCACGCTTCCCGGATGACTGCACCCACCATCTCCACCGAAGGCCTGCGGGAGCTGCTCGAGCGGGGGGCACCGGTCACGGTCCTCGACGTGCGCCCCGCCGCCGAACGCGCCGAGTGGAGCGTCGCTGGCAGCGTGCACGCCGATGTCTACAACGCGTTGCGGCGCGGCGAACCGACCGCCCTCGCGGACTTTCACCCCACGAATGGCGACCGCGTCGTGACCGTGTGCGCTGCAGGGAAGACGAGCATGCTGGCTGCCCAGCGCTTGCGCGCGCGCGGCCTGGACGCGGTGTCGCTCGAGGGCGGGATGCGCGCTTGGAGCCTGGCCTGGAACACCGCCGAGGTTTCGTGCCCCGGCAGCACCGCGCGGATAGTGCAGCTGCGCCGCACCGGGAAGGGCTGCCTCTCCTATCTCATCGGCTCGAACGGCGCTGCCGTCGTCATCGATGCCTCGCTCGATCCCCAGGTGTATCATCGACTGGCCGACGAGCATGGCTGGCGTATCCGCACGATCCTCGAAACGCACGTGCACGCCGACCACCTGTTCCGCGCCCGGGCCCTCGCAGCCGACACCGGGGCGAAGTTCTACTTTCCAGCGACGGATCGCGTCTCCTTCGAGTACGCGCCCCTGAACGACGGCGACACCGTGCGCGTGGGATCCGCCGGCCTCAGGGTGCTGCACACGCCTGGCCACACCCCGGAGAGCGCCTGCTATCTGCTGGACGACTGTGCCCTGTTCACGGGCGACACGCTGTTCCTGGCGGCTGTCGGTCGTCCGGATCTCGAGGCGACGACCGAGCAGTCGGAGAGCCGTGCTCACGTGCTCCACGCGTCCTTGCAGCGCCTGCTCGCGTTGCCTCCAGAGACCGTCATCCTGCCTGCACATACGAGCGAGCCCGTGGCGTTCGACGGCCGGCCCATCAGCGCAACGCTCGAGGAAGTCCAGGAGCGGACGTCGCTGTTGCGTGAGACCGAGGAAACGTTCGTGAGCCAGATCCTCGCCCGGCTCCCGCCAACACCGCCGAACCATCACCGCATCGTCGCCCTGAACGAAGCCGGCACGTTGCCTGATGACCCCACCGAGCTGGAGGCCGGCGCCAATCGCTGCGCCGTTGCCTGAGGCGCCGTCTCCCATCCGGCTCGGCCTCGGCGCCAACTGGCGTCAGTTCACGCTGCTCGTCGTCGTCAATGCCTTCGTCGGAGCGATGGTGGGGCTCGAGCGCACCGTGGTCCCACTCATCGCCCAGGCAGATTTCGGGCTCGTCTCGAAAACCGTCGTCCTTTCCTTCCTTGTCAGCTTTGGCATCGTCAAAGCGCTTGCGAACCTCTTCGCCGGGCAGCTCGCCGACCGGATCGGCCGCAAGCCGCTGCTCGTCGCAGGGTGGCTCGCGGGGCTCCCGGTGCCGCTGCTCATCATCTGGGCGCCGAGCTGGGGCTGGATCGTGTTCGCCAACGTGCTGCTGGGCGTCAACCAGGGGCTGTGCTGGTCCACGACCGTGATCATGAAGATCGATCTCGTGGGGCCGGCGCGGCGTGGCCTGGCGATGGGGCTGAACGAGTTCGCGGGCTACGTCGCCGTGTCGCTGTCGGCGCTGCTCACCGGCTACCTCGCCTCCGCGCACGGCCTGCGGCCGGCGCCATTCTATCCCGGGATAGCTTTCGCCGTGCTTGGACTGGCCCTCTCGGTCTCGTTCGTCCAGGAGACTCACGGCCACGCCCGCGCGGAGGCACGCCAGCTCAGCTCTCACGCACGCCGCCCGCGCTTTGCCCACATCCTGCTGCTCACCAGCTGGAAGGACCGTGCGCTGTTCGCCGCCAGCCAGGCGGGCATGGTCAACAACCTAAACGACGGGATGGTGTGGGGACTCATCCCCGTGTTTCTCGCCGCGCGCGGTGTCACGCTCGACCGCATCGGCGTGGTAACCGCGACCTACCCCCTCGTGTGGGGAATCGGCCAGCTCGCCACGGGCGCGCTGAGCGACCGCTGGGGACGGAAGTGGATGATCGCTTCTGGCATGTGGGTTCAGGCGGTGGGCATCACGGCATTTGTCGTGGGCCGCGCCTTCTCGTCATGGATGGCCGGCGCGACGCTCTTGGGAATCGGAACCGCGTTGGTGTACCCTACCCTACTCGCAGCCGTGTCAGACGTGGCGCACCCCGACTGGCGAGCGAGCGCCGTGGGAGTCTACCGACTGTGGCGCGACTCTGGCTACGCCATAGGCGCGATCGCCGCTGGGCTCCTGGCGGACGCGTTCACTATGCCCTTCGCCATCGCCGCGATCGCCGTGCTGACCTTCGTCTCGGGGGTGGTCGTAGCCGGCGTCATGTATGAGACGCTGCCGCATGGTTTGAGCGCTCGCGTCTCATGACATTCCATGTCTTGGGGGTCGAAGCAGCAGCGCGTTCACCGTCACGGTCACCGTGCTGGCGCTCATCGCCAGCGCCGCCCACGCGGGCTTGAGCAGGATCCCCAGCGACGGATACAACACGCCGGCCGCGAGCGGGATGGCGATCAGGTTGTAAATCGCAGCCCAGAAGAGATTCTGTTTGATCTTGCGCTGCACCCGGCGGGCCAGCACGAGCGCCGCCGGGACGTCGGCCGGGTCGTCCTTCATCAGAATGATTCCAGCTGTTTCGATCGCAACGTCGGTGCCCGCGGCGATCGCGATACCGACCGTCGCCGCCGCTAGGGCCGGTGCGTCGTTTACCCCATCCCCCACCATGGCCACCCGGCGGCCTTGTGCCTCGAGTCGCCGGACCTCGGCAGCCTTATCCGCCGGCAATACCTCGGCGCGGACTTCATCGATGCCGAGCGTGCGGGCGACTGTTTGGGCGGTGGCCCTGCTGTCCCCCGTGAGAAGCAGGACGCGGATACCGAGGTCGTGGAGCGCCGCAACGGCACTTTTCGCCGTCGGGCGAATCCGGTCGGCGACGGCGATGAGACCGAACGTCCGGCCATCCACCGCCACGTAGAGTGCGGTCTTGGCTTCCGCTCGCAGTCCCTCGGCCTCGCGCTCGAGCCCCGGCGTGACGCCGTTGCGCTCTAGCAGCTTGCCATTGCCTACCAGCACGGCGCGACCACCCACGGTCGCCTGTACGCCGTGGCCGGGGACGGCCTCGAAATGAGAGACCGGATCCACGACAAGCGCACGCTGCTTGGCGGCTGCGACAACGGCGGTAGCGAGTGGGTGCTCGGACTCCCCATCCGCTGCAGCGGCGAGCCTGAGAATCTCTGCCTCTTCGACGCCTGCCGCAGCAATGACATCCGTCACCGACGGCCGACCTTCGGTGAGTGTGCCGGTCTTGTCGCAGACGACTGTATCCACCCGGGCAGCCGCCTCGAGAACTGTAGCGCTCCGGAAGAGCACCCCGGCACGTGCTGCCCGCCCCACGCCCACCGTGATCGCCGTCGGAGTCGCGAGCGCGAGCGCGTCTGGACAGGCGATCACGATCGCCGCCACGGCAGCCGACAGCGCGAAGGCGACGGCTTGATGTCCCAACACCAGCCAGACCAAGAACGTGACGACCCCAGCCGCAAGCGCCACGATGACCAGATACTTGCCGGCGAGGTCCGCCAGGCGCTGCGCCGGCGCCTTCGAGGACTGCGCGTCTCGGACCATGGCGACGATGCGAGCCAGCGCCGTATCAGCGCCGATCTTGGTTGCGCGGAACCGGAACGCTCCCTGCTGGTTGCGCGTCCCGCCCACGACCGCGTCGCCGGGCTGCTTCGCGACCGGCACCGGCTCTCCAGTGAGCATTGATTCGTCCACGTAGCTCGTGCCCTCGATTACGAAGCCGTCCACCGGAATGGTATCGCCCGGCCGAACGGCAAGGACGTCGCCCAGCGCGATGGCCTCGAGCGGCACTTCCTCCTCTTGCCCATCCCGCACCCGCCGCGCGGTGGGCGGCGCCAGCTCGAGCAGCGCCTCGACCGCCCGGCCGGTGGCGAAGCGGCTCCGCATCTCCAGCCAGTGGCCGAGCAGGCTGAAGGCGGTCAGCATCGCTGCGGCATCGTAGAACGGCTCGCCGCGCAGGCCGAATGTGACCGCGGCGGAATACAGGTAACTCACGAGGATGCCGGTCGCGATCAGAGTCATCATCGTGAGCTCGCGCTGTCGCAGCGAGCGCGCCGCGGCCGAGACGAAGGGCCACCCGCCCCACCAGACGACGATCGAGGTCAGGACGAAACTCAAGAGCCCTGACGACAGCCCGAATGGCGGCGCGAGCGCGCGGCCGAACAGCGAGGTGCCAAGCGGCGAGTAGATGACGATCGGAACGGTGAGGATGGCGGAGCCGATGAACCGGCGCAGCATGTCCTGCACCATGTGCGCCCCGTGCCCAGCGTGCCCTTCTGGCGCGTGCCGGTGCTCGGCCGGCGTGCCGCTCACGTAGGCGACCTCACTCTTCGCCAGCCTCACCCGTCCAAGCCTCGATCCCTTCGCGCACGATCAACGGCAGCATCGCCAACGCAGCCACGGGATCGGCCCACCACCAGCCGAGCACCGCGTTCAAGCCCAGACCGAGAAGAGTCGTCGCGGAGAGCCAGGCGCAGACGATGGTCTCGTGCGCGTCCGCCCGCAGCGCCCGGCTCCCGAGACTGGCCGCCAGGCGGAGCTTCGCCCGGGCCAGAAGGGGCATCACGATCAATGAGAGCGCCATGAGCACGATCCCCACGACGCTCTCTCCGGGCCGATCGCCGGTGAAGAGACGACGCCCCGACTCAGCCACGATGTAGACTGCCAGGGCGAGGAGCAGGACGCCTGCCCAGCGCGCCGCCCGCGCTTCGACAATGGGCCCGACGCGCGCCGCGCCCAGCTCCGCCCTGAGCCGCCACCAGAGCACAACGCCGCTCGCCACCTCGATCACGGAGTCGATACCGAACCCGGTCAGCGCCACGGAGCCTGCAACGAGGCCCGCGCCGATCGCCACGAGGCCCTCGACAGCGTTATAGCCGACCGTCAGCACTTCGAGCGCAGCCCCGCGTCGGAGCAGGACGGCGCGCGTATCCAAAGCGCTGTCGATCACGGTGCCACCTCCGCGTGCCCGCGCCGCCACAAGTAGTAGATCACCGGGATGACAATCAACGTGAGTATGGTGGACGTCACCATCCCGCCCACCATCGGCGCCGCGATGCGCTTCATCACGCTCGCCCCCGCGCCGTGACTCCACAGCGCTGGCACGAGCCCAAGCATAATCGCGAGCACCGTCATGAGCTTGGGCCGTACGCGGTTCACGGCCCCGTGCTCGATCGCCGCCACGAGCTCGCCGAGGGTCGGTCGCGATCGCGCCTTCGCGGCATCCTGCCAGGCGTGATCGAGGTAGATCAGCATCACCACGCCGGTCTCCGCCGCGACCCCTGCCAAGGCGATGAACCCCACCGCGACCGCGATCGACAGGTTGTAGTCGAGCAGCCACATGATCCACACCCCACCGACCAGGGCGAATGGCAACGACAGCATCACGATCGCCGTCTCGGCTACGGTCCCGAAGGTGAGATAGAGCAGCAGCGCGATGATCCCGAGCGTGAGCGGGACGACGACTTGGAGCCGCGCCTTCACCCGCTGAATCGCCTCGTACTGACCGCTCCAGCGCAGCCAGTAGCCGGTCGGGAGCTTGACCTCTCGGGCCACGACGGCGTGGGCATCGCGCACATAGCTCCCCACGTCCCTTCCCCGCACGTCGATCGACACCTGATCGTAGAGGTAGCCGCCCTCGCTCCGGATCATCGGTGGGCCGGGGCTGAACCGAATGTCCGCCACCTGCCCGAGCGGCACCTGCGGGCCGTTACCGCTGCCGACCAGGAGCCGGCTGATCGTCGTGGGGTCATCCCGGAAGTCACGGGCATAACGCACCTGCACGGGGTAGCGCTCCCGGCCCTCCACCGTGGTCGTGATCTCTTCCCCACCGAGCGCCAGGCTGATCACCTCCTGCGCGTCGCCGGTGGTCAGTCCGTAGCGGGCAAGAGCATCCGCATCCGGCCGGATATCCAGGTAGCGTCCCCCAAACGACCGCTCGGCGTAGACGCTCGCCGTGCCCGGGAGCGGCGCGAGCGCGCGCTCGATATCCTGACCGATCCGCTGGATGATTTCGAGGTCAGGGCCGAAGATCTTGACCGCGAGGGTCGTCCGTACGCCGGTCGAGAGCATGTCGGTGCGGTTCTTGATCGGCATCGTCCACGTGTTGACGGCGCCCATGAGACGCAGCCGTTGGTCCATTTCGGCGATCAGGCGATCCTGAGTCATCCCCCGCCACTCCGACTCCGGCTTTAGGTTCACGACGGTCTCGACCATCGACATCGGCGCCCAGTCGGTGGCTGTGTTCGCCCGGCCCGCCTTGCCCCACACGCTCTCGACCTCAGGGAAGGTCATCAGGATGGAGTCCTCGACCTGGAGCAGCCGTCGCTGTGTGGTGAGCGAGAGGGCGGGCAGCGTGTTTGGCATGTACATGAGCGACCCCTCGTTCAACGGCGGCATGAACTCGCTGCCGAGACCCGCCAAGGGAAGGAGCGTCAGCACCAGGACGCCCGCCGCGCCGCCCAGCACCAGCCAGCGGGCGCGCAGCGCCCATTGCAGCACGGGCCGATAGAGCTGGAGGGCCCAGCGGTTGAGCGGGTTCTCCGCCTCCGCGCGGATCTTTCCCTTCACGAACCAGCCCATGAGCGCGGGCACGAGCGTCACCGAGAGCAGCGCCGCGGCCGCCATCGCGAAGGTCTTGGTCAGCGCGAGCGGCCGGAATAGCCGGCCTTCCTGGTCCTCCAACGTGAACACCGGCAGGAACGACAGCGTGATGATCAGGAGGGACATGAAGAGCGCCGGGCCGACCTCCCGAGCGGCGTCGAAGACGCGCTCCCAGTGCGGTCGCTCGGGCTCGTGCTCGATGTGCTTGTGGAGATTCTCGAGCATCACGATCGCGGCATCGATCATGGCGCCGATCGCGATGGCGATCCCGCCGAGGCTCATGATATTGCCATTGATGCCGAGCGAGCGGGTGACCGCGAGCGACACCAGAATGCCGAGCGGCAGCGTGGCGATCGCCACGAGGGCGCTGCGCGCGTGCAGCAGGAACACCGCGCAGACGAGCGCGACGATGACCGACTCCTCGAGCAGCGTGCGCCACAGTGTCTTGATGGACCCGTGGATCAAGTCCGAGCGGTCGTACGTCGGCACGATCCGGACGCCGGCCGGCAGCGCGGGCGCGATCTCGGCAATGCGTTGCTTCACCCCGTCGATCACGCGCAACGCGTTCTCGCCATAGCGCATCACCGCAACGCCGCCCACGGCTTCGCCTTTGCCGTTCCGCTCAGCGATCCCGAGCCGCAAATCGGGCCCGATCGTCACCCGCGCCACATCGCCGACCCTGACCGGACGCCCATCCTTCCCGACGCCGACCGCGACCTTCTCGATGTCTCCGACTCCACGGAAGTAGCCCAGCCCGCGGATCGCGTAGTCCGAGCCCGCGACCTCTACGGTTCGCGCCCCGACGTCCTGGTTCGCCCCGCGCACGGCATTGATCACCTGCCGCGCGGTGGCTCCGTACGCCAGCAGTCGCGCAGGGTCGAGCAGGACTTGGTACTGGCGCACGAAGCCACCCAGGCTCGCGACCTCGGCCACGCCTGGCACGGACTGGAGCGCGTAGCGCACCTGGACGTCCTGGATCGAGCGCGTACTGATAGACCCAGCCCACGCCGGTGGCGTCGGGCCCCAGCCGGGTCTTGGCACCGGCAGGGAGCCGGCTCTGAATCGCGTTCAGGTACTCGAGCACCCGGGAGCGCGCCCAGTAGAGATCGGTCCGGTCCTGGAAGATCACGTAGACGAAGGACGAGCTGAACATCGACTGGCCGCGCACGACTTTCACCTTGGGGACCGCCAGGAACGTGGTGAGTAACGGATAGGTCACCTGGTCCTCGACGACTTGGGGCGCCTGCCCCGGGTAGTCGGTATAGACGATCACTTGCGTATCCGAGAGATCCGGGATCGCATCCACCGGCATCGTGCGGAGCAAGAACACGCCGGCCACCAGCACGAAGATCGCGCCGAGCGCCACGAGCTCGCGGCGCTTGATAGACCACGCGATGAGCTTTTCGATCATGGCCTCTTCCCCCTTCCCCCTTCCCCCTTCCCCATCTCCATCCCGCCCATGTTCAGACCCATCCCCATCTGGAGCATAAGCCCCTGAATCGCCGCGGCGAGGTTCGATTCCGAGTCGAGCAGGAAGGTCGCCGAGGCCACGACTTCATCGCCCGGCTTCAAGCCCTCCACGATCTCGACGAGCGAGTCGCCCCGGAGCCCCACCCGAACCTCCCGGGGCACGAACCGGCCATCGCCGCGGTTCACGAAGACGAGGTCCTTCGTCCCGGTAGGCAGCACCGCCTCGAGCGGCACACTCACACCCCGCCGGCCTGCCGTCGCGAGCGCCGCCGTCGCGTACATGCCCGGGCGCAAGGCGCCGTCCCCGTTATCCACGGCCACGCGGGTCGTCAGCGTGCGGGTCTTCTCGTCGAGCTGCGGGTAGATGAACGTCACGCTGCCGCGAAACGTCCGTCCGGAGAGCGCAGCCACGGTGATCGTGGCCGTGGTGCCGACGCGGACCGCTGCCGCGTCCTGCTCGAAGATCGCGACGTCCACCCACAGCACGCGGGCGTCGGCGATCTGAAACAGGTTGTCCCCCGCCCTCACCGCTTGGCCTTCGATGACCATCTTCTCCGTGACGGCTCCGCTCCGCGGGGCGCGCAGCAACAGCGTGCGCGTCACGCTTCCCCTCGTCTCCAAGCTGTCGATCTGATCGGACGGGATGTCCCACAGGGCGAGACGTCGCCGCGCGCTGGCTGCGAGCGTGTCGTCGTTCAGTCGCCGCGCCAGGAGGTATTCCTCCTGAGCACTCACCAGATCGGGAGAGTAGAGCGCCAGCAGCGGGTCGCCCTGCTCGACACGCTTACCGACATAATCCGCATACAGGCGCTCCACCCAGCCGCCGATCCGCGCATTGACGTACACGAGGTTGGGCTCGGCGTACTTCAGTATCCCGACAGCGCGCACCGAGAACCGTACCGGCCGCTCGGCGGCCCGAGCAAACGTGATGCCGAGCCTCCCGGCTTCGGTGCGGTTCACCGGCACGCCCGACGTGTCAGCGCCGGCCGCCGGCATTCCGGGCATCCCCTGCATGTCCTTCATGCCTGTCGTTTCGTCGCTTTGGGCGGGCTTCCTCTGGCATCCGGTCAGCGTCAGGCCGGCGACGAGCAGGGTAATGACGATTCGTTTCACGGCTGCGTCTCCCCTGCGGTCAACTGCCGCAGCATGACAACTTGAGCCTGGTAGTCCGCCGCCACCGCAACCGCTTCCAGCTCGGCTCGGTATCGGGCGTCTTCAACCGACAGCAGGGTCAGGAATTCGGCGCGACCGACTTGATAGCTCCGCAGTACCGATTCGACCGTTCCCCGCGCGTTGGGCAGCACGCCGTCCACGAGGAGCGCGAGGCGCTGCTGTAACGCCTGCACTCGGGCGGCGGCTTCAGCGACCTCGCGAGTGAGCTGGAGCTCCGCGTCGCGCAGCCCAGCCGCGGCACCCGTCGAATCCGCGCGCGCGGCATCCGCGAGCCGGTTCTGTTTGCGCCACGCCCACACCGGAAGGCGCAGGCCGACGAAGGCGGAGAAGAAGTCCGGAAAGTTGAAGTTGAACGCTCGCGGTCGGTAACCGTAGCGGAGCGACAGCGTGAAGTCGGGGCGGGCGCCGAGACGTTCGACTTGAATCGTGCGCGTAGCCGCGTCAACGGCCGCCCGGCGAGCGGCGAGACGGGGATGGGTTGCAAGGGCCAGGGCCACGAGCGAGTCGGCCGGAGGCTGGGGCGGTGCCCCGGCACGGAGCGCGGAGGGGTCGATCGAGGTGACCGGGACCGAGTCTCCGGGTGCCCGGTTCCGCAGCGCATTCACCGCGGCGAGCGCGGCGATTCGCTCGCTCTCTAATGCGAACTCTTCGGACCGCAGGCGATCACGTGCCAGCTTTGCCTGGAGGGGATCGCTTTGCGGCGCGACGCCCGTCGCATAGCGCGTCGTGCTGAGCTGCACGGCGGCGTCGAGCAGCTCCCGCTGGTGCCGCAGCGTCTCCAGCGCCGTCACCGTATAGCCCAGGCGGTAGTATGCGACCGCCATCGTGGTCGTGAGGTCCCGGCGGACGGTGCCTTCTTCCGCTCTCGCGCCCGTCGCAGCGGCCCGCATGACTCCTGAGCGAGCGCCGAGTGAGCCCGGCCATGGGATCTCCTGGCTCAACTCCACGTCCGCCTCGGTGAAGTCGCTCTGGTTGAACTCGAAGTGCGGCAGCACCAGGTCCGTCACCCCGATCGTCAGCATGGGGTCGGGCAGCGAACCAGCTGGCCGGGTGCGAAGCGTCGCGGCTCGGACGGCCGCTTGCCGCTGCGCGACGGTCGGGTTGCGCGCGAGCGCTTCGGCGACCAGCGATTGTAAACCCGAGTCGCTGGCGACCGGCGCTGAGTCCTGCCCGTGCGCAGGACCGGCGCCCGCTATCACGCACGCGCTCGCGGTGAGAATCAGTTGTCGGAGTTGCATACCTCTCCTCGCCAATCGGTTTCCGCCGGAACGCCGGAGCCCGCGCCGCTCGAGGCGACGCGTCAGGGCACACTACGCTTGGGAGAGGCTAGGCTTGGGGCGGCGGGGAGAGCGGCGGTCGCGGGTCGGCCGGGGCGAAGCTCGAAAGGCCGAAGCCGACAAGGTGGGACTCTCCTGCGAGAACAGAAACCGGTCCGCCCGGCGCAACGACGGCGGTTGCCGCGGTCGCACAGAACGCTGAATTGGCGCACGGGGCAGCGTGGGTCGTCGCAGCGACGACCGGCCCAGACCGGTGGGGCGCCATCTGTTGCTCGCAGCTCGCCGGCGTGGCTCGCTGGACTTGGTCACACAGGAGCGGTAGGCCAACCGGCAACATCTGGCCGCTCAACAGCACCGTGGCGACGAGTCTGACGAGTGAGAGCTTCATGCGTGCCCCGAATATACTACGTGGTGAGCCTCGACAGGCCAGGTAGGCAAGCCATTGTCGCAGCGGAGGTCTTGCGTCGTCTCGCGCGCCTGGCCGGCCCCTCGCACCGGCCGTATGTTCGCTCGATGACCGATCCACTCGCGGCGCTCCTAGCGACCCTCGCCCAGCACTACACCATCGAGCGTCAAGCCGGCGTGGGCGGCATGGCCACCGTGTACGTCGCGCGCGATCTGAAGCACGACCGCCACGTCGCGCTCAAGGTGCTGAAACCCGAGCTCGCGGCGCTGCTCGGCGTCGAGCGGTTCCTGAGCGAAATCCGCGTCACCGCACACCTGCAGCACCCGCACATCTTGCCGCTCTTCGACTCTGGCCAAGCCGGCGGCCTCATCTATTACGTGATGCCACACGTGGAAGGCGAATCGCTGCGCCAGCGGCTGGAACGCGAGAAGCAGCTGCCGTTGGAAACGGCGATCGAGATCACGCGCGCCGTTGCGAGCGCCCTCGACTACGCCCACCGCCACGGCGTGATCCACCGCGATATCAAGCCCGAGAACATCCTGTTCCAGGACGAACAGGCGGTCGTCGCCGATTT
>Ga0209058_1003655_pt1 | contig 12424 bp, 11 predicted proteins | sample GraSoiAngelo_147_FD_185904 | JGI IMG/M metagenome (GOLD analysis project Ga0209058, IMG submission 185904) | Grasslands soil microbial communities from the Angelo Coastal Reserve, California, USA - 14_1009_05_40cm (SPAdes) (version 2) | ecosystem: Environmental > Terrestrial > Soil > Grasslands ... | reverse complement strand
AGCGGATGAGCCGCTCGGCGGCGGCCCCCCGCGCCCGCGCGCCGAGCAGGCCGCCGAGCACCAGCACGACCGCGGTGGCAGCCGCGCCCCGCCGCCGCCTGCCGCGCCCCTCCATGGCCGCGCGACGCCAACGAGGGTCGCCCGTCAGCAGCGGCGTCCTAGTCGGAGGCAAAGAGGCGAACGGCCGACGTGGGCGTCATGTCACCATCGCCCCAGAAACGCCGCCAATATCCGCTATCGGCCTGATGTGTGGGGACCTCCGCCGAAGACCGTGAGACATCCGCCGTCGACCAGGAGATCGGTCCCGGTGATGTAGGACGCGTCGGGGCTGAGTAGAAAGTCGACGGCGGCGGCCACCTCCTGCGGCTCCGCGACGCGCGCGACCGGGCTCGCGGCCACCATCTGCATGATGATCGCATGTCCGTCGATCTCGGACTTCCCCATCGGCGTGTTGGTGATGTTCGGAGAGACCGTGTTGACACGAATGCCTCGGCGGCCGAATTCGAGCGCACGTCTCTTGACGAGCTCCATGACCGCGAGCTTGGAAACGCCGTAGGCAATATCGGGAAAGTCACTGATCGACTCGAGGCGCTCGAGTGCCGAACGATCGGTCGGATCGCCGATCGCTTCGAGGTGAGCCGCGCGAGCCATGTGGCCCGCCATCGAGGCGATGACTACGATCGCGGAGCCGGACGGCAGGCGACGCGCGGCCTCGTCGAGGAGGGTCAGCGTCCCGCCGAAATTGATCCGGAAGATCTCCGCGGCCGAGGCCAGAGTCGGCGAGACGCCCGCGCAGTGGGCGACGGCCACGAGCGATCCGAGCGCGTCGGCCCGTTCGAGCGCTCGCGTGACTTCGGCCCGCTCGGTCACGTCGCCGGCGGCGCCTTCGGCCGCGAAGCCGCCGCGGCGCAAGGCCGCGAGCGCTTCGGCAAGCGTATCGTTCACCCGGTCGACCAGGTAGAGCGCGTGCCCGCGGTGGGCGAGGCGCTCGGCGACCGCGCGGCCGATCCCGCGCGCACCACCCGTGATCAGAGCGACCGGCTTCATTCGCGGTGGCGGCGCCCTGCTCGGGGGTGCGGAACCCGAGCGGCACGCCAACTAAGGCAACGGAACCGGCGGCCCTCCGAGGAGGCCGACGTTCGCCAAGGGGCGGAAGGTCGCCAGAATCATGTACCAGTTGGTGGCCGAGCCCAAGGTCAGGCTCCCCTCCTGCGGGCCGCCGGCACTGCACAGGATGTCCTCCAGGTCGGAGGAGGCGCTGCCGTTCTGGACGTCGATGAGGTACGGCACCATCTGGCTGCTTCCGGCCGTCGCGGAGCCCGGCTGGCCGCCGGTGATGACGGCCGCCACGACCAGCTCGCCGGCGGGGACCGGGGCGGTCGGACCCACGGTGGCGTAGGTTCCCACGCCTTGCGATACCACCACTTGGTCGAGCGCGCCCACCGGTGCCACGAATCTATAATCCGCGACCGCCCCCTGCAGATATGCGGGAGCGGACGCCGACACCGTGATCGTGAGGCCAAATGGCGCGGCGGCGGAATGCTCCCGGTAGAACAGTGCGATGTCGCCCGTTCCGCTGAACGTCGTCGAGTCCGAGCGCGCCCACGGGCCATTGATCGGGAGCGAGACCGACTGCGTCCAGGGGCCATTGATGTTGTCCGAGACCTGCACCTGGCCCGGCGCGTTGTACTGGCCGAACCACCCGACCAGCAGGTCGCCGCCCAGAACCGGTTCACTCAGGGTGTACGTGTACGACGCGAGGCGGTCGGCGGGCGAGGCGGCCGTTCCCTGGACGAATTCGGGCGAAGCGGCCGGTGTGCTGACCGTGAGGGATGCCGAGCGTGCTGAATGATCGTTCGCGAGGTCGAAGGCGTCGACCGAATATCCATAGGTGGTCGCTCGCGTGACATTCGGGTCGAGGAAGGTCGTGGTGTTGGGCCCGGTCGTCCCGATGGCGGAACCGTCTCGGTAGACGGTGTAGCCGGCGACGCTGCCGGTGGACGGCGACCACGCGAGGGCGACCCGTGTGGATGCCACGCTGGTGGCGTTGAGACCGGTGGGGGTGGAGGGAGGCACGGGCGGCGTGGCGGGATAGGCATGGAAGACGGCGCACCCCGCGAACCAGTCGGTGGCGGCGCCAAGCGTGGCCGTCCCTTGCTGGGCGCCCGCGGCGCTCGACGTGATGTCCTCTTCGAACGCGGAGCCGTTCGGCGTCTGCGCCCTGGCCGTGTACGGCACGCTGAGGCTGCTTCCGGGCGTCACCGAGCCGGGAGAGCCGCCGGTCACCAAGGCCGCGAACACGAGCTCCCCCGCATCCACCGCCGCGGACGCACCGGTGTCAACGACCGTCCCCTGACCGCGCGCAGTGACGATCTGGTCCAGCGAGCCGGCGAGGGCGACGCCCGAATAGTCGGCGACGGTTCCCTGCAGGTACGCGGCGGAGGAGGCGGATACGGTGATCGTCATCCCGCTGGGCGCCCCCTGGCTGTTCTCCCGATAGTAGAGAGCGATGTCCCCCGTGTCGTCCAGGAAGTGCAGCGACCCGGGCGCCCGCGTCCAGGCGCCGTTCACGTTGTCCGATACCTCAACCTGCCCGGGGACGTTGTACTGCGAGAACCACCCGACCAGCAGATCCCCGCCGGCGACCGGGCTGGTGAGCGTGACGGTGGTCGTCAGGACGCGAGACCCGCTCGAGAATGCCGTCCCCTGGACGAAGGTCGGAGTGGTCGCTTGACCGACGGCCGGGCGCGCAAGGAGAGCTGCGAGGGCAATCACGGCAAGGCGAGCACCGGACGGGGCCGAAGGCAAATGTTTCACGGCAATTCACCTCTTTACAAAAGCGAGAATGGCGAGAGCGGAAACTCGCCTCGGATTCGACTCGACGCCATGTGGAGCGCGAGGTTGCATTCCGGGTAGCTAGCAATCGCCGCGCCGGCACCCCCTCCCCTCTCTCCCGAGCCGCGCCTCACGCCTTCCGGAATGGTGGACGCCCGTCGAAACACGGCGTGGCGCCCGACCCCGCCTGGTAATTCGGTGCGACCGCGGGGGCGGCGGCGCGTGAGCCTACGCCCGCCCCCACGCGAGCTGGGCCTGCGCGGGGATGCGGTAGACGTCGCCGGCGCGGAACTTCGCGATCCCCTCCGTCACCTCGCGCTTCACCTGCGCGCGCTCCGCCGCCGAGAGCTCGGCGAGCAGCGACGCGAGCGGCCCCGCCGTGTCGCCCGTCACCGCCCAGAACTCGTCCGGGTCGTGCGCAAACCACGAGAGCACCACCCGCTCCTGGCCGACGGCCTGGTAGCCTGCGCCGACGAGCGCCTTGGCGAGCGCGCCGTCCTGGGAGAGGTGGAACGCCCCGGGCACCGCGGGGTCGGTCGGCGGCAGCGTGCGCACCTTCGCGAGCGCCGCCATCGGGATCGTGATCCAGGGGTTCGCCTCCGGTGGCGCCCAGGCCGAGAGTGCGATGCGGCCGCCCGGCACGAGCGCGCCGCGGAGCCGCGCGAGCGCCGCCGGCGGATCGGCGACGTAGATCAGGCTCCAGCGGCCGAGCACGGCGTCGAAGCTCTCTGCCGGCAGGTCCATCGTCATCACGTCCGCGGTGCGGAACTCGACGTGCGCCAGGCCGAGGGCTGCCGCGCGCTCGCGCGCGGTCGCGATCATACCCTCGGCGACGTCGATGCCGAGCACGTGGCCGTGCGGCCCCACCAGCACGGCGACCTGCAGCGTCGGATCGCCCATGCCGCAGCCGACGTCGAGCACGCGCTGGCCCGGGCCCACCTCGGCCGCCGCCACCATGCGGAGCGACATCGGCCAGGTGAACGACTGGAGCATCGGCTCCCAGCGCCGCCAGCCCCTGGCCACCGCCTGCCACTCGTCGCGCACCATGTCCTTCGCCATCGTGTCAGCTCCCGGGCATGAGATCGGGGATCCCGGTGCCCGCCGTCAAGCCGCCGTCCACCACCAGCGTCGTCCCCGTGATGTAGGACGCGTCGTCGGAGGCGAGGAAGAGGATCGCGCGCGCCACCTCCTCGCGCCGCCCGAAGCGGCCGACGGGGACGGCCGCGCGCGCCCGCTCCTCGCGCTCGGGCGCCCCGCCGAGCGCGCGCGCGAGCGCGGGCGTGGCGATCAGCCCGGGGCAGACCGCGTTCACGCGGATGCCCGCCGGCGCCAGCTCGAGCGCCGCGGTGCGCGTCAAGTTGATCATGCCCGCCTTGGCGGCGTTGTAGGCGGCGAGGCCGCGGTCGCCGCCGAGCCCCGAGATCGAGGCGACGTTGACGACCGCGCCCCCGCCCTGCGCGCGCATGACCGGCGCCACGGCCTGGAGGCCCGTGAACGCGGCGGTGAGCGTCACCTCGAGCGTGCGCGTCCAGGCGTCGAGGGCGAAGCGCTCGATCGGGCCGACGCTGGTCGCGAAGGCGTTGGAGACGAGGACGTCGACGCGCCGGAAGGCGGCGACCGTCCGCTCGACCAACCCGCGCACCGCTCGGCCGTCGCCGACATCCACCGCCTCGAAGACCCCGGCCGTCGCGCCCGCCACCTCCCGGCCCCGCTCGCGGTCGACGTCGGCGACGACGATGCGGGCCCCCTCGGCTGCGAACGCTCGCGCCGTCGCGGCGCCGATCCCGGACGCGCCGCCGGTCACGATCACCACCCGGTCCGCGAAGCGACCCTCCATCGCTCCCGTCGCTTAGCACCGCCCGGGGCGCGCGGAAACCCTAGACGTCCAACTCGTCCACCTTCGGCGCGCGCTCCATGATGAGCTCGAAGCGCGGCGCGACCTCGCGGCCCATGAGCGTCTGGATGGTCTGCTCGGTCCGGGCGGCGTCGCGGATCGCGACCCGCAGCAGCGCGCGGCGCTCGGGGTCGAGCGTCGTCTCCTTGAGCGTCGAGGGGTTCATCTCGCCGAGGCCCTTGAAGCGCTGCACCTGCAGCGTGCCGCGGCTCCCATTCCGTGCGGCCAGCAGGCGCTCCTTCTCCGCATCGTCGCGCGCCCAGAGGACCTCCTTGCCGGCGTCGATGCGGTAGAGCGGCGGCTGCGCGATGTAGACGTAGCCCTGGCGGATGAGCTCCGGGAGGTGGCGGTAGAAGAAGGTGAGCAGCAGCGTGCAGATGTGGTTCCCGTCCGAGTCGGCGTCCATGAGGAGACAGATCTTGTGGTAGCGGAGCTTGGCCGGGTCGAAGTCCTTCCCGGTGCCGCAGCCGAGCGCGGAGACGATGTCGGAGAGCTCCTTGTTGGTGAGCACCTTGGCGGTCGAGGCCTGCTCGGTGTTGAGCACCTTGCCGCGCAGCGGGAGGATCGCCTGGAAGGCGCGGTCGCGCCCCTGCTTGGCCGAGCCGCCGGCCGAGTCGCCCTCGACGATGAAGAGCTCGCACTCCGAGGGATCGGTCGAGCTGCAGTCGGCGAGCTTGCCGGGAAGGTTCAGGCGATGCGAGACGGCGCCCTTGCGCTGCACCTCGGCGGCCGCGGCGCGTGACGCGCTCCGCGCCCGCGCCGCCAGCACGACCCGGCTCGCGATCACGTCGCCGGTCGTGCGGTTCGCGTTGAGCGCGTTCTCGAGCGCAGAGCGCACGATCGCGTCGATCAGCGGCGTCACCTCGGTGTTGTTGAGGCGCTCCTTCGTCTGCCCCTGGAACTGGGGCTGCGGGATCTTGATGGCGAGCACGGCCACCAGCCCCTCGCGCACGTCCTCGGCGGCGATGGTGATGCCGCGCGGCACGAGGTTGTGGACGGTGAGATAATTGCGGACGGCCTTCGCGAGCCCGGCGCGCAGCCCGTTCTCGTGCGCGCCGCCCGAGGTGGTGGGGATGCTGTTCACGTAGGAGAGGACGCGCTCCTCGGTCGCCTCGGTCCAGGCGAGCGCGCAGTCGAGGTGGAGGCCGTCCTGCTCCTTCTGGATGGTGAACACCTCCCCTGCCAGCGGGCTTCGCCCGGCCTCGCCGACCAGCTTGTTCAGGTACGCGCGCAGCCCGTCCTCGTAGTGGTAGACCGCCTTCGTGCCCGCGTGCTCGTCGTGGAACTCGACCGTGAGCCCGCCGTGCAGGTAGGCCTTCGCCTCGAGCAGCTCGGCGATGCGCTTGGGGTCGAAGCGCACGTCGGGGAAGATCTTCGGGTCGGGGCGGAAGAAGACGGAGGTGCCGCTGCCGCGCGCGGGGCCGACCTTCTTGAGCGCGCTCGCCGGCTTGCCGCGCGAGAACGTCTGCTCCCACTCCGCCCCGTCGCGGCGCACGCGCGCCACCAGCTTCTCCGCGAGCGCGGTGACCACCGAGGCGCCCACGCCGTGGAGCCCGCCCGAGTGATAGTAGTTCTTCGCCTCGAACTTCCCGCCCGCGTGGAGCGTGGTCAGGATGAGCTCGAGGGCCGGCTTCTTGTACTGCGCGTGGCGGTCGACCGGGATACCGCGGCCGTTGTCGGCGACGGTGGCCGAGGCGCCGTCCTTGTGGAGCGTGACCGTGATCCGGTCGGCGTGGCCGTTCATCGCCTCGTCGACGGAGTTGTCGACCAGCTCCCATATCAGATGATGCAGGCCCGCCGCGTCGACGCCGCCGATGTACATGCCGGGCCGGCGGCGGACCGGCTCCAGGCCCTCGAGCACCAGGATGTCCTTCGCGGTGTAGCTCGATGCCATCCCCTCACCCCACCTCGTCCAGGCGCTTCAGGGCCGCGACCCCGCCGCGCTTCACCACCTTCTGCCCCTTGCCGGCGCGCTTGCCCGCCGGCACGTCACTGACGTCGAAGCGGCGCTCGGTGCCTTCGGGCGTGAGCGCGAGGAAGCCCGCCTGCTTCGGGAGCGCGAGGGCGCCGACGATTCGGTCATCGCCCTCTTTGCTCGGGCGCATGAGGATGACGCCGCGGCCGGGGCCGGAGAGCTCGGCCACCTCGTCGAGCGCGAAGCGGAGCATCTTCCCGCGCCGGGTGGCGACCACGACCGTCGGGCCGGTGACCGGCTCGATCGAGACGATCTCGTCGCCCTCGCCGACGCGCGCCACGCGCCGCCCCGCACGCGTCGTCTCGGAGAGATCGGGCGTGGTGCGGAAGCCGTAGCCGTTCGCGGTGGCGACCAGGACCGCCGTCTTCTCGAGACCCGGGAGCGCCGGCTGCGCCTCGCCCCCGCCGTCCTCGCGCAGGAGCTGCGCCGCCACCACCCGCTCGCCGTCGCCGAACTTGAGGAGCGACTGCACGGGCTCGCCGTAGCCGGTGGTGGCGGGCACGTCGGCCACGGGCAGCACGTAGAGCGTGCCGCGCGTCGAGAACAGCACGAGCCGGTCGCGCGTCGTCCCGGGGAGCACGGCCGCGAGCGCGTCGCCCTCGCGGAGGCGCGTCGAGCTGGGATCCTTCACCTCGCGCACACGCTTCAGCCACCCGTCGCGCGAGAGGATGACGGTCGCGTCCTCGTGCACGATGTAGGCCTCGGGGTCGTAGGCGAGCTCCTCGCCGGCCGAGAGCTGCGTGCGCCGCTTGTCGCCGTACTTCTCGCCCAGGGCGGCGAGCTCGGCGCGGATCATCTTCCAGCGCTCGCGCGGGCGGGCGAGGAGGGCCTCGATCTCCTTGAGACGCTTCTTCTTCTCGGCCCGCTCGGCGAGGATCTTCTCGATCTCGAGGCGGGCGAGCTGGTAGAGGCGAATGTCGAGGATGGCGTCGGCCTGCACCTGGTCGAGCTTGAAGGCGGCCATCAGCTGCCGGGCGGCGTCGGCGCGCGACTCGGCCTTCCGGATGATGCGGATGACGCGGTCGAGGTCGTCGTAGATGCGGGCGAGCGCGTCCAGGATGTGGAGGCGCGCCTCGAGCTGACGCTGCTCGTGCTCGAGCCGGCGCGTCACCACCAGCAGGCGGAAGTCGAGGAACTGGCGGCAGAGGTCGCGCAAGGTGACGCGCGCCGGCTGGCCCACGGCCGGGTTCGCGGTGGGGAGGAGGCAGGTCAGGTTGACGTTGAAGTTCGTCTGCAGGGCGGTGTGCTTGTAGAGGTAGGCCATCGCCGTCTCGGGCGACGCGTCGGCCTTGAGCTCGAGGACGATGCGTACGTCGGCGGTCGACTCGTCGCGCACGTCGAGCACCTGGGGGAGCTTCCGCGCCAGGACCTCCTGCCCGATGTACAGGACCAGCTCGCTCTTGTTGACGGTGTAGGGGATCGAGGTGACGACGATCTGCCGCTTGCCGCGCGGCAGCGACTCGACCCGGTACTGGGCGCGCAGCCGGATGGCGCCCTGCCCGCTCTCGTAGATGTCGCGCAGCTCTTTCTTCGTGTTGAGGATCTCGCCCCCGGTCGGGAAGTCGGGGCCCTTCACGTGCTTGAGCAGCCCCTTCACGTCGAGGTCCGGCTCGTCGATCATGGCGGTCAGCGCCGCCACCACCTCGCTCAGGTTGTGGGGCGGGATGTTGGTCGCCATGCCGACCGCGATCCCGGTCGAGCCGTTCATGAGAAGCTGCGGGATGGCGCTCGGGAGGACGGTGGGCTCCTCGAGCATGGCGTCGAAGGTGGCGCGCAGCGGCACCGTCTCCGCCCCGAGGTCGGCGAGCATCTCCTCGGCGAGCGCCGTGAGACGGGCCTCGGTATAGCGGTACGCGGCCGCGTTGTCCCCGTCGAGCGAGCCGAAGTTGCCCTCGCCGTGCACCAGCGGGTAGCGGAGCGAGAAGGGCTGCGCCATGCGCACCATCGCCTCGTAGGCCGCCTGGTCGCCGTGCGGGTGATACTTGCCGAGCACCTCGCCGACGATGGCCGCCGACTTCCGCGGCCGCGCCCCCGCCGTCAGGCGGAGGTTCTGGTACATGGCGTAGAGGATGCGGCGCTGGACGGGCTTCAACCCGTCGCGCGCATCGGGAAGCGCACGCGAAGTGATAACGCTGAGGGCGTAGCTGAGATAGCGCTCCTCGGCGGCTTCGCGAAGATCGGTCTCGAGTGGCAGTGCTGCGGCTCGGCCCATCGTCCCCCTCCCCACCCCCGTGTTGCGGCCGGCATCTTACCAGTCCGAACGGCGAAGGCGAGTGGCGCGCGTTCGCGCACGGCCGGGCCGGTTTGCAAGGGTTTTGCCCCCCAACCGCCGGCGTTCTTGGAGCGGGCCGATGGCACCCGGCTTGCTCTGACGGCCTCCCGTGCAGAGAGGGGACGGCTCATGGTGATCCAGGTGCTGCTCGTCGCGGACGGTCCGGACGGCGCGGCGACCACCGTCTCGACCACCATCGAGATCAACACCACCGACCCTCGCTGGCCGGCCTGGCTCGTGGATGCGATCACGTTCCAGGCCCAGGAAGGCGCCCGGCGGTTGCGCGATCAGCTGATCGAGCAGCAGGCAATCGCGGGGGACGGCTTCGTGCCGCTCGCGGCGGTCGTCCCCGCCGCCCAGGCCGGACGCTAGCCTGCCGGCCGCGCCGGGACTGCCGCTGCCGCGGGACGGCAGCGGGCCCGGCGCGGCTCAGAGGCTGCATCAGTCTGCCGATCTCGCGGCCCTGCCCCGCTACCAACTGGTCACTTTCTGTGACTAGACATGTTCCGCCGTCCCCGGTAGGAGGGTGGGCATGAAGACGATGGGGGCCGCACAGTTCAAGGCACAGTGCCTCTCCTTGCTGGAGACGGTGGGGCCAGAGGGTCTCATCATCACCAAGCACGGGAAGCCGGTCGCGAAGCTCATCCCGATCCAGAGCGACTCCGCCGCGCTCATCGGATCCCTCAAGGGGAAGATCCGAATCAAGGGGAGCATCCTGTCCACGGGACAGCGCTGGAATGCTCAATCTTGACACGCATGTGCTCGTGCACGCGCTCCTCGGAGAGCTGACGGCGAAAGAACACGCCCTGCTCGCGAACGACAGCTGGAGCATCTCGGGGATCGTCCTCTGGGAGCTATGCAAGCTGGTCGAGCTCGGTCGGGTCACCGTCGACCTCGACGACGTGGACGTGGTGCGGGTACTGTCACGAATCCACACATGGCCGATCACTCTCGAGATCGCCCGCCGGATCCGGACGCTCGACTTCCGTAGTGACCCGGCGGACGAAATCATCGCGGCGACAAGCGTGATACACCGCGTCCCCCTCGTGACGCGAGACCGCACGATCCGGAGGTCGAAGCAGGTGCCGTTCGCCCGATGAGGTGCGCCAAGCGCGCCACGGAACGTGCGAAAGTTGCTCTATCTGGGTGTTCCGGTCGCGTTCTTGGTCGTCGGCCTCTACCTGTGGGAAGGTTCACCTGTTTACATCGGCGAGCCGATCGGGGGCTGGGTAGTCGATGCCGATACGCGGATGCCGCTCGAGGGCGTGGTCGTGGTGGCCGCCTGGTTCAAGGAGGCCGTGTGGGGGTTCCACCCGCACACCGTGGGACCAGTCATGGTCCTCGAAGCGGTCACCGATGCGCATGGTCATTTCAGAATCTCCGGATGGGGGCCGACGTTCCGCGGATGGGGCGCCCCGGAGTACGACGACCCGCAACTCCTCCTCTGGAAGAGCCGCTACGACCCGCGCGCTGTCGGCAATGTGTTTCCTGCGTCGCCTTGGGTCATACGACGGCGATCCGACTGGAATTGGCAGGTCATCGAGTTGACGCTGTACAAGGGCTCTCTCGATACGTACGCACGTGACATCGAAGATCTGGATACGACGAACATCGAAAACATCGGGTTTCGAGGGACCTGCTGGTTCCGAAATATCCCGCGCACACTGGTTGCGCTCGAGATGGAGAAACACCGCCTCGAAGATGAACTGCATCGGCGACTCTTCTTCGGGAGGTCACTGGACCTGCCGGAGGATCCAAAGACCCGTGCCAACTGTGGTGCGGGCTCAATCCGCGCCGCAGTCAACGGGTACATCCATGACTAGACTGCGGATCCTCGTCATTGACTGGTTGCTCGGGCTCGTGCCGCCCGCGGCGGCCTACGATGACCACATTACCCATCGTCTGGGCTTGGGATCCGACCTTGTCCCCAACGGTCACGTCGGTTCCGATCAGACGAGCGGAAGAAAAAGATGGAACCCAGCGGCGGTCCCCGCCTTTCGGCGATGCCGAAGAACGTCCAGCACGCCCGGTGACACTGCGGCGACGGGCAGACGTCAGTGCAGCTCGGCCGCGCGCACGGACTCGAGCAGCAGCGTGCGCAGGTCGTTCAGGACGAGGGTCGCGTCGAGCAGCCCGACGCTGTAGACGTTGCGCACCTGGCTCTGTCCGTCGAGCAGGAACACCTTGAGGACGTGCCGGAAGAGCCCGCTCCACGCGCCGTCCGCGAAGCGGAGCTTCGCCACCGGCTGATCGAACTCGGCGAGCAGCGACTGCAGCTGGGCCTCATCCCGCGTCGTCGCGAAGCGCCAGTCGCTCGCGGGCGCGTGGAAGGAGCGCATGACCGCCATGCGCGCGGGCGTGTCGCGCTCGGGGTCGAAGCTGATCGTCACCAGCACGACCCGCCGCCCGAGCTCCGCGTCGGCCGCGATGGCCCTGTCGAGCCGGTGCAGCACGGCCAGACTGAGCGGGCAGCCCGTCACCTCGATGCAGGTCGTGTAGACGAAGGCGACGACGGCCAGACGGCCGCGCGTCAGGGCGAAGAGCGTGGTCGGCCGTCCATCGGCGTCGAGCAGTGCGTGGTCCGTCACCGTGGCGATGGGTGGGAGCGTGTAGGATCCCGGCGCCGGCGGCGTGTACTCGGGCGCGAAGCCGCCGACGGCGTAGGTGTAGGTGAGCTCCCCGGGATCGCCCGGCGGCCGCGAGCAGGCGATGGCGTCTCACCCGGGCCTCAGCGCGCCGCCGCCAGCGGTCCGGCCTCGCCGGCGTAGATCTGGTTCTTGTAGAAGCGCTCCTGCCCGAAGTGCATGATGTGCGGGCGGCCGAGCTTCTCCTTCAGGAAGTCGACCGCGAAGAGCGCCGTGAGCTGCTTCCCATCCCACCCGTACGCCTTCAGGAACTGCTCGTTGTCCTTGCCCGTCTTGTCCCAGTTGGCGAGCAGCGAGGAGGTGAAGTAGACGCGCTTTCCGTCCCAGGTCTCCGACACCATGTTCACCTGGGAGCCGATCTTCTCCGTGAGCACCAGCTTCGGCTGGTGCGGGTCGCTCACGTCGTAGACGCGGCAGGTGCCGTCCATGAAGGTGTCGACGAAGAGGAAGCGGTCGTCGGCCGAGAGGCTGATGTCGACGGGGAGCGGCACGTCCATCGGATTCGCGATGTCGGCGACGTCGCTCGCCTTGAACGTGCCGTCGTCCTGCTGCTCGATGAGCCAGATCTTGGATTTGAGTGCGGCGGTGGTGAAGGCGTAGTTGTGCCGGGGCTGGAGGGCCCAGCGGATCTCGAGCGGCGCGCCCGGGACGTCGAGCGTCTGGATGGGCTTGCGGGCGTGAAAGTCCCAGACCAGCACGGTGTTGCCGAAGTGCTTCATCGCCTCCGCGTCGGCGATCACCTTGCGAAGGTCCGTCATGTAGTTGTTCCAGCCGGTGAAGGACGAGGTGAGCATACGGTTGAC
>Ga0209058_1003652_pt1 | contig 12428 bp, 14 predicted proteins | sample GraSoiAngelo_147_FD_185904 | JGI IMG/M metagenome (GOLD analysis project Ga0209058, IMG submission 185904) | Grasslands soil microbial communities from the Angelo Coastal Reserve, California, USA - 14_1009_05_40cm (SPAdes) (version 2) | ecosystem: Environmental > Terrestrial > Soil > Grasslands ... | reverse complement strand
CGAGCGGAGCATCCCGACCTGATCCTCGTCGATTACCACATGCCCGAGATGGACGGTTTGGCGGTCGTCGAGCGGCTGAAAGGCGATACGGCGACCCGGAACATCCCCGTGGTGGCGTTCACGTCGGGGACGTCCGCCGATGCGAACCGGCTCGTCAAGGCCGGTTGCATCGGGTTCATCCCGAAGCCGTTCGAATCAGGAACACTGCCCGAGCTCGTCGCCGATTTCCTGAGGGTGACCGTTGCTCGAGACCGTCGAGTCACGCCGCGCGGAAGTCATTCCCGGGCCTGAACCGCCCGCCAAAAATTGTCAGGCCTTGCCAATCAGACTCGGAGTCGATTCGTGAGTGCGTCGCAAGTCCCTGAGAATCCTCGACGACGTCTTCGTCTGAAGTCCGGGATCGAGTGGCATTTGCCGTGCTGTACACAGGAGAGAGCATGGGACCGCGCGAGACGACCACGGCGCGAACTCGAGAGGCGGGCGACGCCGCATGAAGGTCACGTGCGCCTGGTGCCAGCGTGAAGGACAACCGGCGAGTTTGGGGGAACGGGCGCCGCTCGATGATCCGGCGGAGACTCACGGTATCTGCCGGCGCCACACGCTGGAGCTGCTCAACCGCCTGCCGTCACGCTCGTTTCCGGGAGTGCGGCTGCTCCTCGTGGTGAGTTCGCGGGAATCGGGCCTGTACGAGCACCTCCAGCGGGAGCTGGCCGGCGTCAGCGGGGTGAAGGTCATGCTGGAGCGGCGGCAGGGCGAGCGGCGGCTCGAGCCGCAGAGCGTGCCCGACGAGCAGCGCCGGATCGAGCGCCGCTTGCGTCAGGGCGAGGTCTCCGCCCTCGGCTACACGGTGATCCGGTTCGGGCGAGACTAGCGTTCTCGACGCTCGAGCACGCGGCGGACGAGGACGCGGCGCCGGGCCGCTTGCTCGCCGGCTCCCGCGCCCGCCACGAGCCCGTCAAGTCTCGCGCGGTCGGCGAAGGTATTCAAGTCCTGCGCGGCGCAGACCGTTCTTGACCACCGCACCGGAGCGCAGATAATGTCGACACGCCTGTCCGTGCGGTACACCAGCCAGCTCCCGGGAGGCTTCCATGAAGTGCCGGCGGTGCCGAAAGGCCCCGAGCGCCCAGTTCTGCGAGGACTGTGGAGCCCGCCTCGACGTTACTGAGCTCGGGGAAGCGGAGCAGCGTGTCTCCTGGGTGCTGGAGCACGTCTCCGACGTCGTCTCCGTAGTCGGCCAGGACGGGATCATTCAATACGAGAGCCCGTCCGTCGAGCGGCTGCTCGGATGGAGGCCCGAGGAGCTCCTGGGCAGGCACATCCTGGACTACGTCCACCCCGACGACATGGCCCGCGTCAGTGCGGCCATCGCTCGCCGGATCGCGGACCCGGCGCCCGTCAACCCGCCGACCGAATTCCGGGTGCGGGCGCGTGACGGCTCCTGGCGCGTCCTGGCCGCCATGAGCCGGGTCACGCAGGATGAAGGTGGCGCCGTGAGCCTGGTGGTCACCTCGCGCGACGTGACGGAGCAGCGAGTGCTCGAGGATCGGTTGCGCCACGCGCTGCGCATGCAGTCGATCGCGCAGCTGGCGACGGCCGCCGCGCACGAGATCAACAATCCGCTGGCGGTGCTCCTCGGACATCTCGCCATCTTGGACAAGAATGCCCCGCCGATCCTCCGCATTGGAAAGATGATCGAGGCCGCGAAACGCATCCGGGACATCGTGGACCGTATGACCCGAATCAGTCGGGTGGAGATGGTCCCGCCGGCGTCGCCCGCGCTCCCGGAGATGCTCGACATCTGGAAGTCGAGCGAGGCAGGTGAAGCGCCGCGCACCGGCGAGGCGGGGAGGTGAGGCGGATCGGCACCCGTGAGAAAATGTCGGCGGGACGATGAATGCGAGCACCGCCCGGAGGAACCCGGCGTGCGCCTTGGCAGTTTACCCCGGCAAGTCTTAAGGAGGAGCCATGCCCACCAAACGCGCCGTGATCCGGAGTTTCGTCCTGACCGCCCTGGCCGTCCTGGTCCTGGCCAGCGCTGCTGTCGCCCTCGAAGTTGGGCAGAAAGCCCCCGACTTCGCGCTGAACGGAACCGACGGCAAGCCGGTCAAGCTTTCCGACCTGACGGCCAAGGGTCCCGTCGTCATCTATACGTTCATCGCGGCGTTCACCCCGACCTGAACCCGTGAACTAAACGGCTTCGAAGCGGCCCTGCCGCAGTTCGAAGCCGTTGGCGCCCAGGTTGTGGGCGTCAGCACCGATCACCACCTTGCTCTGGCCGCGTGGCAGAAGGATCAAAAATCCAAGCAGCTCCTCCTCTCCGATTTTCGCCGGCAGATGCTCCCCGCCTATGACGCGATGCAGACGGACCAGGCGAGCCCGGTCTATCGCTACGCGAAGCGGGCGTACTTCATCATCGACAAGAGCGGAACTGTCAAATTCATGAAAGTCATGGACAGCCCGCTGAATCTCCTCGAGCCCACTGAAGTGCTGGCGGCGGTCAAGGCTGCGGCCCCATAACCGGGGGAGGGAGGTCGGTGGCAACTCTTCGGGTCGCGCTTCTGGTGAGCCTGATCGCGACGGTCGGCGCAGCCTGCGCGGGCTCGGGTGCACACCCACCGCTGACCATGACGGCCACGACCTTGATGGCCGGCTGGGAGCAACACTTCACGCTCGAGTGGGCGGCTGGTCAGGGGCAGAACGGCGCCCGCCGTGTCAGTGGCTACGTCTACAACCGGCACGGCGAGTACGCGCTGGACCTCCGCCTGCTCGCACAGGCCCTGGATCCTTCGGGCGCGGTGATCGGTCAGCGCATCGCATGGGTGCCTGGAGGCGTGGGCGGCTCCGGGCGCGCCTACTTCGAGGTCCCGAATCTGCCGCCGGCCAATTCGTACCGAGTCAGCGTCTGGGACTACACCTGGGCCCAGGGCGTCGGCGACAAACACTGATGGCCCGGGACTGAGCCCGTCAGAGGCGGAACGCACCGGGGACCCTGGGGCGCCTGGCGAACGAGCTCCACGGGTCCCTGCGGCTCCCAGCTCATTTGTGACGTCCCGACGCCGGCCAGTCGGTGCTCACCGAGGCGCGTCAGCGTGATCTGCCCACCGTTGACCGTCACGGGCTCGAGAATGAGGGTGAGCCTCCTGTTCGAGTCCCCGAGACGCCCTTGAACGTTGACGGAGATTGCCTCACCCCGGACGGTGAAGGTCAAGACGCCGGACACGCCGGGCAGCTCCCGTCCAAGCACGTGCCAGGAGCCGAGGGAGACACCGTCGACGGGTGAAGCTTCGTGCTGCTCCAGGACGAGGAGAGTCAAGGGAGCGCCGCCCCACGTTCCCGTCCACGTCCCCCTGAGATCTGGCGCCGGCCCCGCCGGCATCGTGAGTGGGATCACCGTCGAGCAGGCGCCCAGCAGCGCCGTGAGAGCGACGACGAGCCCGTTCCGCCGCGGCTTCATCGCGGTCGAATATACTCACACTTGACGCTCATCGTCTTCGAGCGGATGCTCTGGCGCATCGAGCGACCCGCCTAGGTTTGGGAGAAACGTGAATGCGTCCATATAAAAATTCCGCGCCGACGCCGTCATACCTGCCCATTGTCGTGCTGCTCGTGGCCGCCCTCGTGACTTTCGGCGTGGCTCCGGAGGTTGCCGGCCAGGCGACCCCGGCCGGAGAGGTCATCATCGCGTGGCACGTCACCATCGCCCCGACCTGGTTCGATCCGTCGTCCGCCCCGCCCCAGATCACTCCGTTCGGGATGCTCTACGCCCTCCACGATGCGCTGGTGCGGCCCCTGCCGGGAAAGGGCAAGATGTCCCCAAGCCTCGCCGAGTCGTGGTCGGAGAGTCCTGACGGGCTGGTGTACGAGTTCAAGCTGCGCCGCGACCTCAAGTTCCACAACGGCGACCCCGTGACCACCGAGGACGTGAAGTTCAGCTTCGAGCGTTATCGGGGAGCGGGAGCCAAGGAGATCCAGACGCGCGTCCAGCGGGTGGACATCGTCGATCCGTTGACGGTTCGCTTTTATCTGAAGGAACCCTGGCCGGACTTCATGACCTTCTACGGGACCACGGCCACGGCCGCAGGGATCGTCGTTCCCAAGAAATACGTGACCCAGGTCGGGGACGAAGGCTTCAGAAAGCACCCGATCGGCGCCGGCCCCTACCGCTTCGTGAGCCACAAGCCGGGCATAGAGGTGGTGGTCGAAGCCTACACGGGGTACTGGCGCCGCGTGCCGGCCGTCAAGCGGTTCGTCATGAAGAGCGTCCCCGAAGGAACGACGCGGGTGGCAATGCTGAAGAACGTCGAGGCGGACATCGCCTACGCGCTCGATGGCGAGGACGCCCTGAACGTGAGACGGGACCCGCGACTGCAGCTGGTGCCGTCCAAGCATGCGTCCATCTACTGGATCGAGTTCGCCGAGCAGTGGGATCCCAAGTCGCCGTGGCACGACAAGCGGATGCGGCTGGCGGTCAACTACGCACTGAATCGCCAGTCGATCAACGAGGCCTCGTGTCTCGGCTTCTGCCCCCCGGCCGGCGTGATCGTGCCCCGAGTCATGGAGTTTGCGCTGCAGGCCCCGGTGCCGCCCTATGATCCGCAGAAGGCCAAGCAGTTGCTGGCCGAGGCCGGCTATCCCAACGGGATCGACGCCGGGGACTTCGTGCCCATTCCTCCGTTCTTCACGACGGCCGAGGCGGCGGTGAACTACCTGGGCGCGTCGGGCATCCGGGTGAAGATCCGGCCCATGGAGCGCGCGGCCTTCTACGCAGCCTGGCGGGAGAAGAAGCTGCGCGGCTTGTTCATGGTGGCCGCGGGGAACTCGGGCAACGCGGCGAGCCGCGTGGAGGCCTTCATGTACTCCAAAGGGAGCAACGCCTACGGGGGCTATCCCGACCTCGACGACCTGTTCCACCAGCAGGGGCGGGAGCGTGATTACGCCAAGCGCGAGGCGCTGCTCCACCGCATCCAGCAGCTCACGATCGACCGGGTCATGTTCGCGCCGATCATGGACTACCGTACGCTGAGAGGAGTCGGGCCGCGGGTGGCCGAGCACATGCTCGACGCGCAGCACCTGATACCGTTCCCGGCCTACGAGGACGTGCGCCTCAAGAGCCAATGACGAGGCGGGCGGACTTCGGGCTCGGCGCTGAACCGAGAACTTGACGGGGGCTCAGTCTTTCTCTAGCTTCGTCACTGACGATACTTATGTACGCAGCATACTTCGGGCTCACTGAGCGGCCGTTTTCCCTGGCGCCTGATCCGCGCTACCTCTATCTGAGCGACGCTCACCGCGAGGCTCTCGCCCACCTGCTCTACGGGCTCGGCGAGGGCGGCAACTTCGTGCAGCTCACGGGCGAGGTGGGCACGGGAAAGACCACGGTCTGCCGCGCCCTGCTGGAACAGCTGCCCCCGGACGTCGACGTCGCAATGATCTTCCATCCCCGGCTCACCTCGGTCGAGCTGCTCGCCGCGGTATGCGACGAGCTGCGGGTCCCGTACCCGTCGGGGACCACGAGCCTCAAAGTCCTGGTCGACGCGCTGTCCCAGGCTCTGCTCGACGCTCACGCGCGCGGCCGGCGGACCATACTGATCATCGACGAGGCTCAGAATCTGAGCGCCCGCGTGCTGGAGGAGATTCGGCTCCTGACGAATCTGGAGACGACGAAGGAAAAGCTCCTTCAGGTCATTCTGATCGGGCAGCCCGAGCTGGCTGAGCTCCTGGCCCGGCGCAACCTTCGGCAACTCGCCCAGCGCGTGACCGCGCGCTATCACCTCAGGTCGTTCACCGAGGACGAGACGCGGAGATACGTGCAGCATCGGATGGAGATCGCGGGCCAGCAGAAGCCAATCTTCACCCGGCTCGCCCTGCACGCGGCCTACCGTCTGTCGCGCGGCGTCCCGCGCCTGCTCAACACCATCTGCGATCGCGCCCTGCTCGGCGCCTATGCGACCGGGCAGACGCGGGTCAAGGAGGCGATCGTCCGCCGAGCCGCGAGGGAAGTGCTCGGTCGGCGGGCACGCAGGCGCCGGTGGATGGTGGCGACGGCCACCGCGGCTCTCCTCGTCGCTGCGGGCGGCACCACCATCGCATTGTTGGCTTCGAGAGGGCTCCCCTCCCTCGGAGCCTGGCCGCTGCGCGCCGAGACGACCTCGTCGACGCCGGCGCCGGCCCTGGTGGCCGCGCCGCTCGAGCCGGCAAGCCCGGCACTGACGCTCGCGACGATCCTGGGAGATCCGGCGGTGACCGCCGACAGGACGAGCGCCTTTGTGAATATCTACGCGCTCTGGCACCTGGACGCCCGTTCCGGGGCGGCTGTGCCTGGCTGCGAGGCCGGCCGCGCGGCCGGCCTTCGCTGCCTGGCTCGAACGGGAACGTGGACGGTGCTGCGTCGTTTCGATCTCCCGGCGATCCTCGAGCTCGCGACGCCCGACGGCAAGAAGCACCACGTCGTTCTGACCGGCCTTGACGGCGAGCAGGCGACGCTCCAGATCGGCGAGCTGCGGGTCACGCTGCCGACCGTCGAGATCGAGCGCTTCTGGGACGGCCCGTTCGTGATGGTCTGGAAGTCTCCCGTCGACGGCCCGCTGCCGCTCCAGCCGGGCATGCGCGGGCGCGACGTCGTCTGGCTCCGCCGGCAGCTCGGCGTGGTCGACGGCCGCGCGGCGCCGGCAGGCGCGGGCGAGCCCTACGACGAGGAGCTGAAGCGACGCGTCGCGGCCTTCCAGCAGATCGAGTCGCTGATGCCCGATGGAATTGCCGGCGAGGAGACGCTCGCTCGCCTCGCCGCAGCGACGCCGGGCGGGAACGGCCCGTCGCTCACGACGGTGCGGCGGTAGCCATGTCCTATATCCTCGACGCGCTCACGAAGGCTGCTCAGCAGCGCGACCGCCAGATCCCGGTCGTGCAGCGGCTCTTGTCTCCCGGACCGACGCCGAGATCGCCCTGGACTCGCTGGCCCCGCCGCCTGCTGGTGGCGCTGGTGTTGAGTGCGGGCCTCGTGGCGGTGTTGCTCGTCTGGTGGCCGCGTCCCGTCCCCATCGCGGCGCCTCCGGACGCGACGCCCGTAATCTTGGTACCTGCGCCGAGCCCGCCGGCGGCGGAGCCCTCGCAGACCGTCAGGCTCGAGCCGCCGCTGAAGCCTGACATCCAGGCCGAGCAGCCGACACCAAGAGGGCGCCGGGGGATCGATGGCGCGTCCCCGAATACCGCAAGTTCGAAAGCACCGCCGCCGGCTCCCCGCTCGTCAGCGCCAGCACCCCGGCCGACGCCGGCTCCGGCCGCGACGTCGCCCGCCGCGGCGGCAGGACGGGCGACTCCCGCCGAGCGAGTCGGGCTCAAGCTCGAGGCGTTGATCTACTCGGATCTGCCGGCGCAACGAATGGTCTTCATCAATGGGCGCCGCTACACCGAAGGCGATGTGATCGACGGTCGACTCCGCATCGAAGAGATCCAGGAAGACGGCGTCGAGCTCAGCGACCAGGGGCGACGCTTCACGCTCCGCGTCGCGCGCTGAGGAAGGTTCCATGAGCGAGCGAATTCGCCTTGTCGTCGACGGCAAACCCGCCGAGCTCGACGCCGACCCGGCCATGCCGTTGCTCTACGCGTTGCGCGCCGACCTGGCGCTCAACAACCCGAAGTTCGGCTGCGGCCTCGCCCAGTGCGGCGCCTGCACCGTGCACGTCGACGGCCGGCCGACGCGCTCCTGCGTCACACCGGTCGGCGCCGTGAAGGGCAAGAAGATCACGACGCTCGCCGGCCTCGGCACACCGGAGCGGCCACATCCGCTGCAGACCGCCTACATCGGTGAGCAGGTCCCTCAGTGCGGCTACTGCCTGTCGGGCTGGGTGATGACCGCCGCGGCCCTGCTCCGCGACACTCCGAAGCCGAGCGACACGCAGATCCGGCAGGCCCTGGCCGGACTGAAATGCCGCTGCGGGACGCACATGGCCATCCTGCGCGCGGTCAAGCGCGCGGCCGGCGCGAAGGCATAGGAGGCGGCCATGACACCGGCCCCGCTCTCCCGACGCGAGTTCCTCAAGGCCGGAGCGCTCGTCGTCAGCTTCATGATGCCCGGAACGGTCGGCGGAGCGCTGGAGCGGGCGGGCGCTACGACGGGCGGCAAGCCACCCCTCACGCCCGACGAGCTCGATTCGTGGATCGCCGTGCTCCCCGACGGTCGCGTCACCGCGTTCTTCGGCAAGATGGACATGGGCCAGGGCGTCGACGTCGCGATCGCCCAGATCGTCGCCGACGAGCTGGACGTGGCGTTCGATCGCGTCGTCGTCGTCATGGGCGACACCGCGTTCACCTGCAACCAGGGCGGCGCGTCCGGCAGCACCGGCGTGCAGCGCGGCGGCGTCACCCTCCGCTACGCGGCCGCCGAGGCGCGCCGCATCCTGCTCGATCGCGCGGCCGAGAAGCTCTCGGTGGAGGTGGCGCAGCTCACCGTGCGGGACGGAGTCGTCTCGGTCGCCGGCGATCCGCGGCGTCGGGCGAGTTATGGCGAGTTGATCAACGGCCAGCACTTCCATCACAAGCTCGAGTGGAACAAGCAGTACGGGAACCCACTGCTGGCGAAGGGACTGGCGATACCCAAGACGGCGTCCGAATACAGGATCGTCGGGACATCGATACCGCAGCGGATCGTCGCCGACAAGGTATTCGGCGCGCTCCCGTATGTCACCGACGTCAAGGTCGACGGCATGCTCCATGCGCGTGTTGTCCGGCCGCCGACGGCCGGCTGCGCCCCGGTCACGGTCGACGAGTCGTCGATCGGCGGCATTCCCGCGGCTCGGGTCATTCGCGAGAAAGACCTGGTGGCCGTGGTCGCCGAGCGCGAGTGGGACGCGGTGCGCGCGGCGGCCACGCTCAAGGTGACCTGGGCACAACCCTGCACGCCGTTCCCGCCGATGGAGACGCTGCACGAGCACATCCGCCAGGCGAAGCCGATCGGCGGCGGAGTCCCCGTCAACAAGGGCGACGTGGAAACCGCGCTCAAGACCGCGCATCGGTTGATCGAGGCGGAGTACGAATGGCCGCTGCAGTCGCACGCGAGCATGGGCCCGGCGTGCGCGGTGGCCGACGTCCGCGCGGATCAAGCGACGCTGTGGACGGGCTCGCAGAAGCCGCACTACGGCCGGAACGGGGTCGCGAAGCTGGTCGGTCTGCCGCCAGAGAAGGTTCGCGCGGTCTGGGTCCCGGGCCCGGGATCGTACGGCCGCAACGATGCCGGCGACGCCGCGCTGGACGCGGCGCTCCTGTCGAAGCTCACCGGCCGGCCGGTGCGCGTCCAGTACATGCGCCACGAGGGCACCGGCTGGGATCCGAAAGGGCCGGCGGCGGTCTACCGCGCCCGCGCCGGGCTCGACGCGCAGGGCACCGTCGTCGCGTACGACTTCTTCGGCAAGGGGTTCACTCGCCAGGACGTGGCGACGACCGAGAGCGACCCCAAGGACACGCTCGCCGGACAGCTGACCGGCTACGCGCCGAAGCCGACGGTGATCTTCCAGGTGCCGGCCGAAGCGTACGACTTCGCGAACAAGCGCTGCGGCTGGGAATGCATCGCACCCCTGCTCGATCGCGGCTCGCCGCTGCGGACCGGGCATCTGCGAGATCCGCTGGGCCCCGAGACGCACTTCGCAAGCGAGTCGTTCATCGACGAGGTGGCGCATGCCGCCGGCGTCGATCCGGTCGCGTTCCGGCTGAGGCACGTCAGCGACCCGCGCCACGTTGCCGTCATCACGGCGGCCGCCGAAAAGGCTGGCTGGACCGCGCGTCCCTATCCAAACCCGCGCCGGGGCACGGGCCACGTGATGACCGGCCGCGGCGTCTCCTACACCGAGCGCAACGGCACCATCGTCGCGGTGGTCGCGGAAGTGGAAGTGGATCGTCGCAGCGGACGGGTGTGGGCGAAGCGGTTCACCGTGGCGCACGACTGCGGGCTCATCATCAACCCGAAGGGACTCGAGCTCACCATCGAGGGCAACGTGGTGCAGGCGGTATCGCGGACCTTGTTCGAGGAGGTCGCGTTCGACCGCAATCGGGTGCTGAGCGTCGACTGGGCCAGCTATCCCATCCTGGAAATCCAGGACGCGCCCGAGCGGATCGACATCGTGTTGATCAACCGACCCGACGTTGCGTCCTCAGGCGCGGGCGAGCCGTCGACGCGCACGGTCCCGGCGGCGATCGCCAACGCGATCTTCGACGCGACCGGAGTACGTCTCCGGCGCGTGCCGATCACCCCCGAGCGGGTCAGAGCGGCCCTGGCGCGAGCCTGACGGCCTCGACGGAGCACGTCGCGCCGGCGCGGCGATGTCCGCGCTCCTCGCCATCGCGGCCGCGCGTGTTCTCCCGGGGCGCATGCCTCTGGGTCGTGCCGTGCATCGGGACTTGGCGGCCTCGATGCACTCCCCGTGCGGTACACTCCCCGGAGGATCGGATGGGGCGCTCGTGCGCGCGGAGGTGGCGATGAGGATCGGGGTGGTATTTCCCCAGGTCGAGATCGGGCAGGACCCGAGCGCGATCCGGGATCATGCGCAAGCGGTCGAGGCCGCGGTTCCGGGCCTGACCCGAGGACTCGCGCTGTCCCGCTCGCGCTGGTAGGATGACGCCGTGGTGAGCCGGATCGCGCCGAAGGCGATGGGCGAGATTCGCGGCGGGAGGATCCCGCGCCGGCTGCTGCCGTGCTTCCTGGCGCTGGCTTTCCTGGTGTTCGACGCCGCTCCCGGCTCAGCCCAGTGGCCGGAGGTGGAGCGCTGGCTCGATGGCTCCCAACCAGTCTCGCTTGGGCTGGGAACGTCCCGCTTTCGCGTCTCTACCCCTGGTACGAAGCCGGTGATCGCGATCGAGGATCCGTCGTACGGCGGCGCTCCGTACCGGCTCATCGACTCGGATCTGTACGGCACGGCCATCTCGTTCGACCTCAAGCTGCGGTGGCCGCCGTTATCGGCCACGGGGACCTCGGCCCTCGGGGCGGTGGAGCCGTATCTCTCATTCGGGCCGACGCTCTTCGTTGCTGGCTCCGACAGCGCGCTGCGCCTGGGTCAGCCCGGGTCGAGGTCCGACGGCGCGATGTCTCTCGGGCTCAGCTGGGGCGCCGGGCTCTCATGGCGATTCACCCGTAACGCGGAGCTGTTCGGCGGGTACCGGTTCATGCAATACGGCCGGGAGAGCGCCTTCTCGCACGGCGAGCGGTCGTTGCCGGAGACGGACCTGATCGGTCACGACATTCTCTACGGCATCTCCGTCCGGTTCTAGCGTCGTCGAGGAATGGCTCAATTCCCGTAGCGAGGAGCTTCCATGGAATCTCGAAGTCTGGGCAAGACAGGTCTCACGGTGTCCACCCTCGGGTTCGGATGCGGCAACGTCGGCGGGCTGATCATCCGGGGGACGCCTGCGGAGCGAGAGCGCGGTGTCGCCCGGGCCATGGAGCTCGGCGTCAACTACTTCGACACGGCGCCGTCGTACGGTGACGGCGAGTCTGAACGGAACCTCGGGCAGGTGCTGAAGGCGCTGAGAGCGCAGGTGCACGTCGGCACCAAGTTCCGCCTCGATCCGCGCGATCTGGCGGACATCCCCGGGGCCATCGCCCGCTCGCTCGACGAGAGCTTGCGCCGGCTCGGCCTGGAGCGCGTCGATCTATTTCAGCTCCACAATCGGATCGAGCCGGCGCGCGGTACCGGCGCCTTGAGCCTCGGCGACGTGCTGGGCGAGGTCGTGCCCACCGTGCAGAAGCTCCGCCAGCAGGGGAAGGTGGGGTTCTCCGGGATCACCGCGCTCGGCGAGACGACCATGCTGCACCGGGCGATCGACGCCGGGGCGGTCGACACGGCGCAGGTCTGCTACAACCTGCTCAACCCCAGCGCGGGCGTCGCCGTCCCACCGGGCTTTCCGGCCCAGGACTTCGACGGGCTCCTGGGGCGGGCGCGCCAGGGCCGGGTGGGTGTCATCGTCATCCGCGCGTTGGCGGCGGGAGCCTTGAGCGGCGTCGAGACACGTCACCCCATCGCGGTTCCCTCGGTGGACCCGATCGCAACGGCCCCGGACTACCGCACCGACGTATCGCGGGCGCAGCTGCTCGGCGCGCTCGTGCGGGAGGGACACGCGGCGAGCCTGATCGAAGCGTCGCTACGGCTCGCGGTCGGTTCGGATGCGGTCTCGACGATCCTGGTCGGGTACTCGAGCCTGGAGCATCTCGAGGCCGCCGCAGCGGCGGTGAATCGCGGACCGCTCCCCCGAGCGGCACTCGATCGTCTCACGTCGCTCTGGTCCAGCCTCGCCGGGCGCTGAGGAGGGGCGACGCGCCGGCGACCGCGTGAGCGTAGGGACGCGCGCGTCTAGGCTCGGGTGACGCGGACGATCGCCCAACCGAACGTCCGCACGCGCTCGTCGATGTCGGGTCGGGTGCGCCGGCCGCTGGTGCGCCGGTC
>Ga0209058_1003650_pt1 | contig 12433 bp, 16 predicted proteins | sample GraSoiAngelo_147_FD_185904 | JGI IMG/M metagenome (GOLD analysis project Ga0209058, IMG submission 185904) | Grasslands soil microbial communities from the Angelo Coastal Reserve, California, USA - 14_1009_05_40cm (SPAdes) (version 2) | ecosystem: Environmental > Terrestrial > Soil > Grasslands ... | reverse complement strand
GGGGCTGAAAGCAGAAGCCCTTGAAGATGCCAGGCCGGCGCAATGGTCGAAGCTCATTTTCAATGCGTCGGTAAACGGCGTGTCGGCACTCACCGAGTTGCCGCATTGCCGCGAATTTGCCAATGAGATCGACTTCTCCGATCTCGGCTTTCTCTTACACGATCTGATTGAAGAAGGTAAGCGGGTTGCCGCCGGCGCTGGGGTTCAATTACGGGACGATCCGTGGGAGATGAACAAGGTGGGCGCTCAAACCGATCACCCGCCTTCCATGTTGTACGACGTGCGCCATCGCCTTCGCACCGAAGTCGATTTTTTAGGTGGTGCTATCGCCCGTGAGGCTCGTCGCCACGGAATCGAGGCTCCTCTTCATACGGCACTTTATCGGTTAATCAAAGGAAAAGAACTCTCATGGCAATGGCGGAGCGGCAGCCATGGAGATCAGCAGGTTCTGTCAAAGTTCGGTGAGAAGGGAACAGGTATACAGAATGTCCGATATCGAGGCGAGCAAAGCAGTCCTTAACCGCGACGGTTCCATGTTGCTCAAACCGGACCTGGCGGAAGCGATCGTTTCCGAAGTGCGGGAATCCGAAATTATCCAAATAGCATGCGACCTGATCAACATACCAAGCCCCACCGGTGAGGAACTCCAGATGGGCAACTATATGAGAGCGGCGCTCCAAGCAGCCGGGCTCAAAGTGAGTTCGCAGGAAGTCGAGCCCGGTCGAGCCAATATCATTGGTCTATGGGAGGGAGAGGGGAACGGGAAAAGTCTGATGTTCAACGGCCACATGGATACGTCCAACAGCGGCCGTGAAGAGTATCTCACCGGACTTGGCTACAAGCCGAAAGCTGTAATCAAAGACCGTTACATCTACGGCTTGGGTATCTACAACATGAAAGGTGCTCTGGTCTGCTACACCCAGGCCGCGCATGCGCTACGACGCGCGGGCGTGAAGCTGGATGGAAGCCTCTGGATTGCGGCGGTGGTCGGTGAAATTGAGAAATCCCAATCCGGTGATGAATTCGTCGGTAGAGAATACCGCGGCTATGGTGTTGGTACGCATTACCTGGTGAACCACGGCGTTTTACCGGACATGTGCATTTTGGGTGAGCCGACCGACATGCAAATGGTGCTTGCTCACTACGGGTCGCTGTGGGTGCGGCTGAAGATGCAAGGCTTGTACGTGCACACCGCGTTCAGCCAGACCCGGCAAAGGCAAACTTCGGTTCGCCGAATGCAGGACGTCCTCGAATTCATCAACGCATGGATCCCGACTTGGGAAGAGTGCGCCTGCTACGGCGATCACCGCGGGATTGTTAATGTGGGCAGCATACGCGCCGGAGAACCGTGGCGGGCCAGTCGTACGCCGGCAGAGGCGGAGATCTGCATGGATCTTCGCGTCCCTCCAACGATGCCGATGCAGGACGCTCGCAGGATCGTGAAAGACTTTTTTCTGAATCTCGCTCAGCAGTTTCCAGACTACGGCCTCGATTTCGAGACCTACGTATCAGTTCCTGGTGCCGAGATCAGTGAAGATCACGAACTGGTGAAAACAATCGACGCAGCTCACACCAGGATTATGGGAACGCCTCCCGCTCGCGCCGTTGTTCAGTGGTGTTCGGATGCGTCCGTTATGTCCCGCTTTGGTATCGAGACGTTGAATTACGGTCCATCAAGTGGAGAGAGGGACGCTGAAGGGGAGAAGGTCGCTATCGACACACTTACCAGCATCACCAAAATTTACGCGCTGGCGGCCGCCGAAATCTGCGGTACGCATGAGGACTAACACGATGCTTACGGCAAAACGTCAGTGGTTGCCGATCTCATCCGGCGAACTGGAGCGGAGATACAGAAACATCCGCTCCGTCATGGCACACGAGAATATTGATGCGCTGATCGTTTGCGGAAGCGAGTACACCGGTTTCGAAGGCGCGATTCGCTACGTTTCCGATTTTGAGATCGTGCACCGCTATGCTTACGTCTTGATTCCCCTCAACGGCGAGCCGGTCCTCGTTTTTCCGCGCGAGGCGCGATGGATCGGAGACAAGAAAAAAGCGCAGGTGAAGGAGAAGGTGTGGGCGGACATTCCCGGAGAGTGGCTGCGGGAACGCGCGGAATCCCAGCGATGGAAACGCGTCGGCGTGTATGGAATGGAATTCATCATGACCGTGCGCGATTATAAGGCACTTTCTGCCGGAAAGTCGTATGAGCTGGTGCGGTTCGATGTCCAGTTCGATATGGCAAGAGCCGTGAAATCTCAGGAAGAGCTGGCGGGCTTCCGCGACAGCATGGCCATCATCGAAGAGGGCTTCTGGGCAATGCTCGAACGCTACGAACCCGGAAAGACCGAAGCCGAAATCATGGCGCCGGCCGTGGAGCGTTTCTTCGCCGGAGGAGCGGGATTGCGCATGATGAATATCGTGCTGTCGGGCACGAATGGCGAAGCGGAAGCTCACTTCAAAGTTCCCGGACATCGAGTCGTGAACGCCGATGATCTGTTGTGTTACTCGCTGGAAATTACTGGAGCCGCCGGTTATTGGGTTGAGCTTTCACGGCCGCTGATCCGCGGCCGGCTCAGCCAGCGGACCGAACGTATGGCTTCGGTTTATTACGAGGCCATCGAAGCCGCGCGTTTGAAAATGCGCGAAGGAGAGCTAGCCGGCAACGTCCATGCGGCAGCGGCGCAGATATTCGAAAAGAGCGGCTTCGCGCTAGGCCACCTATCGGGCCACTCGATCGGCTTGACCATGATCGAGTATCCGACAATTGGTGCAAAGAGCGACGTGGAGTTGCGCGAAAACATGATCTTCAGCTTTCATCCCCAGGTCGTGGATCCAAACGGTGAAGCCTGCCTGTATACGCAAGACATGTACCGCGTCGGAAAGACCGAAGGCGAGAACCTGACAACGTTGCCGTGGAAGTTCTACGACGGAAGCGAGAGGTTGAAGCAGGGATTGCCATGAAGATTTGCGTAGTCGGTTGCGGCGCCGTCGGAAGCATTTTCGCCGCGCACCTTGCCAAAGCCGGTGAAGCGGAAGTGTACGCGCTGGATATCGCACGCGAACATATAGAAGCTATCCAGCGCAATGGTCTCCGTATTTCAGGCGCGGCCGAATTCACCGTCCCCCTGAAGGCATCGACCAATGTCGCCGACCTGCCTCGCTGCGATTTTGGAGTCGTTGCGACCAAGAGCATCCATACTAAGCTGGCAATCCAAAACGCCGCGCCCCTCTTTTCCGACGGTGCGGCTGTTTGCTCCGTACAAAACGGCGTCGGAAATGAAGAGATCATCGCCGAGCATGTAGGTCACGTCATCCGCGGCACAACGTTTCCCGCGGGTCACATCATTGGTCCAGGCCACGTTGGCTACGACATTCAAGGCGATACGTGGATTGGGCCGTTCGAGCCGAGTGCGGCACCGATGGATCGGGTGAGAACGTTAGCGAACCTTCTCACGCGCGCCGGCATGAACACGATCGCCTTGGAAGATGCGCGTGGAGCACAATGGACCAAACTGATTTTCAATGCATCGACGAATCCCGTCGGTGCGTTGACCCTCCTTCACCACGGTGCAGCAACGAGGTTCGCCCCGACGGGCAAGCTCTTTGACGACCTCATTTCCGAAGGAATGGCTGTGGCTCGCGCGCTGAGTATCAGCCTGCATGGGGATCCGCGTCAACTGGTTCAAAAGGGGGCGGCAGCGCCCGGCAAACATAAGGCAAGCATGCTGCAGGATGTTATAGCCCGTCGCCAGACGGAGGTGGATTTCATGAATGGCGCCATTGTGAAGTGGGGCGAAAAGACCGGTGTTCCCACTCCTCTGAACAAAGCGATGTGGGCTTTGATTAAAGGCCTGGAACATTCCTGGATTGATCCGTAACCGATAAATTTTTTGGAGAAGAAGTACCCGATGACCGTACCTTTTCGTATCGGAGTTTTGCAGCTCAGCATGGAACCAATGGAAGAGACGGTCACCATGGCTCGAGCGTGTGATGCGGCTGGCTTTGATTCCTTCTGGCTCGCCGAAGCATACCCGTGGTGGCGCAAACATTCGATGGAAGCTCGTTCGTCGACTGCGATGACCGCAGTGATTGCACGCGAGACGACGAGAATAGCCATTGGGTGGGGAATCATTTCACCATATACGCGTCATCCAGTTCAGATCGCAATGGAAGCACGCGTACTGCAGGACATTGCCGGCGAAGGACGTTTTCTTTTGGGTCTCGGCGCGTCGAAGATCTTCATGAAAGAGATCGGTGAAGGTGAGAAGGGCAAAGAGGTCGGGCCCGCGGTAGTAATGCGCGAGAGTTTGGAAATTATTGAGGCAATGCTTTCCGGCCGGGATGTGCAGTATCAAGGAAAAGCCTTTTCCGCCTTTGCACCACCGCTCAAGCCGGATGCGCACACGGCACGCTGGCGAGTCCCGATGTATGTGGGTGCTACCGGCCCGGTTTTGCAGCGGCTGGCCGGTTCGCATGCCGACGGTCTATTGACCGCGAGCATCACTACTCCGGCATTCATCAAGCTGTCGCGCGAAAAGATGGAAGAAGGTGCGCGCAAGGCCGGTAAAAATCCTTATTCGCTCGACCTCGGCGCGGTGATCGTCGGTAGTGTTGGCGAAGACGCCGGGACTGCGCGCGAAGGCGCGCGTGAAATGGCAGCGATGTACCTGGCGAACAAGGTTCAGAACATCCGTGGTTCAGCGGACGTTCTATTGGAATGTGCCGGTCTATCTTTCGATGAAATCAGGCCCATCGCTGATGCGATGGAGAGCGGGGGGCGCAAAGCCGCAGCGCGATTGGTTACTGATTCCATTTTGGACAAGACCTGCGCAATTGCCGGCACGCCTAAGCAATGCATCGAACGGATCGAGGCATACCAGGCTGCCGGATGCACGCACATCCTGCTCGAGCTATGGGGCGAAAACCGTCCTGCACAGGTGCGCCTGTTCGGCGAGAAAGTACTGCCGCATTTCAAGAAACAGAGGATCGCAAAGTGAAAACACGAAGCCTTTTCTTAGCAGGGGCAGTTCTGATGGTGATTGCTGCCGGCATCAATGCCCAGCAAAAGCAGTCGCAGGACCTGAGCTGGGCGTTTCCTCAGCTCGTCGCTGCGAAGGAACTGAAACCAGTCGAAGACGACGGCAAACCACGTCGAGTCCCAGGCAGCGACAAGGAATACACGCAAAAACAGATCGATGAGTTTTTTAATGCTCCCGATTGGTTTCCCGGGGAGCATCCACCGCTTCCGAAAACGGTCCAGTTCGGGAAGTCTCCGCGCGTTCAGGCCTGTGGCAAATGCCACCTTATTAACGGTCAGGGTCATCCCGAATCGGCAAGCCTGACGGGCCTCTCAGCGGCTTATATGGTCCGGCAAATGGCGGAACTCAAAAAAGACATCCGCAAGAATGCCGAACCTATGAATCGTACGCCAAAAATCTTTCGGATGAGGAGGTGCGTGAAGCCAGCGAATACTTTGCCAGCCTGAAGCCCGGCGTGTGGTACAAGGTGATCGAAGCACGAATGGTTCCGAAGACGGACTTGAACGTCAACTACAAGCGCCTCGCAACTCCAGACGGCGCCATGGAACCTATCGGCAACCGGATCATCAGCGTTCCCGAAGACGCGTTCCGGAACGAGAGCCGTGATCCTCGTTCCGGTTTTGTCGCCTACGTCCCGCCGGGCAGTCTCAAAAAAGGAGAAGATCTCGTCAAGACCGGCGGCGGGGGCCGAACCATTGCATGCAGCATTTGTCACGGTCCGGATCTGCGCGGCTTGGGAGAAGTACCACGTATCGCCGGACAGCACCCGATTTATATCGTCCGCCAGCTTTTTAACTTCAAGAATGGGCACAACGGCGGGCCGTGGTCCCTGTTGATGAAAGCTCCGGTTTCCAAGCTGACCGACGAAGACATCGTTTCCATTGCGGCCTATGTCGGCTCGCTGGCGCCCTGAGGCCGCGTTAATAAGGTTAGGAAATTCCGTCGCCGGCAGGTTACGATGACTCGAACGTATGAAGCATCAGCAACGGCAACCTGTTGCACGAGCGCTAAATAGGAACAACTCGAATGATGGGCACTTCGGCCTCGGCCTGCGTGAGCTGAAGAAGCTGGACAAGCTGCGCCGCATCAAAGAAGCGGCTGCGGACTTGTTTACGAGCAAAGGTTTCGAGGCGACTACCACTGCCGAAATTGCGGAACGCGCAGCTGTTGGCGAAGGTACAATCTTTTTGTATGCCAAAGACAAACGAGACCTTTTGTTCGACATCTGCATGGATGAATTGGAGGAGACGAGAAGCAAGGCCTTCGCGAAGATCCGGCCGGAGATGCCTCTTCTCGAACAGTTGCTCGTTCCGGAAGTGGTAATGTACAGGCAGTTGGCGAAGAACATCCGGCTTGAAAGAATTTTTTTCGAAGAATTGACGTTTTGTTCCGGTCCGCAGGCGGAACGGCTGCGTGAAAGCCGGCTGCGGATGATCTCCCGAATCGAGCATCTCCTGCTGGCAGCGGAACAACGCGGGCACATTCGTAGCGAAGAGGATCCCGCGTTTGTCGCGCGGCATGTCTTTTTTTCCTCCCAGAGCGCCATGCGATGGTGGATCGCCGGCCATAAGCCCAAGGTCTCCGAGGGTATCGCCGATCTTCGCCGCATCTACACGCTTCACCTGAGGGCGCTGAATCCGAGTCGCGCCGCATTCGGTAATCGATAGTTATCCGGACAGGAGCAAAATCCAGCTCTTCTCTTACCCTATTGGGGGTTCGCGGCCGCAGCCGTGCTTTCCAACAGCTTTTGACCTGTATTCGTGAACGTGATCGCCCTGGCGTTTGCGGTATGGCCTCCATTTCTGGCGGGATTACCTTCCACAGTGAGGACGTCCCCGGCTTTGAGGGAATCTCGAGTCCAGCCTGCCCTCCTTAGGACATTCACACCATTCAACTCGAACCCCCAATTCGTAACCGTGCCATCAGCGCTCTTGACGTCCATGAAAAACCAGACGTGAGGGTTCCTCCAGTCGAACATGGTTACCGTACCGGTCATGGTGAACGGTTTCGAGGTATCGTATATCGCTACGAGCGTGTGATGACCGAACGCCGGGGCGGCAGCGAAAGCAAGCGCAACAATAAACATAGCTAATGTAGCCAACCTTGTTGTCTTCACTAAACCTCCTTAAACTTCAACGGCGGTCAGAAAATCACTTATTTCGCGGTTGGATATCGATTGTTTTCGTTACAGACGTACTCCACGAGCTCGTCATCTGGATATGGCGTGAACGGCAGCGTAACTGTCCAGGGTTTGGCATACGACTTCGGGTCGTTGATCGTTATAGCAACCTCCATATGGCCGAAATCTTTCCGGTGGAACCGCTCCGTCACGTGCAATGCGTCGGAACCAGGCATACCGGCGCTATCGATCCAATTCTTCTCGTGGAACCCGGCCGTCTCGACTACAAACGTATCTCCATCCCAACGACCAATCGAGTAGCCCATATAGGCGGGATCGGGGTCCCGGGGAAGCTCACGGCCGTCCGTGAAAATTTGGCGCCAGGTCTGAACGGCTTCGAAAAGGATCACAGTGACTTTGAGCACGGGCATATAGAGAATTTTGAAGGGATCCGGGGACAGAAACGCTCGTGGAACGCCGCCCGGGAAACACCGCGCCCACGGATTATCGAAGCTGTTGGTTTCCCGCCTCTCGTTGTAGATCGCCTGCGCTTCGGGGAGCATCACAATCTCCCCTGGCTTGAGATCCTTTCCGATATTGTACTGATACCCATTCACTCTCCAGATTCCAGAGATGTCCGGCTTGCCGTCCGCAGTTCTCGGCGCCGGCGCCGAGAGGTCGGGCGTACCGTCCGGAGTTCGCGGAATTCCTGGAGTTTTGTAGTTCACCCATTGCGCCGGGGATGGCAGAGCGAAAACTAGGAGAAGAGCCGTTCCAGCAATCATGCGGATCAAGGATTCTATTTTCTCCATTTCAGTCATCTCCTAATTTAAGAACAAGTTCGCTCTTCCTTACGAAAGCAGAGGCCGTCCGTGCCCTCAGATCAGGTCTTCAGATAAGTGAGTACACTCAGACTTGTGATGTGCAAGCTAGCATTCTCAGCATTCCCGTGTAAATTGTAAAGAATCGAAAAGGCTGCGGGGAGCGGAACATCGCTGCACTCGAAATGGCGTGAGATCACGTGACGACAAGGACAGCTCGGTCGCCTGGGGAACGCGGTAAATGCTGAAGCGGTGATCACGTCATCATCGTTGGAAATCCTGGACGCAATGCGGATGATCATCGCCTCCGCATGATCCGTTTAAAACGGACTTCTGATGGACGTTGGGCGCGCGTTGAAGGCTATCGTCTTCGCCAAGGTATGAACTACAGCGGTGTGGTTTCCGGCTTCGGGAGCTCCGAAATCCTTTCATACTTGGTTCTGGCCAGGTCCCGCGCTTCGGTCAATGGACGACTGATTTGGGGGTTATGGTCGAGAACTTCGCGATGCCCATCAAGAATGCCGTCAATTTCTTGGGAAATTTGTCGCAGTTCTTCTCGGTTAAGTTTGACCATTGTGGTGTCGCTCCAAGAGGTTGATCCCCGCCCTGCAGTCGATCGGAATGGATGCGATTTCCATTTCATAACCTTCCGCCAGAACGCCATTCCAATAAACCCAAACCTGAACGGTGTCCTCGTGGATACTGCACCGAATGTCGGAGGCTGCGTAATCGCCGTAATCAGGTAGCGAGTTCATCTCAAGCACATCACTGTCGACCGCATTAGACGAATGCTTTTTACTATCGAAGCACGATCGGAGCAAATAGCTCGAACGTGGTAACACCGTGTGGAGACTTGCAGGAATCAGGCAGGGCAGCCTAGCAGGCAGCTGAAAAACCCATTCGAAACGACGAATGCGCTGTAGGGGCGGTCTATGACCGCCCACAATGTCGAAACCGAGACATCGCGGGCGCTCATAGAGCGCCCCCACAGTTGCTTGTCTTGAGTTTTTCCGGATGACTAGAGGTTATTTTTGACCCGGTATTCTCTTGACGATCAGGTTGCCTTCTACGAAGACGCCGACGAAGTGCGTGACGCGACCCTGCGCATCCTTGACAAATTCGAGTCGATTGCTCCCCGCCCAGAGGAACTGCGTCTCGGACAGCGGAGTCAACGGCGCACCTACGAGGAACAACTCCCCATTGGCCATCGTGACGGCCCACACCGAAGGAACCGTGGGATTCTCGGGCCAACGGAAGTCGTAGGTTCCTACATATTGGGCGAGAATTTCGGGCGCGACCTTGACGGGTTTGATTGCCTTCATTTCCTCACTGCGCGTCCCGACCAGATGCTGACCGCGACGGTCCTTCTCATTCTGGGCGCACACGTACTCTAACAACTCCGTATCTGGTACCAGAGTAGCCTTGACCGTGACGGTTAACGGCCGGCTGTAGACGGCCGGGTCCGAAAATGTTTCTTGAATCTCCATGTGCCCGAAATCGAGGCGGCGATACCGTTCGATGAGCCGGAGGTCTTCAGTGTGCGGATGCCCAGCAAAGTCCAACTTCGTGGTGTCGTTGTAGCCAATCGTTTCCACAACCAACGTATCGCCTTCCCAATGCCCCACGGAATAGCCCATGAAACTCGGGGTGACCACTTCGGGGAGCGCACGTCCATCCAGGAAGATTTGGCGATAGGTGAGGTTTTCAGACATGACCATCATCAGCGTCGGTGTCTGCACAATCTTGTTCGGAAGCGCCAGGAAGTGATTGAAGCGCGGGCCTTCCGGGAGGCACCCTGGCGGGTCATCGCGAAACAAGTTTTCAGTCTGCTGTTTAGCAGCCTCACGCGCCGACGGCTGGATTTCATCGGGCTTCAGGCCACCGGCAATGTAGAACAGAGACGGGCCAGCATCGAAGCCCCACACGCCGGAGAAATCCGGCTTGCCCTCAGCCGTGCGGGGCGCCGGGGCAGCGAGATTTGGGGCGCCGTCCGGGTTCCGAGGGATTCCTGGCGTGGGATGTTTCAGCCATTGGGCGTGAAGTGGCGAAGTTGTACAAAACAGCAAAACGATCACAGCGGTCCATTGCGTTATCTTCATCGTGCCCTTTCTTCCATTAAGCCGGAGAGGCTGGCAACGATTCGATCAATTGAGCCTGAGAACGGACATTGCGATCGATCACTTCGAGTGCTTGTTCAACACGGTCCTGTGAAAGCAATCCTGAGCGCAGCATGCGTACCCAGCCCATGATTGCCGTCAGCGGCGTGCGCAATTCATGGCTGATTGTGGCGAGAAACTCGTCCTTCATGCGGCTCGCCACTTCGGCCTGCCTTCGCGCCTTACGCGTTTCCTCGAGCGCCTCCGCAGTCCGCCGCTCCAGGATTTTCTTTTCCGTGATATCGCGCGCGATCTTGGAAGCTCCGATGATAGTGCCGCCGCCGTCCCGAATGGGGGATATCGTCAGAGAAACGTCTATAACGGTGCCGTCTTTTCGGCGTCGTTTGGTCTCGAAGTGATCGATGCGCTCGCCCCGCCGGATTCGGCTTACGATCGCGTTTTCTTCCCCGGCTAATTCCAGCGGAACGATTCGCAGGATCGACTGGCCAATCATTTCGTCCTCCGTGTATCCAAAGATTCGGGCCGCGGCCGGATTCCAGCTCGTGACAATACTATCTAAGTCCTTGGAAACAATTGCATCATCGGCGTTTTGTACGATGGCAGCAAGATACTGCGGGGCGAATTGCGGCAGATCTGCCGGAGGTTTTGACATAGAAGCGCGAACGATTTTGAGTCAGCTTGACGCGTAGATGCAAGCGCAAATTGAAGCCCAATCGCCATCGCAGCACTCCCCAGCCGCGGCGAGCCCGGGTTTCAACATTTCAGGCTTTTGATGCCTCCGTAGACGGCGAAAGGTGCGTCTCTCCAATAAACTTCAGGACGGTGAAACCCGGCTTGCGCGAGAATGCTGAGCTCGTCAAACAATTGCTGGTAGGTATCCTCTTTGGCCCAATCCGCCAAGTGATTGCGGCCTTCCGCCTCAGTGATGCCATGCTTCGCCATGAAGTCCAACCAATACCGGAGCATTACGCCGTGTGTAGGTTCCGTCATGTCCATCGTGCAATCACCATTCAGGAAGATACCGCCTTCTGAAAGGGCCTCGAAGATATTTCTGTAAACCGCACTCTTCGCATCCAGCGTGGGAATATGATGAAGCGAAAGGGTGGCGATGACGGCGTGACACTCGGTTAATTTCTCCGTGAATGACGTTTCGCGCAGTGCAATGCGGTCCTCGAACTTGCGGAGCCGGTCCTCCGCCACGGCAAGCATCTTGGTGTCGATGTCCCAGATCTCCAGACGGATTTTCGGAAGTGTCGACAAAACTGCCTCCGCGAGCGCTCCAGTGCCGCCGCCAAGCTCGATGACTCGTCCATGTTGCGGAATAATTTGCGAAAGCCACCAGACAATGGTCGCAAGCATCCGCTCGTAGCCCGGAATCAATGTGCGGATGACCCGGTCATAGTCCGTCGCAGCCATGCCAAGATGCGCCTGGACTGAGTGCTGGTGGGACATAGTTTAATCTTGTATATTGATTGCGATCACACGCTAAAAAATGGACTGCACTTACTTGGGGTACACAGCGCCGTTAACGCCGTGTGCCCGCTTCAATGCGAACATTGCTCGGCGTTTTCAACATCCCTGACGATCACGGCATTGCGGGCGGGATAGGCGACTACCGATCCACGAGGCGACAGCAACCTGGAGATGATCGCCGCAATATCCTCGGCCTTGGCGTAGTTTAGGAAGTAAGTGTGGGTCTGGAGCGGTAACGCATTCAGACAGGCCGCGGCGGTCGCAGCCTTCTGTTTCGCCTCCGCTTCGAAAACGGCATTTGGTACCACTCGCATGATGTTGCCTTCGACTTCTTTCGCGAGGCCGTGAGTTTTCAGGACCACATCGAGGACCTGCTCCCACTGCGCCTCCTTCACCATCAAGTTGACTTTGCCCTGGACTGCCGGATGGATTACGATATTCATGCCGGCGACATTTCCCATGAAGCGGAGGAAGTCGCCGAGATCCATGTCCCTGGCGTCGAGCGTGATGAGTTGCGCGGACACAAAAAAGGCTGTGAGAAATAAAGTTGTCATAGTGCTTCCATAACCAGCATACCGCTGTGCGTGAATGCAAAAAAAGCCCGCCCATTTGGGCAGGCTTTGGATGAAGCGATCTTTCGCCGTTCGACGTTAGGCCGCTTTGCCTCCAACAGTGCATCGATGATGCCTGAGAATGTCGAGGATCGCTGAGTCAAAGCACATTTACTTCGGAACTGTTGATGCGCTCTCGTCGTGGTCCTGTCGGCCGGCGGGCGACACCTTCGATCTGTATTTCACGTTCCTGTTTGTCGCGAACGATGGTAAGCGTGACCGTCGATCCGGCCGAACGCATCTCGTGGCT
>Ga0209058_1003649_pt1 | contig 12433 bp, 8 predicted proteins | sample GraSoiAngelo_147_FD_185904 | JGI IMG/M metagenome (GOLD analysis project Ga0209058, IMG submission 185904) | Grasslands soil microbial communities from the Angelo Coastal Reserve, California, USA - 14_1009_05_40cm (SPAdes) (version 2) | ecosystem: Environmental > Terrestrial > Soil > Grasslands ... | reverse complement strand
TGTCTCGATGCAGGACTGGTACGTGGCGCGGCACCTGCCGATTCAGGTGGCCGAAGGGTTGCGGTACGCGGAGGAGCAGACCGCCTGGCTTGACCTGAGGGTGATCGCTCAGACGATCTTCTGCGTACTCGCGCGCTCATGGTGGCTTCCCAAGAAGCGATCTCCGTCGGCCGATGGACGGGAGACTTCATAATGCCGGCCTGCGTGATCAGCCAGCCGCGGTTCTTCCCTGGCCTCCACTACTTGCACCGGATGATGGTGACCGACGTGTTCGTGGTCCTCGATACCGTCCAGTTCACTCCCCGGCACGAGGAAAACCGGGCCAAGCTCAAGGGTCCCACCGGACCGCAGTGGCTTACGGTCCCGGTGCGGCAATCGCGCCGCGACCAACCCATTGGTGAGATTCGCCCCGACGACACGCAATCCTGGCGACGCAAGTTGATCGGCACGCTCAACAGCCTGTACGCTCCAGCGCCATGCTTCGAGGCCCACGCGCCCGAGATCATCAGCATCCTGGAACATCCCCACGAAACGCTGACGGAGCTAGACCGCGCCTCGTGGGAGCCCGCCCTGCGGCTCCTCGGCATCACCTGTCGGTTCGTCTGCTCCTCCGAGCTGCCGCTGTCAGGCAAAGGGTCGGAACTGCTGCTCCAGATCTGCCAGTACTTGGGCTCGACGGTCTACATTTCCGGGGCGGCAGCCAAAGGCTATCTCGACGTCGCGGCGTTTGCGGCTGCACGAATCGAAGTCGTATTCCAAGAGTACCATTACCCGGTCTACCCCCAGCGGCACGGCGACTTCGCGGCGTTCCTCAGCTATCTCGATATGCTGTTCAATGTCGGGCTGGACCGGGAAACGGTTCTGGCGGGCGGCCGCAAGGGCTCGACAGACTGAGGTGGTGCGTGACACCTCCGCGCGCGCGGCCTCGCGAGGGTGCCGCTACCGCGCGTCGACGATGTAGGCCTGGGTGACGGAGGAAGAGCCACCGGTGGCGTTGAGCATCCAGTTGCTCGCCCACAGGATGCGGCGCCCGTCCCGCGCCGGCACCCCGTGCGGCTCAGCGCGGTACCCACCGGCGTTCGAGTCGCTGTGGGTATGGGCGTAGCGTTCCACGGAGCCGCTCCCATCCAGCTTGACGGCGACGAGTTCGTCGCTGAACCGCTGCCCGGGTGACGGCCAGTACGTTACATACACCCACCCTGGCCGATCGAGGTTGCGGGCCGAGATATGATAGGGGTAGGCTTCGTTCGTCGGGTCGGTCAACGAGGTGACCGCCCCGTCGCGCAACCGCACCATCACTACGCCACCCATCAGCCTCCCGTTCACCGTCTTCCCGATGTTACCGCAGTGCTCCTGCCCGATGATCACGTCCTCGTTGTTGTCGAACGGGTTCAGCGTGACGTCCGGATGCCCCAGGTCGTAAATGAACCCCTGCGCGGCCGTGCCGTTACAGCGCGGCGCCGCGGCCGGCATCGGGCGCGGCGTCAGCGCCAGCGTGTTCGGGTCGACGTCGAGCACCTGCTGCCAATCGCCTTGGAAGTGCACGATCACGTACCGACCCGACGCCGACACCTGCGTGAAGTCGAGCGTGCAGCCACTCGGTGCCCCACAGCTCGAAAAGTCATACACGGGCCCCAGCCGCTGACTCGGGTAGGGCGCAAAGGGGGGCTGCGGATCCATGTCGACAACGAACACCTGCGTGGCACTTGAGAGCGCGATGAAACGGCCATCGCGCGAGGGCCCCATCTCGATATCCCCCGGCGCGGCGATGGGCAGCGTCCAGCTCCGCGTAATCACGCACGTCCGAATGTCATACCACCAGAGCTGCGTCCCGTAGGCCTTGACTCGCTCGTACGCGTGGGTCAGGCTCGGATGCCAGCGCCCATAGCCGCCATCGCCGCAACCGCTCGAGATGACTTGGTAGGTGTTCCCGTCCAGCACTAGATCGCTGGGCGAGCCGCTGTTTTGCAACATCAGGAGCGTGCCATCGGCGTTCCACGGCTGGTCGTCAGAATAGTGGTGGCGCGCATCCGCCCCCCAGGTCCCCGAGCCCCCCCCCGTCATCGTGATCGTCGTCCCCGAGTCCCCCACGATACGCATCACTTTCAGGCTAAACGGCGTCGGATAGATCGGCGCCAGAAACGCTGGCTTCGCCAACGTCGGCACCGTCAGGACGAACCCAGGATCGGTGATCGGTCCTCCCCCGCTCGAGGCGGTCACCGTCACCGTGGCGATCCCGCTCTTCCCCTCGCTTGTCGCCGTGATCGTGGCCACCCCGGCCGCCACGGCCGTCACGAACCCGCTGCCGCTCACCGCCGCTGCCGGCGTGTTGCTGCTCGCCCACGTCACCGTGCGACCGGTCAGCACGTTCCCCGCCGAGTCGTTCGTCGTCGCCGACAACTGGACGGTTCCCCCAACGGGCAGGCTCGCCACCGCGGGGGTAACCAGCACCGATGCCACCGGCACCGCCGTTACGGTGACCGTCGCGTTGGCCGCCTTCCCCCCCGGATGAGCGGTGGCACTCACCTTGAAGGTCCCTGTGTCCGAGCCGGCTTTGTAATGCCCGTAGTGTCGGCCGCCGCTGCTCGCCGTGTCCGTGATCGCACCACTCGTCACGCTCCACGTCACGCTCATCTGGGCAGTATCGCCGGTGGACGTGAACCCGACCGCCATGAAGTCCGCAACCTGGTTCGGCAGCAGCGTGATGGCCTGGGGCGAAACCACCAGCGAGCTGACTGTCGGAGTCGAATCGGTGACGCTGGCCGGTTGCTCGCAGCCGAACAGCGCCGCGGCGGCGAGTACTGCGGCGGGCAGCGCGAGCGCCCGGAACTGGAGCGGCGCCCGGGAGCCACACCGCTCGCGCGTGCGCGTCATGGCGCCCCCGTCCCGAGCCTTCCGCCGCGCTAATGGCATGTGCCGCTGCCGGAGTCGGTGAAGGTCTGGCCAGTGATCGGGACGAACTCCCAGCTGTAGCTCCCGTCGGCCAGGGTCAGCTTCAAGACCCCCCACGTGCTGCTGTTACGCACCTGGCTATTGGGAAGTGGCGTCCCAAACGAGTACAGGCCCCCGCCCCCCGTCCCCACGACAAACGCGCGAATCCCGCGCACCGTGTCCAAGTGGCCGTCCGGGGTTTGTGGCGCGAACCGCTCGTACTCGTGGTCGTGGCCTGCGATCGCGATCTCGGCCCCGTAGTCGTACAACGCCTGCCACAACGGCTGCACTTCGGAATAGCTGCCGTGCACGCTCCCCGAGCTGAAGCGGGCATAGTGCATGTAGGCCAGCGTGCACTGCTTGGTGCTGGCCGCCAGGTCTGCACGCAGCCACTGCTCCTGCGACGAGCCCGCGCTCATGTCGATGAAGGTGTTGAGCACGACGACATGCCACGCGCCGAGGTCGTAGCTGTAGTAGTAGCGCCCGCTGTCGCCGACGACGGTGCCGTGCTCACGAAAGAAGTAGCGATAGTAGTCGGCCGCGCCGGACGTGATCGAGTCATGGTACTCGTGGTTGCCCGCCGCGGGGTGGACGACCGCTTGATACCGCCCCCATGAGGGCGCCCAGCAATTCGCGTAGTCCTGGTAGTAGCCGTCCGGGTAGGCGTTATCGCCCGCCGTGAAGACCGTGCCCCCGATCCGCCCCAGCAGCGCCGCGGTGCTGTCGTCGGTGGCGTCGCCACACTCCGCGATGTCGCCCGCCCCGACGAGGGTCACGGTGGCCCCGACCGGCGTGACGGTGACGCTGGCACCACCACTCTTGCCTTCGCTCGTCGCCGTGATCGTCGTCGACCCCGCCGCGACACCGCTCACCAGCCCGCTGCCGCTGACCGTCGCGACGGCGGTGTTGCCACTCGCCCACGTCACCATCCGGCCCGAGAGCGCATTGCCGCTCGCGTCCTTCGGCGTTGCCGTGAGCTGCTGGGTCTGCCCCGGCTGCAGGCTCACCGTCGCGGGACTGACCGTCACGGACGCGACCGGGACGCTTGTCACCGTGATCGCCGCCGTGCCGCTCTTGCTTTCGCTCGTCGCTGTGATCGTCGCCGACCCCGCCGCGACACCGCTCACCAGCCCACTGCCGCTGACCGTCGCGACGGCGGTGCTGCCACTCGCCCACGTCACCACCCGGCCGGAAAGCGAATTGCCGCCTGCGTCCTTGGGCGTTGCCGTGAGCTGCTGGGTCTGCCCCGGCTGCAGGCTCACGGTCGCGGGACTGACCGTCACGGACGCGACCGGGACGCTCGCCACCGTGACCGCCGCCGTGCCGCTCGTGCCTTCGCTCGTCGCTGTGATCGTCGTCGCGCCCGCCGCCACGCCCGTGACGAGGCCGTTCCCGTTCACCGCCGCGACCGCGCTGCTGCCGCTCGACCAGCTGATCGTCCGCCCGGACAGCGGATTTCCATTCGCGTCCTCAGGCGTCCCCGTGAGTTGCAGCGTCTGGCCCACCGGCACGGTGGCCGACGCCGGGCTCACGACGACCGATGCGACCGCCGGCTGAGCGCACGTCACCGTGACGTTCCCGGTGTCGCTCTTCTGCCCGGGGTGGCTCGTGCCTGCAACCTTGAACGAGCCGCAGGCGGTACCGTTGTAGTGCGCGTAGTGGCGGCCACCCTGGCTGCTCGTATCGACCAGCGTCCCACCCGTGACGCTCCATGTCACACTGATCTGGGCGGTGTCGCCGGCCGGCGTGAAGCCAACCGCCATGAAGTCCTGGAGTTGGTCTTGCTGAAGCGTCACGACCTTGGGGAAGACGACGAGCTGACTGACTGTACTGCCCGGACCGGAAGGATTGGCCAACCTCTCGCAGGCGATCACCGCTCCAGCAACCAATGCGGTTGCGGATACCACGGTGCGCGCATCGGCTTTGAGCCGGGCGAGACGTTGGGCCAGCTTGTGCAAGAACGTCATTGAGCCCCATCCGGGTGACAAAAAGTCGCCGGGCCGCCCCGTCGACCGTGTCGATCACTGGCGGCCCGGCGAGCATAGCGGCGAGCCGCTGTAGCCCCGTGGCTCTGCGTCACCGCCTTTCGACGGCTTTGCTCTGAACAGTGCCCAAGCGGAACTCGCCTGACTCGCGGCGGCGACTCCGCTCGGGACGCAACGTACTGGCGCTCCTGCAGCACGGCAGTGATCTGTGTCATTCCGCCGCCGGTCACGCTACTTCGTTGTACGCGAGGGAGTTGCGAGCGATCTCGACGCCCGCGCGCGGCGATACCGTCCCGAGAAAACCACGCCTTGACCGCACGGGGGCGTGCACGACCCGATTCGCTAGTAAGGAGCTCCCCCTCGCGCACGACTTCCCCCGCCCAGACACCGACGCGTCCGTGATGATCGATACGCTCCAGCGTCAGTTCCCACAGGCCTGCACAGCGATCCCCGACTAGGCTCTCGGGTGTCACGAATCCGTCACTAAGACACCACACCTTTGTAGCGCGCGCGCGACCGCGGTGAGGCGCGTGCGACGTGAAACGCACGCGGCAGGTCCGCGCAATCCCTCGTGTGACAGCGAGTTGGGATGCCTGTTCCGCCGAGCCACGCGCCGGCTGACACCGCGCATGTCCCATGCGTTGGGATGCTCGGTCGCTTCGAGCGAGGAATGCAGCCGAACATGCGCCCCAGTTTTTCGCAGCGGTTGTATCCCTACCGGCGACCACTCACGTGGCTGTTGCACGGCTGCCTCGTGCCGCTCGCGTACCTCGGGGCCTACGAGCTACGTTTCGAGTTCGCGATCCCGCCGGTCGAGCTGCGTCGCTTTTTCACGACCCTCCCCCTCCTCGTCGTGCTGCGCCCCGCGTCGTTCTATGTCTTTGGACTGTTCCGCGACTACTGGCGCCACGTGAGCCTCCGCGATCTCGCCAACGTGATCCTCGCCGTGACACTGGGCTCGGTGGCGTTCGTGGGACTCCTTTACGTCACCGCCCACTTCCGCGGCATGTCACGTGCCGTCCTCGTGCTCGACTGGCTGCTCGCGATCTTCCTGGTCGGCGGGTTTCGGTTCGGCGCCCGGATCGCCCGTGAGGTGCAGGTGCTCCGCCGTCTGAAGGTGCCGCAGGGGAAGCGCACCTTCATCATTGGCGCGGGCGAGGCGGGCGAGCAATTGCTCCGCCAACTGTTGCACGAGCCGCGGCGCACCCTACGGGTGGTCGGCCTGATCGACGACGATCCCGACACTCATGGGCGATCGCTTCACGGTGTCCGTGTGCTCGGTGGGACTGTGGCTTTGCCTCAACTCGCGGCCGCACACCGCGTGCAGCTGCTCGTGATCGCCGTCCCCTCCGCCACGCGGGCCGAGCTGCAGCGCATCGTCGAGCGGTGCGTGGAGGCGAAGTTGCCGTTCCAGATCCTCCCCCGCCTGCAGGATCTGCTGGCCGGGCGCGCCAAAATCAGGGAGCTCCGCGACGTCCAGCTCGAGGACCTGCTCGGCCGCGAGCCCGTGACGATCAGACTGGACGAAGTCGAGCGCGACCTCGCCGGCAAGACCATCCTGATCACCGGAGGCGGGGGCTCGATCGGATCGGAACTGGCCCGCAAGGTGGCCCGCTTCCGTCCCCGACGGATCGTCTTGCTCGATCGGGCAGAAAACACGCTCTATTTCGCAGCGGTGGAGCTGCACCGGGCGCACCCCGATATCGAGCTTCTTCCCGTCATTGCCAACGTCACGAACTACGAGCGCGTGGGAGAGATATTCCGGACCTATCAGCCGACCTACGTCTACCACGCGGCCGCGTACAAGCACGTGCCGCTGTGCGAGGCCAACGTCAGCGAGGCGGTGTGGAACAACATCGTGGGCACGCGGCGACTCGCCGAAGCCGCCGCCCGCTATGGCGTCGCGAAGTTCGTCCTGATCTCGACCGACAAGGCCGTCAACCCCACGAGCGTACTCGGCGCCACGAAACGGGTGGCCGAACGGGTCGTGCTCGAGCTGCCCTACCTCGCCGCGGCGGGCACCGACGTTCGCGTCGTGCGCTTCGGGAACGTGCTAGGATCTGACGGCAGTGTGCTGCCGCTCTTCCGGCGGCAGCTAGCGGCCGGGGGCCCTCTCACGGTCACACACCCCGAGGTGACGCGGTACTTCATGACGATTCCGGAGGCCGCGGAGCTCGTGCTGCAAGCGGCGGCGCTCCCCGAAGCGCGCGGACGGATCGCGATGCTCGAGATGGGAGAGCAAGTCCGCATCGTCGACCTGGCCGAGCACCTCATCCGGCTTTCGGGCCTCGTGCCTCATCGCGACATCCGGATCGAATTCACCGGCCTGCGGCCGGGCGAGAAGCTGCACGAAGAGCTCGTCGCCGCCGGGGAGACGGCGCAGCCGACATCGATCGGGAAGGTCTACGTGGTAGAGCCGAAGTCGCACGACCTGCTCACCTTCCGCCTCGGGCTGGAGCGGCTCGCTGCGGTGCTACGGCGAGGGGACGATGAGGGGGTGCTGCGCGGGATTGCCGTGCTCGTGCCGGAATACAGCCCCTGGCCGGGTTCGGCGGCCGCTCGGGCCGTCGCGGCGGCGCACCGCGAGGTGACGGCGGCGGTCACATGGCACGTGACACTCCGTCGCCGCCACACCCGACATCGATCGGGAAGATCCACATGGTAGAGCCGAACTCGACGACGAGCGGGGGGGCCGGGCCCGAGGTGCTGCCGGGTGCCGCACCGCTCCGGCGGCAGAGCTGGCTCCCGTTCTCCCCGCCGGCCGTGGGGCAGGCAGAAATCGACGAAGTCGCGGATACGCTGCGCTCGGCGTGGATCACGACCGGCCCCAAGACTCAGCGGTTCGAGCGTGAATTCGCCGCGTTCGTTGGCGCACCCGGCGCCCTGGCGCTGAACTCCTGCACCGCCGCGCTGCACACGGCGCTAGCGACGCTCGGGATCGGGCCGGGCGACGAGGTCATCACGACCCCGATGACGTTTGCCGCCTCGGTCAACGTGATCGAGCACGTGGGCGCCCGCCCGGTGCTCGTGGACGTGGAGCCCGATACGCTGAACATCGACCCTGCCGCGATCGCCGCAGCTATCACGGCCCGGACCAAGGCCGTCCTCCCCGTCCACTACGCGGGTCATCCCGTGGACCTGGACCGCATTGGGGAGCTGGCCCGGGCCCACAGCCTCGCGGTCGTTGAGGACGCCGCGCACGCCATTCCCGCTCAGTACCGAGGGCGGTGCATCGGCGCGGGGCCGAACCCGGTGGCGTTCAGCTTCTACGCCACGAAAAACCTCACGACCGCCGAAGGCGGCATGCTCACCGGCGAGCCGGCGTTCCTCGAGCGGGCACGCGTACTGAGCCTGCATGGGATGACGCGGGACGGCTGGCAACGCTACCACGAGGGCGGGAGCTGGTTCTACGAGGTCGTGCTTCCCGGCTTCAAGTACAACATGACCGACATCCAGGCGGCCATGGGACTGTGCCAGCTGCGCAAACAGGAGGAATTCCAGCGGCGGCGACGCCAGGTTGTGGCGCGCTACAGCGGCGCCTTCGCGAGTGACGAGGCGTTCGAGCTCCCCGTGGCGCGGGCGGACACGACGCACGCCTGGCACCTCTTCGTCCTCCGGCTCAGGCCTCAGGCGCTTCGCATCGGGCGCGACCAATTCGTTGCGGAACTCACGGCACGTAACATTGGCACCTCTGTGCACTTCATCCCCGTCCATCTCCACCCCTACTATCGGACCAAGTACGGCTACCGGCCGGATGACTTTCCCGTGGCCTACGAGAACTTCCGGCGCATGCTAAGTCTGCCGCTCCACCCGGGGCTGTCTGATGGTGACGTATCGGACGTGATCGAGGCGGTCCTCGCGGTCGCGAGCGCACACCGGCGCTGAGAGGAAGCCCGATGCACTTTGGCCCTGGGTCGAATGAGGGCGTCCTGCGACTCTCAAGTTTTCGGAGATACTCGGTAGCTCACCGCAGTGCACCAACCTGGGCGTGAGCCGCGCGCACAACATCTCCCCCCCCGGCTTAAACGACGGTCGTCGAAAGCGATTTTGAGGATTTTGCCGAACCTTGGGGTTGCGCTCGTCCCCTCGGCGACATTGGCGACGACGTTGCGCATGCAGAAGTGAATTGGGCGACCCGACCGCCGTGACCACCCTCACGGACGCGCGGGCTAGAAGACCACATCTTGTACACGCCGTTCTACCGCTGTCCGTCCGAACTCCCCACGCCCTAGAGGAGCAGGAAGGCCCATGAAGGCCGCTCGTTATTTTGTGGTCGTTCTCCTCGTATGTGCGCTGGCCCTGGCGTCCGCCTGCGGTGATCGCGCGCCCACCGCACCCCAACCCTCGGCACCTCAGGCGGATCTCATCGGCTCGCTGCTCGGGGCGACGGGGCTGCTGAAGTGCTCGAACCTGCCCTACGACTCGACCACACAGACGATCGGGATCGGGGGCGGCAGCCTCAAGGTCGGGCCCCACACGCTCACAATCCCGTCGGGCGCCCTCGCCCAGCCGACGACGATCACGATGACCTTGCCCACCGGGCTCGGCGTGAACGCCGTCAAGTTCAAGCCGGCCGGGCTGCAGTTCCGCGCGCCCGCCGTGCTCACGATGAGCTACGCGAATTGCAGTCTGCTCGGCAAGCTGCTCCCCAAGCGGATCGCGTACACGACGGACAACCTGCAGATCCTCTATTACCTGTTGTCGCTCGACAATCTGTTCAGCAAGTACGTCACCGGGAAGGTCAACCACTTCTCCGACTACGTGATCGCGTGGTGAGACGGTCGTGACTGCAGTTTCCATCCCCGGTCCCGGGCAGGCGGGTCCGCGCGCGCCGGTGCGCCCCGCGGGGGATCTGTTGCATGAAGCGCGTGCCCGGGAGCGGGCTGCTTGCATTCCCGAAGCGATCCAGTGTTACCAAGCCGCCATCGCCACGGCTGACCGGACGGGGGAGCGAGCGGTGCTGGCCGAGGCGCTGCGGCGGCTCGCCGTCGTGCGCCATCACCGTAACGAGTCGGCCGAGGCGCGTGAGCTGTGCCGCCGCAGCTATAGCGTGGCGTGCGACGCCGGAAACGACCTCCTCGCTGCCGAGGCGCTGAACACGCTCGGCGGGCTGGACGTGAAGACCGGCGCGATCGAGGACGCGCGCAAGAACTTCCTGCAGGCGCTGGAGCGGGGAGGCCAGAGCCGCGAGCTGCGCGCGCGGGTCGAGCAGAACCTCGGCATCCTGGCGAATATCCAAGGCGAATTGGGGGAGGCGGTCGCGCACTACGAGCGCTCGCTCGAGGCGTACCGGGCCTCGAACGATGAGCACGGCTGCGCGATTGGGTACGCCAACCTCGGCATCGCACACACGGACCTGCGGCAGTACGACCGGGCCGACGGCTACTTCCAGCAGAGCTACGAGATCGCCGAGCGCGCGGGTGACACGCACCTGCAGGGGATGTGTCTCGTGAATCACGCCGAGGTGCACTTCGTTCGGGGGCGCTACGAGGAGGCGCGCCGCAACGCCGAGGCCGCCCTCGCCATCTTCGACCAGCTCGACACCAGGAGCGACAAGTCCGAGGCCTACCGGATCATCGGCATGGTGTACCGCGAGACCGGACGCGCCGCGCTCGCCGAATCGCGGCTGCGCTCGGCGATCGACCTGGCGGTGAGCGCCGGCTCGGTACTGAACCAGGCGGAGGCGTCGTGCGAGCTGGCCCTGCTGCATCAGGCGATGGGTCGGAACCAGGATGCGCTCACGCTGCTCAACGCCGCCCACCGCCTGTTCCGTCGGCTCGACGCGCGCGTGGACCTCGTGTACGTCGGCGGCAAGGTGTCCGAGCTCGAATCCACGTACTTCGCGGTGGTGCGCGAGTGGGGGCAGTCGATCGAGTCCACCGACAGCTATACCTTCGGCCATTGCGAGCGGGTGGCGCAGCACGCGATGGCCGTGGCGCGCGTCCTCACGCTCGACGAGACCAGCCAGACCACGATCCGCCTCGGCGCCTACCTCCACGACCTGGGCAAGGTGCGCGTGCCGCACGAGATCCTGAACAAGCCCGGACCGCTCACGCGCGACGAGTTCGACGTGGTGCAGATGCACCCGATCTGGGGTCTGGAGCTGCTCGCGGCCGTCGAATTCCCGTGGGACTTGAAGCCGATCATCCGCTGGCATCACGAGCGTTACGACGGCACGGGCTACCCCGATCGACTGCGCGGCGACGAGATCCCCGTCGCGGCGCAGATCGTGGGGATCGTGGACGTGTACGACGCGCTCACCACCGCGCGCCCGTATCGGCCCGCGCTGTCGCGCCCGGCGGCCCTCGCCGAGATCCAGAGGTGCCGCGCCTGGTGGTCGGAAGCGGTGTACGTCGCGTTTGTGGAGTCGTTGGCTGGGCTGAACAGTGCCCCGGACGCGAGGCTCTTCGCGGCGTCGGCACCCGTCACCACTCGCGGCTAGCCCTCCTCAGCCGCTCGATCTCCTCCAAGACGGCTTAAGGTCTGTCGAATCTATCGGGGGCGGCGTAGACTGCCACCGTGCGCATCGGCATCGACCTCGGCGGGACAAAGATCGAGGCAATCGCGCTGTCACCCGCCGGTGAAGAGATCGCGCGACGCCGCCTGACGACGCCGCGTGACTACGTGGCCTCGCTCGACGCGATCGCGGCGCTGGTGCGGGAGCTCGAGCGCGCTGCCGACGCAGCGGGCACCGTGGGCGTCGGCATCCCTGGAGCGGTGGCCTCCCGAACAGGGCTCGTGAAGAACGCCAACTCCACCTGGCTCAACGGCCGGCCGCTCGGACGCGATCTCGAGCAGCGGCTCGGTCGCCCGGTGCGGCTCATGAACGACGCGAACTGCTTCGCGCTGTCCGAGGCAACCGACGGGGCGGCGGCGGGCGCGCAGGTCGTGTTCGGCGTCATCCTCGGCACGGGAGTCGGAGGTGGGATCGTCGTCGACGGCCGGTGCCTGTCAGGCGCGAACCTCATCGCCGGCGAATGGGGCCACAATCCGCTGCCGTGGCTCACCTCCGACGAGCAGCCCGGTCCGCCGTGCTACTGCGGGAAGCGCGCTTGCGTGGAGACTTGGCTCTCCGGCCCCGGGTTCGAGCGCGACCACGCCGAGCATACGGGTCTGACCCTGTCCGGCCGCGAGATCGCGGCCGCCGCGGCGCGCGGCGACCCGGGCGCGGCAGCGACGCTGGCACGATACCACGATCGGCTGGGCCGCGCGCTCGCATCGCTGATCAACGTGCTCGACCCCGATGTCGTGGTGCTCGGGGGTGGCATGTCAAACATCGCCGGACTGCCGGAAGCGACGTCCGCTCTGCTCCCCCGCTACCTGTTTGCGGCTGGAGCGAGCTCCGATCCGGTGGCTACCCGCGTAGTGGGCGCCGCCCACGGTGACACGAGCGGCGTCCGAGGGGCCGCGTGGCTTTGGCCGGCACGCGAGTGATGGCTAGCCGAACCTCCGCGCGGCGCGCTCGCGTGCCTTGCGCGCCTCCTCCTCGCGATTGCGCGGCGGGGCGCTGGTCGTGA
>Ga0209058_1003648_pt1 | contig 12434 bp, 11 predicted proteins | sample GraSoiAngelo_147_FD_185904 | JGI IMG/M metagenome (GOLD analysis project Ga0209058, IMG submission 185904) | Grasslands soil microbial communities from the Angelo Coastal Reserve, California, USA - 14_1009_05_40cm (SPAdes) (version 2) | ecosystem: Environmental > Terrestrial > Soil > Grasslands ... | reverse complement strand
CGGTCTCGATCCGGAACGACACAGGTGCGAAGTATCTCGCGGACCATTACCATCCCGCCGTCATGCCGGTCAGCACCGAATTCCTGAAGAAAGTCTCCTGGTTCGAGGATCTCGACCAGAAGTCGCTCGACGCGATCGCGAATGCCGCGGTCGAGCAGCGTTACCAGCCGGGGCAGGAGATCTTGCGCCAGGGTGACACGGGCGTCGGCGCGTTCATCATCCGCTCGGGCAAGGTCGACATCGTTCAGGACAAGGGCGGCAAGGAGATCAAGCTCGCGACCCTCGGACCAGGTGATGTCATCGGGGAGATGGCGCTCCTCGACGAGTTCCCGCGCTCGGCGAGCGCCCGCGCCGTCGAGCCGACGACCGCGCTCGGCATCCAGCGCTGGCACTTCCGCGGCATCCTCGAGAGCCATCCGCAGCTCGCCCTCGCGCTGTTGCCGATCCTGGTCCGCCGCATCCGCAACGCCGAGGCGCAGCACCCCGAGGTCACGGCGCGGCATTAGACCCGCGCGTGTCTCAGCGGGCCGCGGTCGAGTAGTTCAGCTGGTACGTTCCGGTCGCGTCGACGCGCACGGCGCGCACGCGGATGAAGTAGGCGCCCGGATCCCGGACGACGTACTCCACGCGCGCGACGCGGTCGGCGCCGGTGTTGACCTCGGGCGCGACCTCCGCGCCTGATGCGTTGAAGATCGCGACCCCGCCGCCGGAGAGCGTGTCGGCACGCAGGGTCACCAGCATCGCGGTGTTGTCGGGGACGTTCGCGCGGTAGAAGTCGACATCGCCGGCGGGCGAGATCGTCCCATCGTGGACGCTGCCAGCCGCGATCACCGTCGCGGTCCCGGGAGTGTTGTTCGGTTCCGTCTCCGCGGCGGGCGCGGTCGGGGTGAGGGTCGGTCGCGCCGTCGGAGCGACCGTCGGTGTTGTCGTGGGTGCGACCGTCGCCGCCGTCGAGGGCGCGACCGTCGGCGCGGTGGTAGGCGCCAGCGTCTGTTGCGCGGTGCTCTGTGGCGTGTTCGCGCGTTCGGCCGCGGTCCGATCGATGCCGCCGCGTAGGGCCAACAGCGCGAGGACGAGGACGAGGATCGCGGGGACGATCGCGCGCCGCCAGGGGAATCCGCCGCGCGCTTTCGGCGGTGCGATCACGGCGGTGGCCGCGCCCCCGGCGGCAGACGGCGCGACGAGGATCGGCTCGGCCGGCGTCAGCGGTGTCTCGACGCGTGCCACGCCGCTGACAAGTCCCGACGGCGACAGCAGCGGCGAAGGCGCGCTCTCGACCGGCGTCGCCGCGACGACGGCGCCCGCCGCCCCGACGATCGCTGGCTGCGATGGACTGGTCGGCGCCGCGAACGTGGTCGGCGCGGGTGTCGGCAACGAGAACTGCGAAGGGGCGAGCGCGCGGACGAAGTCTCCTGACCGCGCGAAGCGATCTTCGGGTTTCTTCGCGAGCGCTCGGAGGAGCGCGGCCTCCACACCCGGCGGCAGCACGACACCGAGCTGGCTCGGAAGCGGTACGGGCTTGTTCACGTGCGCCATCAGCGCGGAGAGCGGGTTGTCAGACGGGAACGGATGGCGGCCCACGAGCATCTGGTACGCGATGATCCCGAGCGCGTACTGGTCCGCCGCGGGTCCCGCGCTCTCGGCGCCGCCCGCGAGCTCCGGCGCCATGTAGTCCGCCGTGCCCATGAGCGACCCGGCCTGCGTCATGCCGGATCCGGGTCCGACGATCTTCGCGAGACCGAAGTCGGTGAGCACCGGCGTCCCCTCGCGCGTGAGCAGCACGTTCTGCGGCTTGATGTCGCGGTGCACGACGCCGCGCGCGTGCGCGTAGTCGAGGGCGCCGGCAATCGGTCCGAGGATGCCGATCGCGTATTCGAGCGGCAGCGGCGAGCCAAGCTGGTCGGCGAGCGTGCCGCCGTCGATGTAGTCCGAAACGAGGAACGCGATGTCGCCCTGCTGCGTGAAGTCGAACGCGGTGACGATGTTCGGGTGGCGCAGCTTCCCGATCGCGCGTGCTTCCTGCGCGAAGCGGTCGGCGAACGCGGGATCGCCCGCGGTCTGCGGCGGCAGCACCTTGATCGCGACGTAACGGCCGAGGGACGCCTGATACGCCTTGTACACGGCGCCCATCCCGCCCGCACCGATCTTCTCGACGATCTCGTAGTTCCCGAGCGTGTTCCCGGGCTGCAAGGTCACTGGTCGATCCCCTCCACGCGGTAGGCCTCTACCGGTGTCTTCCGTCCTTTCAACTCCAACGCGCCAAGGGGTGTCGTCCGTACGCCCTCGCCCGCCGCCTGAAGGGCGACCGCTGAGCAGACCACCTCACCGGCCTTGGCCTGGCCCTGGAGCCGCGCGGCGACGTTCACCGTGTCGCCGATCGCCGTGAAGTTCTGGTACTGCTCGCTGCCGAGGTTGCCCACCATCGCCTCGCCGGTGTGCACGCCGATGCCGTAGCCGAGATCGGTGCCGACCTCGCGCGCGGCGTCACGCATCGCGAGAGCGCCACGGAGCGCGCGCCGCACGTGGTCTTCCTGCGGCGCGGGCGCGTTCCAGAGCGCAAGGATCGCGTCGCCTGCGAAGCGGTCGATCGTGCCGCCCGTTCCGCGGATCGCCTTCGCGGCGGCGCCGTGGTATCGCATCAGGAGCGAGACGACCCGATCGGGCGGAAGCTGTTCGGCGATCGCGGTATACCCGCGCACGTCGGCGTGGACGACGCTCACGGTCTGCGTCTGGCCTCCGACGTCGACGAACGAAGGCCGCGCGTCGACCATGTCCGCGACGTTGTCGCCGAGGTAACGCCGCAGCGCGTCACGCAACCGCACCTGATTTTCGGCGAGCGACGCGAGCTTCGGCGACGACGTGTCCTCGTCCGCGACGAACACGATGCCGTTGACGAAGCCGCGCGTGTCCTTCAGCGGCCCCGCGGTCGCACGCAGCTTCACGCGGCGCCCGCCGGGGAGCGTCGCCTCGATGGCGCGTGCCGCACCTTCGGCGCCGCCTTTCAGCATGAGCCTAAAGACGCGCTGCGAGAGCGACTCGCCGAAGACGACGGTGTAGCTCTTGCCGATCGCCTCAGCCTCGGTCGTCGAGAGCAGCCGCTCGGCGTTCCGGTTGAGGGCACGGATTCGCCCCTCGGTGTCGAGCAGCACGACGGAAGACGGGTTGAACTGCAGCAGTGCGAGGCTCAGTCCCTGCTCGTTCCGATCCCGATCGTTTTCCACGGTGGTCAGTCTCACTAACCCTCGGCACGCCTACAAGCCCCACGGATGGGGGATGACGGGTAGGCTTCGGCCGTGCCGCGGCTGGTGGAGTGCGTGCCGAACGTCAGCGAAGGCCGCCGCCGCGACGTGATCGATCGACTGGCGAAGGCCATCCGTGGCGTTCCCGGGGTCCGCCTTCTCGATCAGACGAGCGACGTCGATCACAACCGCTCCGTGTTCACGTTCGCCGGCGACGCCGACGCGGTGACCGCCGCCGCCCACGCCCTCATCACGTCGGCGCTCGGCGAGATCGACATGCGCACGCACAAGGGCGAGCACCCGCGGCTCGGCGCGGTGGACGTCGTTCCGTTCGTACCGCTCGCCGGCGTGACGATGGAGGAGTGCGTCGCCATCGCGCATGCCTTCGGACATGAGGTCGCCGCCCGCCACCAGATCCCCGTCTACTTCTACGCGCGTGCGGCGATGCGCCCGGAGCGCATCCGCCTGCCCGACATCCGCAAACCGCAGTACGAGGGACTCGCCGAGCTGCTCGCGACGACGCACGTGCCGGACGCCGGACCGGCTGTCCTTCACGCGAAGGCCGGCGCGATCGTCATCGGTGCCCGCCCGCCGCTCATCGCGTTCAACATCGAGCTTGACACTCCAGATGTGAAGATCGCGAAACGGATCGCGAAAGAGATCCGCGAGTCCTCAGGTGGTCTTCCGAGCGTGCAGGCCCTCGGCTTCGAATTGACCGATCCGCCGCGCGCACAAGTGTCGATGAATCTGCTGGACACAACCCAGACATCGCTCGCGACTGTCTGGCGCGAGGTGGAACGGCGCGCGAACGACGCCGGAGTCAGCGTGCTACGCGGCGAACTCATCGGACTGCTGCCGCTCGATGCCGCGCTGCAAGTCACCGCGGATGCGCTCAAGCTCGAGAACTTCGAGCGCAGTCGTGTGATCGAATCACACTTCCTGGAGTGAGCTCTCGTCGGCCGCGGCGGGCGTCCCTCGCTCGAAAACGGGCCCGCTGCATGTCCTGGGCGGATGGCCGTTGCATTACCGCGGTCTCGACTCTCGCTCGCGACGCCCGCCGCGTCCGCCTAGCGCAGTGATGGAAGCGGATCTCGTCATAAGACGCGCTCGACTTCTCTCTTTGGCGCCGCTTCGTGAAGAGAAGCCGAGGGTCGGCGCGGCAGCAGGCGACGTCGGCGCGATCGAGGGCGGATGGCTCGCGTCGCGCGACGGCGTCATCGTCGCGACCGGTCGCGGCGACGCGTGGCAGGACCTCGAGCGCACGCCGGAAGCGATCGAGGTCGACGCCGAGGGCCGCGTCGTCATGCCCGGGTTCGTCGATTCACACACACACCTGTGCTATGCGGGCCAGCGGTGGGACGAGTTCGTCACGCGGAGGAGCGGCGCGGACTATCTCGCGGTGCTCGAGCGCGGCGGCGGAATCCACGCGACGGTGCGCGCGACGCGCGACAGGAGCGACGATGACCTGCTCGCGCTGCTCCGACGTCGTCTCGCGCGTGCGGTCGCGCTCGGCACGACGACTATCGAAGTGAAGAGCGGGTACGGGCTCGAACCTGCGGAAGAGCTGCGACAGCTGCGCATCATCGCCGCGGCGGCCAAGGAGGCCCCCGTCGACGTCGCGGTCACCTATCTCGCGCTGCACGCGCTTCCCGCTGCGCGCGCGGACGATCGCCGCGGCTTCGTGCGCGAGGCCGCTGAGACCGTTCGAACCGTCGCCGACGAGGCTCTGGCCGAAGCCGTCGACGCATTCGTCGAGAACGGCGTTTTCGACATCGACGACGTGCGGCCGCTCGCGAAGGCCGCAAGCGAGGCGGGTCTCGCGCTCACGCTCCACGCGGACCAGCTGAACGACGTCGGCGCGACCGCGTTCGCAGCGCGCGCGCACGCGCGTTCCGCCGATCACGTCGCGAACGCCTCGGCCGAGGGGCTGCGCGCGCTCGCGCGCGCCGCGATCCCCGCGGTGTTGCTTCCTGGTAGCGCGTTCTTCGTCGGTTACCCGCCGCCCGATGCACGGCGGTTCCTTTCAGCCGACGTGCCGATCGCGATCGCGACCGACCACAACCCCGGCACGTCGCCGCTCGAAGGAATGCCAACCGCGATCGCGCTCGGCGTCGTGCTGTGCGGGCTCACGCCGCACGAAGCGATCGTGGCGGCGACGATCAACGGAGCGCATGCGCTTGGGCGCGGGGGACGAACCGGCGCGCTGATCAAAGGACGTCGCGCCGACCTCGTCATCCTCGACACCGACGACGAACGCGAGCTCGCGTACCGCCTCGGCGGGCCGATCGTGCGCGAGGTCTACGGCGCCGGCACGCGCGTCGCGGCTAACGGGTCAGCGGCGTATCGATGAGGAGCAGCTCGCTCGTCTCGCTGGCGGCGAGACGCAGCGTGCCCGCGTCGACGACGTAGGCGGCGTCGCCTTTCATCAGGCTCTCGTCGTTCGCACGCACCGCGCCAGTGATGACGTACAGATAACCACCGCGGCCCCCGCCGACGACGTGCTCGACCGTCTTCGCCGGCGACAGCGTCGTGACATACATGCTCACGTCCTGGGCCACCGTGACGCCCTCACCGTCGCTTCCCTCGGGCTTCAGGAAACGAAGTAGCCGGTCGGTGCGGTCCGCCAGGGTGTACTGGCGCTGCTCGATCGACGGCGCGAGGCCGCGCTGTGACGGCAGGATCCACATCTGGATGAACTCCATCGGCTCGGTCCTCGAGTGGTTTCGCTCGGAGTGCTCGGCACCCGAGCCGAGACGCATGCGCTGCACGCCGCCCGGCTCGAGGACGCCGTCGTTGCCGAGGCTGTCGGCGTGTTCGAACTCGCCCGACACGACGTAGGTGATCCCTTCGATGTCGCGGTGCGGATGCATCGGCCACGCGGCGCCGGGCACCAGCGTGTCGTGGTTGAACACGCGGAGCGTGCCGATACCCACATTGTTCGGATCGTCGTAGCGATCGAAGGAGAAGTGCCACCGCGCCTTGAACCAACCACCGTCGATCCGGTAGATCGAGCGATCGTGACGAAGCTCGAGACGTGCCGCCCCCACGCCTGGAGCATAGGAGGGGCTGAGTAGAGTAGCCGCGTGGTGCCGGAAACGCGCTACGCACGCAGCGGAGACGTGAGCATCGCATTCAACGTCTTTGGCAGCGGGCCGTTCGATCTGGTCTTCGTGCTCGGGGGCTCACACTGGCGAGTGCGAAGAGATCGCGGGCAAGGTCGGCGGACTCGCGACGATCATCGGCGCGCGGATCAGCGGCGTGGCAGGGCCGGGTGAGGTGCTGACATCCGCGACCGTGCGCGATCTGAGGGCGGGATCGGGCCTGCAGTTCGACGATCGCGGCGTGCATCAGCTGAAAGGTGTGCCCGGAGAATGGAGACTGTTCTCCGCGTCCTAAGCGCTAGGATTCGCGCTGGCGTGCACTACCGCATCGAGGAGGCGCGACCGGCGTGAGCGATCGGGTGGCGATCTACCCCGGCTCGTTCGACCCGCCTACCAACGGGCACATCGACATCGTCGAACGCTCGGCGCGACTTTTCGATCGCGTCGTCATCGGCGTCGGCCGCAACCTCTCGAAAAAGACGCTGTTCGACGCCGATCAACGCGTCGCGCTCATGCGTGAGGCCTGCAAGGGCTGCCGCAACGTGGAGGTCACCACGTTCGACAAACTGCAGGTGACGTTCGCGAAGGAGGTCGGCGCCAGCTTCATCATCCGCGGGATCCGCGCCCTCTCTGATTTCGAGTTCGAGTTCGAGATGGGCAACATGAATCGCAAGCTCGCGCCCGGGATCGAGATGGTCTACCTCATGACAGCGCCGGACTACCTCTTCCTCTCCGCTTCGCGCGTGAAGGAGCTCGTCGCGTTCGGCGCGTCGGTCGACGGCCTCGTTCCGCCGAACGTCGCGAAGGCGCTCCAGGCGCACATGGGGCAGGGAGGCCTCCGCACCGGCGCGACAGAATCGAACGACTAGCGTGACCGTCATCCTCGTTATCGACGTCGGGAACACCAATATCGTGGTCGGCGCATACGAGAAGGAACGCTCCATCCGCACCTGGCGCCTCGTCACCGTGCACGACCGCACCGAGGACGAGCTTGCTGTGATGCTCGACGGTCTCCTCGCGCAGGAGGATCTCGCCCTTGATGAGATGGACGCACTTGTCCTTGGCAGCGTCGTGCCACCGCTCACGCAGTCGTTCACGCGCCTGGCGGAGCGCTATCTCGACCGCGCAGCGTTCGTCGTGGGGCCGGGCGTGAAGACCGGCGTCCGGCTTCGCGTCGACAATCCGTCGGAGGTCGGCGCCGACCGCATCGCGAACACGCTCGCCGCGCACCGTCGTTATGGCGGACCCGCGATCGTCGTGGACTTCGGCACGACGACGAACTTCGACGTCGTGAGCGCGGAGGGAGATTTCCTCGGCGGCTCGTTCGCACCTGGGCTCGAGGTCTCCGCGGAGTCGCTCTTCGGTCGCGCGTCGCGACTCTTCCGCGTCCCGCTCACACCGCCGGCGGCGGCGATCGGAAAGAACACCGCTGACTGCCTGCGTTCGGGGATCGTGTTCGGATATGTCGGGCTCGTCGAGGGTCTACTCGCGCGGATCGTGGCCGAGCTTCCCGCGAAGCCGACGGTCATCGCGACCGGTGGCCTGGCGGTGACGATCGCGCCGCTCGCACGGGGGATCGAGAAGGTCGACGAGGATCTGACGCTCGAGGGCCTACGCCTGTTGTACGAGCTGAACGCCTGATGGAAGCGCTGCGCGGGCGCTTCATCGTGCTCGGCGTCACCGGCTCGATCGCCGCATACAAATCGGTCGAGCTCGCGCGCCGCCTGACGCAGGCGGGCGCGACCGTGCAGGTCGTCATGTCGCGATCGGCAGCCGAGTTCGTGCGACCGCTCACCTTCCAGGCCCTCACGTACCGGCCGGTGGAGGTCGAGATGTTCCAGATCCAGGACGAGCGCGCCGCCGGCCACATCGCGATGGGCCGACAGGCCGACGTCGTCGTCATCGCGCCGGCGACCGCACACGTCATTGCGCGGCTCGCGAATGGCTTCTCAGACGACCTCATCGCGACGACGGTGCTCGCGACCGACGCGCCGATCGTCCTGGCGCCCGCGATGGAGACGCATATGTGGCAGAACGCCGCGACGCGGGCGAACGTGGCGACGCTCCGCGCGCGCGGCGCGCGCATCGTCGAGCCCGAGTCGGGCCCCCTTGCGTCGGGCGACATCGGTCCCGGCCGTCTTGCGTCGCTCGAGCGCATCGAGGCCGCGATCGCCGAAGCCCTGAGCATGTCGCACGCGCTCGCGGGGCGCCGCGTCGTGGTGACCGCGGGCCCGACGCTCGAGCCGATCGATCCGGTGCGCTTCGTTTCGAATCGCTCGAGTGGCAAGATGGGCTACGCGATCGCCGCGGCCGCGGCCGATGCCGGCGCGGAAGTGTTCCTCGTTTCGGGCCCGACGGCGCTGCGCGCGCCGGCCCGAACGCAGCTCGTGCCGATCGAGACCGCGGAGCAAATGCGCGACGCTGTGCTCGGGCTGCTCCCGAACGCGGACGCGGTCGTCATGGCGGCGGCGGTCGCCGACTACCGTCCGATCGAGACGCAGGAACGCAAGATCAAGAAGCGCGACGCCGGCAAGGAACTGAGCCTGCGGATGACGGAGAACCCCGACATCCTCAAGGCGATCGTGGCCGCGCGCCGCGCCGGCGCGATCGTGGTCGGCTTCAAGGCCGAGACCGGTGACGCGACGACCGAGGCCGGGCGCATGCTGCGCGAGAAGAAGCTCGATCTCGTCGTCGCGAACGACGTGAGCGATCCCACGTCGGCGTTCGGCTCCGATACCGACCGCGTGACCTTCGTGAGCGCCGACGGCGTCGAAGCTCTGCCGCTGCTCGCGAAGACCGAGGTCGCGCGGCGTCTCGTCGCGAAGCTCGCGGAACGGCTCGCGCGCTAAGGCCGCACGGCCTGGGGGAAGTCGAAGAGACGATCCGGGTCGTACGTCGCTTTGACCCGACGCAGTCGCGCGTAGTTCGTGCCCCAGTACGCGGCTTCCCAGTCCGACAGCTCGGGGTCCGCGTAGTTCACGTATGCACCGGGACCGACCAGTGGGCGCACCGTCGCGTGGAGCTCCCGCACCCAAGCTTTCGTCCCATCGGCGATCGTCGCCGGCGCCGCGGCGTCCCAGCTTCCGTAGAGCTGCGCGACCGCGAAAGCGTCACGATGCACGAACGCGGTGTCCGACGGCGCAACGCGCGAGACCGCGCCGCCGAGCGAGTCGAGGAGCACTCCGGCATAGCCGACGTCGGGGCGCCCAGGCGCCGAGGCGACCGCATCGACGAGCGCGCGGATCGCGTCGCTCGAAAGCGCACGTGGCGCGACGACCGACTTCGCGACGAACGTGTCGCGGGGAAGCCGACCGTCGGCGGTCGTTCCCTGCAAGTGGCACCGCGAGACCGAGTCTCCGAGACAACCCGCCTCGAGCAACATGACGTCGCGGTAAGCGCGCGACCCTGATTCGCGATAGTCAGGCGCGCCGGTGAGAGCAACGAGGCCGTCCAGCTGTGCACTGATCTCGCTCGCGGTACCGACCTGCACGGCATGGATCGCGATCGCGGCGCCGTTGTTGACCGTGTCCAGATGCAGCGTCGACCACAGCGCATCCGGAGCACGTGACATCCAGGTCTGCCAGCCGGCGACGACCGCAGCGGCTCGGTCCCACGGCCACGTGAGGAAGCCGAGCGCGAGGTCGCCGACGGCGTGGGTCCGGAGGGTCAACGAGGTCACGATGCCGAAGCTCCCACCACCGCCACCGCGCAGCGCCCAGAAGAGGTCCGCGTCGCGCACGACGTCGCAGTCGCGCAGCTGCCCGTCGGCGGTCACGACCTGCGCAGCGATGAGGTCGTCGCAGGTGAGGCCCCATGCGCGCGTGAGCACCCCGAGTCCGCCGCCGAGCGCGAGCCCGGTGATGCCGACCGTCGGGCAGCTGCCCGCGGGGATGCCCCGGCCGCGCGAGGCCACCGCGTCGTACACATCGATGAGCCGCGCGCCAGCGCCCACCGTGACGCGATCGTTCTGCACGTCGATCGCCGCCATGCGCCCGACGTCGACGACGAGGCCGGCTCCCGTCGACCATCCGCCGTAGCTGTGTCCGCCGCTCCGGAGCGCGAGCGGGACCCGGTAGGTGCGGGCGAAGCGCACGCACTCTCGAACGTCTTCCGCCGTCGCGCACCGCGCGATCGCTTGCGGTCGCGCGCCGTCGAAGCGTGTGTTGTACAGGACGCGTGCCGTGTCGTACGACGGATCGTCGGGTCTGACGAGGCCGTCCCGGAGCGCGGCGCGCAGTGCGGTCCAGTCGGGTGCCGCGACCGTCGGCGCCGGTGAGGGCGTGCGCGGTGCGACGGTGATCGGAGCGGTCGCGGGCCGGGATGGCGATGACCCGGCGTCGCCTGCGACGCAACCGCCGGCGATAACGGCCCCGCCGACCGCGAGACCGCGCAGGAAGGCGCGTCGTCGCATTCGTGAAGGATGCCAGCGTGCGCACCGCTTCGCCGTCAGCGTTCGCTGTCGCTAAGTCGTACGCACCCAGTCGACTTCGGTGTACAGACGCCGCCACCCGAGGTCCTCGAGGTTGTGGGCGGAGGCCGGATTCTGCGTCTGACCGAAGAAGATCCGCAGCCCGCGCTCCCAGCCCACGCGCATGCGGTGCGCGATCATCGCGGTCTGGATCCCGCGCCCGCGGAACTCGCGCACGACACTTCCATTGCCCAGGCCCGCGACCGGACGCACGTCGAAGAGCATCCCGGTGGCCGCCCCGACGCCCTCGATGCGTCCGAGGTACGCGCTGAGGGAGCGTCCGTGCGCGCGCCGTCGAACCAGCGCCTCGACGATGCCACGGAACCATGGGCCGCGTTCGCTGAAGCTGGCGAAGGCGATCTTCGCGTACTCGGCCGCTTGCGCGGGGCCGACGCGCTCCACGGTGAGGCCGTCGACCGCGCGCGGGCTGGGCAGCGCGCGACGGTCGTAGCAATAGATGTGCTCCTCGGTGCCCTCCTCCGGCGCGTAGCCGCGCCGCTCGAGCAGCCGAAGCGCGGCGCGCGGCGTTGCTCCCTGCGCGACCGCGATGCGCGGCTCGCGCCCAGCACCGGCGAACCGGCGCTCGAGCCGGTCGAGCACGGCGCCCGTCGCCTCGGACATCGTGCCGAACCCGAGCGCGCGATTGAGGAAGCCGTTATCGGTCGACTTCATCGTCCAGCTGATGAGCCCTCCAGCGTGGCTGATGCGGACTCCGCTCTGCTTCGCCGCGCGCTCGTCCGCGGCGAGATAACTGGTGATCTCGACGCCCTCGGTCCGTTGCATCAGCGCCGCGAGTTCGGCGAGTCGCATCGGCGCCGACTCTAGCCGGGTGCGCCGCGAGCAACGCGGATGGAGTGACGGGTGTGGCGCCCGCAGCGTGCGCGCCGGAGCGGTGAGCACGGTGGCGGCGGCCGATGCTGTCCGGACGCCAAGGAAAGGAGGACTCACATGAACGCCGAGCGCAAGACACCGGCGAGCGACGACGCCCAGGCCCGCGCGCGCCGCTCTCGTCGCATCCACGCCTTCCTACGCCGCTGGGCGGAGCGTCACATGCCGGAGCGCGTGACCCGCTTCCCGACGCGCTAGCCTCCGCACGTACCGATCCACTGGGTCACCTTCGACTGCTACGGCACGCTCATCGACTGGGAGCGCGGGATCACCGATGCGCTCCTCCCACTTCTTCCGGCTCCGATCGACCGCGATGAGCTCGCGCGCCGCTACATCCGAACGGAAGCAGAGGTCGAAGCCGAGGCGTACCGCCCGTACCGCGACGTGCTGCACGAAGCCGGCGCGCGCGTGCTCGCGTCGCTCGGAGTCGACGTGCCTTCGGCCCTACCCGCTTCGCTCCCGAGATGGCGGCCCTTCGCGGAGGTGCCCGCCGCGCTGGCGGAGCTGCGGCGTCGCGGGCGGAAGATCGCGATCCTCTCCAACGTCGATCGCGATCTCATCGCCGCATCGATACCGCAGCTCGCGCTCGAGCCCGATCTGGTCGTGACGGCGCAGGACTGCGGCAGCTACAAACCCGCGTCCCGCCACTGGCGGGTGTTCGGTGAACGGAGCGGCGCGCGGCCGGAGGTCACCGTCCACGTTGGCGCGAGCCAGTACCACGACATGCGCCCCGCGGCC
>Ga0209058_1003642_pt1 | contig 12448 bp, 8 predicted proteins | sample GraSoiAngelo_147_FD_185904 | JGI IMG/M metagenome (GOLD analysis project Ga0209058, IMG submission 185904) | Grasslands soil microbial communities from the Angelo Coastal Reserve, California, USA - 14_1009_05_40cm (SPAdes) (version 2) | ecosystem: Environmental > Terrestrial > Soil > Grasslands ... | reverse complement strand
TAAGCCATCAGCCCTAAGCCATCAGCCCTAAGCCATCAGCCCTAAGCCATCAGCCCTAAGCCATCAGCCCTAAGCCATCAGCCCTAAGCCATCAGCACTTGGCCCTCAGGGATCATCATTGACTCAGCTCTTGACACGAATCGTCAGTGGTTGGGACAGCCGAAGCATGAGCGCCGAGCCCTTTGGCAAACTGACTTCCTTGCCGCGCGTCGACAGCACGACCGCGGCGCCGGCGCCGCCGCCGGCCGCGGTGCCGATCACCGCGCCTTTCTTGCCGCCGATCAGCGCGCCGATGATCGCGCCGCCCGCGGCCGGCGCGGCGATTTCGAGGGCATCCTTTTTCTTGGTGCCGGGCGCGGTCCGTCCGACCGATGCCGTGTGAATGGTGTATCGCCGATCGTCTCCGCGCGGCGTGAGCGTATCGAACCGGACGGCGACGTGCGCGCGGCCTTTCACCTTGGCGGATCGGGTCGCGTCGGTCACGGCGCCGCTGACACGAGTGCCTTCGGCGAGCACCGTCTCTCCGTGGACGCTCAGCGATCGCGCCAGGTGCGCCGTCACATGGTCTTCGACGCGACTCGTCGCCGAGGTGACTGGAGTATCGAGGACAACCGCCAGGGCCGTGCCAGCGGGAATCGTGACCTCGCGCCATGCCGGCGCGTCCGCGGCGTCCGCGTGCCCCGTGGTTGCGACGGGCGTTGCGACAGACGCGCGGTTCGCGTCGGCTGCCGTCGTCACCGCCGGCGGAGCCCCCGCCGGAGCCGTCGCGTCAGCGCGGTTGCATCCGCCCGCCGCCGCGCTCAGGGCCAGAACACCAACTGTCATCAGTCGCATGAATGCCTCCATGTGTCGCGCATGGATGCTGCAAGGAATTGGCCACGGCTGAGGTCATGCTAAAAAAACGGAATCGTTTCAGCTTGCATCGGTCGGCCTCGGCCCCCAGAATGTAAAAATGACATGGTTGAGGTGTTGAGTGACAACCACAGTGAACGGCAACAGTGTTGTGACCGCAGAACAGAAGGGCACGTCCGAGCGTGTGCTCATCGTTGAGGACGATGCAGCTGCGCGCGTCGGGTTGGAACAACTCGTCAGGAGCTGGGGCTTCGTCGCGGAGTCGGCTGGCGACGGCGAAGAGGCGCTCGAGAAGGTCACCACCTTCCGCCCCGCCATCGTCATCACGGACCTGGTGATGCCGCGCATGGACGGGCTCGCATTGCTGCGCGCGTTGCCCCAGCAGGGCGCCGCCGACGTGACGACGCTGCTGCTGACCGCGCAAGGGACCGTCGAGAGCGCGGTCGAGGCGATGAAGGAGGGCGCCTACGACTATCTGACGAAGCCGATCGAGATCCATCGACTGAAGATGCTGCTCGACAAAATCGTCGAGCGGTTCGAGACGATGCGCGAGGTGAAGACGCTGCGCCGTCAGCTTCGCGAATACGGCACCTTCGGACCGCTCATCGGGAACAGCCCGGAGATGCGGAAGATTTACCAGGTGGTCGAACTGGCGGCGCCCACCGCGGCGTCTGTGCTCATCACCGGCGAGTCGGGCACCGGCAAGGAGCTGGTCGCGCAGACGATCCATCAACTCAGCCCGCGCGCGTCGTTCCCGTTCATCGCGATCAACTGCGCGGCGATTCCCGAAACGCTGCTCGAGAGCGAGATCTTCGGCCACGAGAAGGGCGCCTTCACGGGCGCGGCCGACCGCCGCCAGGGCTGCTTCGAGCTCGCGGACCGGGGCACGCTCTTCCTGGACGAGATCGGCGAGATGACCCCGGCCACGCAGGTGAAGCTGCTGCGCGTGCTCCAGGAACGCGCCTTTCGTCGACTCGGGGGGAGGACCGAGCAGTCGGTCGATGTGCGCGTGATCGCGGCGACGAACATCGATCCTCAGGAGGCGGTGCAGAAAGGGAGGCTGCGCGAGGACCTCTATTACCGGCTGAACGTCTTCGCGTTCCGGCTCCCCACGCTGCGCGAGCGCAAGGAAGATATGCCGCTGCTGGTGCAGGCGTTCATCAACGAGTTCAACACGCGGAACCAGCGGTCGATCGCCGGGCTGGACCATCAGGCGATGCGGATGCTCGAGCAATACGCGTGGCCCGGCAACGTGCGCGAGCTGCGGAACGTCATCGAGCGGGCGACGATTCTCGCCCCGGGTCCGTTCATCGAGGTGAAGCATCTGCCGCCGGTGCTCACGCAGGAGCCGCCCGCGCAGCATTCCGAACAGCTCGCCATCTCGCCCGGCACGACCGTGGAAGAAGCCGAGCGGCGGCTGATCGTGATGACGCTTGCCCACACGCGCGACAACAAGACGCGAGCGGCCGAGATTCTCGGCATCAGTCTGAAGACGCTTCACAATAAACTGAACAAGCTGCGACTGCGTCCGAAGAAAACGGACTAGGGAGTCGCCAGACTCTATGCGTTTAGGCATCAAAAGCAAGCAGGTCCTCGGCGTGACGTCGATCGTCGTCGCGGTCGTCGTCGTGTTGAGCGTGCTGCACCTGTCGCGGCTTGCCAGCGTGAGCCTCGACGAGAGCCGCGCGCGCGCTGAGCTGCTGGCCAAAGCCGTTTTTCAGCGCGGGCACGATGTGGTGGTCGCGGGCGCCGATCCGTACGCCGCGCTGCGCGCCGATCCGGGCCTGCGATCGATCCTGGAGTCCAGCGTGTATTCGACGGACGTGACGTTCGCGGCGGTGGTCAACGTCCAGGGGGTGGCGGTCGCGCATGCCGACCCCTCCCTCGACGGGCAGGCGCTGCCGCTCGGCGGCGATCTCTTGAAGCTGCTCGACCGCTCGGACTTGTCGAAGCTCATCGCCATCTACTCGAGCCAGGGACAGAACCTCGAGTTCCGGCAGCCGCTCCTGATTGGCGACGCGGAAATCGGATCCATCCGCGTCGGCGTTTCGACGCTGTTGATTCGTCAGGAGCTCGACGGGTCGCTGGGCCCCGCGCTGGTGAGCGCGCTGGGCGCGCTGGCCGTGTCGGTGCTCGGCGCGATGCTGCTCGCGCAGCTCCTGCTGCGGCCGATCCACGTGATCCGCGGCGGGTTGACGCGGCTGGGCCTCGGCGAGTTCGGTGTCCAGCTCGATCTGAAACAAAACGACGAGTTCGGCGAGCTCGGGACGTTCTTCAACACCGTCAGCGAGCAGTTGTCGGCGGACCGCACACAGATGGCGGGGCAGGTCGCGAACCTGGAGTCGGCGGTCGAACGCCTCGAGGACTCGGTCGCGATTGTCAACCCGCACGGCGAAGTGTTGTTCGTGAATCCCGCGATGCGCGCGCTGCTGCCCGGCGCCGCGTGCGGCGCCTCGCTCGGGACGATGCTGCCCTCCGATCATCCGCTGCGGCAGCTCTCGGACCAGACGTTGGCCAGCCGGCGATCGCGCGGTCCGCTCCCGGCAACGTTCGGCGAGAGCGGCGAGCGTCTGGTGATGGCCCACACCATCAACGATCCGAACGGCGAGCTGGTCGGCATCATGCTCATCGCCCGCAACACGGAGTATTTGAGCCAGGTGCAGTCGACGGTGCGCTATTCACGCAAGCTGGCGGCGCTCGGACGCTTGTCTGCCGGAGTGGCCCACGAGGTGAAGAACCCGCTGAACGCGATGATGATTCACCTCGAGCTGCTGCGGCAGCAGTTCGGGTCGGCTCGTTCCTCGACGAGCGCCCGGCGGGCGGTTTCCGCTCACGGTGACCTTGCCGAACCACGCGCGCTCGCGGTCGTGGAGCCGCCCGCCTTCGATCGCACGGAAGCGCTGCAGCACGTCGAGATCATTGCCAACGAAATCCATCGCCTCGACGGCGTCGTGCAGGGCTTCCTGAAGTTCACGCGGCCCGAGGATCTGACGCTGCAGCCGGTCGGTCTGGCGGCGCTCTTCGACGAGATCGTGCCGATTGTGCAGCCCGAAGCCCAGCGCGCCGGCGTCAACCTGGTCGTCGAGTGCGACGACGTGCCCGATGTGAATGCCGATCCCGGGATGCTCCGCCAGGCGTTTCTCAACCTGGCGCTGAACGCGTGCCAGGCGATGCCGACCGGCGGCACACTGCGGATTCACTGCGAGCGGGCGCGCGGACACCGGGTCTCGATAGACTTCTCCGACACCGGCGTCGGCATCAAGCCGCCGGATCTGGAACGGATCTTCGATCTCTATTTCACGACGAAGGAAAAAGGTAGCGGGATCGGCCTGTCGATGGTTTATCGTACAGTGCAGATGCACGACGGCGAGGTCGAAGTGCAATCGACGCCGGGCGCCGGGACCAGGTTTCGCATCCTGCTGCTGCAAGCATGAAGGTCCTCTATTCGATGCTGCTCGTCTCGGCGCTGGCGTCCGGGTGCGTGCGCGCTCGCGCGAACACGACGCCCGACGCGCCGCTCGACGTGCCGGAGCCTCCGCCGCGCGAAGTGGCTCCGAACGACGTGGAGCCGCCGCCGCCGGTGCCGCTCGTGGCAGAGCCCGCGCGCAGCGCGCTGCCGCGTCCGTCGGCGCCGCGCGAGCAGCCGAAGCCCGAACCGTCGAAGCCGGAGCCGGCCAGGGCGGAGCCGCCCGTGCCGGAGCCGGCCCCCGAGCCGCCCCCCAGAACGGCCGATGATCCGGCCAGAGCGCCGACCACCCTGCAGACGACGCCGGCGACGGCGGAAGCCGAAGTTGAGCGCGGCATTCGCGCGTCGCTCACGCGCGCGACGGCCGAGCTCAGTCGCATCGACTACCGCGCACTGAACCCCGACGCGCGTACCCAGTACGACACGGCGAAGCGTTTCATTCGTCAGGCGGACGATGCGATTCGATCGAAGAATCTGGTCTTCGCCAAAAGCTTTGCGGACAAAGCGGCCACGATCGCCGCTCAGCTGGGTGGACGGTAACTCGTCGTCTCGAGACGAGGTCCGGCATTCCGTTACCCGCCACGGAAGCTCAAAAGCACCGGCCAGCACATCAGGGAGGCGGTCGAGGGACGAGCGTCCCGGCCACGGTTCAACAGCTCAGCCATCGATGAATTTGCGGCCCGGCCCCAAGACGCTGGATGTCAACATCTTGCGAGCGACCTAAAAGAAAGGCACAATATGTGGTGTTTACACGCTTGACAAACGAACAGCCGCGAAGCATATTGGTCCGCCGAGCGAGTCGAGAGCGATCGCGCCGAAACCTCCCAGCTTTCTCGTAGGACGCGTCAGGTTCCACAGTTCTGGTCGGCCACGGATTTTCCAACACAGCTTCGACGATCACCTCCGGGGGGTGGATGCGATCGTCGCCCCAACGATGAACGGAGCGGAGAGATGAAAGAGGGCGGTGCCTACCAAGCTTCAAGTGCCGGATCGCAGACGATTGAGAACGGTGGAACGGCTGCTGTGCCGTCAATCGTCGAGTCGGAGAAGCCGCGCGCGAAGACGCGGACGGCCGCAGCCGTCCCGGGCCTGACGTTCCCGCGCTTCTTCACCGAAGACAGCGTCGATCCGTTCGACGAGGTCGAATGGCAGTTGCGCGACGCGGTCATCGGCAACGAGCGCGGCGAGGTGGTGTTCGAGCAGCGCGACGTCGAGATCCCGAAGTCCTGGTCGCAGCAGGCGACCAACATCGTCGTCTCGAAGTATTTCCGCGGGCCCATCGGGACGGCCGAGCGCGAGCGCAGCGTCAAGCAGCTCATCGGCCGCGTCGTCGCCACGATCACCGAGTGGGCGCGCGCCAACAGGTATTTCGCGAGCGAGGAGGACCTGCAGGCATTCAGCGACGACCTGAAGCACATCCTCGTGTACCAGAAGGCGGCGTTCAACAGCCCGGTCTGGTTCAACTGTGGATTCGAAAAGGCGCCACAGTGCTCCGCCTGTTTCATCAACTCCGTCCAGGACACGATGGACTCGATCCTGTCGCTCGCGCGGACCGAGGGCATGCTCTTCAAGTTCGGATCCGGGACCGGGACCAACCTGTCGCCGATCAGGTCGTCGAAGGAGCTGCTCGCGGGCGGCGGTACGGCGTCGGGGCCCGTCTCGTTCATGAAGGGCTACGATGCGTTTGCGGGCGTGATCAAGTCGGGCGGCAAGACGCGGCGCGCCGCGAAGATGGTCATCCTCAACGCCGACCATCCCGACATCGTCGAGTTCATCAACTGCAAGGTCGAGGAAGAAAAGAAGGCGTGGGCGCTCATCGACGGCGGGTACGACGGGTCCTTCACCGGTCCGGCGTACTCATCCGTGTTCTTCCAGAACTCGAACAACAGCGTGCGCGTGACCGACGAGTTCATGCGCGCGGTGCTCGACGACGCCGAGTGGGACACCAGGGCGGTACGCGACGGGTCGGTGATGGGGACCTACAAGGCGCGCGACCTCATGCGCCTCATTGCCGAGGGGACCTACATCTGCGGCGACCCGGGCATGCAGTTCGACACGACCATCAACGAATGGCACACGTGTCCGGAGACGGATCGCATTCACGCGAGCAACCCGTGCTCCGAGTACATGTTCCTGAACGATTCGGCGTGCAACCTCGCGTCGATCAACCTGATGAAGTTCGTGAAGGAGGACGGGGAGCTCGACGTCGCCGCCTACAAAGCGGCGGTTCGTACGCTCATCACGGCGCAGGAGATCATCGTCGACAACGCGAGCTACCCGAGCGAGGCGATTGGGAAGAACAGCCACGCGTACCGGCCGCTCGGGCTGGGCTACGCGAATCTCGGCGCGCTGCTGATGTCGCGCGGGCTGCCCTACGACGGTGACGGCGGCCGCGATTACGCCGCGGCGCTGACGGCGCTGATGACGGGCGAGGCGTATGCGCAGTCGGCGCGGATCGCGCGCGACCACGGCGGTCCCTTCCCGGGCTTCGAGAAGAACCGCGAGCCGTTCCTCCGCGTCATGCGGAAGCACCGCGACGCGATGCGCGACGTTAACGCGCGCAACGTGCCGTCGGACCTGTACGGCGCGGCGAAGACCTCCTGGGACGATGCGGTGGAGCTGGGCGAGCAGTTCGGCTATCGCAACGCGCAGGCCACCGTGCTGGCGCCGACCGGAACGATCGGCTTCATGATGGATTGCGATACGACCGGCGTCGAGCCGGACATCGCGCTCGTCAAGTACAAGAAGCTGGTCGGCGGCGGGCTGATGAAGATCGTCAACCAGACCGTGCCGATGGCGCTCAGGAAGCTCGGCTACACGCAGCCGCAGATTGACGCAATCGTCGACTACATCGACACGAAGGAGACGATCGAAGGCGCGCCGGGCCTCAAGGACTCGCACCTGCCCGTGTTCGACTGCGCGTTCAAGGCGTCCAGGGGCCAGCGGTCGATTCACTACATGGGCCACATCAAGATGATGGGCGCGACGCAGCCGTTCATCTCCGGCGCGATCTCGAAGACGGTGAACGTGCCGAAGGAAGCGACCGTCGACGAGATCATGCAGGCCTATATCCAGTCGTGGAAGCTCGGGGCCAAAGCGATCTCGATCTATCGCGACGGCAGCAAGCGGACGCAGCCGCTCAACACGTCGCGGGACAAGACGGGCGCCGACGTCGGTGCCCTGGCGGCGGCCGCCGATGCGCTCATCCGGCAGCCGACGCGGCGAAAGCTGCCGGACGAGCGCAAGGCGCTGACGCACAAGTTCGACATCGCCGGCCACGAGGGCTACATCACCGTCGGTCTGTTCGACGACGGCCAGCCGGGCGAGATCTTCCTCGTGATGGCGAAGGAAGGCTCGACGATCTCGGGCTTCGCCGACGCGTTCGCGCAGGCGATCTCCTACGCGCTCCAGTACGGCGTGCCGCTCCAGGCGCTGGTCGACAAGTTCAGCCACGTGCGGTTCGAGCCGTCCGGGATGACGCGCAATCCGGAGATCCGGTTCGCGAAGTCGATTGTCGATTACATCTTCCGGTGGATGGCGTCGAAGTTCCTGTCGCCCGAGGCGCAGTTCCATGCCGGAGTGAACGGCCTCGAGCTCGATGAGAACGGTCACGGTCACCAGCTCACGTCCACCTCCGCGGCCGAACCCAATCACCCGGCCGCTTCGGCGGGCAAGCCGACTGCGGTGAATCCGCACGCGACGATTCAGAATCAGGAAGACGCGCCGCCATGCTCCACGTGCGGATCGATCATGATTCGCAGCGGCGCCTGCTACAAGTGCATGAACTGTGCGAACACGTCTGGATGCGCGTAGGGACTGGGACGAGGTATTCGAAGGTCACGACGAACGACGGTCGAATAGAGAGACCGCAGAGCACGCAAAGTATGAACATGTAGGGCGACCCTTTTCAGGGTCGCCTTGACACGATGGGATGTCGCTCGTCGTTTGTCCGAAGTCGGAAGTCACAGCAGGTTCAACGCTACCACGTCATCGCCCGTGGCGGCGATCGTCGTGACAATGGCTTCACAGCCCCCCCCGGACATGATCGAGCCTGACCTTGCCTGCGAGTCGAGGGGTACCTAGAATAGTCGGTCGCAGACACTTCTTTTCAGAGAACGGAGGTCCCCATGAAGCTGCTGCTTGGGTCCCACGTTCGCGACCATGGACGCCGCGTGGGACGACTGGCCGGTTTCGAGCTGGAGCCGGCCCATCTTCGAATCAGACGCATCATCTTCAGCCCTGACGGCGAGCTGGGCCCGCAAGCCATGACGCGGCCTCTCCAGCAAGTCAGCCTCGTCCACGACGACGGGGAGGTGGATATCCAATCGGACGCCGCCCTTGCGCCGCTTCCGGCCGTCGCCGACGTCATCCTTCTGAGCAGCGCAACGCGCATCCGGCGACTGGGACGGGAAGTCGGCCGGCTCGTCGGCGTCGACGTCAGTCCCGAGGACACGGCTCTGCTGTCCGTCTTCGGACGCGCGCACTGGTGGTCGCGGCGCTTCCTGCTTCAAGCCGCCGATCTGGATTGTTCGACGCCCGGAGAAATCCGCGCCGGTGCGCCACGCGGCTCACGCGCGGCTTGAACACGGTTCGCCGCTGACATACAGTGCTCAGTTGCCAGTTCCCGTTTCAAGGAGCATCTGAATGAAGCGCGTCACGTACTTCGTGTCGGCCGCCGTCCTCCTCCTCGCCCCGCTCGCGTTCACGCAGCCTCCCGCCGGCGGCCAGAAAATCGGTCTCGCGACGAGCCTCCAGCGCGGCTACGCCGGCCTCAAGACCAACTTCAGGCAAGCTGCCGAGAAAATGCCGGAAGCGGACTACGGCTTCAAGCCCGGCTCGACACCGGAGGCTCGCACTTTCGGGCAGGCGATCGCGCACGTCGCGCAGACTCAGTTCGGCCAGTGCTCGGGGATCAACGGCGTGCCGAACCCGATGCAGGGCAAGAATCTCGAGCAGGAGCTCAAGACCAAATCGGAAATCGTGAAGGCGCTCGCCGACTCGTTCGCGCTGTGCGACACGGCGTTCGCGGCAGCGACGGACGAGAACGTGGTGCAGTTCATCAGGCAGGGTCAGAACGAAGCGACGCGCGCGGCGGCGCTCTACGGCGTCATCGTGCACGGCAACGAGATGGCCGGCACGGCGTACGTCTACCTGCGCTCGAAGAACATCGTGCCGCCGTCTACCGAAAACGCGGGACGCGGGATGCGCGGACGGGGCAATCAGTAATTTGGAATTGGGAATTTGGAATTTGGAATTTGGAATGCGTGAGGGCGGGCGCTTCGGCGGACCGCCCTTTTTTTGACCTGGATTGCCCCGGCGGCGCGGACGGCCGCGCGCCGATGCGTGGCTCTGGGGGCAGGCGATCCGCCTGTCGGCGACTTTCCGGTGGGAGCATCTCGTTCACGGGCGCGGCGTGCCGCGCGAACGTGGCGACGTTGCTGCTCGCGCGCGCGGCGGGCCGCCAGAAGGAGCTGTCGGTCCGGCGCGCCGGCGAATCGTGCAGCAGATGCTCACCGAAGCCTCGTCGTCGCGCTGGCCGGCGGGGCGGCGGGGTTGCTCGTCGCGGCGTGGGGCCTCGCCGCGTTCCGCAGCATTGCACCCGCGCAGTTCGCGGGGCTGCCCGGCATCGCGGGCGTCGGCATCGACGGCGCGTCCTGATCGCGGCGGTCGCGTTGTCCGCCGTCACCGGCCTGATCTTCCGTGTCGTCCGGCGCTGGTCGCCTCCGACGACCGCATTGGAATCGCTCTGAGCGAAGAGGCGCGGGGCGGCAGCGGCGGGGCACGCGCCGGGCGGCTCCGCTCGGCGCTCGTCGTCGCCGAGCTGGCGCTGTCGCTCGTGCTGCTCGCCGGCGCGGCGCTGCTCATCATCAGCTTCAACAATCTCTGATCAACGTGTCACCCGGTTTCCAGCCGGCGCAGCTCATGATCACCCGTGTCGCGCTGCCGGCGGCGCGCTACGGCCAGCACGCGCGCACCGTTGTCTTCTTCGACGCGCTGTACGAGCGCTCCGCGGCGCACCCGGCATCCAGCGCGTCGGCGCCACGACGTCGCTCCGCTTCGACGGACCGGACTCGCGGCTCAACCTGACGATCGAGCATCCCACCGGGCAGTCCCCGTTCCCGGTACGCGCGCATCCGCGCATCGTGTCGACCGACTACTTCCAGACAATGGGCATTCCGCTCGTGCGTGGCCGCGCGTTCACGGACCGCGACACGGAGTCGTCAGGGCAACGTCGTCATCGTCAACGAGGCGGCAGCGCGCCGGTACTGGCCGAACGAGAACCCGATCGGGCAGCGCATCAGTCAAGGCGCCGAGAGCGAGTGGCGCGAAATCGTCGGCGTCGTCGGCGACACCCGGCACGAAGGGCTCGACGCCGACGCCGATCCGGCCGCCTTTCTGCCGCAGCATCAGGCGTTCTTCGATCTCGGCAGAGGGTTCGAGCGGACGATCACGATCGTGATTCGCGCGAGCGGCGACGCGGCGTCGATCGCGCCGCTCCTTCGTACATCTGTCGCAAGCATCGATCCGCAGCTCCCGATCGGTCCCGTTCGCCCGATGGGCGACCTGATCGGCGATTCGGTGGCGCCACGGCGTTTGAACTTCGTGCTCGTTTCGGCGTTCGCATTCGTGGCGCTGGTGCTGACCGCCTCCGGGCTGTACGGTGTCATGTCGTACGTCGTCGCGCAGCGGACGAGGGAGATTGGCGTCCGCATGGCGCTCGGTGCGACGCGGAGTCAGGTGCTCGCGATGATGTTCCGGCAGGCCGGGACGATGACGCTCGTTGGAATCGGTACAGGGATCGCGGGCGCGCTCGTCCGAACTCGCTCGATGTCGTCGCTTCTGTTCGGCGTCAGCGCGGCGGACCCGGCGAGCTACATCGGCGTGTCGCTGATCCTCGCCATCGTCGCATGCCTGGCGGTCGCCGTACCCTCGTTGCGTGCGACGCGAGTGGATCCGCTTGCCGCGCTGCGCGACTCGTAGTCCGCAATTCGCGATACGATCGCGCCCGTGCCGTTGACGACGCGCATCTTGATCGGATTGGTCGCGGGGTTTCTTCTCGGTCTCACGCTTTCCGGCGCGTCTTCCCCCGGCGCCACGACGATCCTGGCCATCGCCGCGCCGGTCGGCACCATTTTCATCAACCTCATCCGGATGACCGTCACCCCGCTCGTCGCGTCGATGCTCGTCGCGAGCGTGGGATCGCTGGCTGCGTCGGGCGCGCTCGGACGGATCGGCGCGCGCGCCGCGCTCATCGCCGTCGCGCTCCTGGCGGTCGCCGCGGTGAGCAGCCTGCTCGTCGCCGCGCCGGTGCTCGCGAGAATCCCGATCGATCAAAACGCGGCGATGGTGCTTCGCGGCCCGATGCCGGCTTCTTCGACCGGCGCGGTCCTGCCGCCCGGAACGCCCGCGCTCGGGCAATGGCTCATCGACCTCGTGCCCGAGAACGTGGTGAAGGCCGCCGCCGACGGCGCGATGCTGCCCGTCATCCTGTTTGCGGTGCTGTTCGGGCTGGCACTGGCGCGCGTAACGCCGGAACGGTGCGACGCGGTGCTGCGCGTGACGCGGGGCGTCGCCGACGCCATGCAGCGGATCGTGGCGGGGATCCTCGAGATCGCTCCCATCGGCGTCTTCGCGCTGGCGGTGCCGCTCGCGTCGAAGCTTGGCGTGGCCGCCGCCGGCGCGGTGCTCGCGTACATCCTGCTGGTCGTGACGATGACGATCCTCGTCGGCGTGCTCCTGCTGTATCCGGTCGGCATCATCGCGGGATCAATCGCTCCCGCGGCCTTCGCCACGCTCTGCGCCCCCGCGCAGGCCGTGGCGTTTGCATCACGATCGTCGCTCGCCGCGCTGCCCGCGATGGTCGAAAGCGCCGAGCGGGCGGACATGCCGCCGATCGTCTCGCGCTTCATCCTGCCGCTCGCCGCATCGGTGTTCCGCGTGGGTGGTGCGGTGGCGATCCCGGTCGGCGTCCTGTTTCTCGCGAGGCTCTACGGCGTGACGCTCTCGCCCGCTCAGCTCGCCTCGATTCTCTTCACGGCGATCCTCACGACGTTCGCTGTGCCGGGCATTCCCGGCGGCAGCATCATCGCCATGGTGCCGGTTCTCGCGGCGGTCAACCTCCCGATCGAC
>Ga0209058_1003641_pt1 | contig 12449 bp, 11 predicted proteins | sample GraSoiAngelo_147_FD_185904 | JGI IMG/M metagenome (GOLD analysis project Ga0209058, IMG submission 185904) | Grasslands soil microbial communities from the Angelo Coastal Reserve, California, USA - 14_1009_05_40cm (SPAdes) (version 2) | ecosystem: Environmental > Terrestrial > Soil > Grasslands ... | reverse complement strand
CGTTACAAATCAATACCAGTCGCCGTATGTTGTGCTGCCGTAGTAGCGCGGGCCGTACGCGTCATTATAGCGAGTGCCAGAACGTACGGTAGTCCTTTCATACGTCGGTCCGTAGTCATAATAGGAATATGGATAGGCCGGCGCATAATAAGTGGTCGGATAATAATAACCGCTATCATACGCAGTCACATAAGGCCCTTCCGCACATCCAACCATGAAAGTTGCAACGACGCCTGCGCAAATCGCCAGCAAGAATGCTCGACCGCGGTGCATCGATTTCGATTTTGTTATCGTTTTCATCAGATGTTTCCCTTTCGTTTGAGTTCCGATTTCCCTGTTTCCATCTCGGAGCCGCGCTTGTTTTCCCGCGTGGGAGCTGCTTGAAGCATGTTGGTAAAGCTGGACCCATGAGTGTCCATCAAACCTGGTCCCCCCTATTAAGGAACTTCCACGTAGTGATTTCGCTTCGGCTCCATCCGACTTGCTGGACTCCCGGCGTACCGAGGGTTCCTGTAGCAAGCCTTTACGTACGATTCGCACCAAGTGGCTCGATCGGCCGCGTGAGATTTCGCCTTCGACGGTTAGATATCGTCGCCCAGGTCGAACCTTCCATTGGCTTTTGCGCCGACATAGACGCTGTATACCTTCCAGCCACATAATGAGACGGATTTCTTTTTGGCTCGGTGTGTTCGTGACAATTGTGTTCACGATGTTTGCGCGGAAAGGATCCTCATCACCAGGACCGGCAGATTTCGACATCATCATTAAAGATGGCACGGTTTACGACGGTTCTGGCGCCGAGCCGAAACAAGCCGACGTCGCGATTCGTGGCGATCGGATCGTTGGCATGGGCGATTTCAAATCTGCGAAGGCCAAAGCCGTCATCGATGCGCAAGGACTCGCCGTGGCTCCCGGGTTTATCAATATGCTCTCGTGGTCCACTGTGTCGCTGATCCATGATGGCCGTTCGCAGAGTGAAATTCGGCAAGGGGTAACGACTGAGATCATGGGGGAGGGCGAATCGATGGGTCCGGTGAATGATCGCGTGCGCGAGCATATGATTCGTCAGCAAATCGACATCAAATACGACATCAAATGGAACACGCTCGCGGAGTACTTGCAGTACCTCCAAGAGCGTGGCGTGTCGTGCAACGTGGCGTCGTTCATCGGCGCCACAACCATTCGCGAGTACGTGATCGGCTTTGAAGATAAACAGCCGACGCCTGAGCGACTCGACCAGATGCGCGAACTCGTGCGCAAGGAAATGGAAGCCGGCGCGCTGGGGATCGGCACTTCTTTAATCTATCCTCCCGCGTTTTATGCGAAGACGGAGGAACTAATCGAGCTTTGCAGGGTGGCTGCAAAATACCAGGGCAAATACATCTCGCACATGCGCAGCGAAGGCAGCCGGCTGCTCGAAGCGCTTGATGAATTAATTCGCATCAGCCGAGAGGCGAAAATTCCGGCAGAAGTTTATCACATCAAAGTCTCGGGCCAGCAAAACTGGCCGAAGATCGACGACCTGCTTTCGCGAATCGAGGCCGCGCAGAAGGAAGGGCTAAAGATCAGTGCCGATATGTACACTTACACCGCCGGAGGAACCGGCCTGGATGCATCGCTTCCGCCTTGGACCGAAGACGGCGGTTATCCGGCCTTATTCAAGCGCCTGCGCGATCCGGCGACGCGCGAGAAGATTAAGGCTGAGGTGCAAAAGCCGGCAGGCGGATGGGAAAACCTGTATTTTGATGCCGGAGGCCCAGAGCACATTTTGCTGGCAGAGTTCAGGTCGGAAAAACTGAAGCCGCTTACCGGGAAGACTCTGGCTGAAGTAGCCAGGATGCGCGGAAAAGATCCCATCGACACAGCGATGGATTTGATCGCCGAAGATGAATCGCGGATCGGCACACTCTATTTCATCATGTCCGAAGACAACGTGAAGAAAGAGCTCGCGAAGCCGTGGATTTCATTCGGCTCCGATGAAGCTTCGCAGGCGCCTGAGGGTATGTTCCTGAAATCCAATCCGCATCCGCGTGCCTATGGAAATTTCGCCCGCGTACTGGGCAAATATTCGCGGGACGAAAAAGTGATTCCAATGCGGGAAGCAGTGCGGCGACTGAGTGGATTGCCTGCAACAAATTTGGGGCTCGATCATCGCGGGTTCCTCAAGGAGGGGATGTTTGCTGATGTGGTCGTATTCGATCCGGCGACGATCGCCGACCGCGCCACGTATGACAAACCGCATCAATATGCGGTAGGCGTGAAACACGTTTTCGTAAATGGCGTGCAAGTGCTCAAAGATAGCGAACATACAGGCGCGAAACCTGGCCGCGCATTGTGGGGGCCGGGAAAGCTGCATTAAACCCGGCAGGCAAGATGCCCGCTGGCCCCACAGCCAGGATGGCTATGCTACGGCTAAAAGAAACACGCGGAAAGCGGCTCGTTGTGCACGCGGATGAAAAGCTGACCGCGTTTCCGGAAGTCGATCAGCGTTCGACCTTGCGGCGATTGCGCACCCACGAGTGTTTCACAAAAATTCCCTCTTTGTCGACAGGAGGATGTCTGTATCCAGTTCGGCGATCAAACGCACGTGCGCTTGTCTTGGTAATCGCAAGCACTTTGAAGATTCACCTACCCATTGCTCGAGCAATGCCGGCGTCAACTCGGAAGCATTTGAAAGCGACAAGCGATGCCTCACCATATTGAGGAGACACGGCACTCGTGGACCCCAAGTCTTCCTGAGAGCGTGAAGCGCATTGGCGGTGACCTGATGCACCCGCGCTCGCGTAAAGCCAAATCGCTGACCAATCTCTGCGAAGGTCAGGCCTCTGATTCTGGCAAGAAGAAATTGATTTTCGCGGTGCGAGAGCTTCGCCATTCCCTGCTCGAGTAAAGTCAACAATTCCGCTGCTGCCTCGAACTCTTCGATAGGTAGCACATCGAACTCGCCCGCGATTGCCCGCTCGATCAGTTGCTCGATTTCGGCCACAGTGTGCCAGTAACAATTTTTGCATTGAAGCAACTCACAAGCACTGAGTCCATTTAGATCGCCCAAGGTCCGAGCTCCGATCGATCGGACAACACCTGCTAAACGTCTCGTGATCGGCAATTCGTCAAACTGCAACTTACAAACTGATTTCGGAATGCTAAAACTATCTTCTGTACCTGCCTTTCTGTGCAAAGCGTGCGTTTTGCCCAACCGGCTTCGCGGCGCTGCGGCGCAGCAGGCGCGGCGACGGTTAGTTCCATTTCCCGCACGAGATACGTTCTCTGCCAGAGATTGAATGCGGCGTACAAGTGAATCCAACTCATGCAACGTATTGAATCCACAATTTTTCTGCCACGCAAAATCACCTACCTTCCGACCTTGAAGATCGCCAAGCACGCGAATGCCCGATCTGCGCAACACATGGGCTAAACGCGCTGACGTCTGGTAAGCATCGAATGGCTCGTTCTGGAGAGCGACTGGAATGTCAATCTTTTTTGGAAAACAACTGAAGGCAAAGCCTGCCATGCGATCTGCACATTTTCCGTGTGGCACGGGCATCTTGTTTGATCCTACTTCCCAAGTACTTCTACGGAAGTCACAGCGCGAAGTTTACCACATTTTGAAATCGCCCGCATGCACATGCTTTTGGATCACGTTTCCGGTACCATTTCACTGCCGCTCCGAACTGAGGTGTGAAAGGCTTGCGCATCGGGCGCATCGGTCGTGCCGGTGGCTGTCCAGCTGTCAGTCCTGGGATCGTATCTCCCGCCGGGGTTCAAATGCGTGCTGACGAATGCATCCCCGCCCCAGACGATCATCTCGCCGCCAGTCCAAACTCCCGTGTGTCGGTATTGCCCGACGGGCGCAATGATGGCGCGCATCGCGACAACGAAAAACGTTTCGTTGCGCGAGCAGTCGAAAAGGTGACGGCGTTCGTGGAATTGGGATCGGCGATTGGCGCCGCCGCAGCGGAGATTCACACGCAACGAAAGACGTGATTGAGCGCCCGCTTGACGTTCAGCAGCTGATATGTTCGGATGAACAGTCATGTGTGCGGCTCGCCTTCAAGACGCAGCCTCCATGGCGCCACGGTAGCGTTGCAAATGAGGCGCCTTGCTTGTGCTCAGGTAATCGTCGCCTCGAATCGGCAGTGTAGCCGATGTAAAAGCCATCGTCCGCAATGGAGTGGAGCAGACAGAAGTAGAACATGCCGCCATTTGCTGTTCCGACTGGCTGAGGCGAAGCCTTTTACGCGGTTCGCAAATCGCCCAAATCAGCGTATGTTTATTGTTCGGCTTTATGAATGAATTAAACATAGAGAGACTACACATCGCTGTGGGCGATCAGGAGATCGTTCGAGGACTGACTCTGCGTGTGCCGCGCGGTGAAGTGCATGCGCTCATGGGCCCGAATGGCTCAGGAAAAAGCACGCTGGCCAAGGTCTTGGCCGGTCATCCGGATTATCGCGTCACCGCTGGCAAAATATCGATGGATGGCGAGGATCTTCTGGAACTTGAACCCGACGAACGCGCGCGACGCGGTCTTTTCCTGGCTTTCCAGTATCCGAGCGAAATTCCAGGCGTGACGATCGCCAACTTTCTCCGCGCGGCCTTGCAATCGCGCCTGCCGGAAGGCGGAGAGCTCGAGGCAACCGACTACTACGCAAAGCTTTATGAAAAGATGGAGTTGCTCGGGATGGATCGTTCATTCACGTCGCGGGCGGTCAATGAGGGCTTTTCCGGAGGCGAAAAGAAGCGCACCGAGATTCTACAAATGGCGATGTTAGAGCCGAAGTACGCAGTTCTTGACGAGACGGACAGTGGCTTGGACATCGACGCGCTCAAGACCGTCGCGCACGGGGTAAACTCATTGCGCGGCCCTAATCTTGGCATATTGTTAATTACGCACTATCAGCGCCTCCTGAACTACATCGTACCCGATCACGTCCACGTAATGGTGGCGGGGCGAATCGTTAGAAGCGGACGGAAAGAACTCGCTCTGGAACTCGAAGAGAGAGGTTACGATTGGGCACGCGACGGTGCAACTGAGCCGGCATATAGGTAACAACTGGGACAATTCACAATGAAAACAGAAAATTCTGCAGTCGATATCGATCGAAACAAAGGAGATTTTTTTTATCCGGAAGTTCACGTGCGCGATGCGGGCGTCGGACTCAGCGAACGAACCATTCACTACATCGCAGACGTAAAAGACGATCCGGACTGGGTGCGCGAGTATCGCTTACGCGGCCTGAAGACGTTTTTGGAAAAACCGCTCCCAACGCACTGGGCAAGTAAGGATCTAGAAGCAATCGACTTTAATAAAATCCGCTATTACCTCTCACCCGGCACCGAACCGAAACGTAGTTGGGAGGAAGTTCCGGACGACATTAAGCGCACGTTCGAGCGGCTAGGTATTCCCGAGCAGGAACGGAAATTCCTCGCGGGCGTTGAAGCGCAGTTCGACAGCGAAGCGGTCTATTCAAACATTAAGAAAGCCGTCGGCGAACAAGGCGTCATCTTTGTCGGCTCGCGAGAGGGACTAAAAAATTATCCCGAAATTTTCCGGAAATGGTTCGGCAAAGTCATTCCGATCGCCGACAATAAGTTTAGCGCACTGAATTCTGCCGTGTTCAGCGGCGGCTCGTTCATTTACGTCCCGCCCGGGGTGAAAGTGAAACATCCGCTCCAGGCCTACTTCCGTATCAACGCCGAAAACTTCGGCCAATTCGAGCGCACGCTCATCATTGCCGATGAAGGCTCGGAAGTGACTTACATGGAGGGCTGCACTGCGCCGAAATTTAACACGCCCACATTGCACAGCGCGGTCGTGGAATTGGTCGCGCTGAAGGGCGCGAAGATTCAGTACATCACCGTGCAAAACTGGGCGTCGAATGTGTTCAACCTCGTCACCAAACGCGGTCTCGCTCAGGAAAACGCCGAAGTGAAATGGATCGATTGTAACATCGGTTCGCGCCTAACCATGAAGTATCCCAGCGTGATCATGAAAGGTCGGAAAGCCCGTGGCGAAGTTCTTTCCATTGCGCTCGCCAACGACGGCCAGCACCAGGACACCGGAGCGAAAATGATCCACGCTGCCGACGAGACAACCAGCAACATCGTTTCCAAATCGATCTCCATTGGCAAAGGCCGCGCGACATATCGCGGCTTAGTCCATGTGCCGAAGCATCTGAAGAATTGCAAAAACAACACGGAATGCGACGCGTTGCTTATCAACGCGACCTCACGGACCGACACCTATCCGGCGATCACCGTGCGAGGGACAGGCAACGCCGTTCAACACGAAGCCAGCGTCAGCCAAGTGAGCACGGAGCAAATTTTTTACATGCAACAGCGCGGCCTCACTGAGGCCCAGGCAATGAGCTTGAGCGTCAACGGTTTTGTCAACGATCTTGTCCGCCAATTCCCGATGGAATACAGCGTCGAGCTCAAGCGGTTGATCGAGCTGGAGATGGAAGGCTCGGTTGGATAATCCCGTACCCGCCGCACGCGAGCCTAACCATGGGACGCATGGGTCCTAGGTGTCTTATATCGGAATGACCAGAAACGAGACAGCGACAATCGAGAAGGAGGCTACTCCAATTCTTTCCGGCCGTGATGGGACACGCGAATGTCCGGATTGGTTCCAAGACCAGCAGCGTGAGGCGTGGATGCAATTTGAATCACTGCCCAAGCCGACTCGAAAAGATCAGGCATGGCGATTCGCCAATGTCGGTCTTCTAGATCTAAGCCCGTTCAAGTCCGGTGGCATGTTAACTGAGAAAGAGCGCGCAACTATTCTCGAGCAATCATGCGGACTCGAAGAAGTGGCTGGCCGCATGATCTTCGCTGGTGACGAGCTTCTGGAGCGCGACGTGATTTCGGATCAGCTGAAAAAGCGCGGCGTCATTTTCCAACCGCTCGAGCGAGCAATGGCTGAGCACGCCGATTTGTTCCGCAAATATTTCATGGCGCAGCCAGCCACTCTTGGATCGGCTAAGTTCGCGGCGCTGCATCAAGCGCTGGTTTCATCAGGAACATTTCTTTACGTGCCGCGCGGCGTCGAAATCGAGCTACCAATCGAGATTTTCCATTGGCTGAATGATGAAAACGATTCCGCATTTCCGCATTTGCTCCTAGTCACCGACGAGCTTGCCAAGGTCACCGTCATCGAACATTTCCGTTCGGTGAATGAACATGCGCCCGGTTTTGCGTGCGGCGTAAACGATCTCGTCGCCGGCCCCGGCGCGAAGGTCACCTACGTGTGTGCTCAAAACTGGGCAGACAATGTCATCGCAATGCAAATGAACACGACAACGGTCGATCATGATGCCTCGGCGATGAGCCTGAACTTGAATCTTGGTTCGCGATATTCGCGCTTCGAAAGTCTCAGCAGGCTCACCGGTGAAGGCGGCCGCAGCGATCTGCTTGCTGTCGCGGTCGCCAAACACCAGCAGGAATTCGATGCGCGCACGTTGCAGGACCACGTCTCGCCGCACACCGCGAGCGATCTCCTGTACAAAAACGCCCTCGACGATGGCGCCCGCACGATTTTCGGTGGACTGATCCGAGTAGAGCCGCATGCCCATTTCACCGATGCGTATCAAAAGGTTCGCAACCTTCTGTTGAGTGACGACGCAGAAGCCAATTCGATGCCTGGTCTCGAAATTCTCGCCGACAACGTCCGTTGCACCCACGGCGCGACTTCCGGTCAAGTCGACGAAGACGAGCTTTTCTATCTGCGCACGCGCGGTATTCCAGTTCCGGTCGCCCAGCGTCTCATTGTGACTGGATTTCTGGATGAAGTCGTCCAGCGCCTCGATCATCCAGCGATATCTGAACACTTACACCGCTTGATCGAGGACAAATTTTCGGAAAATCGCGGTTGAATCGGGGTATCCGTCGATCTCGAGCGCGGGTGAAGATATTCGTTATTTCGCCGTCTCCTGGCTCGTATTCAGCTCGAAATTGATTTTTACGTCGTAGTGATTGCCGCTGCCAAGCCCGACCGGCGGCGGGTCAACTTCAGTTACTCGTTTCGCAACTGCTGCAACCGATTCATTCACGACAACGTTCTCGGAGGGTTTGATGATTTCGAATTTGGAGACGTGACCGTCCTTTTCGATTCGAACTTTCACCAGCGTTGAAATTTTGGCGCCGGAAGCGACGGTGCTCGTCGGTTGGATCCACGCACTGTAAAAGCGGTCATGCAGCATGTTGCCATACCAGCCGAATTCGGATGCGCTCGTCCCACCACCTGTTCCCCCCGGCGAATCCGTCCCGTGGCGGACATGACCGACGCCCTTGCCCGTTGAACCTGTCTTCCCCGCGCCGTTATCGGCTGACGATTCAGTTCTCGCGCTCTTCTTTTTCTCATTACTTGCGTCGGTTTGGTCTTCTGTGGCCTTTGGCGGACTCGATTTGGGGTGCGCCGATGATTTGGTGGCTTTCGCCAGCAGAGTCTTTCTGGGGGTCGGTTTGGGTGTTGGCTTCGGAGTGGGTTTTGGTGGTGCCTTCGGCTTTGCGGTTGCCTTTGGCACACCTGTTTCCATCGGCGTTGGGTTCGGCAATTCGATTTCGCTCTTTGCCTGAATTAGAGGTGGCGGTTCCTTTTTTTCTTCGTCCGGCTTCAAAGGTTCTGGCTCAATAGAAGGAATCGAAATCTTTGAATTGGACGCCACGCTATTATCTGATCTCCCAGGCTCGAGATCTCCCGCACTCAGCCAAACCAAGCTCTCTTCATCTGGCGCGCTTCGCGCTGCTAAACTCCAGCGAATCAATCCTGCGATGAGTGCGATATGCGCAACGGCAATTAACGTGACGTTTCGCCAAAACCGCGGATTCTTCGACATCTATTTCGACTCGGCCCTTGTGGCGATACCAACCTTCGTAATCTGCGCCGCCTTTAGCGCATCCATCAACGCGATCAATTTTTGCACGGGCAACTCTCGATCGGGCCGAATTACAACAGCAACGTCTGGATTTGTTTGTTTCAGTTCCGTCAGTCGCGCCGTAAGCGCTTTCAAATCGATTACCTGATTGTTAAACCGAATCGTCTCACTGCGGTCGATTGAGACAATTTGCACTTGTGATGACTTGATCGGCGGATTCGTCGCGCCACTGGATGGAATCACGAGGTTCATGCTGCTTTCAAGTAGCGGCGTTGTGATCATGAAGATGATGAGCAACACGAACGCTAGATCGAGCAGCGGCGTGATGTTGATCTCGCTGAGCGTCGAAAGATTCTGGCGTTGGGAGTAGCGTTTCATCGGCGAAACGCCGAGTCACCCGCCTGCGCTGAGGCTACAGCGGGCAGGCGTGAACCGTGATCGACGTATTTGTGCTCGAATTCCGAAGCGAGCTCAGCGGCAAAATTGTCCATCTCGACGATGATCCCGCGAATGCTGGTGACGAGAAAATTATATCCAAACATCGCTGGGATCGCGACGCAGAGCGCGGTCACTGTCGTGATCAGCGCGCCGGATACGCCGGGCGCCATCGAGACGAGGTTCGGCGAGCCTGCCTCGGCCACGCCGGTGAAAGCGTCCATCACGCCCCAGACCGTGCCAAGCAAGCCGAGAAAGGGCGAACCACTTACCGCAGTTGCGAGCAAAATCATCTGAGATTCGAGTGAAAGCGCTGTCTCGCCCACGGCTCGTTCCATCGCGGCGTTTACCGCACCCATTTGTGCCGGCGAAATTTTATCAGCGATTCCCAGTCGCGCCCGAAAGGTGTCGTCCACCTCAGGCGATCCGAGCAAATGAAATGTCATTTCCTCGCAGCCCGCGCGATACACATTGAACACTGGCGATCCGGGAAAGCGCGCATTTTTCTCAAATAAACGCAGCGGCTGTCGGTCCTGTCGAAAAGCGGCGAGGAAACGCGCGTTCTGTTTTCGGGCAAACCGGATCACGCGCAATTTCGTGATCATGATGGACCAACTGAAAATGGAAACAACGGCCAGAAGAGTGAGAACGAGTTTTCCTGCGATCGTCGCGTGATCGAACGCAAAAAGAAGACCACCGCCGGCCGCTACGATTTCCGGAACAAGCATTCCCGCTTCACCGGGTTAAGTAATAACGCCGATTTGGAGAAACGAAAGCAAGATTCGCGGAAATGACATTAGTTCATCATTCGTTATTCGTGCTTCATCATTCCTTTCGGAAATGTTGGTCGCATTTTTGCTACTGCAACAAACCCGAGACCAATTGCGATCAGGAAGAACGAAAAAAATTGGCCTCGGGTGAAGGGACCGACCAGCGTCGCGTCGGGTTCGCGGAAATATTCGATTACAATCCGAAAGATCGCGTACCAGATAAAGAACAGTCCGGTCAAAACGCCATTCGGCTCACGCCTGCGCGTACGTACGAACCACAAAATTGCGAAAAGAACGACTCCTTCAAAAAAAGCCTCGTAAAGCTGGGAGGGATGGCGCGGCGAAATAACTGAGCGCAACGCAGTCGCTACTTGCGGTTGGCGAACTGCGCCGACGATTGCATCGGGCGTGGTGAGGGATGGATCAATTCGCACGCATGTCGCGACCGCGCGCTCGGCTTCCTGAGGATGATCGAATAGTTCCTTGGGGAATTGCATCGCCCAGGGGATTTTCGTCATCCGTCCATAAAGTTCGCCGTTGATGAAATTCGCGCAGCGCCCAAAGAACAAACCAATTGGCGCGGTCACAACCAGATTATCGCCAAGATTTGTCCACGATATTTTGTGCCGGTGCGCGTAGTACAAAGTGAAAAGCAACAGACCAAGCATTCCGCCATGGCTGGACATTCCGCCTTCCCAAACGCGAAAGATCGACAGCGGCTCGCGCAACATTTCGGGTTTGTAGAAGAAAACGTAGCCGAGGCGCCCACCGATGATCACCCCAAACAGCGCGCAGCCCGTGATGAAGTCGCCGACACGTTCCGGGGGCAGATCTGCATATCCGCGTTTGGCCAGCCAGAGGAACAAGAGATAACCGCAGATAAATGCAAGCACATAGGCCAGACCGTACCATCGCGGCCCGACGTTGTCGTAAATTCGAAAGATAATCGGATCGAGATTGTGCAGATAATACGCGAACATTCCGCCGATTGTCCGTGATGTCCGCAAGACTCGCAACGAAAACGCGCGTCATCCCGAACGAATGTGAGGACCTCCCAAAAGGTGATGGATCACGCAGTCTCCTCTGAGTCACGGCGGCTTCGATTCTGAGGTCCTTCGCTGCGCTCAGGATGACCGTGCTGTTTTGGCGCGCGATGCGTTCAAAATCTTTCGCAAAAACGGCGCGGTGCGGCTGAGGCGGTTCTTTGCAACTTGTTCTGGCGTCCCGCAGGCGACGACTTCGCCTCCATCCGCGCCGGCCTCTGGGCCAAGATCAACAATGTAATCGGCCTCTGCGATCACGCTGAGATTGTGCTCGATGACAATTACCGTGTTTCCTTCGTCGACGAGCCGATGCAGCACATTGAGAAGCAATTCAATATCGGCCATGTGCAGGCCGATAGTGGGTTCCTCTAGCAAATACAATGTCGAGCCTGGTTTACGCATTTTGCGGATCCGCTCGTCAGCCGCCCGGCTGACACCACGCTTGAGTTGTGTGACTAGCTTCAGTCGCTGCGCTTCCCCGCCGCTCAGCGTTGGACTTGGTTGTCCCAGCTTGAGATAGCCCAATCCCGTATCGGCCAGCAAAGAAAGCGGCCTCGCAATTTTCGGGTGGGCCGAAAAGAATACGGCCGCTTCTTCGATCGTCATTTCCATCACATCGCCGATCGATTTGTCGTTGTAGAGAACCTCAAGCGTTTGCGGATTGTAACGTTTGCCGCCGCAGTCTTCGCATGGCACGTAGCTGCGTGGCAGAAAATTCATCTCCAGTTTGATTACGCCCTGACCCTTGCAAGTCTCGCAACGGCCACCTTCGGCGTTGAACGAAAATCGACTGGCAGAATATCCGCGCACACGCGAGACAGGTAATTGCGCATAAAGATTCCGGATCTCGTCGAATACTTTGACGTAGGTCCCCGGCGTCGAGCGCGATGTCTTACCGATGGGTGATTGATCGACCTCATAAACAGCTTCGATCTCTTGCGCGCCGCTAACCAGTTTGAATAGATCGCCATTTCCCGCGCGTTTTCTTTGTTTAAGCTGCTCGCACACCGCAGGCCAAATTACCTCGTGCATCAATGTGGATTTGCCGCTGCCGGAAATTCCAGTAATCACTGAAAGCCTGCCAACGGGGAAACGAACATCGATATCTTTCAAATTATTCGCCCTCGCACCGCGGACTTCGATCCAGTCTCCAACATCGCCTAACGACCGACGCGATCCGCAGGTTGGATGCTGAAGTGGTACTTTCAGGCAACGCCCTGTTTCGGAATCTTGATTCCTTTCCACGTCGCGCAGCGTGCCGCTCGCCACGACTTCTCCGCCGTGAATTCCTGCGCGAGGTCCAAGATCGACGATGTGATCGGCTC
>Ga0209058_1003639_pt1 | contig 12453 bp, 12 predicted proteins | sample GraSoiAngelo_147_FD_185904 | JGI IMG/M metagenome (GOLD analysis project Ga0209058, IMG submission 185904) | Grasslands soil microbial communities from the Angelo Coastal Reserve, California, USA - 14_1009_05_40cm (SPAdes) (version 2) | ecosystem: Environmental > Terrestrial > Soil > Grasslands ... | reverse complement strand
GAGGCCTTCTTCGCGTCCGCCGGGCAGCTCGGTCCCGTCCCGGTGCAGCTCTCCGCGAGGTCGCACTCGTCCGCCGCCGCGCGGCAGACCGTCGAGGAGAACGCGAAGCCGTCGGGCGGACAGTCGTTCGTGATGCCATCGCAGCTCTCGGCCACGTCGCAGGTGTCGGCGGCCGGACGGCAGACGGTGCCGGCCGGCGTCTTTGCGTCGGCCGGGCAGGTAGCGCTCGTCCCGGTGCACGTCTCCTGTGGGTCGCAGGCGCCGGCCGAGGCGCGGCAGAGCGCGCCCGCGTTGCCCGCCGGGTGCTGGCAGGCGTTGCTCGTCCCGTCGCACTGATCGAGCGTGCACGGGTTGCCGTCGCTCGTGCACGCCGTCCCCGCCGACTTCTTGATGTCGGCCGGGCAGCTCGGGCCGTTGCCCGGGCAGTTCTCGGGCAGGTCGCACTCGCCGGCCGCCACGCGGCAGACGGTGCTCGAGGAGGCGAAGCCGTCGGCGGGGCAGGTCGCGCTCGAGCCGCTGCACGTCTCGGCCACGTCGCACACGTCCGCCGCCGCGCGGCAGGTGGTGCCCGCGGTCTTGAACGTGCAGCTCGACGTGCAGCACGACCCCGCCGTGCCGTTGGCCGCGCCCTGATCGCACTGCTCCTTGGTCTCGATCGCGCCGTTGCCGCACACCGGCAGCGGCGACACCGACCAGCCGCTGTTCGGCCGGTTGTCGTCGAGGATCTTGCCGTTGAAGGTGAGCGGGTACCCGGTGCCCGACGATCCGCCGGCGCTCTGGAAGCCGATGGTGGCGCTCTGCCCGTTGGCGTTGGCGCTGATCGTGCTCCGGTACTTGACGTCCAGCACGTTGGAGCGCTCGTGGATCTGCACCTGCCCGTTCACCTTGTCCGCCGAGCTGGCGACCAGGTTCTCCTGGAAGTCGACGATGAACGTGCGGTTCGGGCTCGTGCCGACCGTCCCGTAGTGGATGTTGCTGCCCTCGGTCTGGAGGTCGTCCCAGTAGTAGAAGAGCGTCGGGTTCGGGAAGCTCGAGCTCGGCAGGGCGGCGTTCGCCGTCGGGTTGGCGCCGGTGGTCGTCCCGAACTGGATGATGCCGTTGGTGCCGATGGTGACCGTGCTGTAGCTCGTCCCCTCGATGGTGACGGAGAAGGGCAGCGTGACACCCGCGATGGCGTTGTCGCCGCTGAGCGTCGTGAACCCGCTGATGTCGTCGGGGCTGTGCGCCATGATCGCGAAGAGGGGTACGAGCCCGGCGCGGCCGACGTCGACCGACCAGCCCTCGTCGGGGCGGTTGTCGTCGAGCACCTTCCCGTTGCAGGTGAGCGGCCGGGCCGTCCCCGAGGCGCCGCCGGCTCCCTGGAAGCCGATGGTCGTGCCCTGGCCGTTCGCCAGGTTGCCCGACTCGCGGTAGCGGACGTTGATGATGTTGGACCGCTCGTGGACCTGCACCTGGAAGCGGATGTCGTCGGCGCCCCCGTTGTCGACCGTGGGATCGACGTCGACCTCGTAATCGACGAGGAAGGTGCGGTTCGGGCTGGTCCCGACCGTCCCGTAGCGGATGTTGGTGCCGAACGTGTCGAGGTCGTTCCAGTACGCGGCGAGGAAGGGATTCGTGTGCTTCGAGGTCGGCAGGCAGGCGTTCGTGGGATCGCTCGTGCCCTGGGTGTTGCCCCCGAACTCGAGCCAGCCGTTCGTCGAGATGGTGACCGAGCTGTAGCTCGTGCCCTCGATCGTCACGCTGAACGGCAGGGTGGCGTTCACGGTCGCGTCGTCGCCGCTGAACGTCTGGAGACCCGGGATGTTCGTGGTGTTGATGTCGTCCGGGCTGTGGGCCAGCCAGGCGCCGAGCGACACGGTGGCCCAGCTACGGCCGGGCAGGGCGGCGCCGAGGAGGACGAGGAGCCCGATCGCGTGCACGGTGCCGCGCCGCGGGCCGCAAAACATCGGTCGGGACCGAACCGCGTCACCGGTCATCTGCGCCCCCCTTTTTCGACGTGACCTTCTCCGCTGCGTGTTCCTCGGCCGGCTTCCCATGCCACAGCGTGCGCGCGCAGTGCAAGGTAAAATCCCCGCCGCCGGCGCTCGCCGGCCCACCGCGGGCTGGCGCAGCCCGTGGGGCAGCTCGCCGAACCCGCCAAGGTCCAGCCGAGCGCCGAGACGGCGCGGGTCGAAGGGTGCTTTCGCCCGGAGGAACTCGGACCGCGGGCGACGGCGGGGCGGGGCCACGCTGCGTGGCGCGGCCCGCCTCTACGCCGTGTTCACCTAATCGTCATCGTCGTCGGTCACTTTCACGAATGAGAACATTCCATTCCGAAAGTGAGACGTCACGTTGCAGATGACCAGGTACCTGCCCGGTCGGTCAAAGAATACCGACTCCACCCGATTCTGGGTGTTGGCCAAACCGGGCGGCGGCGACCCTGCCGGGCTGAGCCCCTGGTAGTAGGTATTCGTCAAGTCATTAATGAACGTGCCCGAAGCGGGTACGACGATGTCTTTGGGTGCGGTCCCTGGGTTGTAGACGAAGACCTGATGGAATCCCGCGACGACGAAGTTCACGACTCCCCCGCTCTTGACCTTGATTACGCTGGGAAGGATGTGGTGATTCGCCGGGCCCGTGGTGTTGAGCCCCGCGCCGAATGAGACCGTCACACTCAGGCGCTTGTCGTCATCGGCCGTCGCGAAGGGAGCGGTCAGGCCGATGGCAAAGCCGGCCACGGCGCACGTCATTGCGAGCGTCAGGCGCTTCATAGCGGCCTTCCTCCCGTTGCATTGCCTCACCAGACGCGTGCTCAGGCCCTGGTGAGGGACCGATACGACATGATGGGCACGTCGCGGTCCTTATCTCGGGGCCCGCTGTGCGGTCAAGCAATGGATTATGGTAGGGATTCCGCTTTAGCAGGTGCTATGGCAGACTACAGGGCGAGGGAGGTATGGCAAGCGGATAGGCAAGTAATATAGATTAATCAAGGGATCGATCTCGGCTTGGGGTGAGAACGAGCAGCTCGACACGACGAAGTCGTGGATGCCTTGCGGGAGGTAGCGAATGTCTGCCCTGTAGACGATTGTATACTGACCTGGCAAGTGCTACGCGAGGCCGCACGTGAGCGCGGACGTGCAGGCCGCGGCCAACGGGAAGCGGCGGCTCGTGCAGGCGGCACTGCGCCTCTGCGCCGAGAACCGCAGCCTTCTGGAGCATCCGAAGCGGCGCCGGGCGATCATCGACCAGGCCGTGAAGTTCATCGTGATGCTCCACGCGGGCGCTCTGGCGATGCGTGGAATGCTGGTCGATGCGGCATGACGCGCGGGATGCGCATCGATCGCGGGAGCAGCGCGGTGGTCACGGGCGCCGGCAGCGGGCTCGGCCGCGCATTCGCGAAGGCGCTCGTATCGAGGGGCGCGGTGGTCGTCGTCGCCGACGTGCGCGAGAGCACGGCACGCGAGACGGTGCGCGAGATCGGCGCCGACGCCGGCCGGGTGCACGTCGTGGTGTGCGACGTCACGAAGGCGGACGACGTCGCGCGCCTCGCGGAGGAGTCAGCGACGCTCGCCGGCGAGGTCGACCTGCTGGTCAACAATGCCGGCATCGGCGCCGCGGGCGACGTGGGCGTGGCCGACCTCGACTCGTGGCGGCGCGCGATCGACGTGAACCTGTGCGGCGTGATCCACGGCTGCCACTACTTCGTCCCGCGCATGCGCGCGCGGGGGCGCGGTCACGTCCTCAACGTCGCGTCCGCCGCGGCGATCGCGGCCGTGCCCGGCATGGGCGCGTACAACGTCACGAAGGCGGGCGTCGTCGCGCTGAGCGAAACGCTGGCGGCGGAGGCGGCGCGCGACGGCGTCGGGGTGACCGTCCTCCTCCCCGGCTTCTTCCCGACGAACATCGTGAGCGACGCCGTCGGCACGGTGGAGGAGGGCAAGCGGCGGCTGGCCGAGACGTGGATGCAGCGGTCGAAGTACAGCGCCGACGACATCGCCCGTCTCGCCCTCGGGGCGGTCGAGCGCGGCAAGCTCTACGCCCTCCCGCACGGGGAGATCCGCTGGCTCTGGCGCCTGAAGCGCGCCGCGCCTCGCACCTACGCGCGGGTGGTGGGTGCGCTCGAACGCCGCGGCGTCTTCTCGCGGGCGTAGTGGCTTCGGCCACGGCGTGGGCGTTGAGCCGCGTTCACGGATGCGCCGGCCGCAGCGCCCGCAGCTTCTCCTGCTGCTCCGAATCGAGCTGATTCTTGATCCGAACGAGCAGGGTGAAGTTCACCTTCTTCACCTGCTGCTCGATCGACGTCACCTGGTCGAGCTTGCCGAGCACGGCCGCCCCGTCCACGTGATCGGCGGCCAGCAGCTTGCCGAGCGCCTCGGATTCCGCGTCGAGCCGCCACTGGAGGTCGACGAGCTGCTGTTGAACCGATGAGAGACCTCTGGTCACGCTTGACGGTCATTCCCGTTTTCCTCCTCTCCCGGATTCCGGGTTCCTTCCCGCGTCACGCCAGGGCGTCGTGTCGCGGCTCCGTCGCCTTGAACGGACCAGCGACCAGAACCCGTCGTTCGGGAGGAGGTTCGGCCTAGGTCGCGGGAGCCGGCGACACGGTCCCCAGATAGACCGACGACGGATGGTTCGGTCCGATGTAGAGGGTGTCGACCCCTGCCGAGTTCGCCAGCGTGGATGCGGTGGACGTCTCGTGCGGGAAATCGCCGGTGGCGATGGTGAGGCGCAGCGAGTGACCCGGCTCGATCACGGCGGACGTGGGGAAGATCTCGATCTGGAGCTGCGTCGGGACCCCGGGCGTGAGCGGCACCTGAGACGCCCGGGTGTAGGGATGCCACGGCTCGATGACTTGTCCGCCCGCGTAGACCGAACAGTCCGCGACCACTGAACCACATGCACGTGCGGTCAACGCTCCGAGCGACGCGACCAGGCTTCCCGATGTGATCTGACTGGACGAGCCGTCGGGAGCGACGTCCGAGATCGTCGCGATGACCTGAGCGTCGGTGGCGGTCGAGCTGATCCAGATAATGGCGTTGATGGGGCCCGAGATGGCGTACGGCGCAGTGAAGGGCGCGGTCGTGAACGTGGCGGCCAGGAGCTCACTCGGTTGATTGTCGTTCTCGCACGTCGTGCCGGACACCAAGCCCGCCGTCCACTGGGTAGTCGACCGCGAGCAGGTTCCGTTGAGCGGAATCCAGGGGAGCGTCACCGTCGTCTCTCCGGCGTCGGCGGCCGGAGCCAGCGATCCGGCGTACAGCGAGGTCCCGCTGCCCTGCGTGGCGGACAGATACCAGTACCGATATTGCGTGTGCGATGCCGGATAGCGCGTGTCGGGACTCCATTTGCCCGCCCCGAGGTAATAGGTTTCCACTTCGGGGAACCTCTGGATGCCGTTGTCGATGCCCTTGAGCCAGTGATCGAACCAGGCGAGCTGCAGGTTGTTGAGGCTCGGGAGCAGGTTGCCCTTCGTGTCGTGAACAGGGTTGGAGCCGTCATCGGCGGTCAGGCCGTTCCCCGCCGTCGTGTGGTACCACGGGCCGATCATCAGCTTCTTCTTGGTCCCCAAGAGCCCGAGCCCGCGGAACAGGATCGGCTCGCCACGCTGGAAGATGTCGTAGGTGCCTCCGACGATGAAGGTCGGGACCTTGACCCGCGAGATGTTCCGGATCGGCGAGCGGAGCTGGTAGAACGAGCCGTCGTAGGCCTGATCGGGGTAGGTCTGCAGCGCCGACGGCAGCATCATCTCGAACCCGCCCAGCGTCGCGTCGAGGACCGCCAGCCCGCCGAACTGCGCCACGTCCAGCGCGTGCTGCGATTCGGCATTGAGCGCGATCTTCGGCTGGCTCAGCGCATCCTGCGCCGGGATCACGGCGAGCCCGTTCACCAGCCCGAGCCAGAGCGGGATGAAGCCGGCGTCCGTGTTGCCACCCGCCCACGTGACGTCGCGGTAGGCGTCCGACATCGGGACGATGGGGAAGATGGCCTTCACGGCCGCGGTTCCCGGCTGCTCGACCGTGAGGAACTGGTTGATCGCCGAGTAGCTCACGCCCGAAAGCCCGATCACCCCGTTGGAGAACGGCTGCGACGCCGCCCACTGGACCAGCGTCACGCTGTCCTGCTGCTCCCGGGCGCCGAACGAATCCCACATACCCTCGCTCGAGCCGGTGCCGCGCACGTCGACGACGATCATTGCATAGCCGTTGGACGGGAAGATCGTGTTGCCCTCCGAAACGCCCGCGCCCGATTTGCGATACGGCGTCTGCACCAGGATCGTCGGGCATGGGCACCCGGTGGTGGGAATGTATTCGTCGGAGTCGAGCGAGACTCCGTCGGACATGGGGATCCTCACGTCGGAGACGACATCGTAGGCGGTCGTCGCGGCGATTGACGTGGCCGATGCCATCAGCGCGAGGACGGCAGCTGCGATCATCAGCGTCGCTGGATTTTGTCTTCCCTCCATCGAATGGTTCCTCCTCCCTCGGCGCTGCCGGCGGCGAACGCGCACGCGATCTGCAAGACGCGGGACGGCCGAGTCTAGGCGGCCGAGGCGGCCGGGAGAACTCCGTAGCGCCGCATTTCCGTCGAATCTTTGTGGTATTTCGATCGACGTTTTATGGTAGTCCGCCCCGGTAGCGCGCGCGATGTCGACCTCGAAGCGCTCGGCGCGAGCCGCCTGCGGTCCCGTGGAGGCGGGAGCCCAGGCCGCGGGCTACTTCGACGGCGACGACGTCGGGTGACGCCGGCGCATGGGTGCCGGGCGGAGTGCCGCCTCGACCAGGTCGACGATCTTCTGCGCCGATCCGTCGGCGGTCGAGAGGTCCTCGGTCGACGCGATCCCCAGCTCCGCCCACGATCGGACGGCGGCCGCGACGTCCGTCGGATCGGAACGCGACCCGAAGCCCGTCCCCGCCGTCGGGCCGATGTCTACCGAGAGCACGCGGACGCCGCTCCCCCGCAGCTCGCGATCGATCGCAATCGATGCCGCGTGGAGGGCCGCCTTGCTCGCCGCGTAGAGCGCGACGTGGGGCCAGCCCGCTGCCGACGCCGACCCAACGTTGACCACCAGGCCTGCGCCGCTCTCCAGCAGGAGCGGCAGGAAGGCGCGGGTGACGCAGAGGGCGCCGATCAGGTTCGTGGCCAGCGTCTCGTGCCAGTGCACGACGGGCGACGAGGCGAACGGCTCCACGTATCCGACGCCGGCATTGTTGACGACGACGTCGACGCGGCCGCACGCGCGCCGCGCGGTCTCGCGCAGCTCCGCCACGGAGTCCTCCCGCGTCACGTCGATCTGGACGACGTGCACCGGGGCGCCCGCTTCGCGGGCCAGCTCGCGCAGGGCGTCGGCCGAGCGGGCCGCGGCGACGACGCGCATCCCCCGGGCGGCCAGGCGAAGCGTCAGCGCCCGGCCGATACCCGAGGAAGCGCCGGTGACGACGGCCGTCCGCCCGGCGAGCGGATCACGCATCCGCAGTCGCCACTCGCCGCATGCAGAAAACCCCCTGCGACGGCTAACAAATGCGAAGGTGGCCGACAAGGCGTGGCGGACGAAGCCGCGCCGGTTGCTCGCGCGCATTGACGCGCCGGGCGCGGCGCCGATAGAAACCGGGGCCATGCCCGCCATGGTGGGGCTCCGTTTCGATCTGCGCGTGCCGCCCTTCGCCCGCACCACGCACGAACGGCAGTACGCGGCCTGCCTCGACATGTGCGAGTGGGCCGACGCGAGAGCTTTCGACGTGGTCGCGATCTCGGAGCACCACGGCGTCGAGGACGGTTACATGTCGTCGCCCGTGACGCTGGCGGCGGCGATCGCCGCGCGCACGCGGCGGCTCGCCATCAACGTGGCCGCCATCCTCGTCCCGCTGCACGATCCGATCCGGCTCGCCGAGCAGCTCGCGACGGCGGCGCTCGTCGCCGGCGGGCGGTTGAGCTTCGTTGCCGGGATGGGCTACCGCCCCGAGGAGTTCGAGATGGCGGGCGTCGAGCGCGCGGCGCGCGGGCGGCTGTTCGACGAGTCCGTGGGCGTGCTGCGGCAGGCGTGGACGGGCGCGCCGTTCACCTGGCGCGGCCGCGTCGTGCGCGTGACGCCCGCGCCGCCGTCGCCGCCGCCCATCCTGGTCGGCGGCTCGACGCCGAAGGCGGCGCGCCGGGCGGCGCGGCTCCGGTGCGGCTTCTTCCCGGCGGTCGGTGACCCCGAGCTGGCCCGCGTCTACCACGAGGCATGCAAGGCCGAGGGCTTCGAGGGCGGCTTCGTCGTGCTCCCGGGCGGCCCCGGCTTCGTGCACGTGACACGCGATCCGGAGGGGGATTGGAAGCGCATCGCGCCGTACGCGCTCTACGACGCCAGGACGTACGACGAGTGGCAGACCCCCGGGCAGCGCTCGGCGGTGCACGTGGCCGCGACGACGGAGGAGGACGTCCGGCGAAGCGGTGTATATCGCGTCGTGACGCCGGAGGAATGCGTGGCGATCGCGGAGCAGCACGGGCGGGTGCTGCTCCATCCGCTCATGGGCGGGATCGACCCCGAGCTAGGGTGGGCCAGCCTTCGACTCTTCGCCGAGGAGGTGCTCCCGCGCATTCGATGACGGCGACTGATCGACCGTGCCGACGCTTTCGACGCTCGGAGCAGGGTGAATCTACGGCGTGGTGATTGGGTTCACCGCTGCTTTCCAGCCCTTCAACCCCTCCACCATCACACTGACGTCAGCGTAGCCGGCCTCAACCGCCCGACGGGCGGCCTTGTGAGAGGCCGTTCAATGCGAGTCGGCGCAGTAGAAGACGAGCCGAGTGTCCTTGCCGGCCGGTAGCTCCGTTGCCACGTCGTACTTGCCGTAGCTCGACAAGAGTATGGCGCCGGGGATGACTCCTTCTCGCGCTCTGAAATCGGTCCCGTCGGCGTCCAGGACCGTGGCCGGTGTCTCTGTCGAGGTGCGCATGGCAACCAGATCGCCGACATGGATCAGCTTGAACCCCTCGTCGGGGGCGGGAGCGCACGCGACTACCGCCGACAGCACGAGGACGCCGGCAAGAAGCCCGAACGTTTTCATGCCGAAGCTCTACCGGAGCAGCGATGATGGCTCAATCCCGGTCACTCACTTCGTGGTGAGAGGATCATCACCGGGATGTCTCGCGTCGTTCGGCCCTGGTAGTCGTCATAGTCGCGGTACATCGCGACGAGGCGCGGCCAGAGCGCTGCCTTCTCGGCGTCGGACGCGCGCCGGGCGCGCATGCGGCGGGTGGTCGATCCGACCTGCACCTCGACGTCGGGGTTGGCCGTCATGTTGTGGTACCACGCAGGGTGATGCGACATGCCGCCCTTGGAGGCGACGACCACGAGGTCGTCGCCGGCGGACAGGTAGAGCAGAGCGACCGTGCGCGGCTCGCTCGATCGCCTGCCCTTGGCCGTGACGAGACACACCGGCGCCCCGCGCAGGAACGTGCCGCCCAGGCGGCCACCGCTCAGACGGTAGGCCCAGACGTTGAGCAGCGTCATCAGGCGGATGACGGGGGAAGCCAGTCGCTCCTGCGTGCGCGTCCACGGGCGGAGCCCGGTGTCGGGCATGGGACCTCCGGGGCGGCGCAGAACTGAAGGGGAGCTCTGCTCGCTGCAGGCGATCTAAACGGACCCGCGTCCGGCTGGCAATGGCCCCGGAGATCCTCCACCCGCGCCGGCGCGATCAGTGGTCCATGCGGCCGACGAAGTCGTCCATGCTCCGGTTGACACCGAGGAACTCCATGACGGCATCGAACAGGCGAACGGGAAGGAGGCGCCCGAGCCACGTGACGTAGACGAGCCGCGGCATGACGAGGCGGCGGCGGTCGCGGCGGATGGCGTCGACGATGCGGTCGGCGGCGTACTCCGGCGTGAGGATCGGCAGGAGCAGCCGGAAGCGGGTCTTCACGCCTTCGTCGCGACCGTGCGCCCGGCGGCGGCGAGTTCCGCACGCGTCCGTTCGAGCGCCGCCGACTCGACGTCCCACAGGATCACGCGCGCGCCCTCGGCCGCGATCTTCTGAGCGAGAAGCCGGCCGATGCCGCTCGCGGCACCGGTGATGAGCACGTTTCTGCCGGCGTAGTCACTCATGGCTCCGGCCATCGAGATCGACCCGGGCCCGGCTCGCATCGGCTGCCTGAGCACGGGCGGCACGGTAGTAAACTAGCGATCGATAGTCCAGTCATCGGCTCGGGCTTCCGGCCTCGGGATCGTGGTCGTCCTCTCACTTCTCGACGGCGAGGCGGGAGACGCGACGGAAATTCCCGGACGTTGCGCGCGATGAGGATGGCGCCGTTCGCAAGCGCGGTTCCGGCGATCAGGACGTCGTAGGGGCCGATCGGCTTCCCGACCGCTTCGAGATCCGTGCGAATCCGGGCGGCGGACCGGGCTTCCTTGGCTCCAAGGGAAGGAGGCGGGGCGTCGTCTCGGCCAACGATTCGAGCGCCCGGACGGCGGAGAGAAGTTCCTCGGTGGCGGCGCCGACAATGAGGATGGAACCACGTGACGAAGCGACGCGGTCAATTCTTTAGGGGGCGAATTGCGAGTTGCGATTAGGAGCGCTACGGGATCGGCACCACGGCGCACGGCGCGCTCGATGACTCCACCTTGAACAGCGGTGGGCATGTCGTCACGGCGCATGCCGGCGCTCCCGGGATGTTGTCGCCGCAGTTCCCCGTTCCCGACACCACACGGCAGCTGTTGCGGTCCAGCGTGCACGTCTTGTCCTTGTTTCCGCTGAACGTGTTTCCGAACACCTTGTTGTTGCTCGAATTGAAGATCTCGCACCCTCCGGTGTCGTCCGAGGAGGGATTGGGGTTGGTGAGGCCGCCGAAGTTCGTGATGCTGTTGCCGGTCGCACAGCTGCCGTTGGCGCTGTAGAACTTGAGCCCTTCGTCTGAGTGACAGGCGCCGTTGGGATCTGTTGACGGGTCTATGATCGCGACGTTGCCCTCGAAGTTGTTCGACGTGGTCGACACCGACGCGATTAGTCCGTTGTGCCTACCTGCAGGATCGGAGGGCGTCTCCGTCTGCGGCAGGTCGTTGTTCATCGACGTGTTGTTCTTGTACTCGATCCACTTCGCACCGGCACTCGCTCGGATCCCGTTCTCGTTCGCGAGCACGAGGTTCTGCTCCACAACGTTGCACGTGCCTCCGTCCACGTCGATGCCTTCCTCGTTGTTCGTGATGCAGTTGCAGAAGACCCGCCCACCCGTCGAGCGCTTGTAGTCCAGGCCGTCGTCCGCGATCTGCGCCTTCGTCGTGGGCATGAACGGGAATCGCCCGTCGCGGATATTCAGATACTTGATCGTCAGCCTCGTCGAGTTCCGGACCTTGATTACCTCGCCGTTGCTCCCGCTCGGCGTGGCGAAGGGGGGATCCTTCCGAGCGACGGTGGACGTCAACGTAGCCGGAGGCGGCCCTTTGTCACCGGAGCAGTTGTTGTGGCTCACGTCCGACGGCGGATCACCCGTGATCACGACGTTGAACAGCCCGTCGATGAGGACGGGATCGCCCGTGCACCTGCCGTGAATCGTGATCGTCCTCGTGGAGGCGGACGCGCTGGTGTTGGTCTTGGCGACGGCGGCGACGGCGGATGCGAGGTTGCAGCTCGAGCCGGAGCAGAATGGCTTCTGGTTGTCGATATCGATACTGCAAGTCGCGCCGGGGGGGCTGTCGCACGCCGAGATCTGACAGACGCAGCCCGTAGGAGTCGAGGCGCAGACCTGCCCGGTGGGACAGGTGCCGTTGCAGACCGGGGCGCTGTCCGCGCAAGGCGGCTGACAGACGCAGCCCGCGGGTGTCGCCACGCAGGACTCTCCGGTGGGACAGGTGCCGTTACACATGGGGGGCGAGGTGCTCGCGCACGGCGGCGGCTGACAGACGCAGCCCGTGGGCGTCGCGGCGCAGACCTCTCCCGTGGGGCAGGTGCCGTTACACATGGGGGGCGAGGTGCTCGCGCACGGCGGCGGCTGACAGACGCAGCCCGTGGGCGTCGCGGCGCAGACCTCTCCCGTGGGGCAGGTGCCGTTACACATGGGGGGCGAGGTGTTCGCGCACGGCAGCTCGCAGACGCAGCCCGCGGGGGTCGCGACGCAGGACTCTCCGGTGGGACAGCTGCCGTTGCACATCGGCGGCGAGGTGCTCGCGCACGGCAGCTCGCAGACGCAGCCCGAGGGGGTGGCCACGCAGGACTGCCCGGTGGGACAGCTGCCGTTACACACGGGTGGCGTGGTGCTCGCGCACGGCAGCTCGCAGACGCAGCCCGACGGGGTCGCCACGCACGACTGTCCGGTGGGACAGCTGCCGTTGCAGGTCGGTGGCGAGGTGCTCGCGCACGGCAGCTCACAGACGCAGCCCGACGGGGTCGCGACGCACGACTCGCCGGTGGGACAGCTGCCGTTGCACGTGGGCGGCGAGGTGCTCGCGCAGGGCAGCTCACAGACGCAGCCCGTGGGAGTCGCGACGCACGATTGTCCGGT
>Ga0209058_1003636_pt1 | contig 12455 bp, 10 predicted proteins | sample GraSoiAngelo_147_FD_185904 | JGI IMG/M metagenome (GOLD analysis project Ga0209058, IMG submission 185904) | Grasslands soil microbial communities from the Angelo Coastal Reserve, California, USA - 14_1009_05_40cm (SPAdes) (version 2) | ecosystem: Environmental > Terrestrial > Soil > Grasslands ... | reverse complement strand
GGTCGGAGGCGCCGGTTGCGGTGCCTTCTTTCACCCATTCGAGCGCCTCGGGCAAGACCGGCAGACCGTCGAAGCGGATCTCAGCGCCGAGCTTCGAGCCGCGGCAGATCTCGAGGAGATGCCCTGCCAAGCCGAAGCCGGTGACGTCGGTGAGCGCGTGGACGTCTTCCAGCTCGGCAAGCGCGGTGCCGGGCGTGTTGAGTTGCGTGGTGATCTCGACCATCTGCTTGTAGCCTGAAGCGGAGAGCTTGCCCTTCTTCAGCGCGGCTGAAAGGATTCCCACGCCGAGCGGCTTGCCGAGTATGAGGACGTCGCCCGAACGCGCGCGGTCGTTCCTCTTCACCTTCTTCGGGTGGACGATGCCGAGCGCTACCAGGCCGTAGATCGGTTCCAGCGTGTCGATGGAATGGCCGCCCGCGATAGGGATCCCGGCCTGCGCGCACACCGACTCTCCTCCGGAGATGATTCTTTGAATCACCTCGACCGGCATTTTCTCGAGCGGCATGCCGACGATGGCGAGCGCGAAAATCGGCTTGCCGCCCATCGCATACACATCCGAGAGCGCGTTGGTCGCGGCGATGCGGCCGAAGTCGTAGGGATCATCGACGATGGGCGTGAAGAAATCGGTGGTGGCGACGATCGCCTGCTCGTCGTTCAACCGGTACACGGCGGCGTCGTCGCTCGATTCGATCCCCACCAGCAGGTCCTTCGGCAGCCCGCGGATCGGGGTCTTGGCGAGAATCTCGGAGAGGACAGCCGGCGCGATCTTGCAGCCGCAGCCGCCCCCGTGGGAGAACTGCGTCAGGCGGATGAGATCGGCGGGGGCGTTCATGGATAGAATTGGGGATGGAACTGAAACGCTTGAACGCCGTTACGGTAGCACAGCTCGACGCCTTTGACGAGGTGATCGACGTGCGCTCGCCCGCCGAATTCGCGCTCGACCATGTGCCGGCAGCCGTGAACTGCCCGGTGCTCGACGACGCCGAGCGTGCCCACGTGGGCACGCTCTACAAGCAGATCTCCCCGTTCGACGCAAAAAAAATCGGCGCGGCGCTCGTGTCGAAGAACATCGCGCAGCATATCGAGGAGCGTTTCCGCGGCCGCGGGCAAGGCTGGCGCCCCCTCGTCTATTGCTGGCGCGGCGGGCAACGCTCCGCGGCGATGGCCCACGTGCTGCGCCAGGTCGGCTGGGACGCGGCGACGCTCGAAGGCGGCTACCGCGCGTACCGTCGCGAAGTCATGGCGCAGCTCGATGAGACACCGCAATGTTTCCGGTTCCGGGTGGTATGCGGCGCCACCGGGAGCGGCAAGAGTCGCCTCCTCGCCGCGCTCGCGGCGCAAGGGGCGCAGGTGCTGGATCTGGAGTGCCTCGCCCGCCACCGCGGCTCTCTGCTCGGCGAGCTTCCGGGCGAGCCGCAGCCTTCGCAGAAGATGTTCGACAGCCTGGTGTGGAGCGCGTTGAAGCGCCTCGATCCCGCGCGCCCCGTCTTCGTCGAGGCCGAGAGCAAGAAAATCGGCCAGCTGCAGGTGCCCGCGAAGCTCCTCGACCGCATGCGCGAGGGGGAGTGCCTGCGCCTGGAGGTGCCTCTGCCTGAGCGCATGCGCTTTCTGATCGAGGAATACCGGCATTTTCTGGAGAAGCCCGCGGCGCTCAAGGAGAAGCTGCGATGTCTGACGAGCCGCTACGGCCGCGCCGTGATCGGGCGCTGGCTCGCGCAGACCGAATCGGGCGCGTGGGAGGAGCTAGTCGCGGACCTTCTCGTCACCCATTACGACCCGTCCTATCTGCGCGCGGCCGCGCAGAACTATTTGCATTATGATGAAGCTCAGGCGTTGTCCCTCGAGCGGCTCGACCAGACCGCGATGGCGCACGCCGCCACGGAGCTGCTGAAGGCCCGGCCTTAAGCGGGTGGACGTATCCGATCGGAGGACGCCATGTTCTTCAAACAGCTTTTCGACCCGGCATCGTCCACTCTCACGTATCTCATCGCCGACGATTCAAACCATGAGGCGGTGATGATCGATCCGGTCACCGAACAGGTGGAGCGCGACGTGCGCCTCCTGCGCGAGCACGGCCTCGCGCTCAAGTACACGCTCGAGACCCACGTGCATGCCGACCACGTGACCGCCGCGCACGCACTCAAGCGAGCCACAGGCGCGCAGACCGCTGTCTGCCGGGACTGCAATGCGCAAGGTTACGACCGCCTGCTCAAGGACGGCGACGTGATCCTCTTCGGCCACGAGGAAATTCTCACCATCGCGACGCCCGGGCATACGCCGGGAAGCGTCTCTTACCTGTGGCGCGACCGGGTCTTCACCGGCGACACCCTGCTCATCGGCGGCTGTGGGCGGACCGATTTCCAAAACGGGAGTGCGGAGGCGCTCTGGCACAGCATCACGGAGAAGCTCTTCGCCCTCGACGAGCAGATCCTCGTCTACCCCGCCCACGACTACAAGGGACGCAGGGTGAGCAGCATCGGCGAGGAGAAGCGCTTCAACGCGCGCGTCGCGGGCAAGACCCGCGAGGAGTTCCTTTCCATCATGAACAATCTCAACCTGCCCATGCCGGCGCGCATCCACGAAGCGGTCCCGGCCAATCTCGAAGGCGGCGCGGGCCAGCCTGCGGTCGCAAGCGCGCTCGGGCAGCCGAAAATCGCGGTGCAAAGCGTATCCGCGAAACAGCTCGCCGAGGTGCTGGGCGCGCCGGGAATCCGTCTTCTGGACGTGCGCACGCCCGAGGAATTCAACGCCCTGAGAATTTCCGGCTCGGTCAACGTTCCGCTCGATACGCTCGAGCCCGCGGCGCTGCTCGCAAACATGGACGCGAACGATCCGGTTTATGTGGTGTGCCAGACCGGCACGCGCAGCCAGTTTGCCGCAGCTGAGCTTCGCGCCGCGGGTTTCCACCGCGTCGTGCACGTGGACGGCGGCACCAACGCCTGGACGGTGGCGGGATTGCCCGTCGCGAGAGGCGGTCCGGCGCGCGTCTGAAACCGCTTGAATCGCGGCTTATTGCTTGACGATCTGGAGCACCCGGCCGTCGGAGGTCAGCACGTAGACCTCGCCGAAGCCATCCTGGCCGAAAGAGAAAGGAGTCCCCACGCTTACATTCGGCGCCTGTCTCACGTTCACAACGCCATTCGCCATGAGCAGGCTGCGCAGCCAGCCGCTGCAGAGATCCGAAAACAGATACGACCCCCTTAGGTCGGGTATCGCCGCGCCGCGGTACACGTAGCCGCCGATGATTGCGCAACCCTGGTTGTGATCGTAGTCGTAGACCGGCAGAGTCAGCCCCGTCATGTTGCATTGACCACCATTCGGAAAACACCGCAAGCCCTCCATGAGGTTCCACCCGTAGTTGAGGCCGGCAGAATTTGCCTGGACCACGTCGATTTCCTCGCGTTGGTCCTGGCCGACGTCGGCGATGTACAGCTGCCCCCCGTCGAAGGCATAGCGGAACGGATTGCGCAAACCGATCGCCCAGCTTTCGTTCCGGGCCGTGCCGGGAAAGACTGGGTTATCAGGCGGAATAGTGTAGGGAAGCGTGCTGACGTCCAAGCGCAGCAGCTTACCGAGGAGCGTGGTCGCGTTCTGGCTGTTGCCCGACGGATCACCGCCGCCACCGCCGTCCCCAACCGAAAGATAAAACATGCCGTCGGGACCGAATGCCACTCGGCCGCCGTAGTGATTGTTGTTTGCCGCGTGGGAAATCCGGATCACCAGCTGCGCGCTCGCGGCGTCGAGCAGGTTCGGGTCGCTGGTCGAAACGCTGTAACGCTCGACGACGATATTGCCCTGGTTACCGGTAACGCTTTCGACGAAATGGACGAATACGAAGGGCTGGCCGCTCGCGAACTGCGGATGAAAGGCAAATGAAAGCAGACCGGCCTCGCCCTGCGTGTACACCCGGCTGGAGATGTCGAGGACTGGCGTCGGCAGCAAGGTTCCTCCCTGCACGACGCGAATCCTCCCGGGCCTCTCGGCGATGAACAGGCGCGAGTCGTTCGGCGGTGCCTGCAAGTCGATTGGGCCGGAGAGGCCGCTGCCGAGTACCTGCTGCAACTGCACGGCGAAGGGCAAATCGCCGCTGGTGCTCTTCCCGCACGCAGCGGGCAGCAGCAATCCGAGGCTCAGAGCCAGGCAATGCCACATTCTCATGGGAAAACTCCTAGGAAGCGCCCAGGACCTTCAGATGCGTCACCACGCTCCGTCCGAGCGCGGAGAGCGCGTAGCCTCCCTCGAGAACCGACACGATCTTTCCGCCGGCGTACTTGTCGGCGACTTCCTTGATGCGCTGCGTGACCCAGGCGTAGTCGGCTTCGGTAAAGCGCAAGCCGGCCATGTCGTCCTCGACGTGGGCATCGAAACCCGCCGAAACGAAGATCATCTGCGGCTCGAGCTCGTCGAGCGCAGGCAGCCAGATTTTCTCTACCGCCGCGCGCAAGGCGCGCCCGTCCGAGCCAGCCGGCAGCGGCACGTTGGCCATGTTCGGCGCGGGATTCTCGGTGCCGCTGTAGGGATAGAACGGATGCTGGAATATGCTCGCCATCACGACGCGCTCGTCGTCGCTGAAGATGTCCTCGGTGCCGTTGCCGTGGTGCACGTCGAAGTCGATGATCGCCACGCGCTCGACGCCGTGCTGCTCGAGCGCGTGCTTGGCCCCGACAGCGACGTTGTTGAAGAGGCAAAACCCCATCGCGCGGGTGCGCGTCGCGTGATGACCCGGCGGGCGCACCGCGCAAAAGGCGCTGTCGGCGCGCCCGCCGACCACGAGGTCCGTGGCGAGCACCGCGGCTCCCGCCGCGCGAAGCGCCGCATCCCAGGTGTGCGGGCACATCGCGGTATCGGGATCGAGGTGCACGATTCCGCTCCGCGGCGAGGCCTCGCGGATCGCTTCGATGTATTCGAGTGGATGCACCCGGGCGAGCTCGCTCACCTTGGCCGCTGGCGCATCGTGGCGCTCGAGCAGTCCCGCCAGACCCGAGGAGATGAGGTGGTCTTCGATCGCGGCGAGCCGCGCCGGGCTCTCCGGGTGGTGGCGGCCCATGTCGTGCCTCGCGCAGTCGGCATGCGTGATAAACGCCGTCGCCATGAACTTTATTCCTTCCGTCCAATCATAACGGCTTTCCAGTAAACTTACGACTTTAACGGACGGTTTGGCGGCACGGCCGCATCGAATGTCCTATCCGCTCATTCAGGGCGTCGTTCAGCAAGCGGGAAAAATAATTCTCGGCAAGGAGCGCCAGATCCGTCTCGCGCTCGCCTGCCTGCTCGCGAGCGGGCACCTCCTGATCGAAGATCTGCCCGGCGTCGGCAAGACCACGCTCGCGCAGGTGCTCGCGAAGCTCCTGGGCTTGAATTTTCACCGCATACAATTCACCAGCGACATGCTCCCCGCCGACATCATCGGTGTATCGGTATACGAGCGCGGAAACTCCACCTTCAGGTTCCACGCGGGGCCGATTTTTTCGCAGCTGATCCTCGCCGATGAAGTGAACCGCGCCACGCCCAGGACCCAGTCGGCGCTGCTCGAGGCGATGGAGGAGCATCAGGTCACGACCGAAGGCGAGACGCGCAAGCTCCCCGAGCCCTTCTTCGTCGTCGCGACGCAGAACCCTTCGCACCTGGTAGGCACTTTTCCGCTGCCCGAATCGCAGCTCGACCGGTTCCTGATGCGGATCGAGCTGGGATATCCCGATCGCGACGCCGAACGCACCCTGCTCCAGGGCGCGGACCGCCGCGACATGATCGCCGGACTCGACGCGTGCCTCGCGCCGGGCGATCTCATGGATCTGCAGGCGATGGTGAAGACCGTGCACGCCGCGGCGCCGCTTCTGGATTACATCCAGGCGCTCGTCGAGCATTCGCGGCGGTCGCCCGAGTATGCGACGGGCCTTTCTCCGCGCGCGGCGCTCGCCCTGCTGCACGCCTCGCGCGCCTGGGCGCTGATCGAAGGCCGCGACAAGGTCGTCCCGGAGGACGTGCAGGCCGTGCTCCCCGGCGTGGCCGGCCACCGCTTGCGGCCCGTGCACGACGGGGTTCGCGTCTCGAGCGTCGACAAGGCGAACGGCCTGATCGCCGCCGTGCCCATCCCGTGAAGCTCGACCGGGTGCTGCAGTATTCGCAGGCCTACAATTTCTTCCAGTGGGTGTTCGGACGCCACGCGCCGGAACCGGGCGTGGTGTTCCTGAGCCAGCGCCGCGTCTACATCCTGCCCACGCGTCACGGCTTGAGCTTCGGGGTCGCCGTGATCCTGATGCTGATCGGCTCGATCAATTACAACCTCTCCCTCGGGTACGTGCTCACGTTCCTGCTCGCGGGCCTGGGCATCGTTTCGATCCTGCACACCTTCAGGAATCTTGCGCACCTTTACGTGAGCGCCGGGCGCGCGGCGCCCGTGTTCGCGGGGGACACGGCGCAGTTCGAGCTCGTATTCGAGAACAAGAGCGACTTCGATCGCCATTCGCTCGATCTCGCCTGCCGCGGAGCCCGGGTGAGCTGCGACGCGCCCGCGCGAGCGCACCGCTCCGTCGCGCTGCCGGTGAAGGCCGAGAAGCGGGGCTGGCTGCAGCTCGAGCGGGTGACCGTCGATACGCGGTTTCCTCTGGGCCTGATGCGCGCCTGGAGCTACGTGCAGCCGGACACGCGCGCGCTCGTGTACCCGCGACCCGATTCGGCCCCGCTGCCTCCTGTGCATTCCGACTCGGACACCGGCGACGCGATCTCGGCGGGTGCCGGGACCGACGATTTCGCGGGCCTGCGACCCTACCAGGCGAGCGATTCTCCGCGCCATATCGCCTGGAAGGCCTCGGCGCGAAGCGAGCTCCTGCTCACCAAGCTGTTCGCCGGACGCGCCGCTTCCGAGCTCTGGTTCGACTGGGATGGGCTCCCCGCGGGCATGCACACGGAGGCGCGGCTGTCGCGACTTGCTCGCTGGGTCATGCTCGCCGAGGAGCGCGGCCTGCGTTACGGGCTGAAGCTCCCGGGCGTCGAGGTGCCCCTCGGCGAGGGATTCCCGCACCGGGAGCGTTGTTTGAAAGAGCTTGCGCTCTACCGTGGCTGAGCCGAAAAACGCCGAGTCGCTGCCGCCGCTGCCGTTCGCTGCGCTGATCGCCGGCGCGACACTCACGGTGGCCGCGCACACCCTGTGGCTGCCCTTTTGGGTCGACGCCACCGCGGCCGCCCTCCTTTTCTGGCGCGCCTTCGTTTCGATTCGCGGCGGCGCCCTGCCCGCCCGCTGGCTGCTGATTCTGCTGACCGTCGCCGGCGCGCTCGGCGTCTTCTTCTCCTATCGCACGATCATGGGCCGCGACCCGGGGGTGACGCTGCTCGTGCTGCTTCTGTTCCTCAAGCTGCTGGAGACGCGCGCCCAGCGCGATGTCTTTGTCGTGGCTTTTCTCGTCTACTTCGTCGCTCTGGCCAACTTTTTCTACTCCCAGTCCATCCCGATCGCGGGGCTGATGCTGCTCACGGTGTTCGTCACCACGACTGCGCTCGTCGGGTTCAGCGCGCCGCAGCGGCCCGTCGTCGACGAGCTGAAAACAGCGGGCCGCATGCTGGCCCAGGCGGGCCCAGTGATGTTGCTGCTGTTTTTCCTGTTCCCTCGGGTTCAGGGACCCCTGTGGGGAGTGCCGCAGGACGCGTATAGCGGCGTGACCGGCCTGTCGGAGACCATGTCGCCCGGTTCGATCAGTTCCCTTTCCCTGTCGGACGCGATCGCATTCAGGGTGAAATTCCGAACCGAGCCGCCCCCGCGAGCCCGGCTCTACTGGCGCGGCCCGGTGCTGTCGGATTTCGACGGCCTCACCTGGCGCGTGGGCCTGCCCCAGCTGCGCCGGAGCATGAGCGTCGAGTCCGCCGACTCGCCGGTCGATTACGAAGTGACCCTCGAGCCACACAACCACAACTGGATGTTCGCGCTGGAAATGCCGGCGCGGATTCCGCCGGCCGGGCGCCTCACCTCCGAGTACCTCGTGATCTCCCTGACGCCGATTCGCAGCCGGATCCGCTACGAAATGAGCTCCTTTCCCCAATTCCAGGCGGCAAGTGGAGGCGGTCCCGAAGACCTCGCCAACGCGCTCAGGCTCCCGCGCGGCGTCAACCCGCGTGCGCTCGCGCTCGCGGGCGAGTGGCGCGAGTCGCTGGCCGATCCTGGGGCGATCGTGAGCCGCGCCATCGAGTTCTTCCGCGGCGGCCGCTTCGAGTACACCTTGCAGCCGCCGGCGCTCGGCCGGAACTCGGTGGACGAGTTCCTGTTCGACACTAAGCAGGGATTCTGCGAGCATTTCGCCTCGAGTTTTGCGTTTATGATGCGCGCTGCCGGCGTACCCGCCCGCGTGGTGACCGGTTACCAGGGAGGAGACACCAATCCTGTGGACGGTTACATGGTCGTGCGCCAGGCCGACGCGCACGCCTGGGCCGAGGTGTGGCTCGCAGGGAGCGGTTGGACTCGCGTCGATCCCACCGCCGTAGCAGTCCCGATCCGAGTCGAGCTCGGCATCACGGCCACCGCGCCGGGAGGAGCGTCGCTGCCGCTGCTCATGCGCACCAACCTCAACTGGTTGAAGAGCCTGCGCAACAACTGGGAGGCTCTCACGAACCAGTGGAACCAGTGGGTGCTCGGTTACAACCCCGATCGCCAGCGCGAGATGCTTTCGTGGCTGGGGATGCAGCAACCGAGCTGGCAAACGATGACCGTGATGCTGTTCTGGAGCGTGGCCGGGGTGCTGCTGCTGACCGCGCTTTGGCTCCTTCGCGGAATACGGCGCGAGGATCCGGTGCAGCGCGCGTGGTCGCGCTTCTGCGACAAGCTCGCTCGCGAGGGCCTTGCGCGCGCGCGCGCCGAGGGCCCGCTCGACTATGCGAGCCGCGTTGCCCGAGCGCTCCCGGCGAGCGAGAACGCCGTGCGCGCCATCGCCGCCCTCTACGTCGATCAGCGCTACGGCCCGGGCCCCGACGCCCGCTCGATCGCCCGTCTGAAACATCTGGTTCGGGAATTCGGTCCTTGAAGGCCAGTCACGGGTTCTTCGTGGCCGCGGCCCTCGCGCTGCAGATCGGCTCGGCCGCCGCCGCAGATCCTCCGGCTTACCCGCACCGCAGGGAAGTCAAGCAGTTCATCGCCGAAATGGTGAAGAAGCATGGCTTCACCCGCAGGGAACTCAACCGGGTCTTCGGCAAGGCGCAGTTTCAGCCCGCGATCATCAAGGCGATGGAGCAGCCCGCCGAGACCGCGCTCGCGTCCTGGCAGGCTTACCGGGCGATATTCATCAACCCCCAGCGCGTCGAGGCGGGCGTGCAGTTCTGGAACCGCAACGCCGTGCCGCTCGCGCGCGCCGCGAGCGAATTCGGCGTGCCCGAGGAAATCATCGTGGGCATCGTCGGCGTGGAGACCACTTACGGCCGCAATATCGGGACCTACCGGGTGATCGATGCCCTCGCTACGCTCGCATTCGATTACCCGAAGCGCGCACAGTTCTTCCGCGGCGAGCTGGAGAACTATCTGATGCTCAGCCGCGAGGCGGGAATCGATCCCCTGCGCGTCAAGGGATCGTACGCGGGGGCGATCGGCATTCCCCAGTTCATGCCGGGATCGTACCGGCGTTTCGCGGTGGATTACGACGGCGACGGACTGAGCGATCTCGCGACGAGCCCGGCGGACGCCATCGGCAGCATCGGCAATTTCCTGAAGGCTCACGGATGGGCCCGTGGGGAGCCGGTGGCTTACTCCGCCGAGGTGAACGGTGAGGGCTGGCGAAAGCTCGCGGAGGCGGGAGTCGCGCCGGCCAGCCGCGCCGCCGAGCTCGCCGGGCTCGGCGTGAAACCCGCCGTTCCCATGCCCCCCGACACGCGCTGCGCGTTGATCGAGCTGGAAACCCCGGGCCACCCGTCCGACTTCCGGGTGACGCTGCAGAATTTCTTCGTCCTGACGCGCTACAACCGATCCAACCTCTATGCCGCGGCGGTGATGGATCTCGCCGCGGAGCTGGCCCGGGCGAGGCCCGGATCGCCCGCTCCACCGCCCAATCCCGGCAAGGAAAATTCATGAACCCGCGTTCCTACCGCTACTATGAATTCATCATGGCGGCGTTCGTCACGGTGCTGATCTGCTCGAACCTGATCGGCCCTGCCAAGATCGCGCAGTTCGACCTGCCACTGACAGGGATCGTGTCGTTCGGGGCCGGCGTGCTGTTTTTTCCGATTTCCTACGTCTTCGACGACATCCTCACCGAGGTCTATGGCTACGCCCGTTCCCGACGCGTGATCTGGGCCGGATTCGCGGGCCTTGCTTTCGCCGCTTTCATGGCCTGGATCGTGGTCGGCTTGCCCCCGGCGCCCTTTTGGAAGAACCAGGCGGCCTACGAAATCGCCTTCGGCTCGACCTGGCGAATTGCAGCGGCTTCCCTGATCGGATTCCTGTGCGGGGAGTTCGTCAACTCGTTCGTGCTGGCGAAGATGAAAATTCTCACGCGGGGCCGGTGGCTGTGGACGCGCACTATCGGCTCGACGATCTTCGGCGAGGGCGTCGATTCCTTGATTTTTTACCCGCTCGCGTTCTATGGAAGCGGGCTGATTCCCGATGACAGGCTGCCGCAGATTATGCTGGTGCAGTTCGCTTCCAAGGTCGGATTGGAAGTGGCGTTTACGCCGCTGACATACGCCGTTGTCGGCTGGCTGAAGCGCGCCGAACAGGAGGATTACTACGACAGGGATACGGACTTCAACCCGTTTACCCTCAAGACCTAAGCGGGCGACCTTGAGAAAGCGGATGCGAATGCCAAATAATTCACGTTTTCCGGACCCTTCTCCCGGGAATGGGCGGTAAAATGCCCTCGGTTTGCCCTCCAGGGGCAAGCCAGTCGGAGGACGCAATTCAAGTGCAAGTGAACCGTCGCGGTAACGAGTACGATGTTTCTTGCCGGGTGAACACCACCGACTCGGCGCTCGTCAACTCGGAAGTAAACCGGATTTTCCTCGAGTTGTATCCCAAGGCGGCGCCTGCGCAGATCGACCGGGCTTTTCGGGATCTGACCACGATGTATCGCGGGGACCGCCCGGGGTACCACGCCTGTGATACCGCTTATCACGACATCCAGCACGTGCTCGAGGTCACGCTCGCGATGGCGCGGCTGATCGACGGCTACGAGCGCGCCCGAATGGGCCTGGAGCCGCTAGACGCGGCGATGTTCCGGCTGGGCGTGATCACAGCCCTGTTCCACGACTGCGGTTACATACGAACGCTCGACGACAGGCAGCACAGGAACGGAGGCGAGCTGACGCTGACCCACGTCTCCCGCGGCGCGCGCTTTCTCAGGGATTACCTGCCCAAGATCGGAATGGGCGAGGTGGCCGACGTCGCCGCTTCGCTGATCCACTTCACCGGTTACGAGATCCCGGTCGCCGAAATCAAGGTGCCGTCTCTTGGCTACAAGCTGCTCGGCAGTCTGCTCGGCTCGGCGGACATCATCGCGCAGATGTCGGACCGCTGCTACCTGGAAAAATGCCGCGACCGGCTTTATCCCGAATTCCTCGCCGGCGGTATCGCCCGCAAGCGTCTTCCCGACGGAAATGAAGAAGTCCTGTACGAATCGGGAGAGGACTTGGTGAGGAAGACGCCGCATTTCTATCAGGGCGCGAGCAGGCGCCTCGACGCGGATCTCGGCGGAGCCCACAAGTACGCGCGGGATCACTTCGGCGGGCAGCACCTGTACCTGGAGGAGCTCACGAAGAACATCGAGTTCGCGCAGGCCATCAACGTTGAAGGCGACGGCACTGCTTTGAAGCGCAATCCCCCGAACACCATCACGGACGACGTCCGCTGATGCTCTAGAGAAGCACGTCCTTCGACAGGCCGCGCCGGCGCAGGATGCGCCGCAGCTGCACAAGAGCTTCGAGCTGAATCTGGCGCACGCGCTCGCGCGTGAGCATGAGCCGCGAGGCGAGCTGCTGGAGCGTGAGCAATTCCCTTCCGTTCAAGCCGAAACGCCGCTCGATCACGGCGCGTTGCTTGTCGTTCAACTGCAAGACCCATTCGCGAACGAGCGACTCGATTTCGTTCGCATGCAGTTGCAGCTCCGGGCCCACGCTGCTCTCGTCTGCGATCGACTCGCCGATCGAGAGCAGCGGATCGACATCGAGCGGCGCATCGAGGGAAGCGATGTGCTCGCTGCGCGACAGCAACCGACGCACTTCATCGGCGTCCTTGCCGACGAGGTGCGCGATGTCCTCCGCGGTCGGCTCGCGCTCGGCGTGCGCCTCCAAATGGCGCTTCGCGCGAAGCACGGTGTTCAACTCCTTGATCACGTGCACCGGCAGCCGGATGGTGCGCGACTGGTTCATGATGGCGCGCTCTATGTTCTGCCGGATCCACCAGGTGGCATAGGTGGAAAACCGAAAGCCACGCTCGGGATCGAACTTGTCGAGCGCGTGCATCAGCCCGAGATTGCCCTCCTCGACGA
>Ga0209058_1003628_pt1 | contig 12462 bp, 13 predicted proteins | sample GraSoiAngelo_147_FD_185904 | JGI IMG/M metagenome (GOLD analysis project Ga0209058, IMG submission 185904) | Grasslands soil microbial communities from the Angelo Coastal Reserve, California, USA - 14_1009_05_40cm (SPAdes) (version 2) | ecosystem: Environmental > Terrestrial > Soil > Grasslands ... | reverse complement strand
CGGCGCGCAATATTTTAGGCGCCGACGAAGCATTCAATCTTCCGCCATTTTTCTGGAGCAACCATTTTGATCTGCACATCCATTACGTTGGTCACGGCGGGGGCGATGACCGCACCACCGTCTCGGGTAATGTGAGGGCGAAAGATGCGTCTGTGATTTTCCGCGCTGACGAAAACGTAACCGCCGTCGCGAGCATTGGCCGTGACGTGGAAAATCTCAAAGCCGAAGTGGCGCTGGAACGCGGGAATGCATTCCGTGCATCATGATTTCGGCGAATATCGGCAGCGGGTGCAGATCGCAAACTGACGCTCTTTTGAAAGTTACGTCTCAATGACAAGATAGAGTAACAGCGCAGTCGCGATGAGCGGAATCAGGCAGACCATGAGGACCATGTTGTTGCGCGGTCCCAATTCGCTCGGCACGAGATTATCCGCGAAGATGGTTTTCTCGATCTTGCGCAGATGCCGCAGCACGTAAACGTAAGCGCAGATCATCGTGACGAAAGCGATTGCCGCAACGATACGGACAGGTAATAGCGGATCGGTGGCCAGCAGTTCCATCGCAGGCCCGAATTACACCAATTATCACGAATCTGACCAGCACGAATTTTGACTCTGCATTCGTGTCGGTTCGTGAAATTAGTGTCTCTAACAGAAGAAAACGGACACCGTTCTACCCACGACCTATGCGAATCAATCGAATTACAAGCCTTCCTCTTGTCATTCTGAGCAAAGCGAAGAATCTCTGGTCATTTCTGGACCGATCTCAACGGAAATAAATGAGAGATGTTTCACGTCGCTCAACATGACAGCGCCGTTTAGGAATGAGTCCTGAGACTTAAGAAAATTCGCGTCTATTCGCGTGATTCGCGGGCTGTTCTTCTCTGGCAAGCGACGCGCTTGCCCTACAATATTCGTTTCGGCTAACTTCCGCTCCATGCATCGCTGTACATTCTTCCTCTTCCTCTTGCTCTTACTCCGATTGCCCGTCGCCTTCGCTGCCTCGCCTATCCAGGAACGCGCAGATCGATCCTAGCGCTGGCCAATGCCGGTTATCAGGCCTTGTATCGGGTGAACAGCGAGGCGCAATGGCTCGCAGTTACGGATGTGACTCCTCAGCACGATGCTGCTGCCGAAGCAACAGGAAAGGCCTATGCCGCGTTCAATGGAAATCCGGCAATCATCAGCGAAGCGCGTGAGTTGCTCACACATGAGAAAGAACTCAACGAACCGACAGTTAGACAGTTGAAACAGCTGCTCTTAAACGCGGCCGAAGGTCCGATGACAAACCCAGATCTAGTGGCGAAAAGGGTTGCAGCAGAGACAAAGCAAGCGTCGATCCTCAACGGTTTCGAGTTCAAGCTCAACGGTCAGCCGATTACCGTGAACCAGATCGACGACAAATTGGATAAGAGCGTCGATCTCAATGAGCGCAAAGCGGTCTGGGAAGCGTCGAAACAGTCCGGACCGGCGTTGAAACCAAATTTGCTAACGCTGCGCGATCTGCGTAATGGCGTCGCCAAAGAAATGAAGTATCCCGATTACTTCTCGCTCGAGGTGGCTGCTTACGGAATGACCACCGAAGAGATGCTCAAGATGTTGGAAGATTGGATGACGACGTTGCGTCCGCTTTATTTGCAATTGCACACCTGGGCGAAATACAAGCTTGCAGAAAAATTTCATCAGCCGGTGCCGAAGAAAATTCCGGCGCACTGGCTCAATAATCGATGGGGCCAGGAATGGCCGGGGTTGGTTGAAGCGGCGGACATCGACAAGTATTTCGAGGGTCGCAAACCGGAATGGACCATCAAAACGGCCGAACAATTTTACACGGGACTCGGTTTCTCGCCGTTACAGCAGAGTTTCTGGGAAAGGTCAGACTTGTATCCGCTGCCGCCGGATTCAAAGCGAAAGAAAAACACGCACGCGTCCTGTTGGCACGTCGATCTCCAGAATGACATTCGCTCGCTGCAAAGCATCGAGCCCAACGCGCGCTGGTTTTTCACCGCGCATCATGAACTTGGTCACGGATATTACTTCAAAGCCTATTCGCGCCCGGAAGTTCCCTATTTGTTACGACTCGGCGCAGCGCCGGGCTTTCACGAGGGCGTGGGCGAATTGATCGCGCTCGCCTCAAGTCAGGTGCCCTACCTGCAATCGCGAGGTGTGTTGCCGCACGAATTTAACGCGGACAAGACGGCATTTCTGCTCGACGACGCGCTCGCGCGCTCGGTCCCGTTTATTTATTTCTCCTGCGGCACGATGCCGCATTGGGAAGCAGATATTTACGCGCGCAATCTTCCGCCAGATCAGTGGAACGCGCGCTGGTGGAAATACGTTTCCGATTTTCAAGGAATCGAGCCGCCGTCGGCGCGTGGCGAAGAATTTTGCGATGCCGCCACCAAAACACATATCAACGATAATCCGGCCTATTACTACAACTATGCGTTCGCGACGGTGTTCCAGTTTCAGTTACACGATTATATCGCTCGCAAGATTCTCCATCAACCACCGCAATCATGTAACTATGCCGACAACAAAGAGGTTGGCACCTGGCTGAATAACATTCTTTAAAAAGGTGGAACCGAAGATGGCGCAAAGTCTTGAAGGAGGCCACCGGCGAAGACATCTCTACCCGCGCAATGATGGATTACTTCAAGCCGCTTATGAGCTGGCTGGAAGAACAGAACAAAGGCCGGCAGATCGGGTGGGAGTAGTACAGGCATCTTGCCCGTGGCCCCGGCGGGCGACTCGCCTGGCGAATCGTTGAGTCCTAAACGATCGGCGTGAATTGTTCGTCTTATTTCGGCGATTTATTTGGCATCGATTGGTTGACCTTTGCCTGCGCTTTCATGATCTCGGCTTCCATGGTCGGCATTATATCTGCCATATAGGTGCCGAACTTTTGCATCGCCGATTTCCCGACAGGCGAGCCGTAAAAATCTGCCAATGCCTTTAACTCTTCGGTGGTGAAATTCTTTACCATGGCGTCTATCATCGCTTTGGTTAATGCCGCGATGTCGAGTTGCGAAGTCATTAGCTTCTTGAATTGATCGCGTTGGTCCGGCGGCAGATTCGCGGCCATCTTGTCGGCCATGTCCTCGAACAAAGCTTTCGGCGGAGTAGCCTGAAGGTAACGCTCGGCTTCGTGACGCCGGGTTTCGGGAGTGTCAGGCGCGCTGAAAGCCAAACCACATGAGATGAACAGGGTGAGAATTGTCAGGGTGAAAGTTTGTTTTCGCATGGCAACCGAGTGATAGAGGTTCGCTGGCAACAAGGCGATCTTTTTCTAGCAGGTATTTCTGTCTGTTTAGCGCGAGTCTGGCGAGCCAGCACCGAGTAGGAACATTAACTGTCATAACGCCCGCAATTCTGCAGAGACGGACTTGGAAATCGCTGCTGTTTATCGATCTTATGTGGTGCGTGTTCTCGTCATAACAGGGGCGGGTGTTTCGGCTGAAAGCGGGATTCCAACCTTTCGTGGTAAAGAGGGCTACTGGCGCAATCTCGATCCGATAAAGCTAGCGACACCGGAAGCGTTCGCGCGCGATCCGAAATTAGTTTGGCAATGGTATCGCGAGCGACGCCAGCGCATTCGCGATGCGCAACCGAATGCCGCCCATGAAGCGATTGCCAAACTGGCGCAATGTGCGGATGAGTTTCTGCTCGTCACGCAGAACGTGGACGACCTGTACGAGCGCGCTGGACTGCCAAGAGAAAAAATGGTTCAGGTTCACGGCGACATTTTTCTCACGCGTTGCTCACGTTGTCATTGGAGGGCGGAGCTCTGCGACGCCCATACAAGCGACGATCGCGATAAAAGTGGGCTCGCGGGAGTTCGCCCCTCCACCATTGAATTCAGCGAGCAAGAGGAGAGGCAAGAAAATGGCGTCCCGAGATGTACGAAATGCGGTGCACTCGTGCGGCCTGGAGTAGTTTGGTTCGGAGAGCCTTTACCTTCGCGTGAAACCGAACGTGTTGAGAACTATTTACAGCGCGATCCCTGCGGGGTTGTTATCGTGGCGGGAACGACTGCAACGTTTGGATACATCATTGATTGGGCGCTGCGTGCGAGCAATCACGGCGGCGCGCTCATCGAAGTAAATCCCGAAGAAACACCGCTCTCGCGATTTGCGACACGATTAGTGCGAGAGCCAGCTGCGATCGCTCTGCCACGTCTCGCGGATGAGTTTAGCTCGTAAATGAAACTGTAGGGCGTCTGTGTCAGACGCATTTCAACTTAACTCACGAAAATAAGTGACGACATTCGGTTTAAGATAAAAGTACCAGGCACACGCGCCACCAAACACCAATGCATTAATGATCGCGCGCCACATGATACCGTGACGAAGCAGGTTAAGTGCACCGAGGATCGTCGCGTAAACGATAATCAAAGCGAACATTGCAATCACAGTGTGGCGCGACCATGCCTTGCGAGAAGCCAGTGCGTAACAGACCAACGCCATCAAAACTCCCAGCGCGGCAACCAAGGGCGCGGCAATGTGCAGCCACTCGGTGCGTGTGACGTGCTCACCGCCCATAATTGCCGGTCCAATTGTCAAAAGCATCAGAAAGATCGACAGGAACATTCCCGCGGACGCCAGCCCAGCGAACCATGTCAAAATTCGAATTGCGAACGGTTGGTTTGGTATGGGCATACCTACGTGTTGATCCAGCGCAGATAACGTTCCGCTGAGCTTCGCACCGCGCCTTTAGCATTTGCGAGCACATTCGCTTTCCACCACGCACCGTAAATCTGATCGAAGGGAAACGGTTCGATTGCTTTTAGAATATGATCGATGGCGGTTGCCCCAAGCGGAATCAGATTCGGATAACTGCGCATGAAACTGACATAGCGGCGATCTTGCACTACTTGAATGATGTCGCCCGTAAGCAAAACGCCTTTGCCATTTTCACCTGCCGGCCAATGCAACACTGTGCCGCCTTCGAAGTGCCCGCCGCAATTGATTAGCGTGAGGTTATCCCAGAGCGGCAAAGCTTCTCCTTCCCAAAATTGAATTCGAGGGCTCTTACGCATGACCCATTCGCGATCGGCGACGTGCAACAAAATTTGTGCATCGAAATGCTCGGCCCATTCGACCATCGTTGTGTAGTAATGCGGATGCGATATCGCGATTGAGCGGATCCCGCCGCGCGCGTTGACTTCTGCGATTGTTCGATCGTCTAGCAGCGCAATACAATCCCAGAGCAAATTTCCGGACGGCGATTGCAAAAGCAACGCGCGTTGGCCGATAGCAAACTCGGGCTCTGTGCCAATGCCGAGAAGTTGCGGCGCTTCTTCTTCGAAACGGTTTTGATGATCGGCTGCGAGACGTTTAAGTGTGGTCCAATCCTGGCCGGCATGGCGCACAAATTGCCGTTCATCCTCGCAAATCGGACAGCGTAGCGGCGGCTTCGCCGTCTCGGAAAACTGCGTTCCGCATTGCACGCAGATAAAATTCTCCATCGCAAACACCTTTAACCGCGGATAACGCGGATGGCACGGATTCAATGCACGGAATCGGCTTTCTTAGTCTTATCTCATCAGCGGCATCCGAACTGCTATAGGCGAAAATCGTCGAGGGTTGCGAAGACTGTCGTCGTCCTCGTTCTCCTCCTCGTCCTCGATTCGCCGCGTTTTGGATTACGAGCGCGACGACGAGGAGGACGATTCGGTTGCGGCTTTGCCGCGCTAGGTAATTCGCGGTTCCGATGCTGTGTATGTTAATCCTTGCGGTGAACCGAGCCCGCGCCGGTGATGTGTTTTTCAATCTTTGGATTGCCCGAATAGCTAACTTTTCCAGCGCCGGTAATGGCGACTTTCAAGGTCTCGGCGACCGCGACTTCCGCGTCCCCTGCGCCCGTTGTGGAGATTTCAGCGGCCCTGGTTTGGAGGCCGCCTGCCTCTAGCTCGCTCGCCCCGGTCATATCAGCAAGGAGTTCCTCGACATTTCCATCGAGCGAAACATGTGATGCGCCGCTGGCTTCAAGAGCGAACTTGGGTTCGGTGAGCTGTTTTGCGGTAAGTTTTACAGCGCCGCGGATCCTAGCCCCTGCCCTTGTTGGGCTGGAGATAACGACCTTGATTCCATGTGTTGGCCAAATTTGGCCGTGCGTGCGCAAACGAAGTGTGTCGCCCGAGACGTCGCTTTCGACATAGGAAAGAAGGTTTTCGTCGGTTGTGATGTGGAGAGAAGGGGACCCGCTTTGCCATTCGATTTCGAATGCTCCACCGGCGTCGATCTCGGTGAACGCACTAATTGTTCGGTCATCCATTTTGATGTGGCCATTGCCTCGAACACCAACCCATCGGCAGCCAGCGGCCAAAGCGACGCAGACGGTCAGAAATACAATCGTGATCTTCTTCATGGAAAACATAGTTTCTCTGGTTAGGATGTATCGACGGCTCGCTTTGGATTCAGGAAAAATGCGTGATGCAGGGAATCCTGTCCGCCAGTCGGACTGAGTCGTCCAGTGGCGAGTCTGTAAAGAGAGTGCAAGCATATTCGCAGACAGGATCGTCTGCGTTACTTTCACTTCACGATCTTTAGCTTCGCCGCGTCCACGAAAACATCATCGACGTAGAATTCAACGCGGTAATCACCGATCGCCCAACCAGCTTCCGGCCGCGCCAGCATGAACGCTCCATGAGCATTTTGACTTTCGACGGTGGCTGAAGCTTCGTCCACCTTGTAATCTTGCGGAAAATCTTCGCCGATGTTTTCCGCGATCCACACCGCCTTCACCTTTCCGCCCTTTCGCAAGCGCTGTCCCTGCCAACGCACGTAAATCTGGGGCGTATCGATTGAAAATGTTGTGCTTGCTTTGCCAAACTGGTCTCTTGCGAAGCTCACCGACAGCCTTTTCGACGTCGCGTCCGATTTGATCTCTGGCCTGTTTTCGATTTTGGGCCGCTCGGCCAGTTCCAGGGAAATCCGCTGGAGTAAATCGCCGTCCGTGGCGCGCATCGTTGTTACATCTTTGACAATTCCAACACCGGGTGTGAACCACCGATCAATCGCCATACGGCTGGGTGAGCTTTGCTCTCCACGAATGTGGTACGCATGAAATTCGCCGGCTGGAACTTCGATGTCTTCTTCTCCGGTGATTTCGTACTGTTGATGCACTTTCAAATCGCCGGCCTGACCATCGAAATTCCAGGTTGCCCCCTGCTTTAGCGGTGCGGCAACCATTGTCTGTGGCGGATTAAACTTGATCAATTCGCCATCAAGATTAATTCGCGCCCAACAGGTTATTCCATGGTCATCGACCGTCACAAGATCGGTATTGGTCACTGCACCAGCGCGGTGCATTTCGAACTTGAAAAGCTCCTTACCGTCGACGTTCTCCATTCCAGCAAGATGGTAGAGTACTGGTAGCCGAACTTTACTATCAGCGTCTTGTTTCAAATTCGAAATAGTAAGGCCTTTTCCAACTTCTTCGGTCATGCTGTATCGCCACGTCGTCCCAGGGGTCGTAGGGAAGAGCGGAGCTGCCAGCATGGACGCGATGCCGAAAAAATAAACCACTGTGCAAATGTTCCGCATGAAGCTAGTTCGCACGCCTGCTCGGCATTCACAAGGAGTGGCGGCCTCAAGTCCGCCGCCTTTCGGAAACGCTCGTCTACAACGGCGGACTGGAGACCGCCGCTTCTTGTTCTATGATTCGCGAATGTTGCGAATCATCTTTTTACTCTCCTGGATTGTCTGCGTGTTCGCCATTCGGGCTGAGCCGGCTAAATCTGACCGGCACGTTGTGGTTGTGGTGTGGGACGGAATGCGCCCGGATTTCGTCAGCGAGGAAAGAACCCCGACGCTTTGGAAGCTTGCCCGCGAAGGAGTCACTTTTCGTAATCACCATGCGGTTTATCCGAGCGCTACACAGGTAAACGGCACGGCACTCGTGACCGGCATTTATCCCGGTCGGAGCAGCGTGATAGCAAATTATGCGTACCGCCCGGAGATTGACCGCATGCATTCGGTCAGTGTCGAGAGTCCGACAGTTGTGGCCAAGGGAGATGAACTTTCCGGCGGCAAATACATTTCCGTTCCGACTATCACCGATCTTCTTCAACGCGCGGGTGAGCGAACGGTGATTGCCAGCGCGAAAACCGTCGGTCTTTTGCTGGATCGACATGTAGGCGTGGCATGGGCTTCCAAGCCCATGTCCCATCGGCAGGATGCCGATGCCACAGGCATCACGCTCTTCGCGGGTCAGGCGCTTCCACGTGATATTCTTACTCCCATCACTGCCGCCCTGGGCCCGTTTCCCTCTGTACGTTTACAACGCGACGCCTGGACGACCAAAGCAGTGACCGATTTCCTTTGGAAAGATGGCGTTCCAGTTTTGTCGGTGATTTGGTTGGGCGAGCCCGATCTAACGGAGCACGAATCTGCGCCCGGCGCGCCACCCGCGCTCGCTGCGATCAAATCGTCGGATGAAAATCTCGCTGTTGTTCTGGCGGCGTTAGATAGCCGGGTTGCGCGTCAAACAACGGATCTTTTTGTCGTTTCCGATCATGGATTCTCAACGATCGGACGATCCGTCGATTTGCGAAAAATCCTGACCGACGCCGATTTTGTTGCGAAGAGCGAATTCGAAGAAGAGCCGAAACCTGGAGAAATCATGCTGGTTGGGAACGGGGGCAGTGTGCTCTTTTACGTGATCGGACAGGACACGACGGTGACCCGCCGTCTTGTCGAATTTTTGCAGCAATCGGATTTTGCCGGCGTGATTTTTACCAAACAGGGTTTGCCAGGAACCTTCCATTTGAATGATGCCAAAATCGACAACCCACATGCGCCGGACGTTGTCATGGCTTTCCGTTGGAATGATTCGAAAAATCACTTCGGCACTCCGGGAATGATTGACGCTGATTGGCAACGCAAAGCAGGGGAAGGGACTCACGCCACGCTCAGCCGATTCGACATGCATAACACTCTCGTCGCGGCAGGCCCGGATTTTCGTCGCGCTGAAACGGACAATCTGCCGACAGGCAATGTCGATCTTGCGCCGACAATTTTGCACATTCTTGGAATTAAGGCGCCGCAGGAGATGGACGGCAGAGTTTTGTCCGAAGCAATGGTTAACACCGATGGAGTCCCGTCTGGAAGAACAACGGAAACGAAAATAATCGAAGCTAAAAAGGATTTTACGGCAGGAAAATGGCGACAGTCGCTTCGAATTTCACGCGTCGGTTCAACAATCTATCTCGATGAAGGCAACGGCGCTTTTTCACGGACAGGTGATTGACATAGAAATTTGGGGCACTAGCCTCGCGATGGTGTTTCGCCGCGCTGCCCTAGTTACAACGGTCGTCGCGCTTTGCTGCGCGATAGGGTTGCATTGGATTGCGCTTCAGTCGTTCGCGTGGGCGACCATGATCATTGATTATTCCAAGCGCGCTCCGTTATGTCAGGCAATAGCACAAACTTTCGATGGCGCGCATCCGTGTTCTCTTTGTCACGTTGTCGGCAAGGGAAAAAATTCCGAGAAGAAGCAGGATTTGGATTCACCGGCGTCAAAAATCGACATGATTTGTGCGTCTTTCGCCACCGGTATTGTGCAACCGTTCGTTCCTTTTGAGTACGCAGCAGGTGATTCCTTCTCATTTGAGTTCGGCCTTTCGCCGCCCGTTCCGCCGCCGCGCTTGCTCCTGAGTTAATTCGCGCTTGAGTCGGCTGCGCCGTGCGAGTGCACGAGTTGGCAGCTTCTCCTTTCGCAACTCGGCAATCGTCACGCCTTGGGGCGGACGCTTTCCCATCACACTGGCGGAATATTCATGAAACATTTACCCTTGGTTTTTTGGCTCGTTTGCGCACTGTGCCATTTCTGCGCGACCAGCCAGACGTACGCCCATGGCTTCGCGGGCGCACGATTTTTCCCGGCGACACTTTCATCCGATGATCCTTTTGTTGCCGATGAACTTTCGCTGCCAACTGTCAGCACGATTAGAACACCGGATGACGGCGGTACGCGCCAGACCGATATTTCGGTCGATATCGCCAAGCGCATTACACCACAGCTTGGAATCGAAATCGGCGAGACCCTGACCGCGCTGAATCCACACGAAGGACGCGCAGCGAATGGCTTCGGCAATCTGGAGTTGGCTGGCAAATACCAGTTTCTGAAGAATGACGCTCACGAAGCGATTGCCTCGTTAGGACTTGGTGTCGAAGTTGGCGGCACAGGTTCCAGCTCGATTGGCGCCGACTCATTCAGTACCTGGTCGCCGGGAATTTTTTTCGGCAAAGGATTTGGCGATTTGCCGGAGGCGATCCGGTCCTTGAAGCCGTTCGCCGTCACCGGGCAACTCGGTGTCGCTATCCCAACGAGCGCGAGCACGCGCAGCGTCACGGTGAATGATGAAACGGGCGAACACGAGCTTGAGATTGAGCGACACCCTGACGTGCTGGAGTGGGGTTTTGCCCTGGAGTACAGCGTGGTTTATCTGCAGTCGCAGGTGCAGGACATGCACTTGCCCGCGCCTATTGATCGGTTGATTCCGCTCGTAGAATTTGCACTGGAAACTCCGCTAGACCGAGGCGAGCAGGGACAAACGACCGGCACGATCAATCCGGGTGTTATCTGGGCGGGAAAATATTTTCAGATTGGTGCGGAGGCGGTTATCCCGATCAACGAACGCACGGGAACTAACGTCGGCGTGATCGCGCAACTGCATTTCTTTCTGGATGATCTTTTTCCACACAGTATCGGCCGTCCACTTTTCGGAGGAAAACAATGAAGAACATGATCGTCAGTTTGTTCCTGATTATTTTGACCGGTACGGCGCGAGTCGAAGCGCACGCCTTTCTCAAGGAGGCAGAGCCGAGCGTAGGTTGCACGGTTCCGTCATCGCCTAACGAAGTGCGAATCCGATTTACGGAGAACATCGAACCAGCCTTCAGCAGCATCCAGGTCTTCGACTCATCTGGGAAGGAAATGGACAAACGCGATGTGCACCTGGATCGCTCGGATCGCGCGCTGCTGCACGTGTCCTTGCCGCGCCTGGGACCGGGAACTTATAAAGTCGTCTGGCGCGTGGTTTCTGTGGATACGCATGTAACTAACGGAAACTTCACGTTTCGGGTAACTCGTTAGGCGTTCTTGCGTAAAGGAACTTAATGTTTATCGCGCTGCTCATCATCGCTCGCACTGCGCACATCGGCGCCACAATCCTGCTGGCTGGAACGTTTACGTTCAAGCTAATCACGCTTGGCCCGGGAGGCGGGAGCGACGATTTCCACGACCTTCAGCTGTGTTTGCTCCACCTGGCCCTATGGAGTCTCGTCGCGGCCTTCCTGTCCAGCCTGCTTTGGTTCTGGCTGGAAGTCGCGAACATGAGTGGATTGCCGGCCATGCGGGCTTTTTCCACCACAGCGTGGCAGATGGTTTTGTTTGAAACGAAATTCGGTCACGTCTTGCAGCTTCGCCTCGGACTCATCGTCCTCGCGTTTGCACTCGTCGCGCTCGGCCTGGCGCAAGTCCAAGCGCAACACGCACTGATCATGGCCATGTTTTTGATCAGCATTGTTTTACTCGTCTCGTTAGCCTGGATCAGCCACGCTGCAGCTGCGAGAGTGCAACCGCTCGGTCTTGTGGGTGATGCGCTCCACCTTTGTGCGGCGAGTTTCTGGATCGGCGGACTTCTACCGCTGGCAATTTTTCTGACGCGCGCGCGTGCACCGTCGTCGTTAGGCGACCGGGCCCTTCTCGTACTTCGCCGCTTCTCCACGCTTAGCTCCACTTGCGTAGGCGTCCTTATCGTTAGCGGCATTTCCAACTCGTGGTTGTTGGTCGGTTCGATCAACGCGCTCCTGACCACGCGCTACGGCTGGCTCTTGCTTGCCAAGCTTGCGGCATTTGGCATTCTCGTCTGCCTGGGCGCGCGGAATAGATTCGTCATCAAAACCAAGCTGACCACAAGCCCAATTGGCCCAGGTTTGCTGGCTCAGCTGCGTCGCAATGTGATTTCTGAGACCTGCCTTGGCCTGGCGGTGGTGACGATCGTCGCGTGCCTGGGCGTTACGCCTCCCGCGCGAGGTTTGTGAATACCACCGTTAGCATACGCGGGCTTATTGGCTTCTGCGGCGCGATTTGAAAATTTTCCTTGGACTGTCCTAATTGAACCGCAGTCGTTAGCGCTATTACGACCAGGTGATCAGACGAAGCTCGTGCACCTGCATCAGACAGGGATGAGTGGGGACAACGCGCACGCTGAAGCCATACGTGCCGCTTTCAGAGGGGGGGACTGCTCCCTGATAAATATAATTGCCGTCTCCGTCCGTGCGGCCGCTTTGATTGAGGAGGGTTGCCGAGGGATTGCGAATGTCACCATTATCCACTTCGCCATGGTAGGCTTCCACTCGCACATGTTGTGGATCGACCGTGCCGAGATGGACTCGCGCCGTGATTTGCAGCGATTCCCCGACCAAAATGCTTTGTCGATCTTTGTTTCCAATCT
>Ga0209058_1003627_pt1 | contig 12466 bp, 12 predicted proteins | sample GraSoiAngelo_147_FD_185904 | JGI IMG/M metagenome (GOLD analysis project Ga0209058, IMG submission 185904) | Grasslands soil microbial communities from the Angelo Coastal Reserve, California, USA - 14_1009_05_40cm (SPAdes) (version 2) | ecosystem: Environmental > Terrestrial > Soil > Grasslands ... | reverse complement strand
CCGACCACGAACGCTGATCGAGGAAGCCCGCGCCTGGATGGGATCGCTCGGAATATGAGTCGCAAAGCGAACGTGCCCGAAAACGTGCCCGCGACGGGCCAGAACCAGGCCAAAACCACCCTACGCCGCCCAATATCGAAACGAACAACCCCTCGATAAGTCGCCGACTTACCGAGGGGCTCCGTGTCACCCCCACGATTAGAAGTCCGATGCTCTATCCTACTGAGCTACAGGCGCGTCCTAATATTTACGCTATCTTACACAACACCAATTCATTGAGCCGGCCCGCGTATGCGCCAAGTGTTACCGCGCAGCTTTGGTGGCCCGGGACCAGAGCAACTGCCCGGGACCGCATAGACACACGAGAGACATACGTCAATGAGTGCGACAGAGATTGCCGTGGGCTGTGGGCTGCCTCCAAGATCGTGCGACGCTCTGCAACGCGATAGCCCAAGATCAATAGCCTCGCGCCCACTCGATCACGTTCGCGAGCGGTCGCCCGTCCAGATACGCGCGCAGATTGTCGGAGAACACCTCGACGGCCCGATGCTGCGCGACATCCGTACCACCGGAGACGTGCGGCGTGATCAACACGCGCTCGTCCTGCCAGAGGCGGGGATCGGGGGCGTGCTCGAACTCGCCGTTGTAGACGTCCAGACCGACGCCGCGCACCTTCCCTGCCGCCAGCGCCGCGATCAGCGCCTCTTCGTCGATGATCTCCCCGCGGGCCACGTTGACCAGCACTGTTCCGGGACGCATCGCCGCAAACGCCTCGCGACCGATCAAGCCGGTCGTCTCCGGTGTCCACTGACAACAGACGGCCACGAAGTCACTCTCTCCCAGTAACGCATGGAGATGCTCGGGACTTTCGAGACGGCTGAAGCCCGAGGGCAAGGCGTCCCTCGGCGAAACGTGACGCCGCGTGCCGACGACGCGCATCCCCGCCCCGGCGCACAGGGATCCGACCGCCTGCCCGATCCCGCCGGCGCCGACGACACACACGGTCTTGCCTTCGATCTGGATTGGCCGGTAGGTGCGGTGATCGAACTGTTGCTGCTGTTGGTCGCGGGTCGCCCGGTGCAGCCCGCGAGCGAAGTGGAGAAAGCAGGCCAGGACATATTCGGCCATGGGCCGGGTGTTGCCGTAGCCGCGCGACGTGGTGACCGTGACATCACTGCCCCACAGATCCCCACGCAGCAAATTGCTGGCCCCCGCCGGGCGTTGATGAAACCACTTGAGACGTGGCGCCCGCGCTCGCAGATCGAGGGGGAACGGCCAGCCGCCCAGGATCACCTCGGCCTGAGCCAGGAGCTGGTCGCGCTCCGCTCGCGTGCTGGATGGACCGGGGCGCTTGCCCAGGTAGCGCTCCACAGTCCATTGGGGCCAGGTTTGCCGGATCTCGTCGTCGAACCACCCGCGGGCGTCGATGACGTGAAGCCGTGCGTCGAGGCGTGCGATTTGCGCGAGCTCGTCATCCCCAATCGGCTGGATGACCAGGACGTTGACCGGTGCGGCGCCCCCGGCCCCTATTCGACGGCTCCGACGAGGTCCGCGAGCGTCGGGGTGGCCATCCCCGCCTTCCAGGTCGGATCGCGGACCTCGAGCAGGTTGCCCGACGGGTCGAGGAAGTAGAGCTCGCGGCCGGTGAAGAAGCCGTGCTCGCGATAGGTGAGCTCTATGAGCTTCACGCCTCGCTCGTGGAAGAGCCGCACCGCCTTCTCCCATTCCGCCGGCGAGAGCGTGAAGGAGTGATGCAGGCGGTTGTCCTGCTGCGGGGTCCGATAGAGCTTCTCCTTACGCTCGCAGAGCAGGATGTCGTGGCCGCCCACGTGGAAGCACGACATGTGCGAGTTGCCGAGTCGGCCGCGATACTCGAGACCGAGCAGGTCGCGATAGAAGCGCTCGCTCTCTTCCAGATCATTGACCGGGATGGACCAGTGGGTGACGCCGTCGATCTTGAGCATGTCCTCACCTCCGGACGGGCATGGGGCGCAGGCAGACTATACTGCGTGCCCGACCCCAGGTCACTTGACCTCAAGAGGCGCTCGCCACATGATCTGACCCACCATGACGCCGGAGACGTACCTCGAGCGGGTTCGCGCGCTGCTGCCGGCGCTGCGCGAGCGCGCCGTCCATGCCGAGCGACTCCGTCGGCTGCCCGACGAGACCTTCGCGGACTTCCAGGAGGCCGGGCTCTTTCGCTGCCTCCAGCCCAAGCGCTATGGCGGGTACGAGCTCGACCCGGCCACGCTCTACCAGGCCGTCATCGAGGTCGGCGCCGTCTGCGGCTCGACCGGCTGGATCCTCGGCGTCGTCGGCATTCACAACTGGCACCTCGCTCTGTTCGCGCCGCAGGCACAGGACGACGTCTGGGGCAAGGACACGAGCATTCAAGTCTCCACGTCCCTGGCGCCGACCGGGACGGTGACGCGCGTCGATGGAGGCTTCCGGCTCGAGGGCCGGTGGTCGTTCTCGAGCGGGTGCGATTTCTGTCATTGGGCGGCGCTCGGCGGGATCGTGCCGCCCCTCGAGGAAGGCGAGCCCCCGGACCCGCGGACCTTTCTCGTCCCGCGATCGGACTACACCATCGACGACACGTGGTATGCGGTGGGGCTCTGCGGCACCGGGAGCAAGGACGTGGTCGTGGACGCCGCCTTCGTGCCGGAGTACAGGACCCACTCGTACCGCGACGCGTTCTATCTGACGAATCCTGGCGCCGTGGTCAACGACGCGCCGCTCTACCGCCTGCCCTTCGGGCTCGTCTTTCCGGCGTGCATCAGCTCCCCGGCCATCGGCGTCGCCCTGGGAGCGCTCGCCGCGTTCCGTGATCAGACGACGACACGCATCTCTCCGCGCGACAAGAGCCGGGTCGCCGAGGACCCCTTCGTGCAGTTTTCGCTGGCGGAAGCCGCGGCCGAGGTGACGGCGGCCCGCGATCGTCTGCTCGGCAACTTTGCCGAAGCGATGCGGCTGGTCCGCGAGGGGGCGGAGCTCTCCCTCACCCTGCGGGCGCGCTACCGGTGGGACACCGCGAAGGCCGCGGATCGGTGCGTTCGCGCCGTCGATCGCCTGTTCGAGGCCAGCGGCGGCCGCGGCATCTTCCTCGACAACCCCATCCAGCGGGCCTGGCGTGACGTCCACGCGATCCGGGCGCACGCGGGCAACAATCTCGAGAAAGCGGCCCTCGTGTTCGGACGTTCCGAGTTCGGCCTTCCGCCTCTCGATCTCAGGTTCTAGGAGCCCGCCGCCCCTCTTCGAGCGTCTCGGGAACTTCCGCGGAGGTGGCCTGTCTAACGGGGCATGAACGGGCTCTCCTCCGTGGACGCGGCCCTCCCCGCGGCCGCGCCAACCTGCCGAGCTCTTCCGCTGCACGCCGGACGCCGCTGGGATCCGCGGCTCTATCAGATCGCCACGCTGGCCGGCCTGCTCGGCTACGGGATCTGGTGGCTGGATCTCGAGGTCCAACCGACGACCGCGGTGGCCATCATTGCCAGCGCGCTCGCGACCCAGCTCGTGTGCACGCGTCTGGCGGGCCGAGGTCAGTTCGATCCGCGCAGCGCGCTCATCTCCGGGCTTTCGCTTTGTCTCCTGCTGCGCACGGGGTCGGTGGACGTGGCGATGCTCGCCGCCGTGGTCGCCATCGCCAGCAAGTTCACGCTGCGCGTGCGGGGCAAGCACGTCTTCAACCCCACGAACTTCGCGTTGGTCGCGATGATGCTGGCCGTGCAGGACGTGTGGGTATCCCCCGGGCAGTGGGGCAGCGGAATCGTCTTCGCCTTTCTGCTGGCCTCGGCGGGCGGTCTCGTCGTGAATCGCGCGGTCAGGGCGGACGTCACGCTGGCCTTCCTCGCCTGCTACGCGGGCCTGCTCGTCGGCCGCTCGCTCTGGCTCGGGGAGCCGCTCGCCATTCCGATGCACCGGCTCGAGAACGGCGCCCTCGTGTTGTTTTCGTTCTTCATGATCTCGGATCCGAAGACGACGCCCGATTCGAGACTCGGGCGCGTCCTCTTCGCGGCGCTGGTAGCCTTGGGGGCGTACACGGTTCAGTTCTGGCTGTTCCGGACCAACGGCCTCCTGTGGTCGCTCGCCGTCTGCTCGCTCGCGGTGCCCCTGATCGATCGGCTGCTGCCGGGCCCACGCTACCAGTGGGAAAGGAGCCTCGTATGAAGCTCGTCGCGACTCTCGTGACCGCCATGCTCACTATCACGTTTACGGCGCCCACGGTCCTCGCCTTCTGCGGATTCTACGTGGCGAAGGCCGACACCAAGCTGTTCAACCAGGCCTCCCAGGTGGTACTGGTCCGCCACGAGAACAAGACCGTCATCACCATGGCCAACGACTTCAAGGGCGACCCCAAGGAGTTCGCCATCGTGGTGCCGGTGCCGACCGTCCTCGAGAAAGGACAAATCCGTGTCGGCGACCGTGCGCTGATCGAGCACCTCGACGCGTATTCCGCGCCACGACTCGTGGAGTATTTCGACGACGATCCGTGTCGGCCTCCGGCGCGGTACGAGATGCTGGCACCGCGTTCCATGGCCGCCGCCGGCGCGGACAAGATGGCCGAGCGGGCCCGTAGCCTCGGCGTGACCATCGAGGCGCAGTACACCGTGGGCGAGTACGACATTCTCATCCTGTCCGCCAAGGAGAGCGCCGGGCTCGAGACCTGGCTGCGCGACAACGGCTACCGATTGCCGACGGGCGCGTCGTCCGTTCTGGGCAGCTATCTGAAGCAGGGGATGAACTTCTTCGTCGCTCGCGTGAACTTGAAGGAGCAGGCCCGACTCGGCTTCACGTATCTGCGCCCGCTCCAGATGGCCTTCGAGTCACCGAAGTTCATGCTGCCGATCCGGCTGGGCACGCTGAACGCTGATGGCGTTCAAGAGCTGTTCGTCTACGCCCTGACGCGCAAAGGCCGGGTGGAGACGACGAACTATCGCACGGTGCGACTGCCCACCGGCACCGAGCTTCCGGTCTACGTGAAGGAGGAGTTCCCGCAGTTTTATCGCGCGATGTTCGCCGAGCAGGTGAAGCGTGAGTCCATGCGCGCGGTCTTCCTCGAATACGCCTGGGACATGAGCTGGTGCGATCCCTGCGCCGCCGATCCACTCTCCCTCGAAGAGCTGCGCAAGCTCGGGGTCTTCTGGCTAGAGAGCTCGTCAGGCTCCGCGGACCAGCTGCGTCGTCGGCTCGGAGGCTCGGTAGACGTGTTCATGACCCGTCTCCACGTCCGCTACGACGCGGCGAGCTTCCCCGAGGACCTCGTCTTCCAGGAGACCGCCGACCGCGCCAACTTCCAGGGCCGGTACGTCCTGCGGCATCCGTGGAAGGGCGAAGCGAAGTGCGAGGCGGCCGGGCGCTACCGCCAATCGCTTCGGGCTCGCTCTGAGCGGGAGGCCGGGAACCTCTCGTCGCTCACCGGCTGGCCCATCGAGGACATTCGCCGGAAGATCGGGCCCGCCGGCGACAGCGACGGCGAGCCCGACGGCCGCGCGTGGTGGCAGAGGCTCTTCGGGGAGTAGGGCGTTGTTCGATCCGCCTTACTTCCCCTTGAGCTTCAGATCCTCGTAGGGCGCCGACCACGGATAGTCGGCGATCAGCCCGAGCCCGGGCTCGGCGACTCGCGGCCCGTGCGCCTGGAGCAGGACGAGCTGCCAGATCGGCAGGTACATGACCTTCTCGTGCATCAGCTGCTGGATGCGGTACAGCGTCGCCTCGCGCTTCTTGTGATCGAGCTCGGCCGCTTGCTCCCGGAAGAGGCCGTCGATGTCGGGATAGCCGCCGTAGGCGTAGATGGCGCTCGAGATCGTGAACGCTTCGATGCGCGTGGCCGCGTTGCCGAAGACGCCGCTCAGCCCATAGATGATGTTCTTCAGCTTCTTTTCTTGGTACGCCTTGAGGAACCCTGCGCGCTCGAGCGGGCGAAGCCGCGTCCGGATCCCCGCCGCCTGGAGATAGTTCAGGATCGGCTCGGCATAGCCGCTGGCGGCGGCGTCGCACCAGAAATCGCCGGCGTCGAAGCCCTTCGGGAAGCCAGCCTCCGCGAGGAGCTGCTTGGCGCGGGCCGCGTCGTAGGGATAGGCGGGCGGCTGCCAGTAGAAGTCGAAGCTCGTGGGGATGATGCTCCCGGTGATCTTCGAGAACCCGAGGGTCTGCGCCTGGTTCACCGCCTGACGATCGACGGCGTGGATGGCGGCCAGGCGCACCCGGCGGTCGTACCAGGGAGAGCTCTTGTCCCACTGGTCGGCGAAGACCAGCCAGTGAGTGCTCACGAAGGGGGTCGGTCGGAGCGTGAGCCCCGGCGTGCGCCGCACCTCCTCGCCGAGCTCTCCGGTGACCGCGTACGCGACGTCTGTTTCGCCGCGCTTGAGCATGGCCAGCCGGGTGGCGATGTCCGGGATCGCCTTGAAGACGAGCTGCTTCACGCTCGGCGTTTTGCGCCAGTAGCCTTCGACGGCCTCGAGCACGAGCTCCACGCCCGGATTGAACGATACGAAGCGATAGGGCCCCGCACCGATCGGGTGCTTCTTGAAGCCTTCCTCGCCGACCTTCTCGACGTACTTCTTGGGGACGATCCAGCCGGCGCCCGTGGCCGGCGTGCCGTAGAAGGTCATGAAGTCGGGCCACGGCTGCTTGAGCCGGAAGCGGACGCGCCCGGCGTCGGGCGTCTCGACGGCGGCGACCTTCTCCTTCAGCATCTTCGCGGACAGGCCGCGATAGCGCTCGAACGAGAACTTCACGTCTTCGGCCGTCACCGGATCGCCGGTGTGGAAGCGCACGCCCCTGCGCAGGACGAACTCGTAGACGAGCCCGTCCGGCGACGTGCTCCACGATTCGGCCAGGCTGGGCGCCATGCTCTTGCCGGGCAGCGGCTTCACGAGCGCGTCGTGGAGCGCGTAGAGGATCATGAACGGCGTGATGAGCCCGGGCGTCTCGGCGGGCTCGAAGAGCGTCGGCGCCAGCGTGAAGTGCACCGCCCAGGTCATCTGCCCCGCGGGCGCGTCCGCGTGCGCCGGACGGACCGCGACCGTATGCGCCGGCGCGACCAGTGTCAGCGCGAGCATCGCGGCGACGATGGGTCCCGTGCGTCGATTCATCTCAGCGTCTCCTCATCGGGCGTCGTCACGCCCGCATCGAGGGCCGGCAGTCCTCTCAGGCTCGGCCGTATCGCTCCGGGCTCCAGGCTCGGGCCACATCGACCAGCGTCGCGAGCACCGCGCGGTCGTGGGCGCACGCGACGATGCCGCGAAGCCGGAGCATCTTGGTGCGCTCGTCGAGCCACAGCGCGCGAAAGTCGACGGGCCGGCCGTCGTGCACCCATACCGCATCGCCACCGAGCAGCCGCGCGAGATGCAGGCTCACCGGGAAGTCGTAGACGTTGGGCGTGTGAAAAAGCGCGCCGCCGAGCGCACCGCCCGCCATCAGCGGGAAAAGACTCCCGCCCGTCTCGGAGCCGCGGACGCCCTCGAGTCCCGCGGCGCTGACCGCACGGGCTCGTTCCTCGTCCTGCCCCAAGAAGCCGCTGACGAGAATCCGGCGATTCCGGCGCCGGCGATCGGCGGCGACGGGCGGCAGCGCGTTCAGCACGCTGCGAGCGGGGCGCTCGGGATCGTCCGGTCCGAGCACGACGCGGTCGTCGCGGGCTTCCAGCCAGGTACCGTCCGGCCCCTCTTCGGGCAAGTACACCAGGGAGTAGCGGACGGTCGCGGGCGTTCGCGCGTGCAGCATCACCGAGTAGCCGTTGCCGGTGCGGTCGCGATACTGCCGCGTGCCGTCGATCGGATCGATGGCCAGCACCCAGTCGCCTCGATCGGCGAAGCGGCCGAGATCGCCCGTGACTTCTTCGGCCTCGATACGGCACTGGCGCACGACCGGTCCCATGTCACGCAGGGCCGCCACCAGGAGCTCTTGCACCGACAGATCCGCAAGCGTGAGCGCGTCGCTGTCCGCGAATCCTGATTTCTTCCCCGAGAGGGAGATGTCGTGACCCCGGAGCTGACGGGCGATCGCCCCGGCCCATCGAAAGACGCTGGGGAGGTTTTCAGAGAGGATCGAAATCAAGGTGTCCGGCATTCGGTCAGATATTGACCACGGATCGGTATGTATTCAAGCACTCCTGACGGTGGAGATTTCCGGATTTGAGGAGTCGCTGTATGGATTCAGCGTCTTAGCGCTCCTCCGACGCTTGGTATCGGGCTTGCTCTTAACGTAGCCCGTGAGCCTGGAACTGATCGCGAGCCTGATGATAGCCCACGGATACCCGCTCCTCTTCACGATCATCGCCCTCGATTGCGCGTTCCTCCCGATCCCGGGCGAGCTCCTGCTCCTGACCTTCGGCGGCATCGCGGTTCAGGCGCAGTTCGATCTCGGCATCGGCATCGCGGTGGCCGCGCTGGCCGTGCTCGTCGGCGATTCGATCAGCTACTGGCTCGGGCGGTTCGGCGGCAAGCGCGTGATGAACAAGTTCCGCTTCGCTCAGGGCTGGACTCTCGGCGCACCCAGCGTCGTGTTCGGTCGATTCGTCATCGGCGCCCGCGTCGTCGTGGCACCGCTCGCCGGCGCGCGGCGGATGCCGTTCGGCCGGTTCCTGCTCTTCGACGCCATCGGCGCGACGCTCTGGGCGGGATTGTTCGTGCTGATCGGCTACGGCGCGCGCGTCAACCTGGCGGCCGTGCAGCAGCACTGGACCAGCGTGGCGAACACGATCCAGTTCATGTTGATCGCGGCGGTCGCGACCTATCTCGCGGCCAAGCTCATGAAGCTGCCGCGGCTGCCCATCGCGGTCGGGGTCGCGCTGATCGCCTTCGCCTCGCTCCGGCCGGCGACGGCGTCGTCACAGGATGCCCAATTCGCGGCGATCCGCATCAACCACGATCCGCTGCGCGCGATCCCGGTCGGCCTCTCGCCCGCGTCCTCAGCCTCGAACTGACGCTGTCGCCGCACTCCGATCCCGGTAGCTCCGCTCAATCCGACTCGTATTCATAGGAATGCTGCGCATTGTGGAGCCTCAGCCGCGTGTAGACACCGCTCGCGGCCGGCGCGGCGAACTCGAAGCCGCGGACGCCGGGATCGATCGAGACGGGATCCTGGAGGATGAGGCCTTCCGGCGCCGCCGTGACCGTCCAGTCGGCAACGACCTTGAGCGTGGCACCCGATGGCAGCGCCACCACGCGATCAGCGGCCGCCGGTGGAGCCACGACGCCAGGGGAGGGCCCGGCACACCCTGCCAGCACGAGGACGGCAAGGAGCAACCCGTAGAGCATGTCGTCAGCGAGGAGCTAGGGTCCCTGCTGCTGGGCCGGCGCCGCTTCCTGCGAGATCAGATCGAAGGTCATGACCTTGAGCTCGTAGCTCTCGGCCTCTTTGAGGGGCGGCAGGACGAAGAAGGTCCTCGCCCCGGGCACTGCGTTGCCGAATACCGACACGACGGTCTCACGCAGGACGCCGCCGGAGCCGTCGACGACCTTCGCGCGCACGCGCACGTTCGTCACGCGCCAGCGCGAGTCGTTGTAGAGGTAGCCGTCCACGCCCGGGCGCATCCAGCCGGGACGGCGGATCCACTCGATGCGGAAGGACTCGGGCGTGGGGGCGACACCCTGCGCGTAGGCGCCCGGGCTCAGGAGACAGATCGCCACCGCCAGCAGCACGCCACGGCGTTGCATGCGCGTCGGCTAGAAAACCTCCGCGAGCTTCAGTGGTTTCGCCCGATCACGGCGGTGCCCCGGACCGAAGGCCTCCGCGAGCCCCTGGCAGATGATCGGAAGCGCGAGCGTCACGTCGGCGAAGCACATGACGTTGTCGCTCCCGTGGGCTTCCTTGCCCCAGGAGATGCACTCGGTGGCGAGCGTCGCGCCGCCGAGGCCGCCGAAGACGGTGTTGTCGGTCGTGATCTGGATCGACGCCTTATGCGGCGTGGCGTCGACGTTGCCGTGGCGGGTCCGGACACTGGTCGCCGTGATTTGCAAGAAGTCCTTCGGCACGCCCCCGCCCAGGAAGACCACCGAGGTCCCGCGCTTGGACGTCATGGCGTTGTCCATGATGTCGGTCGCGATCCGGTAGTCCTTGAAGAAGTCCACCACCGGCGCCTGCTCGGCCTTGCTGCAGGTGCTGTACCCCTCGCCGATCGGCCCGTCGGGCAGGCCGCAGCAGAAGACGGGGACCTGGCAGCGCGCCGCGGTCGCGAGGATCGACTTCGGGAAGCCCTTGGCGTCGAGCCAGAGCCCGAGCTCGTAGAGCAGACGCGAGGTCGGGATCGTGGGCTTGCGCCACGTCTCCGCGAGCTCGTCGAAGAACCGGCCGGTGACGAGGGTCTCCATCTGGTCGTACTTCTTCGAGGAGACGATGTGGTCGTAGAACCGGTAATAGCCCTTCTCGGCCAGGGCGCGGTCGTCCACGTGCTCGGGATCGACGCGATAGACCCGCGTGTCTTCCATCAGGTCGAGGAGATCCTCGGTGATGTTGGCCGAGGTCGACGCCAGCACGTCGACATAGCCGCGCTCTACCAGCCACGTGACGAGCGGCCACATACCCGCGCTCGACATCGACGCCGCGTAGCCGAGACAGATGACGCTGTCGCCTTCGATCATCCTTTTCCAGGCGTCGAAGGCCTCGCCGAGCTTCCGGCCTTGGAAGGCCGACTTGCTCATCCGACCAAGCAGCGCCAACACGCTGCCGGGCGGGCCGGCGGCCACCGTCATCGGTTCGCGGACAAGCCTCGGGTCTTCGTAGCGGAGATCGCCGGTCATGGTCGCTCCTATCGCTGAGGGAGCCAGGTGCGTGACTTGGCGTGCTCGTCAGCCCGCTCGGTCCGGAGGTACCGGTACCGGCTTCCCCGAGCGATCAGGGCTTCCTGAACACTGCCGCCGGGGAACTGGGCCAGCAGCCGGGGCATGACGAAGTTCCGGTCGAAGAAGCGGCACGAGAACAGGTCGAAGTACGCGCGTTCCTCGTGGGGGAACACGTGAAGGCTCACATGGCTCTCGGCGATCATCGTCATCGCGCTCAGGACGGACCGGCCGCCGGCGACCCGGTCCTGGATGACGTAGGGGCGCATGATCGGCGTCATGCCGATCAGGGCGGGGAGCCGGTCGAAGAGGTTGAAGAGCGCGTCCAGGCTCTGGGGGCCCTGGTAGGCATCGACGTTCAAGAACAGGTGCGGGCCGAAGTCGTTCTCGACGTCGGGCTCGGAGTCTTTCAGATCCTGCCGCTCGACGGTCTGCACGCTCGTGACCGCGCACGGGAAGACGGCCTCGAGGAGCGCCCGGAGCTTGTTCGGATCGAAGTCGTCCGGCGCCACCAGATCGGCAAAATACGTCTCGCGGAAGGAAAAGGTGTGGAGCGTGAAATGTCCGCCCGCGAGAAACACGAAGGCACTGATCCCGCAGTCCTCGGCCACGACGCCGTTGTAGTACGGAAGCACGAACGCCGGCATCGTCCGCCGGAGCCCGAGCTGTGCGGGCGCGTCCTCCAGGATTTCCTGGATGAGGCGCGCGTCGTCGAAGCGCGAACGGAACCCCCGGAACCCGTCAATCGTGAAATGGAGCATTCGCACCCCCTGGGCGTCCTCGCCCGGCCCATCTTAACGCGGTTCGCGCCGTCCTTTAATAGCGAATCGTGAAATTCCTGCGGCGACGAGCCACGGAACGTGCCGCTGGAGGAAGACGGCGACCTTGCCGAAGCCGGTGATCACGGTCTCGCGCCGCCGCCGCGCGATCGCGGTCACGATCTTTCTCGCCGCCCGCTCCGCCGACATGACGATCAGCCGGGGAACCGGCCGGCGGCGCGCCGCCGGGCGATAGACGCCCCGGTTGTCGACCTGCGCCAGCTCGGACTCGACGAAGCCAGGGCTGATCAGCGTCACCGCCACGCCGTGCGCTGCCAGCTCGTGGCCGAGCGACTGGGCCAGGCCGCGCACCGCGAACTTGCTCATCGTGTACGCCGTCGAGCCCGGAACGCCGAGGTGGCCGCTGACACTGCCCACCAGGACGAGCCGGCCGCGTGTCCGCTTGAGGTCCTCGAGGGTCGCGTACACGGTTCTGAGGACGCCGAACAGGTTCGTCTCGAGCTGACGGCGATAGTCCTCGAGCGATAGGGTGTCGAGCGGGCCGACGACGCCGAAGCCGGCGTTCGCGACGACCACGTCGATCTTGCCGAAGGCCGCTCGGGCTTCGCCGGCCGCCCGCTCCAGGTCGCCATTCCGGCTGACGTCGCAAGCGATGACCGCAGCCCGGTGGCCGGTCTTCTGGATTTCAGCGGCGAGGGCCTCGAGCCGGTCCCGCCGGCGGGCCAGGAGCGCCACGTCCGCGCCCTCGGCGGCGAACTGGTGGGCGAGCGCGGCCCCGATGCCCGAGGAGGCTCCCGTGATGAGGACCGCCTGGCCGACGAATCGCTGCCGTCGACGTCGCACCGCCGGCGCGCTAGGGATTCTGAAGCGTGATCGCCTCTTCGGCGAAGGCAGCGGCGGTCTTGG